>ERZ1292645.231-Hain-H14-02um-R2-231-length-22866-cov-35_pt1 | contig 22866 bp, 17 predicted proteins | sample MGYA00564401_ERZ1292645 | MGnify/ENA primary metagenome ERZ1292645 (study PRJEB36523, sample SAMEA6512644) | groundwater metagenome | collected 2019-01-09 | study: AquaDiva: Metagenomics assemblies of 32 groundwater samples | reverse complement strand
TACAACGACCCGCCGCCACAGTAAGACGACGAACTTCTGGTTCAGGACACTAGAACCCCTTGGCCACGCCTTCGCGACGCTCGTCGGCGCCGCCTTGCAGACCTTGCGGCGTCATGATCACCCCGTGCAGGCCCGAGCCTTCGCCGCCGCTGCCCTTGAAGGTCACGCCCTTGGCGGCCAGCGCCTCGACCACGCCGGGCGCGAACCGGGCTGGCTCTGAGGCCATGTTGTCGCCGCGGGCGATCAGGTTGGGCAGGTTGAAGGCCTCCTGCATCGGCATTTTCCAGTCCAGCACCGCCACCAGGGCCTTGAGGTTATAGGCCAGGATCGAGTTGCCGCCCGGCGAGCCCAGGGCCGCATAGAACTTGCCGTCGCGGTCCAGGATGATGGTCGGGGCCATCGACGAGCGCGGCCGCTTGCCCGGCGCCACCGCATTGGCCGCCTGGGTTCCGTCGGTGTTCTTGGGCGACCAGGAGAAGTCGGTCAGCTGGTTGTTCAGGAAGAAGCCGCCGACCATCCGGCCGGTGCCGAAGATGCTCTCGACCGTGGTGGTCATGGAGACTGCGTTGCCGGCGGCGTCGACGATGACGAAGTGCGAGGTGCCGCCCGGCTCCTGGGTGGCGTCAGGCGCCAGCTTGCCGGCGCCGCGCGGCTTGCCGGGTGCGGGGGCGGGGCCAGCCACGTCGCCGATCAGCTTGGCGCGCTCGGCCACATAGGCCGGTTCCAGCAGCCCCTCGACCGGGACCGGGGTGAAGTCGGGATCGCCGAAATAGCGGTCGCGGTCGGCGTACATCAGGCGGCTGGCCTGGGTGAACAGGAACCAGGCCTGGGGATCGGTCGGGCCGCGCGCAGCGATGTCGGTGTTGGAGAGGATGCCCAGCGCCTCCAGCAGGGCCACGCCGCTGGACGGCGCATCGGGCACGCAGACCACATAGACGCGGTAGGGGCGGCAGACCGCGTCGCCGACCTTGGGCTTGTAGGTCTTGAGGTCGGTCAGGGTGAGCGTGCCGGGGCGCGGATCCTGCGCGGCCTTGGCGACGATGGCCTGGGCCAGCTCGCCCTCCAGCAGCGCCTTGGGGCCCTCAGTGGCGATCTTGCGCACGGTGGCGGCGTAGGCGGCGTTCTTCAGCATGTCGCCGGCCTGGTAGCGCTGGCCGCCTGGCTTGGTGAAATAGGCCTTGGCGTCGGTGGTCCCGGTCTGGGGGAAGGGCGCGGAGATCATGCCGGCCAGGCGAGGGCTGACCACGAAGCCCTGGTCGGCCAGGCGCTCGGCGTCGCCGAACAGATCCTTCCAGGCCAGTTTGCCGTGCCGGGCCTGGGCCATCGACAGCATGGCGACCGCGCCGGGAACGCCGGTGGCCTTGCCGCTGGTCACCGCGTCCGGATACGAGAGCGGCTTGCCCGCCGCGTCCAGGAACATGTCGGCCGTGGCGCCGGCGGGCGCGGTCTCGCGGCCGTTATAGGCGATCACCTTCTTGGTCTTGGCGTCGTAATAGGTCAGGAACCCGCCGCCGCCGAGGCCCGAACTCTGTGGCTCGACCAGGCCCAGCACCGCCTGCACGGCGACCGCGGCGTCCACCGCCGACCCGCCCTGGCGCAGCACGTTCAGGCCCGCCTCCACCGCCAGCGGATTGGCCGCCGAGACCATGACCTTCGGACCTGAGGCCGGCGCGACGGCGGCGGCCCGGACCGCGGGGGCGGGGGCTTGCGCCGTGGCGCAGGCCGAGAGGGCGAGCGCGAGGGAGGCGACGGCAAGACGCTTGAGCTGCAACACGAAGAACCACGCAAGACGGAGTGGGGAGGGGAGCGCCACCATAGCCATGCGTGCGTGGACAACAAACGCGAAGCCGTGCTTTCGATACTCATATGAGTGAAAAAGCCGCGGCCGCGCCCGGAGCGCGCAACCTGATCACCGATGTTCCAGGGCTGGCCGTGGGTCAGGCCCATGACGCGGCCGCCCGCACGGGGGTGACCGTGATCCTGCCCGACGATCGGGCGGTCGCCGCCTGCGACGTGCGCGGCGGCGGACCGGGTACGCGCGAGACCGACGCCCTGGCGCCCGAAAACCTGGTGGAGGCGATCGACGCCATCGTGCTGTCGGGCGGGTCGGTCTACGGCCTGGCCGCCGCCGACGGCGTGGTGGCGTGGCTGGGCGCGCGTGGACGCGGCTATGGCCTGGTCTCGACCACCGGCGTGCCACGCTCGCCGGTGGTGCCTGGCGCCATCCTCTACGACCTCGCCAATGGCGGCGACCGGGGCTGGGGCGAGGACCCGCCCTATCGGCGGCTGGGCCGCGAGGCGGTGGCCGCCACCGGGCGCGACTTCCAGCTTGGAACCGCCGGCGCGGGATACGGCGCCATGGCCGGCGGGTTGAAGGGCGGGGTCGGCTCGGCCTCGATCATCGCGGCCGACGGGATCGCCGTCGGCGCCGTGGTCTGCGTGAACTCCTTCGGGTCGGTGGTGGCCCCTGGCGGGCGCACCTTCTGGGCCTCGCCCTACGAGGTGGCGGGCGAGTTCGGCGGCCTGGGTTCGGCCGGGCTCTCGGCTCCGGGCGATGTCTGGGGACTGGCCAAGGCCGACCCGGCCGAGCGGATGAACACCACCATCGCCTGCGTGGCCACCGACGTGGCGCTGACCCCGGCCCAGGCCAAGCGGGTGGCGGTGATGGCTCAGGACGGCCTGGCGCGGGCCATCCGCCCGATCCACGCGCCCTTCGACGGCGATGTGGTGTTTGCGGTCTCCACCGGCGTGCGGCCGCTGGGCGAGGGCGGCGATTTCACCATCGCCCGGATCGGCGCCCTGGCCGCCGACGTGCTGGCCCGCGCGGTGGCGCGCGGGGTCTACGAGGCCCAGCCCTGGCCTGGCGTGCGGGGGTGGCGCGACCTGCCCGAATAGACGCATCCGAGGCGAGGGCGGCTTTCGTCGTTCCCGTAGCGGTCTTCGTCGAATTTGCCGACTGGCGCAGTCGAGTCTAGGGTTCAGAGACCCGTGTTCGATTTCGTAGGAAAGCAAACGATGCAGTGGGTTAGGGCGACGGCTCTCGTGGCCGGTGCGGCCGTCATGGCCGGGGGCGCGGATGCGCAGACCAAGCAACAGGTCACAGGTCCGGTCGCGACCTATTGGATGAGCGCCAAGACCACCTCCGGCTTTGGGGGGATGATGGGGGGCGGCGAACGTCCCTCCATGGCCTCGATGATGGGCGCGGCCATGGGCGGCGGCTCGAACGTCTCCAAGACCCTCTCGCTGCAGCTGGGTTCGTCGCGCAAGGCGCCCGCCGCGCCCGCGGCCGAGCACGTGCCGCCAGCCGCCCTGCGGGCCGGCCAGAGCCTGCCCCTGCTGACGCCCAGGGCGCAGCCGAAGCAGCGGGTTGAGGAAACCCCCGCGGCCATGCCTGAGAACTACAAGCCCAAGGGGCGGATGCTGATCTTCTGGGGCTGCGGCCAGCACGCCAAGGCCGGCCAGCCGATCGTCATCGACTTCGCCAAGATGGCCGCCGGCCAGGCTCCGGCCGGACTGGAGGCGCTGTCGCGCAGCCTGGCCGTCACGGCGATGCAGCCGCCCTCGCCAGGTCGCAACGCCACCTATGGCGAGTGGCCGAACGAAAAGACCCGGATCACCGTTCCGGCCGGCGGCTCGCTGATCGGCGACCATCTGATCCGGGGCAACTACAGCCCCGACATCCAGTTCGCCCTGACCCCGGGGCAGGATTTCCTCGGGCCGCTGCAACTGACCAGCAACGCGGCGTCCGGGCAGCTGAGCTGGAACCCGGTGGCCAACGCCCGCGGCTATCTGGCGACCGCGGTGGGGGCCGGCGAGGACGAGACCATGGTCATGTGGTCCTCCAGCGAGATCCAGGCCTCGGCCTTCGCCCTGCCGGAGTATCTCAGCAACGCGGACCTGGCCCGGCTGGTCGCCTCCAAGGCGCTGATGGGCCCAGCCGTCACCAACTGCACGATCCCCCAGGAGGTGCTGAGGATCGCGCCCCAGGCCATGGTGCAGTTGGCCGCCTATGGCGGGGAGACCAACATCTCCTATCCCCCGCGCCCGGCCGATCCGAAGACCCCCTGGAACATCGATTGGACGCTGAAGGTCCGCTACAAGTCGCAGACCGCCACGATGCTCGGCATGGACATGGCCGGCATGGGCGGCGGCGAGGAGGCCGGCTCGCCGGAAGGGCGCGGCCAGAAACCCCAGTCGCCACTTGGCGCGCCGGGTCTCGGCGGGGCCATTCTGCGTGGTCTTGGTGGTCGACTTCCGGGGCTCTGACGGCGGAAAACGAGGCGATGAAAATTTCTCTCATTCCCCGGGTTGCCAAGCGAAGCCTCCCCGACTAGGTTCCGCGCCTTCGCCGAAAGGCACTGCGCGCCCGTAGCTCAGCTGGATAGAGCATCAGACTACGAATCTGAGGGTCGGACGTTCGAATCGTTCCGGGCGCGCCATAATTTCAATGCCTTAGCTGATTTCAGCTGGGCGGAATTTCCATTTAGGACGGTGGCTAGGACGGTGGTTGCGATTTTCGCGCACCACGATCTGAGCCCATGCGCCTAGAAAAAATCGAAACTCAGAGAATCGCAGCCGCCGAAGGTGCTCCTAAGGCTCGAAGGTGATTTGTCGCCTACGCGGCCTTGGTCATCGGCATGGGGCTGTTTCCATTGGTCGGCCCGGACAGGACGTCGCTCCGAGAACGCCTGCTGGATTTCGGCCATCAACACTAGGTGAAGCGCGGCGACCGCATTGTTCACGAAGCTGTCGCCAGGGCGCAATCGGCAGGCTGATCTTGACGACGCAGACCAAGGTTGCAGACCTTAGGCCGCGATGGGCTTGGACGAAAACGGCGATATTGCCCAGGATGGCCTGACCCTTTCGCGGGATGTCAAATCTCTCGACCTAACAGTGACGGACTGACCGCCATCCGGAGAAGTGAGTGAAGGCATGCGAACGTTTGGGTGCGGCACGGCCGACGAGATCGCTGACGCAATCGCCGAGATCGGTCCCGGTGCGCTCTTCCGTGGGCAGTCGCGCGAGTACTTTGATGACCAAGCCAGGCCCCATCTGAGCACCAGTTTCAACCGGCAGGGGTGCGTACCACCCCTGATGCTGAAATGGAGTCACGTCGCCCAGGCGATTCTGACCGCGTTTGTGAAGGGCTACGTTGGAGACAGCGACTTGGCCGTGGATCAGGCCATCCTCCAGCATTACGGCTGGCGATCCTTCTTCCTGGACGCTTCATCAAATCCAGCGGTTGCCGCCTGGTTCGCCGGCCATCGCTATCACACAGAGCCATGCGGTGAACTGATCGAAGACGCCTTCGAACTGCCTTTAATGATCCGGCGCGAACGGGCCAGTTATGGCGCCGGTGAAGGCGACAGCGTCCTTTACGCGCTGTCACGACAGGAACTGAGGGCTCGCAATATTCAGGCCGTCGACTTGGTGGAGATCATGACGGCGTCCGGCCAGCCGCGCTATCTGGCCCAGAGTGCCTTCATGGTCGGACCGCTTCAGGCCGCGCTGCCCGCAGAAGCCATCGTCGCCCGGATCATCGCGCCGGCCGCATTATTTCGTGACTATGCCTCAAGGACAGACGGCATGGATGCAGCAAGCCTCTTCCCGCCGCCTACCGCTGACCCTGTCTTGGCGGCCCTGCTGGCGATGCCCTGGATCCGGCCCTCCCTCGCGGTTATTGGCGACATGGGAGTCTTCACGCGCGGACTGCCGCTGCCGGAACATCATGTCGAAACCGTGCGCCGAACTGGCGCCGGAACGGCGTACTACGCGCGCAACTGGATCGCCAACGCCGTATCGGACACCATTTTCCAGGACACGGTCTTCTACCTGACGGAAGAAACCTTCTTCCACGGCGGTGCGCCGGATGATGCTCGAATGCCGTATTTGTCGTCTCTTATGCGGGACCATCTTTCAGTCGCGGTCGAGATCGACGGTCTGATCCGTTTCCCTGGGGCGTTGGGATATCCCAGCTATGGAAAGGGCATTTATCTGGAGCGGCAGCCGGACAACACGATCCTGCTGTCGGCGTTGAACCTCAAACATAGTGGATTGGTCCCTGGTGAATTCGGCATCACGCGTGGCATCTACTACCGGGTCGGAGATGATCGTCGGTGGGTGCCCGTGGAGCATTTAGAACAATGCCGCTGTGGTGGCGTCGCTATTCACGCCCATCATCTGGTCGTCGCCGTCCATTTCGAGCATGCGCTGGCTGAAGGGCGGTTTCGAAAGGTTCGAACGAACCTCTTCGCCGATGAGGATGTCGATCCTTTAACCGACCCGCTCGTCCGATTGGACGACTTCAAACCCACGGCCGGCGATCCGGGAGCGTGATGGGCCACGTCGATGACTAAACGGCGCGCGCGTGCCGCCGTGTAGTCGAAGCAATGGCGTCGGCGCGCGCCCGGCGCGACTATCTGACCGGCGCTGCGCGAAGTTCCAGCCATCGCAGTCACCGATCAGTCTCCAACTGATGGCTAGCCTTCCTAACGCCGATGGTCGTCCACCGGCGGGTGCTTCGGTGATCCGAACCCACATTCGAGCGGATTCGCAGTGAGGCATAGGCGCGCTGGCGCGGTGGGTGCGGAGATCTTCCAGGGGGGAGGCGAATTGTCCTGGCGCTTAGGCTGTTCCGGCACGCCGAGCCTTGATGCGACGATCTACTTCGTTGAGGCGCTCATCGCTTCCGCCCATGAAATCATGGCGGATGAACGCATCGACAATGCGCGCCACCGGCGTCTTCAGTGTCAGCTTCCTAGCGCTCTCTTCGGCAAGGTTCGCGAGGTCCGCGCGCAAGGTTCGCGTCCACTTCAGCGGCGTTCTCCGTTTGGCGATGGACGCTTTGGAGAGCTGAGACTTCCAGCGATCACGATGGCTCAATTCATCCGGCCACCTGGCGAGTTCGCGCGCACCGGCGACCAGGATATCCCTCACGCCATTTGGCAGCCATGCGCTCTCATCGGCGCAGAGCCAGAACACATAGTCGAGCTCGTCGAGGATCCTCGCAGACAGTTCGTAGCCCTGTCCCCGAGTCCAGCGGTCAGCGATGTCCGCCGGCCTGTGATCACCAAAGGTTGGGTGGCGCAGCGCTAAGGACCGGGAGCAAAGCGCATAGGGCCGTTTGCTGTCGGGCTCAGCGCGCTTTTGCCCTACCGACGCCGCCAAGAGGTCGTCGAACGCCCCAGCGAACTCGCCAGAGAACTCCGGGATCAGAAGCTGCGGCACATAGTTTACGAGCCGATCAGGATGCGACTGGCTGATCTCAAACAGTGCTGGTTGCTCTTGGAGGAACTTCGCCACGCGTTCAGGGTGGGTAATCTGGCAAATCTGCTGCCGCTCTGCGTCGAGTTGCCAGTCGTTCTGCAGGGCTGTCCAAGCGATATTCAATCCACGGCGTCGGGCGCTGGCGACATTCTTGTGTGGAAGTGGAAACACCAGCGGACGACGCCACCGCGGTGACTCGATCCACTCCTGCATTTCGACGATATCGAGCCACCACTCGTCCGAAAGTGGCGGCAGCTCCCAACCAAACCTCGATAGTTCGTCGCGTGCGACCAGCAAGGGACTTCCCTCGGGTCGGATCTTACGAACGAGCTCGCGGGCCAGCGCTTCGACGCCTTGGCTGGACATCGCAGCTCTTATGTCGGCTAGAGGCGGAGAGAAATTGACCACCTCGCCATAGCTGACGTCGTGCCAAACTGGCAAAATGATCTTGTCGTCGACGTCCATCTCGCGGGCGACAAAACCTCTCAGTTCTCGCTTCGTCCACCGCTTCTGAAAGAAGGCTTGGCTGATAACGACGATGCCGAAGCGGGATTCGCCAAGACCTCGGTCGATAGCCTCGCTCAAGCTGTCCCCGACCTGAAGACTGAATTCGTCGTACCAGACATCGAGGTTTGCATCCCGCAGCGCTTCCGCAAGCGGGCGAACGAGGCCGTCTTTGTCCTCGCTTGCATGGCAGATAAACACATCGTGCTTCATGGCGTCAGATTGGCGCGAATTGCCACGCACCGCCATGGGCGCGGCACAGCCAACATGCGGACTTTTTGAACATGGCCTTTGAGTGTCAACCAGCCCTGTAGGACGCGACCTGTGTACCGACGCCCCAACGGGAGACGTTCCGCCAACCGTCAGGAAGTCTACTACGCCGTCAAAGATCAAACGACCGACTGGGGGCACGCGCTACGCGGTGAAGCCTCACGCCGAGCTTGAGATCGACGAAGAAACGCTGGTGCACATCATTGGCGTTCGCCCCCGGCCTGGCCGCAAAGGATCTTCCCAAGGTTTAACGACGAGCCCAAACCAGCCATTCCGGCTCGGTCTTTGGGCGCTCATCAGAAGCGCGGCCAGCCCGTTTCGCGGCGCAGTGCGGCTATGATCAAGTTGTAGAATTCTGGGTCACTGCCCGCGAAGCCACCACGCACCACTTGCTCAGCGAGGTCGGTCCGCGCCAGCGACCTGAGCGCTTCGGGGCTTCCAATGCCATCGCGACTAAGCCGGCCGGTCGGCGTGTGCATGGGCTGATCGGCCTTCGCCGCGAGATCGACCTGACTGTAGGTCGCTCCGACATAGGCGACGGCCGCCAGCAGCTCAAAGCGCTCAAAGATGCGGTCAAACTCGGCGTTCGATATGAACTCCTGCGCCAACATCAATGCGAAGCGCTGGCGGAGGTAGTCGCTGAAAATGTCGTGGCCTTGGAGGTTGCCAACCTTAGCCCAGGCACCTTCCCGTGCCCCTTCCCATTGCTGAAGGAAGAGGTGCTTGATCGCGGGGATCTCCTTGTCGTCGTGCATGTTGCGAAATGGCTGCGTCAGCCAAGCATGGAGACGTGTGAAGCGCCCCGCACGCGCCAGGCCAAGGCCGTAGGCGTACCAGAGCAGCACGGCCGGATAGCTTCTCAGCGCGTTCCAGAGGACGCGGCCGCTGGCGGAGTGGTGCGTCGTCCACTCGACCATGAGGTCACGAGCAAGTCCGCTCTCAGCGTCATCGCCCCAACGGCCCATTGCCCAGAAGACGCGGACAAGCGGTTCGGCGGCGGCTTCAAAGCTCTCGATACGTCGCTGAAACTCGGCGGCTTCGTCCGGCAGTTGCTGCACCTGGCCGGAGATGTTGGCGGAATCGATCCTGGCGTAAGCGCGTCGGGCCTCTTCGTTTACTAGCTCGCCAAGGCGGACGCGTTGTTCCGGCACAGCGAGGTACTGCTTGGCCGTCGCGGCCAGCAAATCGAGGCTGAGCGGATGCGGGCGTGACAGGCGCGCCTGAATTTCGACCTTCCGCTGAAGCTCCTCGAAAAAGCTGTCCGCATCAGCAATCTTCGCCCACCGGCCACCGCGTTGTGCGAGCAGATCGGCAGACAGCCCGACAGGTTCTACGCGGCTGGCCCATGCTGTGGCGTAGCGGCGGCTTGGCGCGCGACTGATGGCGTCTCGTAGCGCCACATCCCACTCGCCGGACCATCCACACGCGACCAGACCATGCTCATCCCAAATGCGATCAAGCAGAGTGTTCAGGGAGCTTGGATAGGCGGCGAGTTCCGCGTTGGTGTTGCGAATGCGAGTGTCGAGGTAGTCACCATGTACCTTCACCACGAGGCACCGGGTGTGAATCAGCGGCGTCATGCCGATGATGCCATCCTCGGTGCTTACTATGGTTGGCTCTACTCCCTCTTCGCGCAGGGCGTTCTCGGTCAGACGGTCAAAGTTCGTGGTGACAATCACCCGAACAAAACCGTCTCGGACGAGCCGGGCGATCGCGCGATGCGCCTTGGTCGGCGTCTTCAGTCCCTGAGCAAGTTCATCGGGCGTGGGCTCGATGAACCGGTGCAGTATTGCGCGCCGTTCGTCGGGCGAGGTGGTTAGCTTGTCCAGGAGGACGCCGTAGTCCGGCTCGCCGCCAATCACTTCGCCATACCAACGCGCAGGGTCGTCCGGCGGCGATCCCAGTTCCGCCGCTGCTACCCTCCGGGTGAGTTCAAGGATGACTTCCCAGCCGGTAGGGATGCCGGCGGCGCGTGAAACGCCGCTGCCGAGCAGCAGCGCGAATACACCCTTGTTCTCCGCCATGGAGAACGCAAGTGAGGTAACGGGATCAATCATCGCAGCCCCAAGTATCCTATTCCTTCCCGCCTTGGCCGGACGGGCGATGGATCTTCACTAGGTCGAATGGCAAGCGCAGGCGATCGTGATTGTCGATGATCCAGCGCTTCTGGTCCCCACTCAGCTTGTCGCTGGAGGACTTCACCTCCACGAACCGGAACGCATCGCCCCGGTGGAGTATGAGGTCTGGCCAGCCCAGAAAGCGCTCCCAGTATCCCTCGACGAGGTAGAGCAGAATTTCGCGTAGCGTGTCGGGCGGCAGTAGCTCGACAAGCTGGCGGGCACGGTCGACGTCTTGGCTCCGATGCGCCCACAGATACTGGCGAAGATCTTCGCTGTAGGCACGCCAATAGTCGAACAGGAAGAGTAACTCCTCGCGCCCGCCTGCGAGGGATTTGAAGTGCTGTTGAACAGCGTGACGACGTCGCTCGGCGTAGCCGGTCGTGCCGAAATCCGACGGGAGCTTCATCGTGATCACTCGTCCGGCTCGGCGCGCCTCAAAATCATCGCGCGCGCCAAACTGGGAGACGTGGCCCTGGGGATCCGCTGGGTCCTGAATCAGCATCCACATCAGGACCCCAAAGAGGGCATGGAATGGCACACTCTCCAGTGCCATCACGGACCAGCCCTGGGCGCGGAAGTGTCGGGACACAAACTCTTCGGGCGAAATGGCCTCGCCGGCATCGAGGATCATCGCGCCTTTCGTTCCGCCCTCAGCGTAGGCGGCGATCACGGAGACAGGCGTGACACCACAGCGTTCGAGTATTTGGGCCTGAGAAGGTTCGTTGATCAGGTACTTCGGGTCTTCGGCGTGACGGCGCTTGATGCCGTCGAGAACAGCTTTTCCGATCGCAGCATGGGCAGCGGCGACGTCTTGCGCCGGGGCTTCTGGATGGGCCTCGTCCCAGTCGGCCTTGCGCCGAGTTTCCTCAAAAAAGAGCTCACGCCAGTAATAGCGCTTGATCTTGGAGGTCCTCCCATGGATCTCGGCCACAGGAGCCGACGCGGCCGCCAAGCCCCTGCATTCAGCACAGATCGCCGGCTGAAACCCGTGGGTCACCGGCACCCGTCGCTGGGTGGTCAATTCGGTGCCCTGGTCGAGCTGATGGGCGAGGAACCGGCGCCCGAACGGCTCGTCGCAGGCGCACATCATTAGCGCCGAACAGGCCTCGCACCGGTACTTGCGGATGAACTCATAGGGATTGACGCAGGTGACTGTCCGGTGCTGGCAGATTGCTTCGGTCATCGTGTCTGGTGTTCTCTTCGCGCGGCGATCCCGGGTATAGAGACCTCCTCGCGCTAAACGCTACATAGACAAACGCAGGCTGGTGACAACGAAATGGCAGGTCGAGGGAAGGCTGCACCTGACCGAGTGACGCAGCAAAGGCTTTTCGCGTCTTCGGCGGGCTACTGTCAAAACCCGGCGTGTAACACCCCGTTATTTAAGGATACTGGCAGTGAAGTCGTTCATATCGCTGAGTTAGCGCACGTCTTCGCCGCAAATGCAGATGGTCCTCGGGCACCAGGCGAACTAACCGAAGCTGAGCGCGGCGCGTTCGAGAACCTGATTGTGCTGTGCGCATCCTGCCATACGAAAATCGACAAGGCCGAGGCGGACTATCCCGTGGAACTTCTCCGCGAATGGAAGGCGTCACACCAGGCCGCAATCAGCAAGATTTTTGGAGCCACAAAGCTTGCTTCGCGATGGGAGGTTCGAAAAGTTATCGAACCACTCCTTGCAGAGAACTGGTCGCTATTTGAATCGCTGAATCCTAATCTCCCCTACAGCGAAAATCCGGAATCTGAAATTGCGGCCAAATGGCAAGGCGCGATGCGTCAGCGGATACTTCCGAACAATCGGCGCATCTTAGCTATGCTCGACGAAAATCGTGAATACATGACGGCGGGCGAAGTGCAGGTCCTCGAGCAGTTTCGCCAGCACGTTGATGACCTTGGCCTTCGCCACCTCACCGACGTTGCTCCAGCCGACCAATGCCTATTTCCAGCGGCTATGACTACGATGATGGTGGACGAGTAGTGGCGCGCTCTCCCGAGGAAACCACGGCGTGGGTCGCCCAAGTGATGGCGCAAAAGGTTGGTGTTGAAGGCGTCGAGCAGCATAGCGCTCGGTCGATTAGGGTGTCGCGTTCCGACTACCCACCCTATGTGGCCGGGATCATTTCTACGCAGAACGTGACCGCCGAGGACGTCGCCGAGGCGCTGACGATCGATCCAACCATCGACATAGTCATCAATGTTCCCGCTCAGGGCACTTGGAGAGGACCAGCTATCATGGCCGCACGAGCGGCAGGCGTTGCATTTGGCGGAATGGGAGACCTTCAATCCTGTATCCGCCGAGAGGACGCTCGGGGATATGTGAAGCCCGAATTCGGCTTCATCGAGCGCGGGCTGCGTCAGCACGACAGGGTATCGGGCATTACGCGCGAAGCAGACCGACTGTTTGTCATTCACCGAGGAGGACTGGTCGATATTCGGGTTGTGGCGCTCTACGAGTACGAACTTACTGCAGAGCACCTACGTGAAGCGCGAGACCGTTATGGACAGTTCGACTTAGTGCTCATCAGCAATCCAAACGGGAAGCCCACGCAAGGAGCTCGCGACGTCGCTGTGCAGCTGGGGGTCGAGCTTCACATGTTCGGCAGCTTGTTGGGACGCCTCAACTCGCCATGACGCGAGAAGCGCCGCATTCAGAAATCCTAGCGGTGCTAGCGACGCTTTGCGAGAGGCTGCCAACCACCCGGTGGTATGGCTTCGGTTCGTTCTTCAATGGGCGAGCATCCTTCAGCGACATTGATATCCTTGCGGTGTCCCGTGACGAGCGCGAGAGCTTGGATGTTCGTAAAGCTCTGAGTGAATTGTCGAGCGCTTGGCCGATACACTTGATCGTCATGACCAAGGACGAGGCCGTGGAAACTGATTTTGTGGCCCGCCAAGGATGTCGCCTACTGACAGGCGACTAACCTCACCTATCGTCGGTCCGGACGCTTCCATGGGTTGGCGATTTTTCCCGCGTCATAGAGCACCTCATCGACCATCTCAGACACGATTAGTTCGATTGTCTCCCTGCATCGCTCTCCGTTGGTAAGAACATCAACGGCGCTCAAGGAGACTACACGCACGCCGCGAGTGACCATCGCCGTTTCAACTTTCAGCTTTTCCGGCAGTCGTTCTCCAGGCCGGTGCTGGTCAACGAAAATCGCCAGTTCTCGGACTTTATCGTCATAGCGAGCTTCAACGCCGATCGTCGGCGCGGCACCGTGCATTTGAGGCCAGAAAACAACGCTCGTGCGCCACCCAGCTCGAGGCCAGCTTTGCCACTTTTCCCACAACTTTATAGGGTTGTATCCGTCTTCAAGACCGATGATGTGGGCGCACAAGACCCTCTCCGCGGGCGTTGCTTCGTCAACCACTCGGTCGTTGAATTGGTCAACAATGCGCGACGCCCTCTCGTCGCCGAGACGTGCGAGGATCCCGCTGACGACAAGCGACGCTTCTTCCGCTGTCGTGTCGGATCCCAACAGGGGCGTTGGTTGCCAAGGGGGGATCTCCCGAGCGAGTGCGGCAAGCGCCAACCGCAGCATTCCCGGTGCGCCTCGACGGCCCGCTTCCCAGTCCTCAATAGTCCGCAGCCCGGCGTTAAGCCGTTCGGCGAGTTCGGCCCGCGTGATTGCAAACTCTGTCCGAAAAGCACGGATGTTCTCTGGCGTGAGATTTTTCGACATTGACATGCACCCCTCCACGCAAATGAACGTATCACCACGCAATGCGTGAAGTCTAGCATTTTGCGTGGGTAGCAAAGAGGGCACTGTCGGCCGCGCGAATGAGGACACTCGCTTCGATCTCGTCCGCGCTATCGTGCTCCTCGGGCCGAGGGACATGAAATGGATTGGACCGACGACGAAGAACATCAGGCGCGGGAAATTGTGACCAAGCTCTATGAGGCCGCTGCGCGTCTTACTCATCACGACCGTGATCACGCGAGCGTTCGCGACTTCTGGCTCGGCGGTACCCCCTCTGAGCGGCTGATTATGGCCATGACGAATGCTGGTTCTTGGGAAGAAGCAAATGACTTGATGCTCAAGACCAGCGGCTTCCCCACGTCTGATACCTGGCCGATGAAGCCGAAGGGATGACTGCCAGCGGTGGTGGTGCCGATGGGAGAAAGTGATGCCTTCCAAGCATAGTGGGGGCACCCTAATTGCGACGGCAAGATTGAAGCATCCGGCCTGATCGGTCGGATGTGATTGTCTGCACACTGGTTTTTCCGGGCCTATCGATCGGGCGGGGTCTTGGCCAAACCCGCGAGCGCTTCTTTTTCAACGCCACGACCCGGCCCAAAGCCGCACCATCTTGATCCCAGGCCACGACGGCGCAAGCTCGCGGCCATGGACGACTTCCTCCTGGAGTTCGAGCTTCGCCCCGGCCACATCGGCCATGACGGCGCTCGCGCGGCCGGTCGCGCCGGAAGTCTGAGCCGCCAAGTCGCCCGCAGAGCGGGGGCGACCAAAGCGCGGACGGCGCGCTCATCCGGCAAGGCTAGGGCGCCAAGCGCTCTCGGCCGCTGCTCACGGATCGGGCAAGGCCAGGACGCCGCCAACGTCCTGAAGCGCCAGGCGAGCCAGCGCCAGGCCGCCGGCCAGCGCATGCGGCGGGTGGTGATCAAAGCCCGGATCGTGACCTTGAAGCGCGGCGGCCAGGCGGCCGGCGCGCATCTTCGCTACCTGGTCCGCGACGGTGTCACCCGCGATGGCGAGGGCGCGCGACTCTACGGTCCCGACGCCGATGCGATGGACGCCAACGCCTTCACCGAGCGCGGGGCCGGCGACCGTCACCAGTTCCGGTTTATCGTCGCCCCGGAGGACGGCGCGGAGTTGTTGGATCTGCGGGCCTTCACCCGCGAACTGATGGGCCAGATGCAAAGCGACCTGGGCACGCGGCTGGACTGGGTGGCGGTTGATCACTTCAACACCGGCCACCCGCACAGCCACGTCGTGGTCCGAGGCAAGGACGATCGCGGTGGCGATCTGATCATCGCCCAGGACTACATCACCGCCGGCCTGCGTCATCGCGCCGAGCATCTCGCCACCCTGGAGCTGGGTCAGGAGAGCGAGCTGGAGATCTCGCGCAAACTCCAGGCCGAGATCAGCGCGGAGCGCCTGACCCGCATCGACAGGGCGATGATCGCCGACCTCGACGCCAGCCGCGCCCTCGACCTGCGACTCGCCAAGGGCCAGATCCGTGCTGACGCCGACGCTACCTTGCGGCTTGGCCGATTGAAGAGCCTGGAGCGCATGGGCTTGGCGCAGCGGGTCGAGCCTGGCGTCTGGACCTTATCCAAGGACATCGAGCCGACCTTGCAGACGCTTGGTGAGCGCGGCGACATCATCAAGGCCATAAGCCGAGCGCTGGGCCGCCGGGGCCAATCACGCTCACCCGAGGCGATGGTCGTCGACGCGGGCGGCGAGACGTCGTCGCCGAAGATCGGCCGGGTAATCGACAAGCGTCTGGTCGATGAACTGGACGACCGCATGGGCTTGATCGTCGACGGCGTCGATGGCCGCGTGCGTCATGTCGAGGTCGATGGCCACAGCGCCGTCGAGATCCCGATCGGGGCCGTGGTCGAGACCGGGGCGCGGCCCGCCATCCGGCCGGCGGATCGGACCATCGCCCAGCTCGCGGAAGATGGCGTCTATCGCCCCAGCGATCACCGGCAGCGGCTGGAGAATGGCGAGCTGAGACATCTCCCCGGCGCGCGCCCCGGCGACATTGTTGAGGCCCATGTTCGCCGTCTGGAGGCTTTGCGGCGAGCCGGCGTTGTCGAACGCCTCACCAATGACGCTTGGCGCATTCCCGAGGATTTCGCCTCGCGCGCCGAGGCCTTTGACGCCGCCCAAGGCCGCCGAGCGCAGGTGCGGTTGCTATCGGCCTTCGACCTCGAGCGTCAGATCAGCAGCGACGGCGCCACCTGGCTCGATCGTCAGTTGGTCACTAAGCGGCGGACAGAGCCCTCGCCACAGGGCTTCGGCGGCGAGGTTCACCGGGCCTTGGCGGGGCGCCAGGAGGAGCTTGTGCGCCAGGGCCATGCCGACCGGACGTCCTCGGGCGATTGGCGGGCCAAACCCGACCTGCTGGCGACCTTGGAGCGGCAGGAACTGAGCCGGGCCGGCGCGGTGTTGGCCCTGGAAAAGGACGTGCCCTTCAAGATGCCGAAGGCCGGGGAGACGGTGAAGGGCAAGCTGACCGGCAGCCTGCAACTGGCGTCGGGCAGGTTCGCGGTCTTCGAGGGAAGCTTCGAGTTCAGCCTCCTGCCCTGGCGGCCAGCGCTGGAGCGCTATCGGGGCCAGGAAATCGCCGCGACGATGGAGCCAGGCGGCGGCGTGGCCTGGGAGCTTGGTCGAAAGCGCGGCCTAGGAATCTAACCGCCAGCAAGATTCAGTCTGCGGACGGGTCCGGAGCCGGGCTGTCCGGCCCCTGGGCGGTGTCGCCCGCGTCGAACAGGCGATCCGTCAGGGATTGGCCGCTCGACAGGCGGCGGGCCAGCGTGTCGAGGAAGCTGCCATAACGCCCCGATCCGACCGCCTGGGCGGCGGCGCGGTCCTCGGCTGACAGGCGCGGTGTGGAGGTCTTCCGGCAGGGTTTCCAGCCGGGCGACCATTTTGCGGATTTGACGGGCTAACTCGGGCGTCATCCCATGAGTGTACGACGCCACTCGCGGTTGTCACGCTTACGCGACACTGCGAATGGCGCCGACATGCAATTGGTGCTGGCCAGGCTCGCCAACGACTCTCGAGTGAGATCGAGGTCTTGCCGCAATCGTTTGATGTAGCGGCCCAGGCGCTGAAGATCGGGTTCCTTGGTCACGGCGAAAGCCTCGCCGGCCTGCACCTCATGCTTGCGTTGGTCCAGATGAGATTGGCGGGTGTCATCATTGCGCCCTCGCCTTTCGCCCTGATTTGAGGCCCGCGAGCACATCGCAATTTACCAGGCAATAGGCACAGCGGCCGCTCGACCGGCCGCCTGTCTGCCAAACGGCATACCGATTGCCAACCCTGGCTGCCATTCGTAGGGTGCAACTCGGGGTGGAAAATGCAAATACAGTTCGTTGAGGTAAGCAACTTCAGAAAGTTGCAGTCGGTCCGCGCTGAACTTGCGGAAGAGACGACGTTATTCGTTGGCGCAAACAATAGCGGCAAGACGTCGGCGATGCTGGCGCTCCGGCATTTTCTTGTCGATGGCGGTCGCTTCTCCACCCACGATTTCACGCTCTCCCACTGGCAAGCGATCAACCAGATCGGCAAGCGATGGGAGACGATAGCGACCGACAAGGAAGCTCCGGCCGCATCCGTCGATGATTGGACGGATGTTCTGCCGACGCTCGATGTCTGGCTGCATATCGAGAACGACGAGGTCCACTACGTCCGCGCTGTCTTGCCGACGATTAGATGGGAGCCCGGCAGGATCGGAATCCGCCTTCGCTTCGAGCCAAAGGATGTCGAGGAACTCTACATCCAGTTCACGACTATGCTCGCCGCCGCGACCGACACTAAGGCGGTGGCGGCGGCCGCGACTGGAAAAGAAGTGACGGTCAATCTTTGGCCGCTCAACATGATCGAGTACCTCGATCGTGAGCTTCGAAAGCACTTCACCATCAAGGCCTACGTCCTCGACCCCACCAAGGTTGAAGCTCCGCAAGGCGGCGTCGCTCAGCCACAAACCCTGCCGGCGACGAGTGTTGCCGTGGACGGCAACCCCCTCTCTGGCCTGATCCGCATCCACGAGATCAACGCGCAACGCGGGTTCGGCCAGGCATCCGACTCCGCCGATGCTGGGGCCGGCGCCAGGGCTGGAAGTGCAGGGCACCGAGAGTCCCGGCGTCTCTCCGACCAGCTGCGAACCTACTACGCCCAGCACCTCGATCCGTTTGATAAGCCCAACCCCGCCGACATCCAGGCGCTCGCGGCAATCGAAAGCGCGCAGCGCGAGTTTGATGCGCGGCTGGAAGAGTGTTTCGAGCTGGCCCTGAACGAGGTCTCGACGCTCGGCTATCCCGGTGTGACGGATCCGCGTCTGAAGATCACCACACGGCTGAGGCCGGCGGACGGAATGAACCACGAATCCGCGGTTCAGTATGAAGTCGATATGACCCCCGGCGAAGCGGGCCAAATCGCCCTTCGTCTACCCGAGGACTCCAACGGGCTCGGCTACCAGAACCTGGTGTCGATGATCTTCCAGCTCATGAGCTTCCGCGATGCCTGGATGCGCGTCGGGAAAGCCGGGAAGGATCGAACGGCCGCGAACTTCGAGCTTGAGCCGCTGCACCTCGTGCTCATCGAAGAGCCCGAAGCCCATCTGCACGCCCAGGTCCAGCAGGTCTTCATTCGCAAGGCGTACAGCATCCTGCGTGCCCACGTGAATCTGGGCGACGACAAGAAGCTCCGCACGCAGCTGGTCGTCAGTACCCATTCCAGTCACGTCGCCCACGAGACCGACTTCGCCAACTTGCGCTACTTCCGCCGACTGCCGGCGGGCGCGCCCGGCACCGTTCCGATCTCCACCGTGGTCAACCTCTCCGAGGTTTTTGGCCCCGGCATGGCGACGGCCAACTTCGCGCGGCGGTATCTGCGCGCTGCGCATTGCGACCTATTTTTCGCGGACGCTGCTATTCTGGTGGAAGGACCGGCCGAGCGAATGCTCGTGCCGCACTTCATTCGCAACTACTACCCTGAACTCAATCAGTCGTACCTGACGCTGTTAGAGATTGGTGGCGCTCACGCGCATCGCCTTAGGCCTCTCGTCCAGCATCTCGGCCTCCCCACCCTGGTGATCACTGACCTCGACTCGCAGACGGCTGCCGGCGCCAAAACCCGACCGAAACGTGATGAGGCTCAGACGACAAACAACACGACTCTCAGGCAATGGGCGCCTGAAGTGCCTGACGTGGACCGTCTTCTGGACTTGGTCCCCGCCCGAAAAATCCGAGCGTTCGACGGTCATTCTGCGGTTCGGGTCGCCTATCAGACGCCGATCAACATCACGCTCACCGACACAGAGGAAGAGGCGCTACCCTATACGTTCGAGGACGCGCTCGTCTTTTCGAACATCGACATCTTTAAGGCGATGAACGGGACTGGTCTGGTGAAGAAGTTTAGGGATGCCCTGAACGAAAAGACCACTGTCGACGACCTGGCCGAGAGCTTCTTCAAGAGCCTCGATACCGGGAAGAAGGCCGAGTTTGCGCTGGACATCCTCGCGCTGGAAGACCCTGAGAAATTCACGGTGCCGCTCTACATCGGGGAAGGCCTCGAATGGCTCCAGTCCCAGCTACAAAGGCGTAAACTTGATATCGTCCGGGCCGATCCTGACGCGGAGGGGGGCTGACCGTGGCCGATGGCGACAACAAGCTTGATGACGGCGTAGACGAGGAGCTGTTCGGGTACGTCGACCTCGACAATCCCCAGAGCTTTCTACTTTTCGCGGGAGCGGGCTCTGGCAAGACGCGGTCGCTGGTCAACATACTCGCGCGTATTCGTACGGAGCTCAGCCATCGCCTTTGGCTTCGGCGACAACGTGTCCGGGTCATCACTTACACCAAAGCCGCTTGTGACGAGATCAACCGTCGTTTTCGGTTCGATCCGATTGTTGAGGTTTCTACGATTCATAGCTTTTGCTGGTCGCTGATCGGCAATTTCAACAACGACATCCGCGAGTGGCTGCGGACAAGATTGATCGCCGATATTGCTGAGCTGGACGAGCTCATCGCCAAGGGCCGGCCAGGCACGAAGGCGGCTGCGGAGCGGGCGCTTTCGCTGGCGAGCAAGGAGCGTCGGCTTGCCCGGCTCGATGAGATCACGAAGTTCACCTACAGCCCGACCGGCGACAATCGCGGGCGAGATTCACTCAATCACGCCGAGGTCGTGGCGCTCGCCGCTGCGTTCCTTACCGACGGCTCGATCCTCGCCAGCATCCTGATCAACCAATATCCGATCCTGCTGATCGACGAGAGCCAGGACACCAACCGCCAGCTCATGGAAGCGCTCCTCGCCGTTCAGGCCGCCCACCGGTCCACCTTCTGCCTGGGTCTCTTCGGCGACATGATGCAGCGGATCTACACTGACGGAAAAGCGGGGCTCGCCGAGGCTCTGGGTGAAGACTGGAAGCGGCCGGCGAAGGTCATGAACCATCGCTGTCCACCTCGTGTCGTCGAGCTGATCAACAAGGTTCGGGAGGCGGATGATGGCCAGCAGCAGCGCCCTCGAGCAGACAAGGCACCCGGCACGGTGCGCTTATTCGTACTGCCGACAGGCACTGCGAATAAGGCGGCGGCCGAGGCTACTATTGCTGCGAAGATGGCCGAGGTCGCTAACGATCCGGCCTGGTCCGCGGTGCCCGCCGGGTACAAGGCGCTGACGCTCGAGCACCACATGGCTGCAAGACGCGCGGGCTTCCTGGAAATGTTCGAACCGCTCTACACATCCGATCTTCTCAAGACCGGCCTGCTCGACGGCAGTCTCCCTGGCCTGCGGCTGTTTTCCGAAGATGTCCTGCCGTTGATGATCGCACATCGAGCCAACGACGCGTTCGCCATCGCCGCCGTCGTTAGGCAGCGGTCGCCACTGCTGGCCCTTGCGGCGTTGAAGGACGCCGGCCAGGACCAGCCCCAGCTCTTGGCAAACGCAAGTGCGGCCGTCGACGAGTTGCTTTCTCTTTGGGACACCCCCGAGGCGCCGCCGACGTTCCGGGACGTCGCAACAAGCGTCGCCAAGTCGGGTCTGTTCGAACTGCCAGACGCGCTCAAGGCGCTAGTCGAGCGCGACGCGGTTGCGCAGGAAGAAAAGCATGCTGCCGAAGCCGATGAAGCGGTTGCCGCTGAAGACGAGGAGGACGACGTGCCCCGCGACAGCGTGCTTGTCGCCTGGGATGGCTTTCTAAGTACGCCATTCGAACAGATCGTCGCCTACAAGGAATACGTCTCCGGTCGAGCACCTTCCGCTACGCACCAGGGCGTCAAAGGTCTCGAATTCCCGCGTGTGATGGTCATCATGGATGACGGGGAGGCACGAGGATTCCTGTTCAGCTACGACAAACTGTTTGGCGCAAAGCCCAAGAGCGAAACCGATCAGCGGAACGAGCGCGAGGGGGGCGAGACGTCGATCGACCGTACCCGGCGCCTATTCTATGTGACCTGCAGCCGAGCCGAAGAGAGCCTGGCAGTGGTGGCCTATTCGTCAGATCCCGCCGCCGTCCAGCGCATGGTTATTGAACAACGCTGGTTCGCCGAAGACGAAGTTGAGCTGTAAGCGCTGTTCCGAGGCCCTCTACGCGGCTTGCGGGGTATATTCCCACGGCATGAGCTGATCGATCTGGCTCTGCGGGTGGCCCTGGACGATGCGGGTGATGACGTTGTTGAAGTAGGCGGCGGGATCGACGCTGTTGAGCTTGCAGGTCTCGACGAGCGAGGCGAGGACCGCCCAGTGCTCGGCGCCGCCGTCGGAGCCGGCGAAGAGGTGGTTCTTGCGGCCCAGCGCCAGAGGTCGGATGGAGCGTTCGACGACGTTGTTGTCAATCTCGATGCGGCCGTCGTCGAGGAAGCGGGTGAACCCGTCCCAGCGGCGCAGGATGTAGCCGATCGCCTCGGCCAGTTTGCTCTTGCGGCTGATCGTGCTGAGCTTGGCGCGCAGCCAGGGCTCGAGCGCCTCGATGACCGGGCGGCTCTTCTGCTGACGGACGGCGCGGCGGGTCTCGGAATCGGCGCCGCGGATCTCGTCCTCGATCGCGTAGAGCAGCTTGATGCGGCCCAAGGCCTCCACCGCGATCGGCGCTGGGCCTGCGGCGGCCAGCTCGTAGAAGCGGCGACGCGCGTGAGACCAGCAGAACGCCAGCCGCACTTGCTGCTTCTCGGCCAGGAGATTGTAGCCGGCGTAGCCGTCCACCTGCAGCACGCCGGTGAAGCCTGCGAGGTGAGCCATCGGCCGCTCGGCCTTGCGATCAGGGGCGTAGATGTAGGCCACGGCCGGCGGATCTGCGCCGCCCCAGGGTCGGTCGTCGCGGGCGTAGGCCCACATCTGGCCGGTCTTGGTGCGGCCGCGGCCGGGATCGAGCACCGGGGCTGTGGTCTCGTCGGCGAACAACTTGGGTGATCGTCGCAGGGTCTGCAGCAGATGCTCATGCACCGGTCTGAGCAGGAAGGCGGCGCGACCCGTCCAATCGGCCAGGGTGGAACGATCGAGCTTGATCCCTTGGCGGGCGTAGATCTGAGCCTGGCGGTAGAGCGGCAGGTGATCGGCGTACTTGCTGACCACGACATGGGCGACAGTGGCCTCGGTGGGCAGTCCGCCCTCGATCAGGCGGGCGGGCGCCGGCGCCTGGACGACGACGCCCTCGCAGGCGCGGCAGGCGTACTTGGGCCGGCGCACGACCGGCACCTGGAACTGAGCCGGGATGACATCGAGCCGCTCAGCGCGGTCCTCGCCGATCAGGTGGAGCTCGCCCGAGCAGCAGGGGCAAGCCTTGTCCTCGACATCGACGAGGGTCTCGATCCTGGGCAGGTGGGCTGGCAGCGAGCCACGGTTAGCGCGGCGCTTGCTGGTCGTAGCGGCCTTGCGCGCGGGGTCGCCCGCCTCGGTCCGCGCGGCCTCGTCAGCCTCCACCTGCTGGACGTCTTCCAGGGCGAGCTCGAGCTGATCGATAGGCAGCGTCTCGGCCCGGCGGCCGAAGCGGTGGCGCTGCATCTCCTTGATGATCTGACGGA
>ERZ1292645.230-Hain-H14-02um-R2-230-length-22931-cov-6_pt1 | contig 22931 bp, 25 predicted proteins | sample MGYA00564401_ERZ1292645 | MGnify/ENA primary metagenome ERZ1292645 (study PRJEB36523, sample SAMEA6512644) | groundwater metagenome | collected 2019-01-09 | study: AquaDiva: Metagenomics assemblies of 32 groundwater samples | reverse complement strand
TTTCCGATTGACCAAGTGGCTAAAGAAGAGCCAATATTGATTAATCCCATCAGCAAGAAAAGAAACTGGGGAGACTGCCAAAGAGGAATCCCGTATTTTTTGTATTGGCCAAAAATATTGATCATTTGATTATTATATCACAAAAAGATATATTAAAAACGACGGGGTGTCGTATAACGGCAGTATGTATGCTTTGGGAGCATGCGGACTGGGTTCAATTCCCAGCACCCCGACCAAGTTAAACTTGACAAGGGTATAGGGCATATGATATCCTTTGATTAGGTAGAGATCTGCATAACTGCGGGTCAAACTGCTTGTCAGTCAAAAGAGTCCTTCACGGGGCTTTTTTGATTTGTTATAATACAACCGTGGATCCGGGGCCCGTAGTTTATGTAGTAAAACTCTGCCTTTGACAAGCAGTGAAGCGGGTGTCAAACCCCGCCGGGTCCACATTGCGGGCGTCGTATAACGGCATTACCTGAGATTTCCAATCTCAAGACAGGGGTTCAATTCCCCTCGCCCGCTCAAGCGAAAAACGGCAGAGAACAGTTCTCTACCGTTTTTCTATTACGGCAAATATTAGGATTTCCGATATCCCCAAAAATTAAGGGGGATATCGGAAATCAAAACATGAAGACTATTTAGCGTATTCGATGACGCGAGTTTCGCGGATGACATTGACTTTTATTTCTCCCGGATACCTTAATTCGTCCTGAATTCTTTTGGCCATTTCTTTGGCTAATTTTTGAGCGCCAAAATCATCGATCTGTTCCGGTTTGACAAAGACCCTGATTTCCCTTCCGGCTTGCAATGCCCAGGCTTTTTCCACTCCGCCAAAAGCCAAAGCGATATTTTCCAAATCAGCCAAGCGCCTTAAATAATTTTCTACCGTATCCTTTCTCGCTCCGGGACGGGCGCCGGAAATTTGATCGGCTGTCTGGATTAAAACCGCTTCCAACGTTTCATAAGGATAATCCTCGTGATGAGCCTTCATCGCCTGGATTACCTCTGTTTCTGCGCCGTATTTTTCCAAAATTTTAATTCCAATTTCAATATGGGAACCCTCCACTTCCTGATCAACCGCCTTGCCAATATCGTGCAAAAGACCGGCTTTTTTACACACTTGAACATCAGCTCCGATTTCAGCGGCTAAGGCCGCTGACAAATGAGCCACCTCAATTGAATGTAAAAGAACATTCTGGCCGTAACTGGTGCGGAATTTTAATCTGCCTAAAAGCTGGACCAATCTCGGATCAAGACCAAGAAGACCGACATCGTAAACTGCGGTTTCCCCAGCTTCTTTCATTTGAGAGATTATTTCTTTTTTGGCTTCTTCTACTTTTTCTTCAATTCGGGCCGGCTGAATCCGGCCGTCTTTAACTAATTTTTCCAAAGCCATTTTGGCAATCTGCCGGCGAACGGGATCGAACCCGGAGATAATCACCGATTCAGGAGTTTCATCAACTACAATTTCTACGCCAGTCATCCGCTCTAATGTTCGGATATTTCTGCCTTCCTTGCCGATAATCCTGCCTTTGATTTCTTCTGACGGCAAATTGAAAGTGGTTGTGGTAATTTCCTGGGCTTGAGACAAGCCGTATTTTTGAATGGCAGTGGCCAGGATTTCTTTAGCTTTTCTCTCGTAGCGAGACTCGCCTTCCAGTTCCAATTTTCTGATTTTTTCCGAAACCTCGCCTTCATATTCTCTTTCCAAGGCTGAAAGCATTTCCGCTTTGGCTTCTGATTTTTTTAATCCGGCAATTTTTTCCAATTTTTCCAAAGCCTCTTTCCTTATCGTCTCTAAATTTTCTTTGACCGACTTAAGTTTTTCTACCTTTTCTTTAAAATCCTTCTGCTGTTCTTCAGACTCCAGGGTTCTTTGATTTAAAAAATTCTCTCTTTTCAAAAGCAACCTTTCCGTGCTCAAAATATTTTGAAACCTTTCTTCGTTTTCTTTTTTGCCGGCAACTAAAAACTGCTGGGCTTTTTCTTTGGCGCCAGCCAATATCGCTTCCGATTCCTGTTTAGCTTTCTCTATTTTTTTCTGAAGAGTTTGCTCTATCGTCCCGGCCCGTTTTTTGGCCAGAGACTGCCGAGCCCAATAACCTAAACTGACTCCCAAAGCAAGCAAAACCACGCCCACTGAAAGTAAAGTAAGTTGATTCATATAAATAATTTTTCATAAAAATTATTTGAAGATGAAGCGAAGCTTCATCGCCTTTCCAATATAGCAAATATTTTAGAATGGCGCAACTTCTTTCCACTCGGGCAAGGGCAAAGAGATCTGAACTGATTTTTGTTTGGCATTCGCGCCAATACAGCAATAATTAGAATTATCGCAAACCCCAAGTTTCACCAAATAAGTTCCGTCTGCTAAATAAGAATGGCTTGGATTTTGAGTAGAAGCTGTTGAGCTGTCCCCGAAATCCCAAGCCCATGATTTGCCGCCTACTCCGTAAAAAGTAGTGCTAGTAGAAGAAAATTGAACTGATTCTTTGGCCTTGGGCGAAGCCGGCAACCAGTTGAAATCAATCCAAGGATAAGCATGACTGGGGATAGTGAAAGATTTATAATCAGACCAATCAGACCAATTGCCCGGAATATCTTTAACTTTCGCTTTCCAGTAATAAGTGACTCCCCAATTTAAATTAGCGCTTATCCAGACTGGAGTTGGAGTATAACTAACCGAAGCCGAACCAATTGTTTCATCTAAGATTGGCGTTGAAAAACTGACTGCGTCGGCAATTTGAATCTGATAACCTCCCTGTAAGTCGCCATCCGGGTCGGAATAAGTCCAATTAAAAGTTGGGATATAAAGCGATTGGATAGAACAATTATTTTCCACCACTCCATTGGCCGGATAACCATCGGGGATCCCGGGTTTATTGGGTGGTTGGTTGAAACCTGATAAATTTAAAACAACCGGGTTTGGTTTGCCATGATCAAAACTAATCCAGCCGACTACATCCGAACCCCAAGCATAACCGTGAAAATTACCCGTAGAGTCAATATAAGTAGAACTGGCCTGACCATGATCAAACCGAATCCAGCCGTCCCAGCCGCCGTCATTAGATAAGGCCCTGGCCCAGCCAAGGATATCAACATCGCCCTTGCCTAACTGGCCCGAAGGCGTAGCCTTGGCAAGACAAGTGCCGCTTGGACAACCAGTCAAATCCGCTTCATTGAAAGAAATCCAGCCGATATTGTCCGACCAGGCATAACCGGATAATTTTCCGCCATTAGGATTAACAGATACGCCATAAGCCGAACCGCCGCCGGAAGTATTATTAAAAGAAATCCAGCCGATGTTATCCGACCAGGCATAGCCGGAAACATTATCCGAAGCACTGGCTTGAATCGGTTCCGTCTTTTGAAAATATTGAAAAATAAAAAATCCGGCAGTAAAAATCAAAATTGCCAGAAGCGCTATTTTTTTAGGATTAAACATACGATTATTATATCACAAATTTTAAAAAGGCATTCTTGCCCTTTCAATTTTACTGGTGGTGGCGTTGTAAATAATATTGCCGAGTTTGTCTAAAATATTGCCATCTACTTTTAATTTACCCTGTAAAGTTAAATCCCCTTGCTTAGTTTGGCTAGTAGTCCCGACATTTATCGGCGCATCTACATTGTTATTTGGCGGAGCGCCGGTTGGTCCTGTCCAAGCGTAAACAACAAAACCGACTAGAAAAAGAGAAGCGATAACTTGAGGTAAAAAAGATAAAAGTTTAGTTTTATTTATAAATTTCATGAGTGCCAATATTAATAAAAGCTACTTTGGCTTTAGCGGCATCTAAAAATTGAAACATAATTCTGTAAGATTTATCTACGGAAAAAGCCCAATAATCTTTATATTTTCCATGAAGAGGATGGGTTTCTAAAATCGGAGTAAATGGATTTTCTCTGAATATCTTTTCCTTATTTTCTGCCTTAATTTTTACTAAAGCTGGCAAGTACTTATAAACTTTTTTGAATTTTGAAGTAAGGCAAATGACCATAAACCTTAGCCAAGGTCGGTCAAAGACCTTATTTTAATAAGTTTTTTTTCTTTTTTCTCTTTTTTGAAAATTCTTATCGCTTCGTCGGTGTCTTTTTCTTCCCATTCTCTCTGCCCAAATCGCTTAATCAATTTTAAAAACTCCTCATATTTACTGCGGGGCATAACAATAAGATCGCCTTCTTTAGATAATTCTTTTGGAATGGTAATTACTGCCGCCATATATTTTTATTATAGTTATTTTTCAAGAAAGGTCAATTTTTAAGCGTAATTTATTGCGCCAAACGAAGCTTGTCTAATTCTTCCAGCTGTTTCTGAATTTCTGATTGAGATAAGGGCTTGATGCCTGATTGCTGGCGAAGAATTTCTAGGTCTTTAACCTGAACTTTTTTCTGTTCTGCGGTCAGGGGCTGATTATCCGCTCTTTGTTTTAACTCGTCAAGCTCTTTTAATTGCTGATTGGTTATTTTTTCTTTTTCCGATGGAATAATTCCTGTTTCTATTTGCTCTTGATTTAAAAAATAAAAACCCAACCCCGCCAAAACAAATAACGGCAAAACAATCAGAGAAGTAATTAGTGTCTTTTTATTTAAAAATTCCGGCAATTTGATATTCTAAATTAATTTTTATAACAAAAATAAGTAAAAACACTGGCGCTCGGCCATGTTAAACCAGAACTTATAACATTTGGAACACCCACCCTTGTATATCCCGCAGGACAAGCGCATTGAATTGATAGTTTGTCGGATGCGCAATAACCATTGCCACCGCCCACTACAGGCCCACCGTTTGCTGGTGGCGTTGTATAAGCTGGAGGTAAAACGGTGGTTATACGGACACATTGTTGGTTACCAACAGGATATTCATAAGTGCACATTCCGTAAAGCCCGGTTTTCCCCAATTCCGAAGCATGAAGATTGTCCAATTTATCGGCGTTAAGATTGACGCTTACCGACCCGTCGCCAGCGATTGTAACGTTGCTTACTTTAGCCACATCTATCCCGCCCGTGTGATAATAAACCTTGATACGGATATGGTCTATGTATATAGGCTGCGAACTGCCGCTATCCGGGGGTATTACTGCCTGGACCTGAACGCCGAATCCGGACGAATTAATATCATTAGCAAGCCAACTTGTGTTCCACTTCTCGCTAGGTCCGCCGTAAGACTGGTATGCATCAAATACCGGCAAAGGACCAGAACTTTTTGAACCTCCGGAAATACGCGTATTGTTTTTGATGACATACACATAATAATAAACGGGGGTAGGATCTGGATTTGGGGCCCTGTGTTCAATCCCCACCTCTATCCCGTCAACCGCAGCCTCAATGGGCAGAGAAAAATTAAATTTAGAGGATTGGAGAAAAGTAGTGGTGTATGGCCACCAAAAATATGTATATGAGTCGTCGCTGTTCTTTGCATTATTGGGATTTTGCCACTCGTTTGTGGCGCCCATTTCTTTTATATTTTCAAATAAATCAGCGTTATTCGGCCCGGCCGTAAAATTTGTCGCTCCTTCGGTTGTCACAACTAGTTTCCCTCCGCCGACATCTAATAATCCTTGCGGATTCGTCGTCCCGATGCCGACTTTGCCGTCAAAGATGGCGTCTGAATAGCCGTGAAAAAGGCCGCCTAAACCAAAAGCGCCGGATTTATATTGAGCAGTAGTCCCGACATTGATCGGCGCATCGGCATTGTTATTTGGCGGAGCGCCAGTTGGTCCTGTCCAAGCGTAAACAACAAAACCAGCTAAAAAAAGCATGGCGACAATCTGGGGCAAAAACTTATAAAATTTTCTAAACATATTTTTATTTTACCTGAAAATGGCTTTTTGCCGAACTTCTTTTTTCAGCTGAAGATTGAAAATCGTCAGCCAAAAATTAAGCGTTTTTTCAAACCAAACTCCCCGCCGGGGATTTTTCACAACCTCTTTTATTTCTTTCTCGCCGTAAATCTTGTAAAGCCACTTCAGGTCCTCCCAGGTTCCGTAATTTAAAACTTGAGCTATAATATAGTCCCTATCGGTTCTCAAATTTAAACTCTTAATATCATAAGACCAAAACAGCCATCTCATTCCCGAAGGAATTTTTGTTTTTATTCTAAGCATATTTTTTGGTATTTTTTAACTTCCTGAATCAGAGATTCCTTAATCTTGTTCCATGGAACAGAATAAAAAAGATATAATCTTCTTTGCTGTTTTTTCTCGGCATCGGAAAAATAAGTCAGACCCCTTAAGCCAACATAAATGTTAAAATTGGGGTACTTCCTTTTTACGAAATTAAAAATTTCTCCGAGAGAAAGCTTTTTTAATAAAAAATAAATGTCAATAAAATCGCGCTTCGTCCCCCTATCGGAGACAGCGATAATCTTCATAGCGGATATGTCTTCCAGTGAAGCAAGGGGCGGAAAACCTTGATGCTTAATGGCGGGAAGAACCAATGGATATGGGTACTGAAAAAAACTTACCGCTACCCCGCTGATTCTCATTATTAGAGTTCCTTCTCCTTTCTGCAAAAGAACGGCGTCTTTGAATTTCTTCTCCAATAATTGCTGCAGTGTCCCAGAGATAAATTCTTTTTTGCTATAAAAATCAAAATCCAAAGATGTCCGGTGGCCGATTTGCATAGCCAAAGCGGTGCCGCCAGCCAAATAAAAACCGCGCTCTTTGAGAAATTCCAGCTTCTTCAATAATCTAATCTGCCGCAAGCTTAAGATAGAAAAATGTGTTTGTCCCATTAGTTTATTATAGCATAAATGAGGTACGAGCTCACTCCGCCGATAGACGAAGTTTATCCAGTTCTTCTAGTTGTTTTTGGATCTGGGCTTGGGAAAGTGGCTTAATGTTCGCTTTCTTGCGCAGGGACTCCAGCTCCCTTTGCTGACTCTTTTTTTGTTCTTCGGTCAAAGGCTGGATGTTCGTCTTCTGCCGCAGCGCCTCAAGCTCCTTTAATTGTTTTTCCGCCAAGATTTCTTGTTTCTCCCCTGCAGAAGGGATTACTGTCTGTTTTTGATTTAGAAAATAAACAGCTAACCCGGCCAAAATAAAAACCGGCAAAACAATCAGAGAAATAATCAGTACTTTTTTATTCGGCATTATTAATAACTTTAATTATCCAGTCTAACCCGAATATATGCGGAGCCATCGTATCTACAGCCATAGAAACGATTATCCACGGTGCTATAGTAAATCCCGCCTTTGCTTGTCGCATTGCAAGCGACCGAAGCGGACGAAACAGCCCTCATTAAACCATTAACATCTAATTCTACTTTCGGACTCGCCGTCCCGATGCCGACTTTACCGCTGAAAATTCCTGTAGGAACGGAATAATAAACCGTGATTCTGATATTATCTATCATGGCATTAAAGACATACCACCAAGCTGTGCCTTGAGCGGCAATTGCCACGCCAAAATTTAAAGAGTTAATATCTGCCGGGGTCCAAGGAATCCCCCACAGATCATCCGGAGAACCGTAAACAACATACGGGGGTGTTTCGGTAAAGGGATAAAAGGCTCCCCCCGCACGATTTTGCCCACCCCTCGCTCCGTTTTTAACCAATTGGATTATGGATTCTTGGACCATAGATTGCCCATAATAAGTGTTGTCTGTTCTTTGTTTTACCTCCACCAAAATCCCACCTATAGTAGCATTGGAAGGGATCGAGAAACCAAAACTGGTACTCTTTAGACAAGATGAGGGATTAGGAGTTGATATCCCTGTGTTTTCGTCTGGCCAACTAGCATTCACCGGAACTGTTGCATATTGGACATCTGGCGACCCCGCATTTTGCGGGTTAGTCCAAGAGGCAGAACCGCAAGAAACATCGTTAATAAACTGACCTGCATTATTCGGACCAACGACGGAAGAAATTATTTGCTGCTCTTTGGAGACCACGAATATTCCCTCGCCGACATCCAGCTGGCCTTGCGGATTTGTTGTGCCGATTCCCACCTTGCCGTCAAAGATGGCGTCGGAAAAAGCATGGAAAAGACCGCCCAAGCCGAAAGCGCCGGATTTATATTGAGAAGTATCTCCGACATTTATCGGCGCATCTACATTGTTATTTGGCGGCGGGCCGGTTGGTCCTGTCCAAGCGTAGACGACAAAACCAGCGAGAAAAAGAGAAGCGATAATTTGGGGTAGAATTTTCTTGAACATTATTTTTTAATTTTTATCACCTCGTCCACAATGCCGTAGTCCTTGGCTTCCTGGGCCGACAGATAGAAATCTCTATCCGTGTCTGTCTCCACTTTTATTAAGGATTGTCCCGTGTGTTTAGCTAAAATTTTATTTAATTTATCTTTGATCTTAATAATTTGTCTGGCGGTAATTTCAATTTCCACCGCTTGGCCTTCGGCTCCGCCCATTACTTGGTGGAGCAAAATTTCCGAATTTGGCAAAGCAAATCTTTTTCCTTTAGTGCCGGCCGCCAAAAGCGTGGCTCCCATAGAGGCGGCCATGCCGACGCAAACAGTGGAAATGGCCGGCTTGATATATTGCATCGTGTCATAAATCGCCAACCCGGCAGTAACCGAACCGCCTGGCGTATTAAGATAAAACTGAATATCTTTTGTTGGATCCTGCATGGCTAAAAATAAAAGCTGGGCAATAACGGAATTTGCCACCATGTCATTAATTGGTCCGCCTAAGAAAATAATCCGATCTTTTAAAAGCCGAGAATAAATGTCGTAAGCCCTTTCCCCATATTGAGTTTTTTCTATAACCGTAGGAATTAGATTCATCTATTAGACTAAAAAGCTAACGATTAATAAGGCAACAATATTTAAGACCTTAATCATCGGGTTAATGGCTGGACCAGCAGTGTCTTTGTAGGGATCGCCGACTGTATCGCCGGTCACCGCCGCCTGATGGGCAAAAGAACCCTTGCCGCCAAAATTGCCTTCTTCAATATATTTTTTAGCGTTATCCCAAGCTCCTCCGCCGGATGTCATAGAAATAGCCAAGAAAATTCCGACAACTATGGAACCAATTAATAATCCCCCAAGAGCTTCCGGCCCTAAAATAAATCCTACTAAAATCGGCGAAGCAATGGGCAACAAGGCCGGTAAAATCATTGCTTTTAAAGATGCTTTGGTCACAATATCAACGCATTTGGAATAATCGGGCTTGTTCTGTCCTTCCATTAATCCGGGAATTTCCTTAAACTGCCGCCTGACTTCATCAACAACTTTCATAGCGGCTTTCCCTACTGCTTCCATGGCTAAAGCGACAAAATAATAAGCAATAACGCCCCCTAAGAACAATCCCACTAAAACTCTCGGATCTTCCAAACTAAATTGAACCTTTCGGCCAAAATCCAACAGCTCCTGGGTAAAAGCCGCAAATAAAACTAGGGCCGCCAAACCGGCGGAAGCGATAGCATAACCCTTAGTCACGGCTTTGGTCGTATTGCCGACCGAATCCAAAGCATCGGTATTTTTCCTAACTTCTTCCGGCTGGCCCGACATTTCCACAATACCGGCGGCGTTATCAGTGATTGGGCCGTAAGAATCCAGGGCGATGATCAAACCGGTCAAAGAAATCATTGAAACCAAGGTCAAGGAAAGGCCGTACATTCCGGCCAAAGCGAAACTTATAAGAATTCCAAGACAAATTAAAAGCACCGGCAAAAGGGTTGATTTCATGCCAACCGCCAGTCCGGTGATAAGGTTTGGTCCGTGGCCTGATTGCGAACTTTCAGCAATAGATCTGACCGGTCGATATTTTTTAGAAGTGAAATATTCGGTGATTAAAAACATAGCGGCAGAAATTGCCAAACCGATTAAAACCGGCAAATAAAGTTTAAAAATAGGAATTTCTAAAAGAGGCGCGACTTTAGAAATTAAAGGATAAAATCCGATGGCAGATAAAACACCGGTGATAATCAGGCCCTTATAAAGTGTCGGCATGATCTTCAAAGAAGTAGCCTGCCTAGGCAAACGGACAAAAAAACTGGCAATAATAGAAGCTAAAATAGCTAAAGACCCAAGCATCAAGGGCAATAAAACGGCCTGAATTAGATTAGGGAATAAAAGCCCGGCCAAAACCATGCCCGAGATTAGCGAAACAACATAAGTTTCAAACAAATCAGCTGCCATGCCGGCGCAATCGCCCACATTATCGCCCACCTGATCGGCAATAACAGCCGGGTTTCTTGGATCGTCTTCAGGAATGCCTTTTTCTATTTTTCCGACTAAATCTGCCCCGACATCAGCGGCTTTAGTAAAAATTCCTCCACCCAAACGGGCAAAAACAGAAATTAAAGAACCTCCTAACCCCAAGGCAACCAAGGATTTTAAGTCTTGAGTTAAAAAATAAAAAACAGAAACAGATAATAATCCTAAGCCGACAACTAAAAATCCGGTAACCGCTCCGCCTTTGAAAGATAAATCAAAAGCCGGTTTCAACCCGGATTTAGCGGCTTCGGCTACTTTTAAATTTGCTTTAGTAGAGACCATCATTCCGATAAACCCGGCTACACCCGAAGCAAAAGCTCCAACCAAAAACCCTAATCCGGTTTTAAATCCTAAAAATGACCATAAGACTATAAATATCACTGAAGAAACTATTCCGGCAGTAAGGTACTGCCTTTTTAAAAAAGCAACCGCTCCCTGCCTGACGGCTGAAGAAATTTCTATCATCGGACCGGAACCCGACGCAGAAGAATTTACTTGACGGATTAAAAAATAAGCGAAAATTAAAGAAATAACTGAAACAATAATGGGTATATATAGCATAAACGTTACTTAGAAACTCCGTTTCTAAGTGGTTCTGATTTAATTTTTTTAGTTTTTTTGACCTTTACTACTTTTTCAACTACTTTTTCAACTACTTTTTCCAATTCTTCAACTTGTCCCGGGCTCCTGACATCTATTTTCCAGCCGGTTAATTTAGCCGCTAATCGCACATTCTGGCCTTCTTTGCCGATAGCTAAAGATAATTGGTCGTCTTGGACTATGGCCAAAGCCTTATTTTTAGGCATAATTTTAATCTCTATAACTTTGGCCGGAGACAAGGCGTTAGCAAGATATTTTTCCGGATCTTCAGAATATTCAATAATATCAATTTTCTCTCCACCCAATTCATTAATAACCGCCTGAACCCTTGTGCCCCTTTGTCCGACGGCGGCGCCAATCGGGTCAATGCCGGCGGCTTTTGTGGAAATAGCGATTTTTGTTCTTGAACCGGCTTCTCTGGCAATGGAATTAATTTCCACTTGTCCCTGATTTATTTCCGGGACTTCCAATTCAAAAAGCTTAGAAACCAATCTTGGATAAGCTCGGGATAAAACAATAATCGGCCCTTTTGAGGTGTCTTCTACCTTCAAAAGAAAAAGCTTGAGCCGCTGACCAGGCCGATAAAATTCGCCGGGAATTTGTTCTTCTCTTGATAAAAATCCGACCGCCTTGCCGATATCAAAAAGAACATTTCCTCCTTCAACGCGCTGGACAATGCCGGAAACAATTTCTCCTTCTTTGGCTTTATATTCAGTTAGGATAGTTTCTCTTTCCGCTTCCCTTATTTTTTGCAGGATAACTTGTTTTGCCGTCTGGGCGGAAATGCGGCCAAAATCCTCTTTCACTTCAAGCGGGATTTCCACTTCATCGCCAACCTTTATTTCTCCGACGCTTCGGTCGGAGCCCCGACCTTTTAGCGTCGGGGTTTTGGCTTCATCCAGCATTATATGCCTCTCTATATTAAAACGAACCTTTGTTTCGCCCGCCGTAGGTTCAGCTGAAAAAGATCCTTCTTCTTTCAGCTCCGCCAATTCGCTCTCGGAATATATCATTTCTTCGTTAACCACTTTTTTTATCTGCCAAAAAAGCACCTCGCCAGTTTTTTGATCAAGCCTTGATTTAATTACTTGTCCTTTTTTGCCGTATTCTTTTTTATAAGCAGCGGCAATGGCCGATTCAATTGTCTCCCAAACCTTTTCCGGCGCAATGCCCCGCTCATCAGCAATCTGAGCTATGGCCGAATTGAAATTTTTAATATCCACCATAAATCAAATTTTTAATTTATTAAAAACGCAGATAAAGATGAGGCGAAGCCTCATCGCCTAATCTTATGATATTTTAAAAATAACCCGAAGTCAAGAATTTTTACAATTGTTAGGTACTCTAATTGTTAGGTACCCGGCGTTTAACATCAGTTAATTGACGACAGTCGTCAACGCTGTCGTTAAATATAATTTGTCGCTACTTTGATTAATTTTTTTAATTCATCGCCGATTTTATTCCAATGAATAGTATTATTTTTATCGTTGAATTTCTCGTTCGCAAAATCGAATGACTTAATCAAATAATCCCATGATTTATAATATATTGGTGTTTCATTCACGGCCGAAGTTATACCTCGCCCGTCTTTTTTTATTGTTTCTTTTATGAGTTTATCAAAAAATTTGTTATCTATCCGCAATAAACCATCTCTGCGAACGTCATTAACCCAGGCTGGATAATTTTCTAACCATTTTTTTTCTTCTGAAGGAACGATTATTAAATGAAAAAACTTTGAGGGTAGCTTACCATCAGAAAGCTTTTTGCATCCTGCAACTAATTTCATATAATTCAAAAGTTGTGTGGGAGGATAACTGCGCGAACTAGTGGCACCGCCCCTAGTTTTTATTTCAATCATCAATAAGTGCGACGCTCCAAGAAGCAAAATATCGGGTTCTACAAAATCCAAGTCCTCTCCTTTAATCCCCTCTATTTTCAAACAAACTACCCTGCATTTACTGGGAAATTCTTTTAAATTTATTAAGTGGCCAAACATTATTGCCAATATTTTTTCAGGCAATGCCGCCGATATAGACATTAGTTGTGCGTTTATAACAACCTCTTTCTCCCTCCATTTTTCAAGCTGGAGCCTTCTTTTTCGTAGCCTTTCGTCGGACTCACCGGAAAGATATTTAAGTTTACTAATAATATTATTCAATTTTCTCGGAGAGTCTTTAGCCTCATCTAAATCAAATGGCAATCTTTCCCAATACTTCCAGTGTTCTCCAGTAAATTGCTTCACGGAAAGCCCATATTGTACAGTATAATAATAAAAGTGGCGCAATACCTCCAACGGCGCGCTCGAAATTTGTCTATTAATGAACGATATCTTCATATTTTATTAAATCTTCTCTGGCTTCGTCTTACATATGTTAGGTCTGTTAGGTACTCAGTGTCTAACAACCTTACTCAATATGTTAGACGCCAGACGTCTAACAGTTTACTGATAAACCACTCCATTCCTGGTGAGTAATATTTGTCAAAATAGCGTATTCATTTTTTTTCTTAACTTCGTTATTTTTCCAATAATCCGTCAGCTTATTCCTGATTTCCTGCCCCATCATTCTTTGCTGAATCCATTTTGCGCTTCGACCCATTCTTTGCCAATAACCCCGGCTACGATTGAGCGCTTTTTCCGGGTCAGATATTTCTTGAATTCTTTCATAGCCAACTTTGGCAAGCCAAAATTTAACAGGTTCTGCTTTTTTAGACGGAATAGATTGAATAATCCGCAATAAAACCTCTGTGTCTGCCGTAGCAGTTAATCGCATTTTACCGTCAGGAGCAACCATTTTCAAACCGTTACATTTTGTAACGGTTTCACCGGAACCCTCATTAATCAACCTTTTTTTAAAGACTCTCCAATAAACCTGCGGATTGTCGCTATCGGTCAATATTCTGATTACATCTACCACGCTAAAATACCACTTTTCTTCCTTTTCGTTCCATAGGCGACGTACCGGTTGATTTTCAAAAACTACGACTGCCTTATTGTTTGTTTTTTTATTTGTCATACTTTTATTTTATCTCAAGTATTCTTCGGAAACTTTCCGGAAATGATATCCTTTGACCATCATATCAATTGCCAGCGGGAAAAGTTTAGGATTTGTAAAAAGACTGCGGAAAAAAATTCTCCAGTAATAGGCCCTTTCTTTTTCTCTTATGCCTAAAATCCAAATTGATTTTAAAAGAGCAAAAAAATAGTTGAAACTTAATCCGCGCCGGCTTCTTGTTTTCGGCCTATATTCCCTTAAAAAGGTAACCATCCTTTGATAATAATTTTTAGGAGAATAGAGCTGGCTGACAACTCTTTTATATCCCGAGATCAAAGAATGGAGATCCATTTTAGGAATGAAATTAATAGTGCAATCGGTATTGCTGCCAGTGGGTTGAACAGTCAATCGTTTTTCTTTTTTAAGCCGTTCCCACAATCTTGTTTTTGACCCGGCCTGCAATAAGCCGACCATGGCTGTGGCTATGCCGCTTTTCTGGATAAAAAGATACATTTGATCAAAAATTGACGCAGTGTCTTTGTCAAAACCGATGATAAATCCCCCTGAAACCTGAAGCCCGTGATTTTGAATTGTTTTAATTGATTCCAGTAAATTTCGGTTGGTATTTTGAAATTTGCCGCAGTCTTTAAGAACTTCTTCATCCGGGCTTTCAATGCCGACGAAAACAGAGTTGAATCCCGCCCGAGACATCAATTCCATTAATTCTTCGTCGTCAGCAATATTTACCGAAGCTTGGGTATTAAAAACAAAGGGATATTTTTTATCTTTCATCCATTTAATTATCGCCGGCAGAATTTCCTGTTTCAGCTTTGCTTTATTGCCGATAAAATTATCGTCCACGAAAAAAACGCTTTCCCGCCAACCGCGATCGTATAAACAATCTAATTCTTTTAAGACCTGAACTTCATCTTTTACCCTTGGCGTCCTCCCATTTAAAAGAATGATATCGCAGAATTCGCAATTAAAAGGACAGCCCCTTGAAAATTGGATGCCCATTGAGGCATATTTTCTCATGTTGATTAATTCCCAAAGAGGCGCCGGAGTTTTCTTTATATCCGGCCATTGGTCTGTTTTATAAACTTTTTTCAAAGAACCGTTTTTTAAATCCTCTAAAAAAAGAGGCAGTGAGGCCTCGGCCTCTCCCAAAACAAAATGGTCAATATCATTTAAAAATTCTTCGTAACCGGTGGCGAAAAGAGGACCTCCGGCAACAATCTTTTTGCCAAGTTTTTTAGCCAAATTAGCGACTTCCTTAACCGAGTCCTTTTGCGCCACCATGGCTGAAATAAAGATAAAATCCGGCCAATTTAGGTCATCTTCTTTTAAAACTTGAACGTTTAAATCTATTAATTTTTTTTCCCAGTCCGCTGGAAGTAAGGCCGCTACGGTTAATAAACCCAGTGGCGGAAAAGCGGCTTTCTTTTGAATAAAAGGCAAGGCATATTTAAAACCCCAAAAATTATTGGGGAACTTTGGATATAAAAGTAAGACCCTCATCTTTTTTCAAAGGGCGGATAGAGGTCTTTATCTATAATTCTTTCAAAACAAATCCTCCCTTCCTTATGATCCCAATTCTGGCCAAGCTCCATCGGCATATAAGGACTTCTGGCCTTCTGTTGAGAAGGAAGAGTCAGACTCGGCCGATTGAAAGTCGCGCAAAGCTCAAATGCCTCCGCCCCTTTTACGCTATATTCATAAGAAGCGCCTGTCTGCTGGTCAAGCGGAATTTGAAAGCCGGAAATATCATCATTCAGATTATCCAGCGTCTCAGGCAAACGGACTTTTCTCTGCCAATAATTTATAATCTGGCCCTGGATATTCTGTAGGTCATATACCTTTTGCTGATCAAAAAGGAAAAGCCTTTCTTCCTTTGGAGAACCGACCAAGAAAAACCCGCCGATAATTGTTGCCGCGATAACGCCGGAAATTATATAGACAAAACGTCTTACTTTTTTTGACGGCTGAATCCGGCGGACATCATATAGATAATATCCGAAAATTAATCCGGCTATTAAAAGCACTGAAAACGCTTTCAGAATAAAACGGGAAGTTAATCCGCCGCTTAAAAAAGTATTAACAGTTGTCACCAGATCTCCGATCATTACAATGGCCGCCACAAAAAGAGTGAAATAAATAAGCCACTTTCTCAAACGCAATTCGCGATTGGCCGCATTCTGAAGATAACTTTTATTTAAAAACCATGAAACGGCGATAAAAACCGGGTAAACTACGATCAAAGTGGAAAGGCCGAATCTTAACGGCCCTAAAAATGGCCGGGCATAGCCGACTTCATATGATAAGATATCGGGAACTAAAAAATTAATGTATTGAAAAAGCAAAACCAAAAAACTGGTGGCCGAACCGTAAAGCGTAAAAATTGCCAAAAGATGCAGAAACACTTCTTTGGCCGAACTTTTTTTTATTGGCGATTCATTTAAATTATCCATATATTTATTATTATACCATATTTAGGCTTCAATGAGGATAATGCTTAAAACTGCTAGACCGATGCCGATTTTATTAACTAAAGACAATTCTTCTTTAAAATAAATAACGCCGACCAATACAATGACTATAAGATTCAAAACCATAAATACGGATATTGCTCTTGACAGACTTTCATATTTTAAAGAAATAGCCCAAAAGACAGTTCCGATAAAATAAACAAACAAACCTGCAGTCAATAGAATATTTTTGCCTTCAAGAGACCATTTTTTGAAAAAAATATCACCGACAACTTCAAAAGCCACCGCTAAGGCGATTGGGCTGAAAAAAATTAATTTAACAATCTGCGGAGTCATTGATTTGGTGGACCCGCCGGGAATTGAACCCGGACCTCTACAATGCGAATGTAGCGTAATGCCGTTTTACTACGGGCCCAAAAATTATTTAACGAATAAAAAAAATAAAATTAATATTAAAATAACAAAGCTGATTTCAAAAATTTTTCTGGCTATTTTTGTTCCGAAAATCTCTGCCAAACGGGTAATGGCCACAAAACCAATAAACAATCCCCCGAGCAAACTGGCCGGCGGAAAATCCGGCTTAGCCAAATTTTGGGCTCCTCCTTCTGTTAGCCACTTAGCCCAGCCAACATACTTTAACATTATCAAATGCAGAAAAACTAACAGAGAACTAATTCTTATTCCCCAGCTCTGAAACTCAACCCAGAGTCTTCTGTTTGTTCTATTTTCAACAAATTTATAAGAAGTCAAAAAAAGAAACGCTAAAATAATTAAAGAGATAATACCCAAAGCCAAAGCCTGATTTGTTTTTCCGGAATAAGAAATAATCCCATGGGCCAAAGCTAAAAGAAAAGCGAAAATGCCAATTTCCCGGCGATAAATCAGCCACTTGTCAAAACGATTATAAAATCTGGAAATAGGGCCAATTAAAAGCACAACTCCCAACAAAACTAAGGAAGCCGAAGCCAAGGCTTTATTCAAAATAAACAAATCAAAATATCCCCGACGCAAAAATAAATACAAAGAAAAAACTCCGGTAACCGCCAAAGCCAGCAAAAAAGCCCTAAAATATTGCCTCAATTGTTCTTGGTTTATCATATTTTTGTCGGGGTGCTAGGAATTGCACCCGAGCAGAATCATCCATTTATGGTATAATTAAATAATGATTAACTTATATTAATACTAAAGATTAGAATAGTAAACATGAATTCGAGCAAATTTATAAAAGTCAACTGCAAAAATTGCGGAAAAATTTTTTCCAAAGACAAGGGACACTATGCTGAAAACTTGAAACTTGGCCATAATTTTTATTGTTCAAGAAAATGTGAATATCAATATAAGAGTAAAAAACAAACATTAACTTGCGAAAACTGTGGTAAAAATTTTGAGCGAACTCCCCATGCAATTTCACCTCATAATTATTGTTCTTCTACTTGTGCGGCTATTGTTAATAATAAAAAATGTCTTAAGGGACACGCAAAAATAAAACCAAAATTAAAAATATGCACAGAATGCGGCGAAAAATACAAAAAGAATACCAATAATATAAAATATTGTTCTCTCGTCTGCAGACGAAAAGCAGAATGGTATACGCCAAAAGATCTTTTGGGTATTATAAGAAATGCTGTTCAAAAATTAAAAAGAACGCCAGCGAGAAGAGAATTAAAAAATATCAATGATTCCTGCAGAAAAGTTTTTGGCTCTTGGAATAACGCTGTTTTGGCGGCAGGCTTTACTCCAAACAGGTCTCACGATAATAGAATGTACAAACGAGCTGATGCCAAAGCTTTTGACGGCCACTTATGTGATTCTATTTCTGAACTCTTAATTGACAACTGGCTTTATAAAAACAACATTCCGCATGAAAGAGACGCTCATTATCCTGAAACACATCATAAAGCCGACTGGGAAATATCGCTTGGAAGCCAAAAAATATTTGTTGAATATTTTGGTTTGGCCAATGATAGTCCGAGATACGATCGAGCCGTGAAAGAAAAGATGGGACTTTGTAATAAACACAAAATTTCTTTAATTTCAATTTATCCTAAAGATATTTACCCAAAAATCTTTTTAGAAGAGAACCTAAAAAATAAGTTTAAGAATTTTCTCACTATTTAGTTTGTCGGGGCGGAGAGACTTGCACTCTCGATTTCCGATTCCCGAAACCGGCGTCATAGCTGCTAGACCACGCCCCGAAAAAAAATAAATAAACTATGTCACCCAATATTTTTCTTTGGTCATTTTGTCTTTTTTCACTTCAATTTCTTCTCTTTCTTTCTCCGCTTTTTTGCTTAAGACAATCAGCTCTTTTTCCGATAAAGCGCCTAATTTTTTGATTTCTTTTTCCAATAAATCTTTCTTGTTATTTTTTGGATCATCTAAAACATAACCCAGTAGGACATCTAATATCTGTCCTACCTTGGGACCGGGCAAAATAGCCAAAATTTTCATCACATCGCCCCCGTTAACCTTCAGCATTTTAGCAGAGATCGGATCTTTGCTGACTTTTTCAATCGTGTATTTCAAGTGCCTTAATTTATACGGTTCAGCCTTAGGCACGCCGGAGCCGATTCTGTCCGCCTGTCTTACCTGCAATAATTCTTCCATATATTCCGGGCCGACATTTCTGACTAAACGCCTAACCGAATTTTCTCCTACTTCGCCCACATTGTAGTAAAAAAGGTGGAACCTGACAAGCTTAACGATTTTTTCCGCTTCTTTCTTGGGAAACTTAAGCTGATTTAAAATCTGACTGGCCATTCTGGCGCCGATGATTTCGTGATTGTAAAAGGTGGCGTCCTGTCCCTCTCCGCGCTTAGCTCGGGGTTTTCCAATATCATGCAAAAGCGCGGCCAGTCTTACTTCTTTATTAAAATTTTTCTTAGCGCTATATTCTAGCGACCTTAAATTATGTTCATAACAATCATAAATATGATGCTTATTTTGGCCAATCTTATAGCCCTCCTCTATCTCGGGAATAATATATTTTAAAAGCCCGAGTTTTCTTAATAATTCTATGCCGTCAGCCGCTCTTTCCGACATTATTATTTTAAGAAATTCGTCCCTAATTCTTTCTTTTGAAATAGCCTCTAATAATTTGGCATTTTTATTTATAGCTTCTGCTGTTTTATCTTCAATAATAAAATTTAATGTCGTCGCCAGCCGAACCGCCCGCATCATTCTTAAAGCATCCTCGCCAAATCTGTCTTCCGGATTTCCAACCGCCCTGATTATTTTTGCCTCTAGATCTTTTTGGCCGGCGAATAAATCAATTATCCCGAAACTCGGTTTCTTTTTTTCAAAACCGAGTTTCAAGGCGATGGCGTTAACCGTAAAATCTCGACGGGCTAAATCTTCTTCTAAAGTTTTGGCAAATTTTATTTCATCGGGATGGCGCTTGTCGGAATATTCGGATTCAAAACGAAAGGTGGTAATTTCAATTTCTTTTAATTTTGAATTTTTGCTTTTAGTCTGGACCGTCACCGTTAAAAAATTATTTTCGTAAAAATTCTCGGGAAATATTTTTTGGATTTCTTCCGGCTTAGCCGAAGTCGTAATATCCCAGTCATCGGGTTCCACATTTCTCAAAAAATCGCGCACACAACCGCCGACGATATAGGCTTCAAAACCGGCCTTTTCCAATTTAGCAATTATAGATTTTACTTCTTTTGGGATTGTCATAAATTAATATTATGCTAAAATAACTGAATAATCCAGCCCGCCCCTGTAGCTTAACGGATAAAGTTCCAGGCTTCGAACCTGGCGATGAGGGTTCGATTCCTTCCAGGGGCATAAAAATATGAAAAAACTTTTAAATATTTTTTGGATAACTCTGTTCAGTAGTGCATTATTTTTTAATTTTGCGCCGAACGCAGAAGCGATAGCCGGCCCCAAACCAATTTCCCCTTGTGAAGATAAAGGTACTTCTTTGACTCCTACATTAGAATGGGAAAACAAAAATGCCCCAACTTATTTTTGGGAAGTCTATTTGCGTGATAGTACCTCGCCCATAGCCGACGACACTGCCCAACAAAAAACATCTGTAACTCTCCCCCAAAAATTGCCTGCTGAAAATGATCTCAAATGGCGCGTTCAAAGTAAAAATGGAAGCACTATAAGCGACTGGAGCGATTGGTGCTATTTCAACACTAAAACTTCCTCATCTGGCGGAACTCCTGTCGTTCCTGGAGAACCAGGCATTTTATTTTTAGAACCTTCTCAAGGATCAGGGGGCACAATCGTTGACATTCAAGGACAAAATTTTGATTGCGGTAAAATCAGAACTTCCGCCAATATTGTTATTTTCACTGGAGACAACGGACAAATACTTAAAAATGAATCACCAACGTGCAAAAGCTTGGGAACTTTGACAACTACCATCCCTAATTTTCCGAAAGAAGTAAAAATTATTAACATTTCAGTTAAAGTCGGGGATAAAAATCCAAGCAATTCTAAACCATTCACAATCATGCAACCCACCATCCCTCCTCCGTCGAGCTCGGGACAATCGGCTGGATCTGGCGGGATAGGGGCTCTTTCTGATAAATGTAAAATTCAGTATCCAGAAAATAAAATAAAAAATCCCAGTACTTACAAGGCTGGCGATAAAGTTGTGGCTTATGACGGTTTGGTACCTTGTGGCAGATGCGTTCTTGTCGGAGTGAAGGTTGATGGCAAGGGTAAAATTGTGGAATTAGACAAAGATGGATACACTACCGCTCTTACCGGCGGAAAGATAGATTATGTCTCTTGCCAATTTTGTCATTTTTTTGTAATGTTCGGAGGTATAGTTAATTTCCTGCTTTTGAAAATTGCTATTCCGGCAGCCATCCTGCTTTTAGTCATCGGCGGAGCTATGTTTACTTTTTCCGCCGGCAATCCGGGAACAATTAAGAAGGGAATGGATATAATGAAATCAGTAGCCATCGGATTGGTCATAATGTTCACCGCTTGGATAGTGGTCAGCACTGTGCTCACTCTCGTCGGAGTGGCCAGCTGGACAGGATTGCGGAATGGCTGGTTTGGCATCAACTGCCCGATAAATATTTAATTTTTCTTGCCCCCATAGCTTAATGGTGAAGCAGCTCCCTCTTAAGGAGAAGATTGCAGGTTCGAGTCCTGCTGGGGGCACAAAGCAGTTTTGCTTTTTTTATTTGGATATGATAAGATAAAAATATCGTAATAAAACTATGCTAAAACCAGAAGAAAAAATAAAAGCCACTAAGGACTACAAAATTCACGAAACGGATACCGGTTCATCGGAAGTCCAAATTGCTCTTTTAACCGAAGAGATTAAAAGGTTGGTTTTGCATTTGAAAAAAAGTCCCAAGGACTTTGCTTCCAAAAGAGGCCTTTTGAAAATGGTAGCAAAAAGAAGAAAACTTCTGAATTATCTAAAAAAAGACAACATCCGAAGATACAACGCTTTTACAAAAAAAATCGGCTTAGAAAAATAAAATCCAAGGCTTAGAAGAACTTAGAAGCTTAGCTTCTAAGTGAGAAGCTAAGCTTCTTCAGACGATTTATGGTCATAAAACATCCCGGCCAGCGAGTGGCAATTTTTATTGACGTTCAAAATCTCTATCATTCGGCTAAAAATTTATACCAAGCCCGAGTTAATTTTGGGGCTATTTTAAAATTGGGAGTATCAGGCCGTAATTTAATCCGAGCCTTCGCTTATGTTGTCAGGACTAAAACGGGCGAAGAAAAGCCCTTTTTTGATGCTCTGATAAAACTGGGAATTGAAACTAAGGTAAGAGATTTACAGGAATATTTTGGAGGATTAAAAAAAGCTGACTGGGACGTAGGTATTACGGTAGACGCCATTAGAATTTCCCCCAGCGTAGATACTATCGTTCTGGTTTCGGGCGACGGCGACTTCCTCCAACTGATTGAATATTTAAGAAACCAAGGTAAAAGAGTGGAAGTAATCGCTTTCGGCAGGTCGGCTTCAGCAAAATTAAAAGACGGATCAGCCGATGAATTTATTGATATTGAAGAGTCTTCGGAAAAATATTTATTAAAAAAGCAAAATGGAAAACAAAATTTATAAATTAGACTTAGCGGGCAGAGAATTAAAAATAGAATTTAACGATTTTGCCGAACAGGCAGCCGGTTCTTGTTTTGTCCAATACGGAGATACTTTAGTCTTATCTACGGCCGCCATGTCAAAAATGGAAAAACTCAACCAAGACTTTTTTCCATTAACCGTGGAATACGAAGAAAAATTTTATGCCGCCGGAAAGATCCGCGGGTCCAGATTTTTCAGAAGAGAATCCAAGCCGACTGACGAAGCCATTTGCAACGCCCGGCTCATTGACAGAACAATCCGTCCGCTTTTCCCTCAAGAATTAACCAGAGAAGTGCAAGTCGTTGCCACTGTTTTATCTTGGGATAATCAAAACGAACCTGATGTTCTGGGAATTTTAGCCGCCTCGATGGCTCTTTCCTGCTCCAATATCCCTTGGCAAGGCCCGACTTCAGCCGTAAGAATCGGTATTGACGGCGATAATTTTATTTTAAATCCGACTTACGAACAAAGAGGAAAAGGCAAGGTTGACGTGGTTTTTACCGTCACGGAAAAAAACACCGAACTATTAATCAATATGATAGAGGGCGGATTTGATGAAATTAACGAAGAAACAATTGCCAAAGCGTTTCATTTTGCCAAGCCGTT
>ERZ1292645.229-Hain-H14-02um-R2-229-length-23142-cov-6_pt1 | contig 23142 bp, 23 predicted proteins | sample MGYA00564401_ERZ1292645 | MGnify/ENA primary metagenome ERZ1292645 (study PRJEB36523, sample SAMEA6512644) | groundwater metagenome | collected 2019-01-09 | study: AquaDiva: Metagenomics assemblies of 32 groundwater samples | reverse complement strand
TATGAAAGTAACGTGCATACCTTTTGAAAGTCCCCTTTCAGAGATGGGGCTTTTAATTGCTCCCCCTCCCCCGAAAGATCTAGCCCTAATTCAATCCCAGCAGTTATAGCTATCTCTCGCTTTTTTAACACTCTCAAGGACTGCCTGAGGTTTGCTTCCTACGGTATTGAGTAAATATTCATCCAATGACTAGTCATGGTATACTCCATTACATGAAAGAAGTACGAGATTTTAGAAACCCCTTTGAACCTGGAACAGGAGAAATACCCAAGTGGAAAAGAAGAATAACCAAATGGTCGTTTGATAGGAAGTTTGATAATGTTTTTAAAAAAAATGCAAACAACGTCAGAGAGGTTCAAGCTGGAATAAAAACGATATATTTTTTCCTTGGTGAAAGACCTGAGGACGATGCTATTATGTTAAGCTCAGGAGTGAGTAGGGAGATTGAGGTATCAATAGTCAACCCGCGCGTAGATACATGCTATTCTTCAGATAATAGCAGTGTTCGAAGACAAGACAGTGATGGAGGGCCACCAGGTTCTTCTCCATTGGCAAACCCACAACATCCACCGAACCAGCATTCGCCCACACAAAGAGTAGCTGACACAATCGGAGCAGATGAATTGCGTCGAGACGTAGGCTTAGATGATCAACCCATTCGTCACGTTGAAGTGAGAAAACTTTTCCAACTTATACGAAAGGCTACTTCTCACTCTTAATGACAAAGCCATCGCAGTGGAAATTGTTGCAATATTAAGTTATAATCGACCTAAGATCTAATGGACGGTAAAAAACTTATCCAAGAATACCTCAAGAATGCTCGTGTCATGCACTTAGCAACCTCAGTCAACGATAAACCATGGGTTTGCAATGTACATTTTTATGCGGATGATGAGAATAATTTGTATTGGATAAGCACGCCAACCAGAAGACACTCAGAAGAAATTGCCAAGAACCCAAACGTCGCAGTAACGATCAAAGTCCATGAAGATACCCCGAAAGAGCCTTACGTTATTGGTCTCTCTCTGGAAGGAAAAGCTGAACTTCTCAGTGAAGAAGAGACAAAAGAAATTGGACCTAAATATATAGCGAAACTGGGCAATATCCCAACCCTTGCTGAAGATATTCTTTCAGGCAAAAATCCACACAAGTTTTATCGACTCAGACCGACAAACATAGTCCTCTTTGATACCAAAAGCTTCCCAGATAATCCGAGACAAGAGTATAAAATAGGGGGATAAAATCTATGCCGGTAATGGTTTTTTATAAAGATAGAGACATAAAAGCTTCGATCGCAGAAGACGTAACGAAAGAAGTTGCAGAGACTACACAGAAGCTTCTTGCTGCCAAAATTGAAATGCGGATTATCGAACCTGTTGCTACTTTTAATGCCAATCCTATTCACATAGAGATGCAGTTTCGTGACTTTGGTGATTGGTCAGAGAAGCAATTAGAAGACTATCATGCAGAGATTATGAAGAGTATTGGAAAAGTTTTGAAAAAGAACAAGATTACGACTCAATACTCTTTTTATATTTTGCCATCACTCCCTCCCCGTTCAATATGGGCACAAGAGAAGAGTGTCTAAGTTACTGTCTTATTGCCACAATACACTGCATATGCGGATTGTCTGCAAGATAGTCTCCCAGTGAAAAAGGTAAACTCTCCCCTTCCAGTGAAAGATTACTCTTTTGTAAAAAATATTGCATAGGAGTTCGTGAAGTAAATTGTATTGCTGGGACTTCATGAAGCTTTAAACCAGGAAATTCATTTGTCGGGAAATGGTCAAACGCATCAAAAAGGACTCTTGGTTCGATAAAACATGCTATCCCACCCGGTCGTAGTACTCGAGCAATGTCTGCAAAAACTTTTTTTGCTTGCTCTTTAGGAATAGGACGATAGAATTCAGAGCCATGCATCGTAGCCATCACGCCTACCCCTTCGATAAAACTCAGTGAAGTATCCGCCAAAGGCAAGGCTCTCCCATCTCCAAACAGGAATGATGCTTTTGATCTGTCAATCCGAGGAGGATGTACACTTCTCGTATCATTTTCCAAAACGAAAAAGCGTGAATCTTTGCCGAGAATCTTCCGCGCCATGGTACTTGCGTGCAGCATTGATTCTTGCGTAAGAGCTCCCAACATAAGTGCTGCATGAGACTCTCCTTCTGACAACTGCACACTATCTTTTGCAAGGTTAAGACCACAGACAAAAGATGGAGAGAAGACACCCTCTCCATAAGCTAGAGGGGGTAAGTTACATAACTCTTCAGCAGCTAGACAATAAGCAGTGGAGTCTTCGGAGAACCTCCGTGGATTTCTCTCATCAGGAAGACCTACATACATCGGATATCCCTCGTACAAAAAAAAGGGTGTCGTATTCAGATCGCACATCTTCCTTAGAGATATTCTTTTCCTTAAACCTTCCACCGCTCAATTTTGCAATTTGTCTTCTGAGCAGAGGCGCTCTTTCTTGGGCAAATGCTTGTAAAGAGGGATCAAGTGCTGGTACTTCTGAAGGGAGTTGACCAACCCATTCTCTCACATCTAGTACGTGGCGCATGTTTAAGAGAGTATGAATTCCAGTACTACCCATATCTCCACCGATCTCTCCGGTAAGAAGAGCTCTACGAAAAGGCTTAGGATCTGAGGGAGGGACCAGTGATTTCTTTACCAAGAGCTTTTACCCTCTTCACACGAGACGCATGCACATCAAGGGGAACAAGATGATAAAGGGTTTCACAAGGCATAATTTTTTAGCTTCTTTGGTTTTCTTGCACTGAAAAGCCGAAGGTGGGGGTTCATTTTAACATATTGCTCTCTTTCCCACTCGTCCAAGGTTCCTCCCTGTAAATCATAGTGCATCGCTGTCCTTGAATTGAATTGGTCTACAGGCCAAAAGTCTACATCGGTTATTAATCCAGCATGAGCAGCCTTCACTCTCATCAGGTGATCCAAAAGATAGGTTGGCTCAACCAAAAGTAGTCTCCCCCCTTCTCGTAAAACCCTGGCTGCTTCGGCAAGAAAGCTCATTACTGTCTTCTTATTAACTGGATAATGGGCACTCACGTCCTCAGGAGTACTCATGCTTGCCATAAAATTAGTACCCATCATAACATCTATCGAATTGTCATCAAAAGGAAGCTTCTTGCTTACATCAGCATGATAAAACCGTGCGATTTCAGGAGCAATATCTGGAGTAAATACTCCCTGTTTATCAACGACAGAACATCGTATGCCGGGATCGCCAACTATTTGCCGAAATTCTTCTATGGAAGAGGTTGCCATTGCACCAAGACTAACAACATGGTTGATCGCCCCATCCTCCCGAACAGCTTCCAAGCCAGCTCTAAATGTAGGAAGGAATAAGCCATTCGAATAAAACCATGGGGGTATCCCACAGAACTCTTCAGTCTTTACTATCCAGGCAAAAAGAGCCTCAGATTCTTTTCTTCCACCGTCTTTAAACGCTCGGCTAAATGGTGGGAGTTCGTCATATAAAAGATACCGCTTATAAGCGTTTGCCAATACTTCCGGAACAAGTTCTGCCGGAGTAGTGTCTTCCATCAGTTCGGCAATATCTCTTCTCAAGACAGGCTTTCGTTCCTGAGCAAAACTTCTTAATGTATCAGACAGAGGAGGAGCTTCCAAGAAAGGTAACATATCGGTAAATTCTTCAGCAGCAGCACGAAAATCCGAGTTGCCCAAAGCACTTGCTCCCTGTCCTACACCAACAGAAGGCTCTATCCCCAATTCTTCTCTACGCAAAGGGAGTCTAAGAAGTTTAGGGTCAAGTTTATGAAGAGACATCCCTAAATACTTAGCTAACTCTCTACGTAAGGAAAATTCACGTGTTAACGAAGGATTTCTATATGGATCTTTCTCCATAGCTGCTACTCCATCCCCGCACCTTCAAGCGCCGGACGAGCTGTTGCCCGCATTCGCTTGAGAAGTCTGTTGGTAATCGGTTTGACGCTTGGATGGATGCCGCCATTTTCTTTTACTACTTGTTTCCATGCCTTTGTCCGTGCAGCCTTCGTGGCTTTATCAGCAAGCTCAACGCAATCCATCGTGTTTTTGTTGATATCTACCACAATCGTATCACCATCTTCAACCAAGGCAATTGGACCACCGAGATAGGCTTCTGGCTGCACATGGCCAATAACGAGCCCCACTGATCCACCAGAAAATCGAGCATCTGTCATGAGTGCAATCGTGATATTCTTTTGTCGACACAATGTGGTGATACGGGAGGTCGGATCCAGAAGCTCAGGCATCCCAGGCGCACCTCGTGGACCAATAGAGCGAATAACTACCATATCCTTATCCTGAAACGACTCAGGATTTTTGTCCAGCAGATCGAGTAGGTCTTTTTCGTTGTTAAAGACTCGTGCTTTCCCTCGGAAAATACCATTTTCAAGGCCACCCTCAACTCCAGCGACTTTGATTACCGCACCACCGTTTGGCGCCAGATTGCCTTTGAGCAATCGAAGCCCTCCTGTTTTTTTTAGTGGTTTTGCAATAGAGAATACAACATCTCCATCAGGTTTTGGTGGGTTCAATCGAGCAATTTGCTCGGCAAGTGTCTCTCCCGTACACGTGAGCGTCGTGCCATCAAGAAAACCTGCATCAAGCAGTTCTTTGACAATTACTTGGAGTCCTCCCTTTGCGTCAAGGTCAACCATCCAATATTTCCCAAAAGGCCAGGCATTAAAAATGACAGGAACTCGCTTAGAAAGACTGTTAAACTCTTCCTGCGTAATCACTTCTTTCCAGAGATTGAGCCCTGCTCCCCTGGCAATCTCAACACTATGCAGGAGAACATTGGTCGATCCTCCCATCGCGATTGCAACTATCAAGGCATTTCTCAGTGAGGCAGGGGTGACAATATCTCGTGGCTTTATCCCCTTTTTCGTCATCGTTACCAGATGATCAATGAGTTGTTGCGGGAAAAGGGTTAAGCGCTTTGGGTCGTCTGATGAAGGCGTAACCATATGAAGCGGTTCCATCCCAAGCGTCGCAATAAATGACTGCATCGTATTATAGGTAAACATCCCACCACAACTTCCCTGTCCACAGCAAGCATTGAGGGCTAGACGATTTTTTCGCTCTTGATCTTTGTCTCCTGCTGCTTGAAAAGCAGTTACCAAATCAATACGTTCACCCGTTTTTGGATCATGTCCTGGCTTGATTGAGCCATCAGACATAATGATAGCAGGTTCATTATGTTCGAGAATCGCAGTGAGTGTCCCGACGGGAGGCTTGTCACAAGCAACAACCGAGATACACCCTTTGACATTGCTTCCACTCAAATGTTCAGTAATTCCATCATTGGTAACTTCTCTCCCAATCAAGGAGAACCGCATCTCAGGAGTACCATTGAGCTGCCCATCAGAAACACCAATTGTATAAGCCGGTGGAATCAAACGAATTGGCAAATCATCCTCAGTAATACGGTCGCCAAGGGCTTTTTGTATAGCGGCAACTTTTTCGTTGACACCAATATAACACTGACTATCTCCAAGAGTCCCTGTCACCGTCCAGACTGGATTATAGATCTTTGTGGGATCTTGATCCAAAAAGCGGGCAGTTCCTACCCTCTGGACATCACGACCTGGATTTTCAGAGACAAAGTCTCCATGACCGCCACAGTTACAATTCTCACACTGTTTGTTTTCTTTATTCTTTTGCATATTCTGCTAGCTCCAAAATGATCCCTTCCGGACCGAGAAAATAACACAATTTCTTTTTCTCACCATACTTTTGAATGTCACTAAGAAAAGTTGCCTTCTTCGTTCTTAGTTTTGCAACCATCATTTCGATGTTATCAACCGCAAAAGCCATATGCCGAAAGCCAATTTGATTTGGTCTACTGATAGATGGATCAACTGAACCTTCGGGAGAAAAGTATTGGATCAGTTCCAAGTCTGTCTCGTGTCCAGAGAAACTAAGTGCCACATATGCCGCTTTTACCCCAGATAACCCAGTTACTTTATCAATCCATTCTCCTTCCAAACGTCCTTCTTTGGTAATCGCAAAACCCAAATTAAGAAAAAATGCTTTTGCCGATGGCAAATCTCTTACTGAAATATTGATATGGTCAATATGCATAACGCAATTATATCAAATACTCATAGAGCAGTTCATCGCTCGTTAAGATCTTGAATTTAAGCTCAATCGCTTTCATTCGTTTAAGGAGTGGCTCAAGATCGTTCTTCTCTTTTAGCTCAATCCCGACAAGCGCTGCTCCCTTTTCTTTATTGGTTTTCTTCATATACTCAAAGCGCACGATATCGTCTCTTGGCCCCAATGCTTCATTCAGAAATTGCTTCAGTTGTCCCGGCTTTTGAGTGAATTCAAGAATCAGGTAATGTTTACGGCCTTGATAGACGAGACTTCGCTCCATGATCTCAGGATAACGCAAGATGTCATTATTCCCCCCGCTAATAACACAGACAACCGTCTTTCCTTTAATCTGCTTCGCAAAACCATCAAGAGCCGCAACAGAGAGCGCTCCAGCAGGCTCTGTGATAATTCCTTCATTTTGATAGAGTTCAATCATCGTGGTACAGATCTTTCCTTCGGGAACAAGATGAACTTCTTTCACATACTTCTGACACACCGCAAGCGTTGTTGCTCCTACTTGCTGGACAGCAACCCCATCAGCAAAAGTATCAATCGTCTGAAGATTCACAAGTTTTCCCTTTTGTAACGCTTCATACATTGCAGGAGCTCCAGTTGGCTCAACTCCGTAGATTGTTATACCCGTCTCATGCAAGTAAGAGGATACCCCTGAGATAAGGCCACCCCCACCTATTGCTGCAACAACAACGTCTATTGGCTGGTCTGTTTGTTCTAGAATTTCTTTACCGATTGTTCCTTGTCCTGCAATAGTCAGTGGATCATCAAAAGGATGCACGTAGATTGCACCATGTTCAGCACAATATGCGTGAGCAGCCTTTGATGCCTCATCATACGTCTGTCCGACAAGCTTAATCGTGATATACCCATCACCAAAATGTTTAACACGATCAATTTTTTGATTTGGAGTGATAGCGGGCATAAAGATAACACCATGCATTTTGAGTAAAGAACAACTAAGCGCAACTCCCTGTGCATGATTACCAGCGCTTGCGGCCACTACTCCTCGTTTCCTTTCATCGGGAGTAAGCGTAACAATCTTATTATAGGCACCCCGAATCTTAAATGATCTGACTTCCTGCAAATCTTCTCGCTTGAGATATATCTTTGCACCATACTCCTGAGAAAGTCTTTTATTGAATTGCAACGGTGTCTTTTCCACAACTCCTTCGAGCCTTTTTGCTGCTTGATCTATTTGTTGTACGGTTACTTTCATAAAATATATTTGTCATTCTGAGCGAAGTCGAAGAATCCATACCACTTCACTATCAAGCTTCTGTGGTGTGAAATCCCTCCGCTACGGTCGGGATGACATAATTATTCCCCTCAAAAACGAAAAAACCCGCTTCTCTGCGGGTGTGTTTGTCGTATGGCAAACCTCCCGCTAGCGGGTAATAATGCTAATAATAATAGTGTTTACAAATAGACTATTCATAATAGTTAGTTAAGTATAGTTAACTTTTTCTTAATTTGCAAGCTCAAGAGAGAAATCTCTCTTTTTCTTAGCTCTTTACATTTTCAGGACGTAATTCTCGTACCTTTTTGCCTGTTTCCCAAAGCTCACTTTGATTTATCTCATCAAGTTCTTTTTGAAGCTCTGCTCGATAACCTGGTTTACTGTTTTTCTCAATCGTTCGTGCTGCCTCTTTTCCACTTTTAACGCTTTCATAGAGCTTTTCAAAGACTGGTTCAACCGCTTTGCGGAATTCATGTCGCCAATCAAGTGCGCCACGCTGCGCAGTAGTCGAGGTATTGGCAAACATCCAATCCATTCCGTTCTCACCAATCAAGGGAATAAGACTTTGGGTTGCTTCCTCAACCGTTTCGTTAAATGCTTCTGATGGACTGTGACCTTCTTTGCGCAGCAAGTTGTACTGCGCTTCCATAAGTCCAGCAATTGCTCCCATGAGCACCCCACGTTCTCCTGTTAAATCACTGTATACTTCTTTTTCAAAGGTGGTTGGGAAAAGGAATCCTGAACCAACACCAATACCCATTGCTTTTACTTTGTCCCATGCTTTGCCTGAGACATCCTGGTAGACAGCAATACTTGCGTTAATGCCTTTGCCTTCAAGAAAAAGCTTACGGACAGATCGTCCTGAACCCTTTGGAGCTACAAGGATCACATCAACATCTTTTGCGGGAATAATGCCAGTCTTCTCATGGAAGGTTACCCCAAAGCCGTGTGAGAAATACAGTGTCTTGCCTTTGGTAACATGTTTACTTATCTCTGGCCAGAGTACAATCTGAGCGGCATCTGAAAGAAGGAGACAAATGATTGTTCCTTTCTTTGCAGCCTCTTCTGGAGTAAAGAGCGTTTCTTCTGGAACCCAACCATCTGCCATTGCTTTTTCGTACGTTGGAGAATTTTTGCGTTGACCAATAATGACTTTGAATCCGTTATCTCGAAGATTCATTGATTGCGCAGGACCTTGTACGCCATACCCAATAACAGCAATTACTTCATCCCTGAGGACTTCTTGTGCTTTTTCTAGAGGAAACTCTTCACGAGTTACGACGTCTTCTGTTACTCCACCAAAATTCATTTTTGCCATAAGCTTTATCTCCTTACTTAGTATACTATACTACTATTAATATATTAATACCGCAACGGGCAGTTCGCTTAAAGTATAAATTCGTCATGCTGGCTCCCGCCTGCCAACGACTGGCACTGGCGGGCAGGTGTCCAGCATCCGTTGTTCTTAAGATTCTGGATGCGCCTTCGGCTTACCAGAATGACGATCAAGGCCTTCCTTCAACACCGCAATTCTTCCTGATCTGACAAACTCCTTTATCCCAAATGGTTTTACCATGCCATAGAGTCTGGTAATTTCATCTTCTGTCCCTGATTTCTCAATAACGACATAATCCTCTCCAAAAGCATTCACTGTCGCATTTGATAAATGGGTTATGTCCTCAATCTTTTTTCTCTCTGTGGCGTTTTTAACAACAACCTTTATTAAGGCAATCTCTCGAAAGATCAGTTCTTCTTCTCTCTTTTCCAACACTTTGACTACCTCTATGATTCGATATAACTGTTTTACCACTTTTTTAATAAGCTCTAGCTCTCGAGAAACAACAACGGTAAATCGAGATATTCCATGTTGTTCGGTTTCTGACACCGTCAGGCTATCGATATTTATTTTTCTGCGCAAAAAAAGATCGGCAATGCGATAGAGCACTCCTGGTTTATTCTCTGCAAAAATTATTATTGTATATTTCATAGTTACTCCAACCTTACCTCATCAACACTCGCTCCTGCTGGAACCATTGGGAAGACGTTTCCTTCTTTGTGTACCACAATCTCAAGCACTCGGGCTTCTTTGGAAGCCAGTAATCGATCAATTGCTCCTGTTAAATCTGTTCGTTCCGTTATCTTTTCTGCCGCGACACCAAACCCTTCAGATACTTTGACAAAGTCAGGATTTTTCATCTCGACAAAGGAATACCGACCCGCAAAAAATAACTCTTGCCACTGACGCACCATCCCCAAAAAGTTATTATTGAGGATAATCATTTTGACCGGCAATTTTTCTTGGGCAATAGTAGCAAGCTCTTGGATGTTCATCTGAAATCCTCCATCACCACTCACAGCAATCACTTCTTTTTCTGGTACCGCGACTTTGGCACCCATGGCTGCCGGAAGACCAAATCCCATAGTTCCTAACCCTCCTGACGTGATAAAACTATCCGACTTTTTTGTCTTATAATATCTCGCAGCTATCATTTGGTGTTGTCCGACATCAGTTACGATAACCGCTTCCCCCCTGGTCTTCTCAGAGAGTAAATGCATGACCTCCGCCATAGTGACTTCTCCTTCAGTGGGATGCGTTGAAGGTACAATAACTTTTTCTTTTTCAAGCGCATCATAGTCATGAAATCTCTTGAGCCACGCCGTATGCAATCGTTTCTTGACCATTGGAAGCAATGCTTCAAATGTCTGCTTGGCATCTGCCGCAATTGGCACAGCCACCTGAATATTTTTATTGAGCTCTGCGGGATCGATATCAATATGGATAATTTTTGCATTGGTAGCAAAACGGGAAAGGTCACCTGTCACCCGATCATCAAATCGCATCCCAACAGCAACGATCAGATCGGCTTTATTGATGAGTTTGTTTGCTCCATAATGTCCATGCATGCCAAGCATGCCAACAAAGAGTGGATGATCCTGTGGAATGGTTGATAACCCAAGCAGTGTATTTGCCACCGGCATCCCTGTTTTTTCAACAAATGCCTGAAGCGATTGTGAAGCTTGCGCAATCAAAATACCATGACCAGCAAAAAGATATGGCCGTTCTGCCTGATTGATCAGTTCTGCCACCAACTGCAATTGCTTAGGATGTGGATCCAAATTTGGCTGATAACTTGTCAGATGTGTTACCTTTTTATACGCAAAGGGAGCCTTTTCAATCTGCGCATTTTTAGTGATATCAATCAGTACTGGCCCTGGCCTTCCGCTCTGTGCTATATAAAAAGCTTTAGCAACCACCTCTGCTATTTCATCAGCACTGGTTACCTGATAGTTCCACTTAGTTATCGGCGTCGTAATGCCTATAACATCAGCCTCCTGAAAAGCATCTGTCCCCAACAGACTTGAGAAGACTTGTCCCGTGATGCAGACAATCGGCACGGAATCAATCATCGCATCCGTGATCGCTGTCACCAAATTGGTTGCCCCTGGCCCTGAGGTAACCAAGGCAACGCCCGCTTTACCCGAGAGACGAGCGTAGCCTTCAGCCGCATGTCCTGCCCCTTGTTCATGGCGCACGAGAATATGGTTGAGTCGATCACGATAATCGTACAGAGCATCATACACCGGAATGATTGCCCCACCAGGATACCCAAAGAGGGTATCGACACCCTCTTGCAAGAGCGATTCCATTAGGATCTGTGACCCCGTTAATAGTTTTTCTTTTGTTTGTTCTTTTTTCATAGTTTTAACTGGGAAAGCGAGGAAAATGACATTTTTGCAGTTCGCATTCGAACTTCTATTTTAGAAGTTCACGTAATGTGAGCTGCGGAACAAAAAAATGTTGTTTCCGAGCATCTCTCTTTCCCTTAAACTAAACTCTCCCTTAAAATCAAAAAACCCGCTCTTGTGCGGGTGGAATGCTTGCAAACAAACGTCCCCGCTAGGTAAGCGGAATAAGGACGACGAGAATGGTTGCTGCAAATGTCATATCTGATGAGATTGTAACAAGGATTGACGCAAGCGTCAAGGAAGAGAATCCAAATCTGATTCAATAGGAAGTAATTTCATTGAGATTAGTAAGGCATTTCGCTACTTTCTCTCGATCTGCTGCAGAAAATCCTTGCTGCTCCATATATCCCGGAGCGATGGCATGTAACTTCTCAAGCTGCTGCCTACTAAGTGGATAGAGAGTATCAACATAATACTCTCCTCTGTCACGTCCCGTCATAAAATTCTTCGAATGCTGTCTGTCAATATCTAAAGGAATACCTACTTCAGAACAAATAGCTTCTACTCTTAAAAATGGATATCGTACAGCTAGTCTTCGTGGGAGAGGAATTCTACTTTTCTGAATACGTTGCCGACTCGTGCCAGAGACTCCTTCCTCTCCCAAGGTTGTTCCCTGAGCTTCATATACCTCTGGGAAATTATGAGGGAATAAGGTTGCATAGATACCATGAAGATTAAGAAGTTCTTCTGCAGCTTTAGGGGATAATTGTTCAGGGTCACGCTCTAAAGCAAGAACTCTAGTAGGATCTGTTGGGTCAACAATAACAATCCGATCAGTACCTGTTGCGACATATTCTCTTCCATGCCTCTTGGCAATCTCCTCGTCTGCAAAACGATTTGCACTTGTTCCTCGTGCGATAATGTCTCTGGAAAAATCATCATGCGGGATAGAAACCTCAGTCATAATAGATTTAATTATAGTGAAGATACTACGAAGACTCAATAATACTGCCCGTGTCTGTAGTCAAAATACTTATAGATTTTACTTAGCTCTAGCATAATCTTCTCAACATCAAGACCCTTTCGGATTACGACCGGTACATCAAGAAGCTTTGCATTATCATCTACCATTGAAACCATCACTCCCTGCTCATAGCGAGTTTCTGTCGATTTGTCAGGCTGTTGTGCTTTGACAAACTCGTCAGCTTCGATAATCAGATCTGCGCCATTTGCGATCTGTTCGCCAATACCTTCAATCCTTCCCCTGTTCCCCTGTCCTGAAGGATTAGCAGATGACGCAAAGACAAGCTTGTGGTGCTTTTCCCACAGTTCTTTGACGATTTTCTCTGAAGGTGCTCCAAAACGGATCACAAAACAACTGGTTTTCCTTGGATCTTGCACCATACTGGTGGCATCGACAGGAAGATATTTCTTGGCTTCTTCGGGCTTCCACGGAAGGATGCAACCAAGCAAAATGTCCTTGTCATAACACTGTTGATAGAGTTCATCAATCTGTTCATTAGTCTGTGCCAGCTGTTTGACGACTTGGACTGATGAACACAAAACAACCCCAGGTTTGGTACTTGGACGATTTTTTAGCGCAAATTTTTTCTTCAGTCCACCGGCATCAATGGTTGTTATGATATACCCCACTTTTGTAGGAGAGACTATTGCCTTATCCCCCTCGAGAAATAACTCAACGGCTGTCTGAATTACATTCTCTTGAGAGTTTGACCAATGAATCATTTTTTGCATAGGTTTTATTATAGCATGTTATTTCGTCATTCTGGCTTGTCCAGAATCCGTTACTTTTAAGATCCTGGATGCGTTTCACTTACCAGGATGACGAGTTTAAATCCTGTTCGATACCTCCTCTCCAAATTCTTTCGTCCCTAAAGGATTCTCTCCTACAATATCTTTCGTCCCAAGGCCTGCAGCCAAAGCTTTTTTGACAGCATCCGAAATTGCTGTTGCTTCTTCTTGCATCCCAAAACTATATTCTAGAAGCATCGCAGCCGACAAGATGCTCCCAATAGGATTTGCGATATTTTGTCCTGCCGCTCGTGGAAAGGAACCATGAATTGGTTCATACACGGCTGTCTTTTCACCGATTGATGCTGAGGGCAACATACCAATTGATCCAGTGATGACAGATGCTTCATCAGTCAAGATATCGCCAAACATGTTCTCGGTTACGACCACATCAAATTCACTTGGCCGTTTGATCAGTTGCATCGCCGCGTTATCGACAAACATATATTCTACTGTTACCTCAGGATAGTCTTTTTCCATTTCCCGCACGGTCTCCCGCCAGAGACGTGAGGTTTCAAGGACATTGGCTTTGTCGACAACAGTGAGTTTCCCTTTCCCGTCATTCTGGGGAGGAGGAACGACGACTCCAGAATCGATTCTGGATGCACTCCGTTTACCAGAATGACGACTCCTCGCCAACTCAAACGCATACCGTGCTACCCGTTCAATTTCTTCTTTGGTATATTCGTTGGTATCAAAGGCAGCAGTCCCAGCGGCATTTCTCCCCTTTTTGCCGAAATAAATACCGCCGATTAACTCACGAATCACAATAAAATCAACGCCCTTAATAATCTCTGGCTTGAGTGGCGATTTGCTGATAAAGTCTTCAAAAGTAAAAATCGGGCGGACATTAGCATAGAGCCCCAATGACTTACGAAGGCCAAGAATCCCCTGCTCTGGACGAACTTTGGCGGATGGATCATTGTCGTATTTGGGATCCCCAATTGCCCCAAAAAGAACGGCATCTGAGGAAAGACATAAATCAGTCGTCTTTTGTGGTAATGCTTCTCCCACCGCATCTATGGCTGCCGCACCAATAAGTCCCTCAGTAAAGGTAAACTCATGACCGAACTTTTCGGCAATTTTTTTGAGGATGTCGACTGCGACCATAGTAATCTCTGGTCCGACGCCATCTCCTGGTAATACTGCTATCTTTTTCTGCATAGTTTTATCCAGTTATTATAATCAAACAAATCCCTAAAATCATCACACAACTTCCGAGCCAAACAGAACTTAAAAAGCTAGTGAAAAATCATCCTTTCGTTTCTTTTCAAATTGTTCAATTTCTTTTCTCAAACTTAGAATATAATCAACGTCATCATAGCCATTTATGACACACACTTTTTTGTATGGATTGATATCAAAATGCTCATATTTCCCCTCAGAAGGAATACCGATGGCTTGTTCTTCCACATCGATTGCAATCACCGTTTTGTGATCCTGTAATACTGCTTCAAAAAGATATTGCAAAAAATTTGGTGTCACCTGGACTGGTAAGAGTGTATTATTGAGTGCATTGTTTTTGAAAATATCCGCAAAGAAACTTGAGACGACAGCATTAAAACCATAGTCAGACAGTGCCCATGCAGCATGCTCACGACTTGAACCAACTCCGAAATTATGTCCTGCCAGCAGTATCTCACCAGTATAATGCGGCTGATTGAGTACAAAATGAGGCTTAGGATTGCCCTCTGGATCAAATCGCCAGTCACGAAACAGCTTCTCACCAAAGCCTTCCCTGGTCGTTGCCTTCAAATATCTTGCCGGCAAGATTTGATCCGTATCGACATTTTCCATGGCAAGTGGTACAGCGGTTGAGATAATTTTGGTTAAACTTTTCTTTTTCATAATATTACCTCGTCATTGCGAACGTAGTGAAGCAATCCCTTCCATCAGATTGCCGCGTCGCTAAGCTCCTCGCAATGACATCTACAAAAACTCCCTCACATCACTGACTCTTCCGGTTATTGCTGCTACGGCCGCTGTTATAGGACTAGCAAGAAACGTCCGAGCGCCTAGTCCCTGTCTTCCTTGGAAGTTTCGATTAGAGGTTGAGAGACAGTATTTTCCTGATGGAATTTTGTCCTCATTCATCCCCAAACAAGCAGAACATCCTGCGCTACGTAAATCAAAACCTGCTTGCATAAAAATGTGAGCAATTCCCTCTTTTTCCATTTGAGCCGCCACTTGTGCCGATCCAGGGACGACAAAGACGTACACACTATCAGGCTTTTTCTTACCCCTTACTATAGACGCAATTTTGCGAAAATCTTCAATACGAGCATTAGTACAACTGCCAAGAAATACGTAATCTACAGGATGTCCCAAGAGTTGTTTGCCCTGGTGATCAGTCAATCCCATATAGGTCATCGAACTCTCAAAATTTGCTCGCTGGGTGCCTTCAGCAAACATGCTTGCTTGTGGAATTTTGTCGGTAATTTTCATCCCCATCCCAGGATTGGTACCGTAAGTAATCATCGGCTCAATTTCAGTGGCATCAATAAAAAGCTCTTTGTCATAGGTTGCCCCTTCGTCAGTCTTGAGCATCTTCCAGTGCGCCACTGCTTTGTCCCATTCTTTACCTTTTGGAGCGTACTTTCGTCCTTTCATATAGGCGAATGTCGTCTCATCAGGAGCAATCATCCCACCTCTCGCTCCCATTTCAATACTCATATTACAGATGGTCATACGAGCTTCCATAGAAAGCGCTTCAATAGCTGTCCCTGAATACTCAACAAAATAGCCTGTCCCACCAGCTGTTGAAAGCTTTGAAATGATATATAAGACGATATCTTTTGACGAGACACCATGACCAAGTTTGCCATCAATACGGATGTTCATCGTTTTTGGTTTGTATTGCAGGATGCATTGGCTCGCAAGCACCTGTTCAACTTCACTTGTCCCGATCCCAAAAGCAATTGCCCCAAACGCTCCGTGTGTGGATGTGTGGCTGTCCCCACAAACAATCGTCATACCTGGCTTTGTGATACCAAGTTCTGGCCCGATAATATGCACAATCCCTTGATACGGATGCCCAAGTCCATAAAAATTCACACCAAACTCTTCACAGTTTTTGGCAAATGTTGCAACCTGTTTACGGGACATTTCTTCCTCGATTGGTTTGTCCTGATCCTTGGTCGGCACATTGTGATCCATTGTCCCCCAGGTTCTCTTTAGTCTGAAAACAGGCAGCTTCCGCTTTCGGAGCCCATCAAAAGCCTGAGGAGTAGTTACTTCATGAATCAGATGAGCATCAATATAGAGCACCGCAGGATAACTTTCTTTTTGGTAAACAACATGTTTTTCCCAGATTTTTTCAAAGAGTGTTTTTGGTTGCTTTATTTTCATATTATATTAGTTAGTTATTGTCATCCCGAGCGAAGAACGAGTTCCTTTAAGCTTATAAACGTCATTCTGGCTTGTCCAGAATCATTTAATTGTTTCGTATAAATCTTTCATATCTGGATTAAATTTCTTTATCATTTTTAATTTTTCACTTCTATTAATATCCTTAATTTGTTTTTCTCTAATAATTGCATTCTCTATCGAATCTAATATTTCATAGTAAACCAATGCATGTAAGTTATATTTTGCGGTAGAACCTTTAACTAAATTATTCTTATGTTGGTAAACTCTTTTTACTAAATCACTTGTAACTCCAGTATAAAGCGTTGGACGAGTATTGGCCATTATATAAACACAACCACCCTTTTTCATAAAAATTTATCGTCATTCTGGCAAGTGGCGTTAGTCACGTGTCCAGAATCAATACTTACTGATCCTGGAGTCCTCCCTTTGGTCGTCCCCAGGATGACGAATTAGACTTCGGAAATGATGACTAAATCTTATTCACTCCATCAATATATGCTTTGACCGATGCTACAATAATATCAGTATCTGCTCCAAATCCATAGACGATTCGTCCATTGTCGTTGATCTGGATATGGATCTTCCCCAGGTCATCACTGCCGCCACTCATTGCTTGTACGAGAAATTCATCAAGGTGTACCTTTCGTTTGGTCATCTTATCTATAGCACTAAATGCCGCATCAATTGGACCATTTCCCGTAGCTGTCGCTGTCTGCTGATTCCCGTGAATACTAAGTGTTACCGTTGCTTGTGGTTTCCTTTCGGTCGAAGAAAGCACTTCCACACTCTGGAGAATAATATCTCCTGTTGTTCCCTTTGCTCCCATTAAGGCATGAAGATCTTCATCAGTAACGCCTTTTTTCTTATCAACCACAAGCAAAAATTGTTTATATACCTCATCGAGTTTTTCTTTTGTCACAGAATAGCCTATTCTTTCCAGATGATGTTGCAGTGCACTTCTGCCACTTCGAGCGGTTAAGATCAGTGATGATGTCTCAACGCCGACATCTTTGGGATCCATAATTTCGTAGGTAAAACGATTTTTTAGTATGCCATTTTGATGAATACCCGATGAATGAGCAAAAGCATTACGTCCGACAACTGCTTTATTGGCCTGCACCGGCATCCGCATCAGTCGTGAAACAAGACGACTCGTGGGATACAGTTTGGTCGTATCAATATTGGTCTCAGCATTAAGATCGTGTCTCGTTTTGAGAATCATGACCGTTTCTTCAAGAGAAGTATTTCCTGCCCGTTCGCCAACACCATTCATGGTAACTTGTATTTGCCGTGCCCCATTTTGCACAGCAGCAATGGTATTGGCAGTTGCCATCCCCAGATCATTGTGACAGTGTACTGAAATAATCGCTCTCTCAATGTTTTTGACGTGTTCTTTGAGATAAGCAATCTTGGCTCCAAATTCTGATGGGAGACAATACCCTGTCGTGTCAGGAATATTGACATGGGTTGCCCCGGCAGTAATCACCGATTCAATCATTTGTGCAAGAAATGCATTGTCGGCCCGCCCTGCATCCTCAGCATAAAACTCAACCTCTTCAACAAATTGCTTGGCATATTTTACCGCTTCAACACCTTGTTCAAGTATTTTTTCACGGGTACTTCTGAATTTATGCTCAATATGCACATCAGAACTTCCGATTCCAGTATGAATTCGTTTGTACTTCGCAAACTTCAGCGCGTCAACCGCCGCGTCAATATCTCCTTTGACTGCCCGAGTTAAAGCACAAATAACAGGATTGCGAACTGCTTTTGAAATTTCAACTACCGACTGAAAATCTCCGGGACTTGAGATAGGAAAACCCGCTTCAATCACGTCAACGCCGAGCAATTCCAATGATTTAGCTATTTCAATTTTCTCAACGGTATTCAGCTGGCATCCAGGTGCCTGCTCTCCATCTCGAAGGGTGGTATCAAAAATATAGATTTTATTTTTCATATAAGTATTTCTTTTGTCATCCTGAGCGAAACGAAGTGAAGTCGAAGGATCTCATACCACTTAACCTGTTCGTAACTTCTGTGGCGTGAGATCCCTCCACTTCGGTCGGGATGACACAATATTTCTTCCAATAAAAAACCGCCTCTTATGGCGGGTATTGTTTATCTGCTTCTCAGTATAAACTCCCCCGCGCTAGACGGTAAGAAGGTTGAGACCGAGAAGAAGTTGCTTATTCATATGTTGTAAGTATAAAAGAAAAGAGCAAAAGCGTCAAGTAAAACTTGTCTAACTATGATTGGACGGGATCAAACGGGAAACGAGTCAGCTTCTTTCCATCTGCAGGTTCTAAAACACCTTCATGAAAATTCACATGTTTCGCTTTCCTCGCTACAGTTCTCTCATCTTCAATTTGTACATAATCTTTCGAATCACTCACCCGCTCCTCATAAGAAGCTCCACTTAAACCGACAGTGCCGCCGGTAAAAAGAAACCCATTTGCCTCTCTTTCACGCCTATCCCATCGTAAATATGGAGCCCCTGTTTCGTCATATCCTGCTGAAAGAATACTTTGAGAATTTCCTCCTTCCATAACCCATTGACGACTCCGAGCTTCAGGAGAATCTACGCGATGAAGAGCGGTTATGTGTGATCTTTCGTCTCTGCGCAAACCTGGCAAAGTAACTTCTGTTCCATATCTTCTACTGACATCAAATATTGGTTGCAAAAGAGTAAATTCATCAGACATTGTCGCCCCTTTTCTAGGTTCTGGAAAAGAAATAAGTCTCCCGACACGACCCGCTCTCACTTCTTCAGGCGTATTAGCTTTTTCAAGGCTGACTGCCTTTGGCTGACGTTCAATACTCATAATAAAAAACTATTTAATTTTAATCTTTGTACACCACTGCGCGTACTGATCATCATCACCTTTTACAGCCGCAAAGAACTTTTCTTTTAACTTCTCGGTGATTGTACCAATTTTGCCCGAACCAATAACTCTGTTATCTATCTTTTCAATCCAGGCAACCTGGCATGCTGTTCCTGTGAGAAATGCCTCATCTGCAATATAGAGTTCGCTACGAGGTATAGGACGCTCAATGACCTCTATTCCTACATCTTGCGCGATCTCGATAACAGATTTTCTCGTTATCCCCTCAAGCACTCCTTCAGAAAATCCTGGCGTAATTAATGTCCCATCCCGAACGATAAAAATATTTTCAGCTGATCCTTCCGCGACATTACCAAATTTATTGAGCAGAATTGCTTCATCGTACCCATTTTCATTGGCTTCTTTACGGGCAAGAGCTGAATTAATATATCCACCTGATGCCTTTGCAAGTGTCGAGATCGAATTGTCATTGATTCGCTGCCAACTAGAGACAAGCAGTGATAATCCCTTCCCCATCGGCATATATTCCTCCAAAGGAATCATATACGAATTAAAATCAAATCTTGCATCAGTAAGATTAGGGCTGAGTTTCGTATGGCTTATATATCCATAAAGACGTATATAAAAATTAGTCTGCGGTGTATTTTTTTCAACCAATTCAAGCGTAATTTTTTTTAGCTCTTCCTGAGTATAAGGGAGTTCTCCGCCCAAAATTTTTGCTGCATTGGTGAACCGTTTGAAATGATCATCAATTCGAAACATCGAAATGTGTTTTTTCTGTTCGTTGTAGTAGCCACGAATTCCTCCAAAAAAACCAATACCATATTGCAGGCCATTGGTCATGATAGAAATCTTGGCATCTTCAATCGGGACTATTTTGCCCTGAAAAAATGCGTAAGGAAATGCGTCTGTTTTCATAGATGTATTATAGCAATTTCAGAGAACAAAACAAGATCTCGGAGTTTTAGTGATAAATTTCAGCTTTATCGATAGAGAGGACATTGGCAACGGCTGCTGGATTACGCCGATTGGTGATGGTTAATTTTACGGTATGGGTGCCATTTGCCAGAACTGGAGATGTATAAATGACTGCTTGTGTTTTTGTTGAGGCATACGTGTCTATATCTACCGAAGTGCCCCCATCAACGCTTACCCCTATGATTCCTCCAAATTTCTCTTTCACGCCATAGATTTTTACTTGTCTCCCCGTAAAGCGGAACGTCACTGAGTTGCCTATCGTGTAGGAGTACTGTGACGTGGCATTGCCTCCACTGACACAACCGCCACAATTCACCCATGTACCCACATATTGGAATTTGTTGTTGCTCGTCCCCTTCACGGTATCTTCAACTGTCGCTGCCAGCACGAGTGAACCTCCTGATGTTGGCGTGGGGGTATTGGTTGGTGTGGGAGTAGGCGTCCTGGTTGGTGTCGGTGTTGGAGTTCTGGTAGGAGTTGGCGTAACTGTCGCGGTTGGCGGCGTTGTAGTAACCGTCCCACCACCACTGACAGTATAGACTTCTGCTTTGTCAATGGAAAGGACATTGGCAACTGCAGCAGGATGTTCCCTATCCGTTATCGTCATGGTCACGGTATGCACGGCATTTGCCAGAATCGGTGAGGTATAAATAACCGATTGTGTCGTTGTCGGCGCATACGTATCTATAGCAACCGGCGTACCACCATCAATAGCTACTGAGATTATGCCCCCTGCCGTTTCCTTGACACCAAAGATCTTCACCTGTCCTCCCGTAAAGCGAAACGTTACTGAGTCACCAATCGTATACGAATAATGGGTTGATCCGTTTCCGCCAGAGAAACAGCCACCACAGTGGACCCAATTTCCTATATATTCAAACTGATTAGTACCTGTTCCGATTGTGGTATCTTCAACCGTCGCTGTCAATTGTGGCACGCCTCCCGATGTTGGTGTAGGCGTGATCGTTGGCGTACCAACAGTTCCAGAAGGAGTAGGTACAGGAGTCCCGAGTGCAGTATTTCGCAAATAGAGAACTGCTGCTCCGCTAAAAGGCGGCGTAAACGTCATAGTCGATCCTCCGCTAATAGTACTTGCTGCTTGCGTTGCCTGCGTAACAGGATTAAACCACTCAACCGTATACGAACCTGCTCCTACATCTACCGTAAAACCACCGCTTCCCGGCTGGTAAACAAGATACTCACTTCCCGGATTTACCAAAGCGTATGCTGTTGAGGTTAGCTCTCCATGAGGAACTGTCGTATTTAAATCAATCTTTTTACTATAAGCAATGACATCTCCCATCGCATGCAGGGCTCCACCACTAAGTGCATCAGTAACCGTCTCGTCCCACATATACAGAATATTGTGCCCACGAGTAAAGGTCTTCCAGACCCATACCGCGTCTCCACCTTGTCCAAAAATATGATCTGTATCGACAAGCACTACCTTATTCCCTGTAGCGGCTGGAGGATTACTCACATACGGTTCTCCCCCGTTACCATCATCCGGCTGATTTTTACAATCACAGGGAGACATCCAAACCCCTGGATTATTAAAGGTATCAGTATTGGTTCTATTCCAGGAAGGTGTCATCCCGACAGGATGCTGTTTTGGTTTTGTCAGTTCGTATTGCTTGATGTAGTTAATCAATTCATATTGCCAAGCGGTATTTGCCTCACTTCCCCAATCTTCGTTACTGATCTCAAAGAGGACATTGTTATTATCATTCACCGTATCCAAGACTTTACGAATATAGGCTTTTTGCAAATCAACAACTGCCGGATCTTGCAGACTGTGGAGTTTGCTTCCGTAGCCGTATCCATTTGGTGTCCCCGTTACGACAGGGACATCAATGCCATTGATGTTGTTCGCGCCATTAAACGGTATACCATCCCATCGGCATTGCTGCGTACTCCAAATCCCATGATAGAACATGATATCGACATAAATACTTTTTGCCTGTGCTTCGTCAACTCGTTGTTTTAACCTGTCGAAATATGCCTGATTAAATTTGGTCAGATCAAATTTTGGCTTACCAGTGAGGTCAGTCCCCGGACCGGTACGTTCATAAATCCAAGGAGAGAGATGGGGTGTGTCATTCCCGCAGTTAGTATCGGCATATTCGTGCGACCAAAGCCTGATAACATTGTGACCATACTGCTGCATTTTGGTAAGATAGCCATTCCAGTCGAAAGGTGGTGGTGGATCTTGTGTGCTGCCAGTAACACCATCTTGCAGATTTGTCCACGTATGCATGCCGGCAAGCATGACAGATTTGCCTGAAGCATCAGTAAAATAACGAGGATTTGCAGGATTGACGATAAGCGGACTGGACATTGGTTCAACAGCGTGGACAGAGGTTTCCGTTTGGTTGCTACTGATAAACAAAAAGATACCCAACGGAAGTAACAATAAAAGGAGGAAAAGAAAAGAAGCAACTAAAAAATGCTGTTTTGTCTTAATAAGATGAGAAAGTCTATATTTCTTCATGCATTACTGATGTATGCTTATCAAAAACCTTCATATCTTTAGCATACGTATCCATTATTTAAATTGCAAGAGGTAATTCCGTGGTGATTCCTTCTTGTAAGGCTTGATATCCTAATAGTGCGCATTTTGTCCGACTTGGTGTCAACGTAATTTCCAACGTTTCCAAAAAATCTTCGGGTGATATTTTTTGTATGTCTTCACATGTTTTCTTCTCAACCAAATCTGTCAAAATTGATGCGGATGCTTTTGAGATAGCACACTCTTCACTCGCAAAAGCCTAGTTGTGTTAGTTTCTCATCAGCAATGTTTACCGTTATCGTAACACAATGGATTATTTTTCGTAATGGAAACAGGAGCGTTTTCTCAATCGCGATATAATTGCTCGTCCATCATTTATGGAATTATATCACTTGTTATGAGAGCACTTCTCTTGTTGATTCTAGATCGGGAGGCCGGTATTATCAAAAACATTAGTATCATCAAATGAAACACCTGCACGAGCATTCGCTCCTTTACACTCTCTTTGAGGGCCGAATGCATAATCTCTACCAAATCTATTACCGGTTAGGACAACATTACTTGCGC
>ERZ1292645.228-Hain-H14-02um-R2-228-length-23159-cov-12_pt1 | contig 23159 bp, 19 predicted proteins | sample MGYA00564401_ERZ1292645 | MGnify/ENA primary metagenome ERZ1292645 (study PRJEB36523, sample SAMEA6512644) | groundwater metagenome | collected 2019-01-09 | study: AquaDiva: Metagenomics assemblies of 32 groundwater samples | reverse complement strand
TTACAAGAACTTTCATTCTCGTCTTCGGAATCCACACAAGGTGGTAGTTTATGTTGTAGACGCTATGCCTTGTCTTCCTCACTTTTGCAATCTCAACTTTTGCGTTGTCTGCAAGTTTGAAATGCTCCTTGCAGTCTATATGCGCAGCATTCTGTTGCAATTCATTTACAATATCCCAGTTCGTGTTTGTTCTAGCCATTTTTTCCTCAGCGGCTTCGCCGCCGAAAGCGATAGCTTTGATTCGAAGAACAATAAATTTTTAGGCGTGAAGAAATCCTAGAATAATTCCCTATAAATTGATTTTAGCAGACCGCAAAGCGGGAAAAATTTATGTTCTGAGAGTCTTCAAGAATTTTATGCCTTAAAGGCATCAAGCAATTGCTTCGCTAAAAGAGGCTTCGGGCGTAGCGCCCGGTAGAGCTTCACTCTTAAGCGCTAAGTGTTGCACTCAATATCCTGCTGGCAACTATGTTAAACACAAGCATAACTGCTGCTGATATGAAGGCATAAAGCATTGTGCTTCTAATTAGGTTGTTGCCAAGCTGGTATCTCTCATTCAACTTGTCAGAGCCGTTCTCGACTCCATTTGCGATAACTGTCAAAATAAATGTGATCTGGACTACATAAACTCCAACTACCAGCTGAAAGTAATATGTCGGGATTCCGTCGCCAAATAAGCCAATTATCCCAGTAGGCGCAGCAGCCCCTTCAGTTCCGCCTACAGAAGAAGTGACTTGCTTCAGTTGCACGCTTAATTTGCCAAGAATGGAAGTTATCATTGAAGTAATTCCTATGACAACTCCTGCAATTGCCGGAGTCAAAAACTTTATCTGAGACCTCATTGAGGCTATTATGTCTGCCATCAGGTCTCTTAGCCTTTCATTTACTTTATGTATTTCCTTGATGTATCTAGATATATTTGTGAGCGCCTGCGCAGCTATTAACGGGCCCTTTTTTATCGCCTGCGTCAGTACTTTCATTGAGCTTTCAATCAAATTGCTTGGAAAGGTTACTAAAGCACCATGCAATGGATCAAATATTGCCTTTTCAACGCTCATCCCGAATCTGCTTATGTTCAGGCTTACCAATTCGAAAAAGCTTCCCGAAACTGTGCCTTCCATGATATTAGCAACTTTTGAAACTGCAATTTCTACAGGAAGATTATCACCAAGCCGATTCCCAAGCTGAAACAAGGCATTGGCAAACTCCATCTCAAGCTGTTTTGCTTTTTCTCTTATCTTGAAAACGTTTTTGGATTTAAGTCTGTAGTACAGTCCAATTGCGATTCCGAAGCTTAACGGGATAAATAAGCTTGCAAGCGCGGCTCCAAGGCCGTATGGCCCTATTTCTTTGGCAGTTGTGGCGCTCTCCCTGTACTCCAAAAAGCAGTATTTTTTCCCGCACGCTGATGTTAACTCTTCATCTCCAAAACCAAAATCTGGAATTCCAATTGCATGAAATATTAGCGGGCTCAGCCCAACCAAGAAAAATGCCAAGCCAACAACAACGCTGATTATTAATGGAGTAATCTTGATTTCCTGGTTGCCAATCCTCACCAGCAAGTTTCTATACTTCTTAAGCTCTGGATTTTCCTCAGCGATGTCTGTATCGCCGTACCCTGTGGGCCTTTTAGTGAGGATATTTTTTCCCAGATAATAGACTATCACCGTCAATAAAACATTGTAAATAATCGCAAGATGATACCACTTCACATTTTCCATAAAACTCACTACCAACGGCAATATCACCAAGCCAAGAATTGGAAGGATTATGCCCAGCATATGAAGCATTGTTATTGGATTTTGCAGGTTATGCGCATAATGCAGCATCTTTTCATATGTTTCATCCAGTATAAGCTCTAATGACTTATCCAAGGCATTGAGCCTTCTTGCCTCATCTCCTTCATATAAAGAGCTCTCAATAAGATGAAAGGCCTCAATAAACTCAAGATTCCATTTTTTCCAAGTTTCCAAATATGCATCAAGGGACTCCTTTACAGAAGAGTATTTTTCTGTTTCAACATCCCAAAGCACTTTCTTCAAGTCCAATGACAAAGGAGGCACAAGATGCTCTGATGCAAACTCAATTGCTTTTTCCAAATTTGAGGTATGCCTCATGTAAGTAACCACATAGAAAATGCACAGCACCATTTGATTGCTTGCCTTTAAGCGCCAGTTATTCGCAATAAAATCTGGAACCCTGCCCAGAGGCTTTATCATTATCAAAGTGGCTATCATAAATAAGAAAACAAAGAACATCGAGTTGAAAATCAAAAAAGCGAGCAAAGAGCCAAATAAAGCACCCAGTATAGGCACAAGAAATGAAAATGAAATAGCGCCTGATGGGGTTATCTCAAGATGGGTTATGCTGATTGCTTCCTTTAATACAGATTCTCTTTTTTCATCTGGTTTTATTTTCAGAATTTTTTCGCTCAGTTGGCATAATTTCTCGTACAAAGTCATATGCCTTGGGAGCGATTCTATCTTGAATTCTCTGTATTCCCTTGTTGTTGGCTTAAGCGGTCTATTCTCGAGTTTAACTCCTAGCTCCCTTTCTAAATGCTTTTTGTAGATTTCCACTAAAGTCAATAATTTCTGCTTGTCTATTTCCTTTGGCATACTATATGAATACTCTTTCACCTCTTTTTTGTTGAATTAAAGTTTATTCCTCATTTTATATTTATTTTGTTTTTTAAATTAATTCACCTTTTCTTAATATAGGGAATAATTCATAATTTTGAGTTTCATAGGTTAAGTTCCAAGTTGATAAAAATTCGTCAAACTCCACTTTTTTATTAATTGGCACTAGAACAATGCTCCTTGATAAAATCTTTGCTTTTGTATCTTTTAAGACTTCTTTAAATCCTCTTGTGAACTGAACTTTTTGGACAGGATTTAATTTTTTTAATGAATATTTATATAAAATCACTGGCTCAATTTTATAAAATTGAAATAAAAATTTATTTTTCTTTACGCTAAAGCCTTCCCGCATCAAAACAACCCACAATGGATTGTAGATTGAATCGATTATTTCGATGTCAGCCTCCTTAGAAATTATCCTGATATCATCTTTTATATCTCTAATATCACTTTCATCTTTAAGCATCAAGCCAATATCCAAGTCTTTAGGCTCTGAGCTGCCTTTGACGATAGAGCCGAATATTATGATATCCTCTATTGTTTTATATTTATTCAATAATTCTCTTAATTTCGGCAGGTAATTCTTCAATTCCATTGATTTTTTTAATTCCATTTTTAATAGCGTAACAAGTTTCTTTTAGTATTTGCTTTGAGTAAGAATCTGTATATTTGTCAAAAATATCATCAACTATCCCATAGACTTCCTTGAAGTATTGCTCCAAAATCCTGAACCTTTCAGAATGGTTTTTTGGTAGCTTATCCAGTTTCTTTTGTATTAATACATCGCATATTGCAAATAAAGCCTTTGAAAATAAGATAGTTGAATTTTTATATCTTCCTTTGCCCAGCTCCTCTTTGGCTCCTTCATACTCCTCCAAAAAAGTTTGCGCTAATTCACCGACCATAAATCAAACAGTATTATCATCTATATATAAATCTTTGTTTTTTGTTAATAATTAAGCCTATTTTAGCTTTATTTATTAATAGAAAACATTAAAAAGTGTATTGTTTTTAATAAACTAAAAAGTTTTTAATAAACTAAAAAGGTGAATTTTACTTTATTTGTTAATAAGAAACGAAACTTATTTATTGTCCTTATCTTTTTCAAATAGCAAAAAATAACTTATCTAGGTTTTCTTGTACATTTTTAAACATCAAAATTCCACTTATGTTTTATAAGTGGTTTACGTATAGCTAAATACTTCATGGAATTTGGATGTGCTCAAAAACCACCAACAAATAAGTGGAATTTTGTAGTGTCCAAAATCACCTGAATGTGAAGCTAACAAAATCATGCAACCCTTCTGTGATGGGTGGTTTTTGACATTCACATCTTACTGTGAAAATCCATTTTCTTTACATGCCTTTTCAGCCATTCGTTCCAGTCAAAAAATATCCTTTTTGAATCTAATGATCCTACCTCTTCCTTTATTCTTTCAGATATTTTATGGAACTGGTCATTGCTTTGAATCACAAAATCAGCTTCTAGAAGCCACAGGGCATTTTGCTTTGTTGCAAAATCGAGCAGCGCTTCCTTTATCTTTGCCCTTAGGGTGATGTTATCCCAAACAGCGTCCCAGTTGCCAGCCCATTCTTTTACATTGCCTGCAATCGCCTTCAATATCTCAGAATCGCCATTTATCAGCTCGTCGCTTGTCTGCAGTTCGTCTTTTTTTGAATCGTATTTCATCAAGTCAACAAATCCTTTTTCAGTCAATGGGTCCTGCTCCCAGTGCTTCCTAACTTCAGTTATCTGCGTTACGCGCCTCCAGCGGTGCAATCCATCGGCGCTTTTAACAGGATTTGCAACAACAATAATATCTGTTGCCTTAAAGCTTGTTTTTGGAACCTGCAAATCATTGACAACCCTGTCATAAACTCCATAAGGGGAATCGCCATGTATCGTGCCTGCAACCACATTTGCTAATGCCCCTACCCTCATTGCTTCATACAAAGCTAATGCCTCCTTGCTCCTTATTTCGCCTATTATTAAAGCGGAGTCGCCCATTCTTAGTGTAGTCCTGATGCCTTCGTCTGCAGGAACTTCGCTTGTGCCTTTTGTCAGCGCAGCAGCCACTTTCAGTGATTGAATGTTGTAGCCAAGTTTTATCAAAGAATTTGTCGGTAACTCCAGCGTGTCCTCAATGGTGATAACCCTGTATTTCCTCATTAGCTCGACTAAAACTGCCCCCAGAAGGCTAGTTTTCCCAGCGCCTCTGGTTCCTGCTATCAAAAGCGACCTTGATCCGTCTATCAAAAAACTAAGAAGGCCTGCTGCTAATGGAGTAATCATCTTGTTTTGCATAAATAATGGAAGCGTCCATGGCTTGTCGCGATGCCTTCTGAATGCAAATGCCAATCCAGTTGGATTTAATGGGGCAGACACTACGGCAATCCTTGCATTGGCTCCCGGAATGCTGAGCTCTGTATCGAGAATTGGATTGGCTTCGTCTAAAGGCCTTCCAGAGATTAATCTGAGCTTTGACGCCCATGATTCAGCTTCTGGGGATGTCGGAACAATGTTTGTTTTGCAATCCGCATAGTCCTGATGCACTATAAACATTGGAGTTTCTCCCATTGGGGAGTTTATTGAAATGTCCTGCACTTTTTCGTCCTGCAAAAGCACCTCTATTAATCCAAATCCGACTGTGTACCTGACAAGAATCTTGCTCATTTCATCAATTTCTGCTGATGACAATCTTAGATTGCGGTAATTGACGAGCTCTTCAATTAAATCGCTTCCAATGTTGTAGAATACCTGCCTCATTCTCTCAGGCTCTATAAACTCCTGCCTGGTCGGCTTATGCTCTGCCATAATTTTCCTAGCTGTGTCAAGAATCTCATATTCTTCCTCACTTAATTTGAACTCTGGCGGCATTAAATGGTACAGGTATTGAATATTGTCCGGCAATTCAAATATTGTCACTTCTGTGTTTTTGTCAATTTCGTAGCTGTCAATTTCTTCGCCCTCTGGCGGGAAGGAAGCCATTAGCTTTGTAAACATGAAATCCGGCCTTATGTCAGGCGAGAATATCTTCCTGTAAACTGAGCGCTCATTAAGCTTATAGCCAGGCAGGTATTGCCTTGCAGCATCTATAAGCCTTGTTTTTTCCAATAAATCCATCAGATACTGCAAAAGCAGCATATATTTTTTCCCGCAATCAATATGGACTTGGTCGACGGATTTATCTGCCCTTATCTTCTCGTCCCTCATGCTTCTTTTCAGCTCGACGTACGCGCCTATTGGATCCCTCTTCAATAAGTCAGAAATGATATTTTGCATTGTTGCATACCATTGCCCAGCCCATCTTGTGCATTTCGGGTCTGACATAAGATTGCTGTATCGGAGAACATCGCTTCTTTTTGTGAATTGAAAATAGAGCTTTGCTATTTCCTGCATCATTAGAGTTTGATTGTAGTCGTATTCATAATTTCTTTTTTGGAGATATACAATTTTTGTCACAGTGCCTGCTTCTGCCATAATATCCACAGTTCTTGACATGCAGACCGGATCATCCTCAAGGGAAGGAACATGGGGATATTGCTCCATATCTATAGAAAGGATTATTTCCTCGCCTTCCCTCAAAATATCATAGCTAAATGGTTTTTTGGTTTCTCCAAATAATGCCATCAGCGCTTCACCTCTTTTTTGAGCATTCCAATCGCGACTTCTATCAAATGCGACTTGTTCCTGTACCTATCCTTATTTTGCAGCTCCTTTCTAATCCACATTATCAGCTCCTCGTCAATGGTTGCGCTGATGGGCTTTTTCATGCTCCCTCTATATTATAAAATATATTTTATATGATAAAAAATAGATTCTATAATAATATAATATGATACCTATTTAAAGATTTCGAAAATAACTCAAAAAAATGCAAAAATTAAAATAATATGCAGATAAGCCTGTGAAAATGCCAAGAATAAAAATCTGCGCTGTGCAATTCAGAGTAAGCCCTGATTTCAACAAAAACGTCCTTAGGATAGAGCAATTTTTCAAAACAGCAAATAAAAAAAACTGCGATATTGTCAGTTTTCCTGAAATATTTCTTACAGGCCCATTAGGAAAGAAAAAATACAGTCAGGAGATGCCAGTGCAGTCAAAAAAATTATTCTTAAAGCTGTCTAAAAATTATGGGCTTTATTCCGTAATGGGCTCGATTATAGAAAAAATAGAAAGTAAATTTTACAATATAAGCTATTTGGCTGACAATAATGGCAATATTGTTGGGAACTGCAAAAAAAATCACCTAGTTCAAAAATCAGAAGCGCAATATCTAACTCCGGGAAATGGAGTGAATGTGTTCAAGACAAAAATTGGGAATATAGGAATTCAAATCTGCAGAGATTTACTTTATCCGGAAATAACAAGGAAATTAATGCTCAAAGGCGCTGAAATAGTTTTTTGCCCGTCATTTTGGAGCTCAGAGTCTTCTTCCTATGACTGGATTTACAGCAACAAATACTTCAAAAATAAAACTCCAAAAGAGGTTGATGTGCTTGTATCTGCAAGAGCAATTGAAAGCGAAGTTGCGTTTGTTTACACCAATGCTGCTGGCCATTTCAATGCAAGAGGCATCAGCGATATTTTGCTTGGACGAACCCAGATTGCGCTGCCGTTTTTCGGCACCACTGACATTCTAAACCACAATAGGGAAGGCATTTTAATAAAACAAATTGATTTACGAATTATCAGGGATGCAAAAAAAGTATATAAAATTGAAAGAGATTTGAAGGATTACTATGAGAAATAACAAAATTTAAATAATCATATATGCCAAAAATTTATAAAATGCCAGCCCAAGAATCAGGTTTACCACCACCTCCAAAAAAACATGAAGGGATTCTAAGCTTTGGCCGCGCCCAGCAAGAGGCCCCGGATTTTAGCGGCATAACAAGCGATGTGAATACTTTAAGCAGGCGATTGAGGTTATTGGAAGAAGGCTTTACAAATCTAAGAAGATTTTTTCAGGTCACAGAAGAAAATGTGCTGGCAAAAAACAAGCATTTTTCAGCGGAAATAAAGACGCTAGCGTCGGACATTAGCGAAGTGAGAAAAGAAATTCAGGAATTAAGGGACAAGCTTCTTCTTGTGATAAAGGAGCTTCAAACTGTGGCAAGAAGAGAAGAAGTCAAAGTGCTTGAAAAATATATAAATCTATGGAATCCAATAAAATTTGTAAGCCAAAATGAAGTTGGGCAGATCATAAGCGAAATTCTTGAGAAAAAGCAGCAACCTCTGGAGAAAAATCAATAGAAAGGTTTAAATATGTTTAGAAAAAGTGCATTCTCAAAAGAGAGGTGTATTGATGGCTTTCTTTAAGTTTGCAAAGAAGAAAAAAGAGGGATCTTTAGACATGGAAATACCGCCTCAGGAAATGCAGCCTCAAGTGCCAGCTTCAAACTCGCCTATTGAACAAGTTCTTATGATGAAGCAGCAGGGATACACAAACAACCAGATTGTTCAGACGCTCCAAAGCCAGGGCTATAACACAAGCCAAATCTTTGACGCTATAAACCAGGCAGGATTAAGCGGAGGTTTTCAGGCAGAACCTGAGCAATTGCCTCAGCCGGAAGCCGGAATGCCGGATTATGGGCAGGACTACGAGCAATACCCGCAGCAGCAACAATTCCAAACCTTTCAGCCTCCTAAGGAAATCCAGCCTCCAACTCCTATAGATGAAGAAAGGATACAAGAGGTTGTGGAAGCAGTAATTGAAGAAAAATGGGAGGAATTCGCGAAAGACATTAAAAAAGTAATTGAGTGGAAAGATAGAAGCGAAGACAGGATAGCTAAGGTGGAGCAGCGAATTATTGACTTGAGGCTAAGCATTGACTCGTTGACAAAAAGCATGGTGAGCAAGATATCAGCTTATGACCAGAATATTGTCGATGTTGGCACTGAAATAAAGGCAATGGAAAAAGTCTTTCAGAAAGTCCTGCCGAATTTGACAGAAAGTGTCAACAAGCTAGACAGGATGGCAAAAGACTACAAAGAAACCCAATTTAAAAAATAGAAAGGTGATGTTTATTTTAGGATCCATTTTTGGAATTAGTTTTGATATTCTGAGATTAGGAGCGGTGGCAACTGGTAAAGTTCTTCAAGGAGGCGCAAGCCATGCTGTAGATTTTGGTATACTGGGAATAGAATTAACCGAACAGGTAAGAGGAGGCATGGCTTATGTAGTTCAGGGATTGGCAGAGATAGTTTCCCCCAAAGATGAAAAACCAAAGAGGTATGAAGGTAGCAATCCCAGAGAGCGACTTAAAAGACCTTCAAAACCACCGTATAGGCAAAAGCCTGACGATAATCAAGATATAGGCAGGCTTGAAAATTTAATTAGAGGAGCCCTTACAAGTTCGGGTATTGGCCTGCAACCAGTGACAAGCCTACCGAAAGAAGAATATTCTTTCGATAGAGTATATGAGTTTCATGGCCACGCCAGTACACCAATGGTAAATATTCCAGTTACTGCCACATGGAAATTTGGATTGGCAGATGATAAATACGTCTCGCAATTTCGTGTTCGTTGCGCCCTAGTAAGTGAGAGAGTTGTCTATAATCATTTATCCACAGGTGTTTTAGTGAATGGCACACTTATGCCAATCTATTCAGGGGTAGTGGTAGACATACCTAATTTATCGCCATTTGATAATGGAAATAAGAAGACTCATATATTCTTCCGCTACGAGGGTGGCTTACTAGGTAAATTATCGCAATCCCGTGATAATGAAATCAATAGAAATGGTCTTCAGGATTTCCATCGTGTTGATGTCTCAGAAACCCCCGGACGAATAATTACTGATTCGCATTCAATATTTGCTCAAATGTGGTTGGATATGTATAAAAGAGTTGCAGAGCGCCGAGAAGTCCTTGTTGCAGACTCGCAAGGTAAGATTCATACAGCAAATATTATTTATGGGCAAAATAGTGCTTCAGTAGAAGTGCATGGTCAAAGTCCACCATTCAGAAAAGCAGAAGTTTTGTTCCGCGATTTCAGACCTGAGGACATTGTACCAATACCATGCGGAATCACCTTAAACCGTGTTCTCAATGCCGACTTGAAATTAGGCAATTATCAATGAACAATTCTTCTTTATTCTGAGTTTGAAATTCCACTGCTTGCCATTCATTCCGAATGTATTGCTTATTATCTAATTTTAACTTCTGTAATCATTAATATTATGAGTATTAATGCCAAGGAACCTATTAGCATGATATAAATGAAAAATCCGGTCTCTGAGACTTTTAAGGATAATACCGCAGGAATAGTAGTTAAAATTGAAGCTAACACCAAACCAAGAGTTATTCTGTTGCTAGCCTTATGCATTTCGACACTAAACTGCCTGAAACCATCTTCCTTTAATGCGATAGTTAACTGTCCATGCTGTATTTTCTTTAAGACATTCCTTAAATCAGATGGCAAACCCTTAAGATTGTGATAAACAGTTTCAAAATCATCACCAAGGTGCCTCACAATTGAATGAATGCTGTTCCGATTCGAGGACAAGTCTTTTGTGTATTCTTTCAAGAAGGATAAAACATTGAAGTTTGGATATACTGTCCTTGCTGTGCCTTCTGCCGTTATTATGGTTTTAAAAACCAGATTATAGTCTTCAGGAAGGTCATGCTCGTATTTTTTTGAAAGGCAAAGGACTTCTGTCCATAAAGCAGAAAGATGAATGTCATAAGAATCAGGATGATTATAATACTCAACTAGTGCTTTTAAAGAACTTTCAAACTCCTCCACATTTCCCTGGGTTGTGCCTAAGCCTAAAATGATTTCTGCAAATCTCAATCCATCTCCCCTAAAGACTGCAAATGTCATTTGTGTAACATTATTTAGGGCATCCTTGTCTAATTGCCCAATAATCCCGAAATCGAGGAACGCAATTTTGTTTTCTCTCAAAACAAGGACATTGGATGGATGAGGATCTGCATGGTATATCCCATGTTCCAGAATCATTTTAGTCACGGCCTTAAAGTAGTTGTAAACAATCTTTTCCCTGTTTAAACCAAGCCTGTTTTTGTCAGAAATCTTCAGGCTTCCAATTTCAGTTAATTTGACTCCTTGAATATAGCTTGTCGTTAGCACTTTCTTTGATGTATATTCCCAGTAAACCTTCGGAATCTTAACTGTAGAGTCATCAATGAAATTATGAAAGACCAAGCCCATGTTTCTTCCTTCCCTCACATAATCTTGTTCCTTCACAAGAAAGTTTTCAAGCTCCTTAACTATGCGTGTGGGGTTGTATTTTCCAATTCCTTCGATGTGATCTTCTGCCAATTCAGCCAGATATTTGGCTAGTTTTATGTCGCTCCTTATCGTTTCCTCTATGTTTGGGCGCTGAACCTTTACTGCAACAATCTCTCCATTCTTCAATTTGGCTTTGTATACTTGCCCTATCGAGGCAGCGGCAAACGGCTCTTTACTGATATGCTGAAACAAGTTCTTTAGGGGTTGCTTTAGTTCAGACTCTATAATCTGCTTAGCTTCCTCAAAGCCAAAAGGTTTTACACTGTACTGCAGCTTGCTTAGTTCCTCAGCATATTCACTTGGAATCAAATCTGTTCTTATGCTTAGGAGTTGGCCAAGTTTAACAAATGAGGGCCCAAGATCTTCGAGCACTAGCCTTATCCTATATGGGATGGTTGCAGTCTCAGGCTCCCTGTACTTAGGAAGGAACAGTCTAAAGAACCTATTTGAGAGTCTGAGTTTGTGAACATAGTATCCCAGCCCATGCCTGATAAGAATAAAGGCTATATCATTAATCCTTAACAAATTACCAATAAAATGATGCTTTTTTCTTGATTCAATCATTCTTATATCTTAGGGTTATCTATTTAAAGATAGACAACTCTTAATAAGGATAATCCCAAAAATAACCCCCAAGTTCACACAAAGTGCTGAGTTTAAAAGGGTTTGTATAAATTGATAAGTAGTTAATAGACTATGCGAATATAAGGCTGTGGAGTCCAACAATCATAAATTTCAAAAGTTTTATATTTAAGTTCATACAATAATATCCTAATAATGTAAAAAGAGGTGCCGTATGGAAAGATTGCATAGAACCCTTGTAGCAATGCTAATTTTATTGTCTTTTTTTCACATAGCTTCAACCGTAAACGCAGTTGAGGTTTCCTTTGCGGTTAAGCCTTCAGTAGCGGAACCTGGAGAGGATGTCAATATTGACGTTGAACTGGTAAATAAAGCAAATGGAAGTTTGGGCTCCAACATTGGCGATGCTGATAACGTTGAAATTAACTATCTTGATTCTTACCCTTTGCGTCTAAAGAGAAAAAGTCAGAGCATAACTGATCCTTTTCGCCTTTGTTTCTCATGCACTAAAAAAGGGACTTTCTACTTTTCAGTTGATCCGGATGCGAATTCCAATGTTTACCCTATTTTCTTTGAGGTAAAGGAAGGGGCATTCACTTTTAATAAAGAATTGTCCATTGAAGTGAAGGGCTTTCCAAATTTAGTTTTTGACACAACAATAGACAAAGAAACTCTTAAGCCGGGAGACATATTTAACATGAGTTTGAAATTAACAAATGTTGGGTCAGGTGCTGCAAAAAAAATCAAAATAAGCCAGGAGTCAACTAATTTTATTATGCAAGGAGATAATTTAATATTTGTGGATGAGCTGCCTATAAAACAATCTAAAAATGTCAGCCTCACTTTCTTGGTGAATGAAGACGTGAAGCCCGGTACATATCTGCTTCCTATAATAATTTCAAACGAAGATACTCGCCGTAACCTGTTCAATTTCACGCAGAAGATAGGGCTAAGCATACTCAACAAGGCAAAAATAAATATAAGAAACCTGAAGGTTGCAAGGGATGACGGTCTTTTGGATATAAGATTGCGGGTGGAAAACGTTGGCAAAGGAGAGGCCAATGATATCACAGCTGAGCTAAATACTAAGTATCAAGGATTCAAGAAAAATTACATTGGAAAGCTTGACACTGACGAAGATCTTCCAATTATCTTCACACTGCATATGAAGAATAGCGGGAAGCAGACAATACCTTTGATTGTCAAATACAATGATGATTTTGGAAATTATACATTAGTGGAAAATCTTGAATTTGAAGCCAAGAATAAGTTTGGTGTTCTGACTTTTCTGTACATTCTCCTGCCGGTTGTTGTGTTTATTTCTGTGTTAATTTTCTTCCAAATGAGAAGAAGGCACCGCAACAGTGAAGTCTAAATGAAATTGTATAATGAGCTCCGAACGGCAGATTTCATTTCGTACAAGTACTTTCAAAAAAATTACAAGCTTCTTATATTCTTGACAGTAATTTTATCTTTTAGTTTTGTTAATATTGTATTCTTTACATCCTTTAACAAAGGATTGGAAGAGACTGTGAATAATGAGCTCAGGACATATGTGCTTGGCGACATAATAATAGAGCCTGAAGGAGGTGATGAAGTTACAAAAGGTCAGGGTGGTGAAGAAATAATAGAAAATGCTGATGAGATTGTCAGCAAGATACGCGCACTTCCCGGAATAGCTGGCGTGTCTAAGAGATTAGGCCTTAGGGCCACTATCGCAAAAAAAGGAAAATTGGGCATTGGCAGATTAATCGCCATTATCCCAGAAGAAGATTACCCTGTTTCTTCCCTCGAGCCTACGATTTTTGAAGGTAGCTCTATAGGAAGATACGAAAAAAACGGGGTTCTAATGGGCGTTGAATCAGCAGGATTCCCATGGTCTAGGACATTAACACAGGGCACTGGAATCAGCGTTAAAGTTGGTGACGAAGTCGAGATAACCTTCGACAGTCAATTCAAGAAAAATTATACAGTCATGGGGATGTTTGATACTCGATATTTTGAGAGCGATTTTTTCACCCTTATAAATGAAAAAGAAATACCAGAATCTTTAGGACTAAAAAACAAAGCTACATCTTTGATGATTACGGTTGATGATAGATCAAAACTTCAAGAATATAAAAGGGATATTCTCAATCTGGGGATGCATGTAAAGGTTTCAATATGGGATGAGAAAGCAGGATTTGGACAGCAAGTAGCCAAAAGCTTGGGTGTAATCCAGATTGTTATGTTTGTTGCCGGCATAGTAATAGCATCAGTCACTATATTTATCACAATTTACGTCAATATTCTAAACAGGATGAAATTCATAGGCATAATGAGGGCCATCGGAATCAGCAGATTTGCGATAATTGTATCTTATCTTATAGAAACTCTTTTTTATTGCGTTGCTGGCATATTCGTGGGCCTGGGAATTACTTTAGCCATCATAAGATATTTGACAATACAGCCATTAGATTTGCCTCTAGGACTGGTTACACCTGTAGCTACAACCAGCAATATTGTTTTTGGATCGTTAAGCATTGTTATAGCATCGCTCATATCGGCATTTATTCCGACTTACATTGTAACGGGAAAGAACATAATTTACACAATATATAGAGGCGAAAAATGATTTCTGTCAGCCACCTTAAAAAGACGTACCGTGTGGGGAAAATAGAGGTAGATGCTGTTAAGGACGTCAGTTTTGATGTTGGTAAAGGAGAGTTTGTCAACATACATGGTCCAAGTGGCTCAGGAAAATCAACTATACTTCATTTATTAGGCCTGTTGGACGACCCAACAAAAGGCACAATCACCCTAAATGGAAAGAATGTTTCAAGTTTGCCAGAATCTGAAAAATCAAAAATAAGGCTGATGAAAATGGGCTTTGTATTCCAAGAGTACAATATTCTTCCAGAGTTGACTGCGCTTGAGAATACTGTTTTGCCAGCCTTGATGACAGATGCTTCACATGATTTAATTTACAGGAAAGCTGAGAAGATACTTAGATATCTGGGGTTAGGGCACAGGCTTCACCATCTTCCATCAGAACTTTCAGGCGGGGAAAAGCAAAGAGTTTCAATAGCAAGATCGCTAATTAATGATCCCGAGATTATTTTTGCAGATGAGCCAACTGCAAATCTTGACAGCGTAACCTCTGAAATCACAATCAATCTTTTCAAAAAAATGAATGAGGAGCTGCAGTTGACAATTCTGCTTGTATCCCATAATCCAAAGTACCTAGTTTACGCAAACAAGATAGTGTTTGTTGAAGACGGTTTGGTAAAAAATATCCAAATCAATCGGAAAACTGACAAATCGGACAGGTTTAGTTTGCTGAGGTCTTTCATTAGAAACAGTCTCAAAAAGGGTTACTCAATAAACGCAATTACATCCATTCTTGTCAAAGCGGGATGGAAAAAATCCATTATAGAAGCTGAGCTTTCCACTGGTGTTTCCAAGACACCAGTGGGGTAAGAGTTATTAACTGAATTCTCAAAATAAACCTTGAAGCTGACCAAAAGCAATCAGTACGTTTTGGACACTATACGTATAGCGTTAAGCGTCAATAGACAACCTGTCGAATAGCTACGGTCAGCCTCAATTAATTCGTTCTTAATAGCTACATCTATGAAAAACTAACTAGGTGATTCTTATGAAATACAATCCAACTAGGTTTAGCTCCGCAGTAGGCGAAGTATTGGTTATGGCAACTTTCAAGATAAAATACTGCCATAAGCTATTTGACATACTTCCAGTAAGGGAGCTTACAGACGCATTAATAAACGAGGCATTTCAGGTATACAACATACGGCACAAAAAGCTTGCTTTTGATTCTGACCATGTGCACATGATAATCGACATGGGCTTGTACAGCAAGCCGCAGATAGCAAAGAAAATAAGAGGGTACGTGGCAAGAAACCTATTCCGCCTGATGCCTTGGCTTAAATCCCATAAGTGGGAAGGAGGCCATTTCTGGAATCCAGCTTATGACATCAGAAACGTAAGCGATATGGACTTCTACATGAGGTATCTCGACAGGCAGAAGTATTCTTCGACAAGGCAGACAATCCTGTCGTCTTATTGAATGAATCTCGAACCCGTAATGCCACCATGCCTATTGACTGGTGGATAGGGTTCGACTAAAATTATTTTACTCAGCTATTCATGAGCCAATAAAATGAAAGATTGATTTATAAATATTGCAGATACCCGGATAATTACAACATCGCAGTATTTTCCTATTTCGCTTTCCGTTTAGTTACGGTGTCAAAATATCTTCCTATTTCTCCTTCCTTTAATAATTTCCCATAAGTATCTACGACTATTTCCCTAACTCTATCCACTTCGGAAATCGCCTTATCAACAGTCTGATTCACAACTTTCTTTCCATCTTCAGAATTCAGATTATTCATATTCATCAAACCGCCTACGACCTGTCCTGCTTTTTCTGTTGTCATGGCGACAACACCCATTCCAAATAAAATACCCTGTTCAATTAATCCTTTAGTATCAACTGAAGTCATTTTTAACCACCTCAATGTTAAATATAAAACAAGACTTATATAAAAAGTTTTCGGTACTACGGCTCGATTGTAAATTAACTCGTGATTCCCTACGAGAAAACTCTTGTAAGTATGAAACTTACAAGAAGTAAACTAATAGAAACAATAAGGAAGAAAAACCAAGGTCGGACAACAAGCAAGACACTTCTACATGAAATGTTTCACACATAATATATTAATGAGGTGGTAAAGATGGAACTTGCAATCGAGCCGGTATTACAAGCCACTTGGAAACCCTCATCCAATTCGTCGGTAATCAAATTCAATCCTCCATCAAAGTTATTTTCAGCTCGTCGGAAAATAACTGCATGATTTTTGACTTTATTTTGTAAAAGCAATAAATTTATAATCAATTAGATTCTTGGTTTGGATATGAAAAAATTAAAACTGTCAAAGAATGCGCTATTAATACTGGAGCAGCGTTATTTAAAAAAAGATGAAAAAGGAAGGATTATAGAAAAACCAGAAGATTTATTCAGAAGGGTTGCTAAGGATATTGCACAAGCTGATGCCAAATACAAAAACAAAAATATAATGAGAACGGAGAAAGAATTCTACAACCTGATGGTTTCTCTTGATTTTCTGCCAAACTCCCCAACTCTGCTCAATGCAGGAAGAAAATTGCAGCAATTGGCTGCTTGTTTTGTAGTCCCGGTTGAAGACAATATAAACTCAATTTTCAAAGCCCTTCTTGACACAGCTCTGATTCATAAAACAGGCGCTGGAACGGGATTTAATTTTTCAAGACTAAGGCCAAAAGGGGATGCAATTGAAGGCTCTGGATTTACTTCTGGCCCGGTTTCATTTATCAAGGTATTTGATGCTGCGACAGAGCAAATAAAGCTGGGGGGCACATTGCGAGGGGCCAACATGGGCATATTGAACATTGACCACCCGGACATTGAAGAGTTTATTACTTCAAAGAGCGATGAAAAAGTGCTGACAAACTTCAATGTTTCAGTTGCTATAACCGATAAGTTTATTGACGCTGTTAAGAAAAACAAATCCTACAAGATTGTAAATCCAAGGACAAAAAAAATTGTGAGAAGGGAGAAAGCAAGAAGAATTCTTAAACTTATATCGGAGCAAGCTTGGTTTAATGGCGATCCCGGAGTGATATTCCTCGATAGAATTAATGGATTCAACCCAACTCCAAAACTCGGAAGAATTGAGTCAACAGACAGCTGTGGGGAACAACCATTACTGCCTTATGAATCATGCAATCTTGGAAGCATTAATCTGTCAAATATGGTCAACAATGGAAATATTGATTACTATAAATTAGAAAAAACTGTCCATACGGCTGTGCATTTTCTTGATAATGTAATTGATATGTGCAGGTACCCATTAAAGGAAAACACGAAAATCGTCTACAAAAACAGGAAAATTGGCTTGGGCGTCATGGGATTTGCTGATATGCTTATTAAATTAGGTATTGCCTATGATTCTGAAAATGGTTTGCAGAAGGCAGAAGAGGTAATGAAGTTTATCTCAAAAGAAGCAGGTATTGCATCCTCAAATCTTGCTGAAAAAAGAGGGCCATTTCCATCATGGAAGGGCAGCATATGGAATAGTAAAAGCCCATATTTTAAGGGATGCCATATTCTTTTAAGGAATGCGACTAGAACAACTATCGCGCCAACAGGAACGATAAGCATAATTGCAGACGTTTCAAGCGGCATTGAGCCATTATTTGCGTTAAGCTACATGAGAAAAACTGCTGAAGGCAAAAGATTAATTTATTTCAATGAAGAACTAAAAAACACACTAAAAAGCTATAATTTATTCAAAGAGGATACTATCAACAAAATAAACATAGAGGGCTCCATAAAAAATATTAAAGAGATTCCTGAAGATATGAGGAAAATTTTTGTTGTAGGCTCTGATATTGCGCCGGAATGGCATGTAAAGATGCAAGCTATCTTTCAAAAGTATGTGGATAATGGGATAAGTAAGACTGTTACGCTGCCAAAAGACGCAACTGCAGAAGATGTTGAGAGAATATTCATGATGGCTCACGAGCTTGGATGCAAGGGGATCTCAATTTACAGGTACGGCTCTAGAGGAGGACAGGTAATTTATCTAAGCTCAAAAAGAGATGAGCAGATTACTTTAAGCAATTGGGTTAGTAAATGAGGAAGAAAAAAAAGAATTTTACTTTTGATTAATGGGTTTCTTACTAAGCTGCCATGCCAAAAATCCCACTATTAAAATAGTGATGATTATTACTGGCCAAATTAAGCCTTTTTTCTCTGTAATTCTATCGTCTTCTTTATCGCATGCGTCTCCTTTGCCATCTTTATCAATGTCTGATTGCCTGCGCTCATTTCCCGCATAAGCTCGAGGATTATAATCGTACAAGCAGTTATCTTCGTAGTTCATAACTCCATCATTATCAAAATCTTCGCAATCGTCCCCAATACCATTATTATTCTGGTCTTTTTGTTCAGGATTTTTTACATTTGGACAATTATCTCTTGGATTAATGATGCCATCCTTATCTGAATCATCGCAGACATCGCCGATGCCATTATCCTCTTCATCAGATTGCTCTAAATTCTTAATTAAGGGGCAATTGTCGCATGCATCCCCTAAACTGTCACTATCCGAATCTTTCTGGTTGCTATTTGCCAGTTTAGGGCAATTATCCATGTAATTTTTTATATTATCGCCGTCATCATCGTCACAAGCGTCACCAATCCCATTATTATTCTTATCGAACTGTGTTGGATTATAGCCAGCAACACAGTTATCACAAGCATCACCGATTTTGTCATTGTCTGAATCCTTCTGCTCAGGATTATAAGTATTGATGCAATTATCTTTGGAAAATGAAATCCCGTCATTGTCTATATCCTCACAAGCATCTCCGATACCATTCCTGTCTTTATCACTTTGGCTTGGGTTTGGAGCACTTACGCAATTATCAAAGGGATTAATTACACCATCATTATCATTGTCATCACACATGTACCCTTTGCCATTTAAATTGTCATCATACTGGTCAGAGTTGAAACGTGATGGGCAATTATCACAAGCGTCGCCGATTCCATCATTATCTGTATCCATTTGGTCGGAATTTGCCTGAGTAGTACAATCATCACAAGCATTTCCAATGCCATCACCGTCGCTGTCTGTTTGGTCAGGGTTGCTTATCGTTGGGCAATTATCAGACACAATCCCGTCTCCATCGTTATCAACATTAAAATTAGTGTTGCTTTGTTGTATTCCCAATGCAAGTATTGGTGTGGTTTTCTTTGTAAATAATTGCGAAGTATCATATGAAGGCTTTGTTGCTTTTTTATTGCCATAATAAAGCTTGTATTCATTTCCAGATTTTGCATAAAATATAACTTGACCTGTGTAAGCGCCATAGATTTCTATTTCATTTACCACAAGGCTTTGTGTATGCCACAAAGAGAATTTAAGGTATTTATATTCTACAGGCGGGTAAGCTACTGTTCGTACATCAGCAATATCATATTTTGTTTTGCTTTTTATAATGTCCCAATTACTGTTGTCATTGCTTCCCTCTATTTGGATATCCGTCCATGTATAATCGCTGTTTAAGCTCCATATCTTAGCCTTATCTGTAAGTATTGTTTCCGGTAATTCGACCACAAAATACGCGTAGATAGGGTCTTTAACAGAATCTATTTGAAAATAAGCATTATCATTATTTGTATAATCTCCATCAATAATATTATTTACAGCGTAAGATATGCCTCTAAAATTAGGTCTTGTTGAGGTGGCACTTATCATCTTGCTTTTGTGGGCAAGCTCTTCAACTGGATTTATTATCGTCTTTATCGGTATTTCGTTTAAGTTTTCAGTTACTCGTAAATCTGAGCCGTCAGACTGCATGTAATTCAAAATTTGATAATCCAGCTTAACGATAGCGGGCTCATCAATTGAAGGCAGAATGCTTATTTTTTTGAAATAAGGATATTCATTTGCTTCAAAAGCAGAAACCATTGCAAAATTTAGAATTAAGATTGCGATTATAATGAAATTTTTTAAACGACTTTTATATTCCATTTTCTTATTATATATATTCCTTGTATTTATTATATAGGAAAGCTCCCAGCAATGCGATTATTCCAAGAACTATAAAAGAGATTATTCTGTACCCTGTTTCAAGATTACTTAAATCATATAAGAATACCTTTAATATTGAAAGTCCAAATAAAAGCAGCCCCATTATCCTAAATAATTTTATTTTTGCAGAAAATCCAAAAGACAGCACTATGATTGCCTGCAATATGAACGCAAGCGAAGTCCATAGTTTTTTGGCATTTAATGCCATTTTTGTATCCCAAATCTCAAGCCAGATTATTACAGCAACAAGCAAAGTAGCTGCAATTGCATAAGTTGCATTTATGTATCTAATATATTGCGAGTAGTCAACAAAATCATCTTTATTCTTATAGTATAAGTATGCTATAACATAGAATATTATTATTACTGATAAAAAGGCAAAGAATCTTGTGCTGCTGAGTATATTTGAAAGGTTAAATGGATTTAATTTCCATGAATCAAAAAATAAAACCCTGAATAAAGTTATTCCACCAACAATAGAGCTTGAAATTCTTATAGAATTTTCCTTAAGCCTAAAGCTAAGCATGACTAATATTAAAGTGAGTACAGACCAAGAAATTGTTATCCATTCTTGGTTGAACTGCAATGGAATTGTAAGGGTAAGGTAACCAAAGCATAATATGATGAACGTATTGAAATAATGGCTTACTTTTCTTTGGTATGCAAGATAAGCGAATACCAAATAGAATACGGACAGCATTGCTGTGAATAATCCTTTCAATCCGGTATCAAAATGGAATCCTACCCATGCATTTAATCCATAATAAAAAGCTGAATTTATTAATATTCCGCCGACATTGCTGGCTTTATTTTTCTGGTCTTTAAGCAAAAACAATAAAATGTTAAATAATACAAAGTAAATTGAAAGCCCAACAAAATTAACAAAAATAGATGATTCATTAAAATTTAAGCCGAGCCATCTCCAATGCACAACATAAGTCAGCACAATCCCACCAATAACAAAATAATCCCAATCAAATCTTAATATGAAAAATGCCGAGAGAAGCAACAATAAAATTAAAGGAGGTATCACATAAAATACATTTCTAAAATCAACTTGAAATACAAACAAATAGGTTATAATGAAAAGGGCAGCGAATAAAAATTTCTGATTTAGCCAAGAATCAATTTCTTTTGTATCGGTTTCTTTAATTTTTAGTGCCATAGCTGCAAACATTATAAAATAAATGAACAGGAATATTATATGTAAGGTGCTTTGATTATCGCCAGTGTAGTTATCAAGCCAAAAAATATGGGTTACATACATTGCAACCATTCCAAGAGCTCCAAGAACTTTCCAATTTCTAAAGTAAGTCAGAGCAATAAGCCCTACTGTTAAAGCAATTGCATAAATCAAAAAGAAAGTGTTGACAGAGCTTGTTAACAGAGGCACAAAGTAGCCTAAAAAGAATGCCTCAGAAGCTATTATTATTGAATTGTACCTTACTGAAAAATAGATTGCCGCCATTATTATGATGCTAATTGAAATTACATCTGCGATTAATGGCAATAAGTTATAAAATCTATAAGCAGCAAACATTGCAAAATACATGATTGCAAAACCGCCTCCCACCAAAGTCATTGCATAATTATAATAGCCTTTTCTTTCAAAAATTTCTCCTGCTATCACTAAAACAATTCCGGCTAGCACACCTAGTGCAACTTGTCCTGTTGGACCAATCCATTTATTTTGTATAGCGTATATTACAAAAAATGCAACTCCAAGAACGATAGAGATTACTCCTATTTTTGGAAGCCATTTCTTTCCAATGTCAGATTCCAAATCGCTCTTTTCTTTTTCGGTTGGGACTTTTTTTGCAGCTTCGGCTTTTGCAGTCGTCTTTTTTGTTATTTTTATTTCTTCTTCTGTTTCAGCCTCTTCTTCAACCAACTCCTTTTTCGCAGCTTTGCTGACTGATGTTCCAATTTTAGGATTGGTAAGTATAAGAACAATTCCTGTGATTATAAGACCCAAAGTCAATAAGCTACTAAGGCCGTATGGTAAAATGGCGCTCAAAAATCTAAAACCAAGCCATGGAGCCATTAGTAGTATAATTCCAATCCAAATCAAGCCCCATCCAAGCCTTCTTTTTGGAGGACTTTCAAAAACTAATTCCTGCTGAGTTTCTTGTATTTGCGCAGGAGTTTTCTTAGAAAGAACTGCAATCTGCTTTTCAAGTTTCTCTATCCTGAGTTCAAAATTCTGGACAGTTTTGTTTAACTTATTGAAGTACTGCTGCCAGTTATTTTTTGTCGGCACTAAATATCCCTCTTTTAAAGTCTTGGTGTCCAATTTTGAGGGAACTTCTATATAAACTTTGTTATTCAGCAAAATTAGTATTTCGCAGGTTTAGTTTAAGACGTCGACTTTGGAATCTTGTTAAAAACCAAAATTTAAATAGGTTTGAATAATCATGAACCATAATGGAAAACAACTTTATCATAATCCACGGCGTTTACTCAAACCCAAATTCAAATTGGTTTCCCTGGCTTAAGAAGGAGCTGGAAAGCAGAGGATTTGAAGTCTTAGCTCCAGCATTTTCAACACCCTTAAATCAGAATTTGGGCAGTTGGCTTAGGACAATTTCAAAGTATGAAGACAAAATAAATGAAAGGACTGTTGTCATTGGACATAGTTTAGGTGCTGCATTTATCTTAGACTATCTCGAAAAAACAAGTAAAAAAATAAAGGCGGCATTTTTAGTTGCTGGATTTTTTCAATTATTGAATAGCCCATATGATTCCATAAATAAGAGTTTTGTTGACAAAAAATTTGATTGGGAAGAAATAAAAAGAAATTGTGGTAAATTTTTTGTCTTTGGCTCTGATAATGATGAATATATTTCCTTAGACATCACAAAAGAATTAGCAAAAAACCTGAATGCAGAATTGAAAATTATCCATAATGGCTGGCATTTGAATAAGGAAGCGGGATTTACTAATTTTCCTATGTTGCTGGATTTGATATTAGCATTAGGCGTAGAAGCTGAGCTTTCCACTGGTGTTGCGTAGCACACCAGTGGGGTAAAAATTAT
>ERZ1292645.227-Hain-H14-02um-R2-227-length-23465-cov-13_pt1 | contig 23465 bp, 24 predicted proteins | sample MGYA00564401_ERZ1292645 | MGnify/ENA primary metagenome ERZ1292645 (study PRJEB36523, sample SAMEA6512644) | groundwater metagenome | collected 2019-01-09 | study: AquaDiva: Metagenomics assemblies of 32 groundwater samples | reverse complement strand
AAGAAATATAGATGAACTAATATATAAAAGTTCCTAAATTAAAGAGATTAGCTATTACCAGGCACAGCAAGGCACATTTACTCCACCACCACTTTGATAATTTTGATTTGTGTTCCATCAATTAATTTTGGGATTTTCCTGCATTTTGGGCATTCAATGAAAAATGAATCATGCCCCCTTTCTAAAATGTTCGGATGGCCTTTGAATCCGCATTTGCATTCTACTTTAGCCTTTATTATTTTTGAATTTATCTTCCATTTAACCATTCCTTTCAGGCAGTCAAACAATTCGTCAGGAGGAACTTGCGCTAATTCTCCAATTTCCAAATAGATGGATTTGACCATTCCATGCCTATTTGCTTCATTGATAATATTGCTGGCTATTACTGATTCATGCATAAGTTTAAAATATAGAAGGTATATTTATATGTTTATATTAGATAAGGTGTCATGCTGAATAATAATTTAAAAGAGGCAGATGAATGGAAATAATATTGGCTATCGTAATTCTTGCAATTGGGTTCTATCCGCTGCTTAAAGGCGCTGACCTGCTTGTAAAAGGTGCGTCTTCTTTAGCAAAATTGCTGTCAATTTCAGAAATTATAGTTGGACTGACGATAGTAGCTTTTGGGACATCAATGCCGGAGTTTATAGTAAACATGATATCCAGCATTGAAGGCTATAACGATATTGTTTTTGGGAATATTATTGGAAGCAACATATTTAACATTTTGGTGATTTTAGGAATTAGCGGCTTGGTAATGCCTTTGCTAATTAAAGGAAATTTATTAATGAGGGATATGCCTTATTCCCTGCTTGCAGCCGTTGTTTTATTTGTTCTGGTTAATGATAAGATAGTGCTGAATGCAGATAATAATACACTGTCAAGAATTGATGGAGTCATTTTTCTAATATTATTTATGTATTTCATTTACTATCTTTTCAAGACTGCCAAGAGAGGCAAAACACCGGTGGGAGAAATCACTGCTTACTCAAAGACTAGAACTTATTTATATATCTCTGTCGGATTATTTGCATTGTTTGCCGGCGGAAAACTTATTGTGGACAGTTCAGTTGAAATTGCAGAATATTTCGGAATTAGCCAAAAGCTGATTGCCCTTACTATAATTGCAGGTGGTACTTCTTTGCCTGAGCTTGCAACTTCAGTTGTTGCCGCTTACAGAAAAAAATATGATATTTCAGTTGGGAATATCATTGGCTCTAACATCTTCAATAGTCTTTTTATTCTAGGAATTGGTGCTGTGATTAAACCCGCAGCTTATAATACTATAATGAATTTTGATATTTTTGTGTTATTTTTTACAACCATTTATTTGTTTATGGTGGTTTATGCAAACAAAGAAAAAGTATTGACAAGATTTTGGTCATTTATGATGCTTGTATTTTATGTTCTTTATATAATTTATCTGTTCTATAGAAAGTAACAAGTCATTTTCTTGCTAAACCAGATTCTAATGCAGCTTTTTTCACAGCTTCCGCAATTCTTGGAACTACAGACTTGTCCAAAGTATAAGGCAAAATATTGTCTTTTGTTGGCTTGATGCAGTTTGCCAATGCATGGGCAGCAGCTATCTTCATCTCATTGTTGATCTTGACTGCTTTTGCATCAAGAGCCCCCCTAAAAACTCCAGGAAAAGACAACGAATTGTTTATCTGGTTTGGAAAATCACTTCTGCCGGTGCCAACAACAGCAGCGAATTTTTTAGCCTCATCCGGCATTATTTCAGGAATAGGATTAGCCATTGCAAAAATTATGGAATTCTTATTCATGTTTCTTAAATCATCTGCAATGAGTAAATTTCCTGCTGAAAGCCCCACAAAGGCATCTGCCCCTGCCAAAGCATCTTTTAGAGTTCCTATTCTCTTTGACCTGTTTGTAACCTTCGCCAACTGTTTCTTGAACTCGTTTAAATCTGCCCTGCCATCATAGATAATGCCTTTGCTGTCGCAAAGAACTATCTCCCTGACTGAAGTGCATATGTTTCTATCAATGCCCAGGCACAGCAACAGCTTCGTAACTGCTGTGCCAGCTGCTCCTGCGCCATTTATTACAACTTTCAAATCTTCTATTTTCTTACCCACAACTTTGGCAGCATTCATCAATGCAGCCAGAATGACAATGGCTGAGCCGTGCTGGTCGTCGTGCATTACCGGAATGCCAATGTCAAGCAGTGCCTCTTCTATTCCAAAGCATCTTGGGGCAGATATATCCTCAAGATTGATGCCGCCGAAAGCGGGCTCTATATTCTTGACAATTTCAATTATCTCTTTATCATTTTGGGTTTTAAGGCAAATTGGAAAAGCATCTATATTAGCCAGTTCTTTGAACAGGACACATTTGCCTTCCATGACTGGCAATGAAGCCTCTGCTCCGATATTTCCCAATCCAAGAACAGCGCTGCCGTCTGTGACAACAGCAACAGAATTAGCCTTCATTGTATACTCATACACGCTGCTTTTGTTTGAGGCTATTGCCCTGCAGACCTCTGCAACCCCTGGCGTGTAAACTAAGCTTAAGTCTTGTTTTGTAGCCACACTTACTTTTGATTTAGTGGCTAGTTTGCCTTTATTGAGCTTATGAAGGTTTAAAGCAGCTTCTTTTAGATCCATTTTAAGCGTAGAAAGTGATTTAATAAGTGTTTTTAAAGGTTTTGTGCAGTTTAGAAAACTATCGAGCAGATTTTTTAAACAGCAAAATTATGCATCCTTTGCTCCTTTAGCCAAGCCAAGGGCTTTTCTTAATGCGTCTTTATCGTAGCCTACAATAATTGTTCCATTAACTTCTGTCACTGGAACTCCAAACTGGCCGGATTTCTCAAACATTTCGTTTCGGGCTTTTTCATCCTGCCCCACATTAATTTCATTGAACCTGACATTGCTGGATTTAAGAAATTCCTTAGTTTTCACGCACCATGGGCATGTGATTGTGGTGTAGATTTTTACTATTGATTTTTTTACAGCTTTTCTTGCTTTTTCTGCCATTTACTCTTCCTTTACGGTCATTTTTACACCTTTTATGGTTATAAAAACTAAGAAAAAAATAAACTAGCAACATCCTTTGCCGCCTTTCATTTTGCCTTTTCCCATTTTTACCTCCATAATAATCTAATGCTTATTCATATTTGTTGTTTTGTGTTATTTATTAATGTTTTGTTTTTGTGTAACATGTGTCTCTTGACTATTTGTCTACTTTTAAGGGGGTCACTCCAATGCTTCTCTAAATTGAGTCCAATAATAATCAATTTGTTCATTAATGTAATCAAGTGTACGTTTTAATCTATACCAATGTCAAATATAAGATTACTATCGTCATGGTTATGATTCCAAGAAAATATATCGAAATATTAATATAAGCTGACTTATTTTCTTGTATTTCACCATAAAACAAGCCTAACGCAGAGATAGATTTTCCAGTAAGATAAAATTCATAAATTCTATAACAATGTACAAAATAAAGAATAAAAATCAAAAATGTTACTTCATTAAAGCCAATCATAAAGTAAATGTAAAATGAGGGTATGATTGATACTGCAGAACTTATCCAGATATTCTTGATATAATTTTCCGCACTAGTTCTAACAAATGCAGCATTATGGCTCATTTAAACCCCATATCTCTATAAATAGATCTTAAATTTTGAACAACTAATAGAGGGAAAATAATGATAGATCCTACTATAAAAATTCTTGTTTTTCCTCCTCTGATATGAAATTAAATTTTGATCTTTTTGTGACTGAGGTAAATTCTTCAATCAAGTTCCTACTCTCAATTAACTTGCATTCTTCAAATAGACACTTTTCAAATACCTTTCTTGGATTGCCCTTTTTCCAACCAAGAGCAGAAATAAGGGTATTAGTGTCAATAACTATGTTGAACATTTAACTTGCTCTTACCTTTCTTATTTCTTTTGCGATATCCTGCCTTTTAATGCCAGCCTTTCTAAATTTGTCAGAAATGCTATCCATTAACTTTAACATAGCTTTGGCTGCTTCTTCTCTGCTTATCCTCTTTAATAAAATATTGTCTTTGTCATGAACTACGACAAATTTATCCTGTTTTTCCAGTCTCATTTCTTCCCTAATTTCCCTTGGTATAACCAATTGTCCTTTGCTTGACATAGTTATTACTTCCAGCATTTTAAACACCTCTGTAAGTTGTAGCTTACAGTAAGGTAGAACTTACTTATAAACCTTTCTATTTTTGATAGAACTGCGAGTAAAGATTAATGAAGAAAAAATATTTTTTGTATCTAACTTAAAAATGAGGCTCTTAAGTCAGAAAAGCAGGCTATCGGATTTTACCCAGAACCAAGCTCCTGCAGAACTTCATAAGCCTTCATGGAATCATTTTTGTTCAATATGAAAGTCAATTCAGTCATTGTGGAAACTATCTCGTAGATGTTAATATTCTCCCATGCAAGTTTTCTTACGGCATTAAATATAACCCCAGGAGTGTGCAAAAAATCATCTGATGTGAATACCAATGTAAGTGCAACTAATCCCTGCTCTTTATTGAGTATTTTTTCGCCTGAAACAAATTTTGCAAGCTTATGCATATATTTCTCGTTGATTATTATGCTCACTTCGTTATTTCCAAGTACCACGTTTAATGTGTCGCCTCTTTCAAAATTAACTAAGGTATGGATTGTCTTTAATCTCGCCAATAAGCTTGCAGTTTTTACAATTGTAAAATCGCAAATATTTGTTTTCATCAGCAGTTCCCCGGAATAATCAAAATTTTTCATTTTATTTCTGTGTTTAAAAATATCTTCAGAGTGCCGCCTTAAAGCCATTACAACGGCTGGCAGCCTGATTTTTTTGCCAAGCTCCTTCTCAATTTTCGGAAGCAACTGCTCCGCAAGGTTGGCAATGCTTATTATGCCTTGAGCCAAAGATTCCTCTATAAATGGCTGCATGCTTACAATCTTCTTGACAATATGGCTTGTTGTTACCATAGCATTAAAATTTAAAATGTTACTGTAATAACATAATGTTTATATAATAAAGATATAAACCTTTTGGTATATCAAGGCAATTCTTAGGTTTCGAAATGAATATCGCAATTGTGGGATATGGGAGGATGGGGCATGAGATAGAGAGGGTTGCTCAAAATAGAGGTATAAATGTGCAGTCAATTATAGACCCTAATGACGAAGATGCAGGCCATAAATATATTGACACGCTGTCGATGGAAAATGTTGATGTATGCATTGACTTCTCTGCCCCAAATGCCGTGTTGGCAAATATTGAGAAGATTTCAAAGTTCGGGAAAAATATTGTTATCGGCACCACAGGCTGGTTTGACAGGCTGGAAGACGCTAAACACATAGTCAAAAAAGGGAACATAGGGCTGATTTATGCTGCTAATTTTTCCATTGGCGTCAATATATTTTTCAAAATAATAGAGAATGCAGCAAGTTTAATTAACAAAATAGATAATTATGATGTATTCGGATACGAATTGCACCACAGTAAGAAAGTGGACAGTCCAAGCGGCACCGCAAAAACTATAGGAGATATTTTGATTAAGAACATAAAACGAAAAAATAAATTGGTATTTGAAAAGATGGACAGAAAACTAGAAGAAAACGAACTGCACTTTGCTTCAATAAGAGCCGGGTTTATACCAGGCACCCATGTTGTTGGATTTGACAGCAGCGCAGATATAATTGAGCTGAAACATGAGGCAAGAAACAGGGAAGGTTTTGCTATCGGCGCTGTCATGGCAGCCCAGTGGATTAACAGTAAGAAGGGATTTTACAGCATTAATGACATGATGACAAGTATACTTGAGCTTAACTAAAATGTTTAAAGGAGCAATCACTGCAATTGTAACGCCATTTATGGAAGATGGCAGTATAGATGAGAATGCTCTCAGAAATCTTGTCGATTTTCAAATAAATGGAAAAATTGACGGCATAGTGCCATGCGGCACCACAGGAGAGAGCCCCACTCTTGATTATGAAGAGCATCAGAAAGTCATAGAAATTGTGGTTGATGCGGTAAATGGGAAAGTTCCAGTAATAGCTGGGACAGGCAGCAATTCCCTAAAAGAGGCGCTTCACATGACAAAGAAAGCAGCTGATGCAGGGATTGACGCGACACTTCAAGTATGCCCTTACTACAACAAACCGACACAAGAGGGAATGTATATGCATTTCAGTGCAATTGCAAATGCGGTGGAAATTCCAATGATTATTTATAATATCCAAAGTAGAACTGGAGTAAATCTGGAAACATCAACACTATCTCGTCTTGCTAAAGAACACTCAAATATAGTTGCAGTGAAGGAAGCATCGGGAAATATAGCCCAGATGATGGATGTTATAGACAAACTTCCGAAAAGTTTTGCAGTGCTTTCTGGCGACGACAACTTGACGTTGCCATTAATGGCTTTGGGAGGCAAAGGTGTGATTTCAGTTGCCGGCAACATTATACCAAGAGAAATGCATGAGATGGCAGGACTGGGATTAATGATGGATTTCGAAAAATTATTGAAGCTTCATTATCGATTGCTTCCATTATTTAAGGGAATGTTTATTGAGACAAACCCAATCCCGATTAAGGCGGCGTTGGCAATGAAAGGCTTGATTAAAGAAGTTTACAGACTGCCATTGTGCGAAATGAATTCTGAGAATAAGGAAAAGCTAAGAAATATCCTAATGAACTTAAAAATCATATAAAATGGCAAGCAAAATTCTCCCTTTTTCAAAAGAAAAAATATTGGATATCATAAAAAAATATCCTACGCCTTTCCATATTTATGACGAAAGGGCTATTCGGCAGAATGCTCAGAGATTTGTTAAGGCATTCAGCATACTTGACGGCTTCAAGGAATATTTTGCTGTAAAAGCCACACCAAATCCTCACATCTTGAAAATCCTGCATCAGGAGGGTTTTGGAGCAGATTGCAGTTCGCTTCCAGAACTGATCATGGCAGAGAAGGTTGGCATATCCGGAGAAGAGATAATGTTCACTTCAAACGACACTCCTGCTTCGGAATTCCAAAAAGCAAGGCAATTAGGTGCTATAATTAATTTGGATGATATTAGCCATATTGAATTTCTTGAAAAATCGGCAGGCATTCCAGATGTCGTTTGCCTCAGGTTCAATCCTGGAGCTGCAAGAAAGGGCACAGATATAATCGGCAAACCAGAAGAGGCAAAGTATGGATTAACAAGAGAGCAACTTCTCAAAGCATATAAAATACTGAAGGAAAAAGGAGCAAAAAGATTTGGATTGCATACAATGATAATTTCCAATGAGTTAAATGAGGATTATTTTGTCGAAACAGCCAGAATGCTCTTTGAACTTGCAGTAGAGGTTTATAAGAATACTGATATCAAGCTTGAATTTGTTAATCTCGGCGGGGGCATTGGGATTCCATACAAACCGGAAGACAAGCCGGTGTCTTATGAGGATATTGCGAAAGGCGTGAAGAATGCCTACAACAACATTATCATAAAGAATCATCTGCACCCTGTAAAAATATTCATGGAATGCGGCAGGGTTATTACTGGCCCGTATGGATACTTAGTTACAAGAGTTCTGCACTTAAAGCATATTTACAAGAATTATGTGGGAACAGATGCATGCATGGCTAACTTGATGAGGCCTGCATTATATGGCGCTTATCATCACATTACTGTCTTGGGAAAAGAAAACATTCAGCATAAATTCGTTTATGACGTAACTGGGTCGCTGTGCGAGAATAATGACAAGTTTGCTATAGACAGAAAATTGCCAGAGATAAGTAAAGGCGATGTTCTTATAATACATGATACAGGAGCTCATGGTTTTGCAATGGGATTTAACTACAATGGAAAGCTCCGTTCTGCTGAGCTTCTTCTAAGGAAAAATAAGAAAGTAATTGAAATCAGAAGAGCAGAAACTGCTGATGATTATTTTTCAACCCTTGATTTTAACAGTGTCAAGAAATTTAAGTGAGGCTCTATGCAAATTAAAATTTCCAACAAGCTGAAAAACCTTAGTGGATACGCCTTTGCTGAAGTTGACAACGAAGTTGCAAAGCTGATTCAACAAGGCATCACGCCAATTGATTTCGGCGTAGGGGACCCAAAAGAACCCACGCCCGAGATTGTGAGGAATGCAATCAAAAAGGCAGTTGATGACAGGAAAAGCTCTGGATATCCCAGCTATATGGGAAGTGAAGAGTATAGGAAAGCAATTTCTGCGTGGGTAAAAAGAAGATTTGGCGTTGGCTTGGATTATGATAAAGAAATAGCTTCAACAATAGGCGCAAAAGAAGCGGTTTTCAACTTTCCAAAAGCATTTCTCAATCAGGGAGATTGGGTAATAATGCCAAATCCAGGGTATCCGCCATATGAAAGAGGAGCTTTATTTGCAGAAGGGAAAAGCTATTTTCTTCCATTATTAAGTGAGAATAATTATATAGTGGACTTGGCAAGCATACCAAAAGAAATAGTGAAAAAAGCAAAGATTTTATGGATAAACTATCCCAATAACCCAACAGGCGCAACTGCTCCGGCCGAATTTTTCAAGAAGATTGTTGATTTTGGCCACGACAATGGTATTATTATTGCAAGCGATGAATGCTATTCGGAGATTTACTTCAAAGAAAAGCCTCATTCTATACTGGAGTTTTCAAAGGAAGGGATAGTTGCATTTCAGTCATTGTCAAAAAGAAGCGCAATGACGGGCTACAGAACAGGATGGGTTTCAGGCGATGAAAACATTATATCTTCCTTTAAAAAATTAAAAACAAATATAGACTCAGGAACTCCAACTTTTATTCAAGACGCTGCAATAGCTGCATTGCAGGATGAGAAGCATGTTGAAAAAATGAGAGAGGAGTACCAGCTTAAAAGAGACATTTTGGTCAATGCGATGATATCTGCAGGAATGGAAAATTGCAGCCCTGATGCAACTATGTATATATGGCAAAAAACTCCCAATAATGCCGACTCTTTGGGATTCGCAAAAAAATTGCTCCAGAAGGAAATTGCAGTGGTTGTCACCCCAGGAACTTGGATTTCAGTTAATTTTAAAGGACTTAATCCCGGTGACAATTATGTGAGATTTGCCCTTGTTCCAACTATCGAAGAGACAAAAATGGCAGCGGAAAAAATAATTAGGCATCTAAAATGATAGTCATGAAATTTGGAGGCAGCTCAGTCGGAAACGCAGAAAGAATAAAGAATGTCGCCAACATAGTGAAATCTTTCCTTGATAAAAAACCGGTTGTAGTCGTGTCTGCTGTGGCTAAAATTACAGATGCCTTAATAAAGCTTGCGAAGGAATGCGCGGAAGGAAAAGGCAATGAGACATTTGAAATAATCAAAAGCACCCATTATGAAATTCTGCAGCAGCTGGATATGGACAAATCATTGCTAACAGAGGATATTGATGAATTATCAGGTTTGGTAAGGGAAATCCAGTCGTCAAAACAATTAAATAACAAAATATCTTGCCGCTTCCAGTCCTTTGGGGAAAGAATGTCGTCAAAGATAGTTTCTATGCAGCTCAACAAAATAAATGCAAAAGCCCAAGCATTCAACTCATGGCAGCTTGGATTTATTACAGATTCCGAGTTTGGCGGTGCAGAACCGCTCGATGAAACCTACAATAACTTAAAGATAAATATCAATAAATTAAACATTGTTCCAGTAATCACAGGATTCATAGGCAAAACTGATAGCGGAGAGATAACTACGCTTGGCAGGGGCGGCTCCGATTACACTGCAGCAATTGTTGGCGCTGCGATTGAAGCAGAAGAAATCCAGATATGGACTGATGTAGACGGCATAATGTCGACTGACCCTAAAATAGTCAAAAACGCAAAGACTATTTTGAAAGTTTCTTTCGCCGAAGCATCAGAACTCGCTTATTTTGGCGCTAAGGTTTTGCATCCAAAAACTATGCTGCCTGCAATGCGGAAAAACATTCCTGTAAAGGTGCTGAACTCGTTTAATCCGAGCAGCAAAGGCACAACCATACTTAACAAAGCAGATGAAAGCAAAGATATTGTCAAGGCAATCGCCTGCAAGAATAATGTAACAGTTATCCATATAGATTCTAAAAGAATGCTTGGAGCATACGGATTTTTAGCAAGACTTTTCGAGATTTTTGATGCCCACAAAAAAATTGTGGATGTAGTTGCAACGTCAGAGGTAAGCGTTTCCATTACAGTTGACGACGATGACGGACTAGAAGACTTTGCTAGCGAGCTTAAAGAGGTTGCTGACGTTTCTGTTGAAAACAACAAATCTATAATTTGTGTCGTTGGAGAAGGAATAAAGTATACGCCGGGGATTGCAGGGAGGACATTTGCTGCTTTGGGCAATAAAAATATTAACATTGAAATGATTTCGTCAGGAGCATCTAAGATAAATATTACTTTTGTTGTTAACGCCGGAGATGCCGAGGAGGCAGTCAAAACCTTGCATCAGGAGTTTTTTGGGTGATTGATATGAAAAAAGTCAAAGTGGGCATTTTGGGAGCAACTGGAATGGTGGGCCAGCGCTTTGTGGATTTACTTCAGAACCACCCGTGGTTTGAGATAACCGAGCTTGCAGCGTCTGAAAAAAGCGCGAACAAGTCATATGAAGAAACTATGAAAGGCAGATGGATGGCTAGCGCTCAAATTCCACAAAAAGCCAAGGATGTAAAAGTTAAGGAGTGCAGGCCTGATTTAGATTGTAAGATTGTGTTTTCAGCTCTGGACTCGTTAGTTGCCGGGCCAATTGAAGAAAATTTTGCAAGAAACGGCTACATCGTTTCATCCAATTCAAAGAACCACAGGATGGACATTGATGTTCCATTATTGATCCCAGAAGTAAATCCTGAGCATTTGGCAATTGTCAAAAAGCAGCAAAAAAGATTTAAAGGTTTTATTGTGACAAATCCAAATTGCTCAGCGATTGGATTGGCAGTGGCATTGAAGCCTTTGCAAGATGCTTTTGGCTTGGAAAGGGTGTTTATAACGACAATGCAAGCCTTAAGCGGAGCCGGTTATCCGGGTGTTGCGTCGCTTGATATTCTGGACAATGTCGTACCTTACATTAGCGGTGAGGAAGAAAAAATAGAAACGGAAACTTTAAAATTACTGGGAAAAATCAGCAATGGCAAAATTTCTTTTGCAGATTTTAAAATAAGCGCGCAGTGCAATCGAGTCAGTGTAAAGGACGGCCATTTAGAATCTGTAAATATAGGGCTTGCAAAGAAGGCCGATTTAGAACAGATAAAGAGCACTTTTAGGAGCTTCAATCCTTTGAAAAAAATGGGATTGCCTTCGGCACCTAATCCGCCAATCATTTTAAGAGAGGAAATTGACAGGCCTCAGCCAAAATATGACCGAGACGCAGGAAATGGGATGGCAGTCACTGTCGGCAGGCTCAGAAAATGCAACGTTATTGATTACAAGTTTTTGGTTTTAAGCCATAATACAATCAGGGGAGCTGCAGGCGCCGCAATTTTAAATGCGGAATTGATGAAAGTGAAAGGTTTAATGGGATAAAGATATTTTCCCTTAATCTGTCATTAACACATGCAAAATAAGCTATCTAGAACTATCTGCCTGCCTCTCAATCTCAATCTTTTTTGCTATTGCGTTTGAGGCATTGCTCAATTTATACGCATTAATAATCTCATCTGTAAGGCTGCTAACAATAGATTTTTTTGTGTTGAATGCCCGGTGATATGCTCCTTGAGTCATATGCCTAAGGACTAAGTCGATTCTTCTTTGAGGAGAGCATTCGACTGCTTTTGGGTATCGCGCACCGCCATATTCAATTGTGATTATCTCCTCCCTTTGAGCTGCATTTTCCAATGCCTTGACAAACACCTTAACTGGATTTTCCCTTGTTATTTTTTCAATCTGCTTAAAAACCTGCTCCACGATATCATAGGCAGTCTCGGCTTTCCCTGTCATGTGGTAGCTTGACCTGTAATGCTTCTTGCTTTTATGGCCCGGCACCATCAGCTTGTTTATTAACCGTTCAACAATAAATGTCCTGCTTTTGTAGAACCTGTTTCCTGCGTACCTTGCCCCAGTTTTTGGCACGATTCTTGGCTTCAGGGTTATGAATGCCTGCAGTCCCTGATCTTCAACCTTGATGCCTTCCAATGTCCACCTGTTAAAGAGCTTTAGTTCTGACATTTTACTAATTTTTAATCTATTTATTTTCTTGCTTTTTCTATCCTGCCTTTTAATAATGCATCCAAACTTTGGTCATTGACTTTTATGACTTGCCACCTGACTCCCGGGATATCACCTTTTGATTTGCCCATTGAGCCGCCGATGCATTCGATTATAACCTCATCATGCTCATCAATCATCTTTGTTGCGCCATCTCCCGGGCAAAAGGAAGTTACCTGCTTTCCATTCTTTATCAGCTGCACCCTAACGCACTTGCGCATCCCGCTATTTGGCTGCTTTGCTTCCAGCTGAACTTTCTCCAAAACAATGCCGCGTGCCTGTGAGGCTCCCCCCAATGGGTCAGAGCGCTCTTTAAGGCGCAGGACCCTTCTAACATAAGGGCTAGAGTGCCATCTTCCCTTCTTTCTTCTTTGCTTTAGTTTCTTGCCCGCGTACAATCCTCGTGATTTATTTCCCATGTGATTTAGTATTTTTGAGTGGTTTTTAAAGGTTATGGAAACCGACAATCGTTTACCATTAGACAACTCTTATCTCATTGATTTTAAAATATCTCTTTACCAATGCAGTCAAATGATTAATGTTTTGCCGCTCTCTACCTACAAGGAGCGACTTTGTGCTTGAATCTTTTCCATGGATTATTATTGTACCATTAACCTCTTCAATAATTGGCGCTTCAATTGGATAGATAATATTTTTAATGAACTGCAGGACATCGCTGCTGTATTCTACAAGCTTTATTCTTCTCCTTAATTCATGCTCCATTTTTTTTATATTGATGCCATTTTTGCCGATTGCCTTGCCCATCTCACTCTCTTCAACTACAAAAATCAATTTTTTATTGGCAATGCAGTCCTTAACTTTAGCACCTGTCCTAGATTCAAAAAGTATCATTAATTTTATTAGATTGGAATCAAACTTAATCTTATTCACTTACTTACACCCTTAAGAACCGATAAAACTGAGATAGAAAATGGTTTCTTGCATATGACACTTAGTTCATCATTGGGATAATCTAATTTATGCAACTCTGCGCCGCTTAAACCTGCATAATAAGTTAAGTCATTTTCCAACCGTGCTGGGCAGTTTGAACTCACAAAAACTTTCTGCACCTTGCCAATCTTCAGATTCTTTATGGTTCTTTCTGTCCCTATAATTATATCTCCTGACTTTAACAGTTTTTTTATTTGTGTTGCGTCAATTTTTTTTGTCATTTTCGTATGCAGAATTCTTGATTTCTTAAACCGCACTTATTATCCTCTTGACATTAATAACTCCATTTTCTGATTTTGAAACATCTATGCCGTCTTCGCCATATTCAAACTGGATTATTTTTCCAGCCGAGTCCCTGACAGTATTGTCGTACCCTACCTTTAAGTCCTGCATAGCATTTGCAAGTCTCCTATACAAATATCCGCTTTTTGGCGTTCTTAACGCAGTATCCATCAGCGAATCCCTTCCAGTCATAGCGCCAAAGAAGAACTCTGCCGGAGTCAGGCCTGTTTTGAACCCATTTCTGATAAAGCCATGCGCCTCGGGGCTTAGGTCAAATTTTTTATAGTTGGACAATGTCCTTTGCTCAAATCCTTTTTCAATTCTTTTGCCCCTCATAGCCTGCTGGCCTACACAGGCTGCCATTTGGGCCAGATTCAAGAGATTGCCTCTTGCTCCCGAATCTGCCATAATCATGGTATGGGTTCTCTTATCTGCATGAGTCGCAACTGTCGTTCCTGTTTCATTTCTCGTTTTGTTTAAAACCTCGAGAATTCTAAGCTCTAGTGTCTCCTGCATCGTTTTTCCGGGGAATGCTTCAAGCTTCCCTTCCCTAAACCGCGCAATTAATGCCTCTACTTCTTTATTTGCTATGTCGAGATCTTCTTTTATTTTCAATTTTGCGGACTCTGGCAGGTCTGTGTCTGACAATGCAGATGTGAAGCCGATTCTAAACAAGTACTCTATCCCAAGCCTGAATATTTTGCCAAGCAAATCAATGGTATAGTCTTTTCCATATTTTTGGTGTACGCTCCTAAGCATCAATCCTGATTCCTCACCGATTGAATTCCTGTCCATAATTCCAGAAATAAGCTTGCCATTCTCTATGACGACATGCGTGTCCTTATCGCATTTTTCTTTTGACCTGTCGCACTTTCTAGAATGGCCCGTATAATTGAAGTCATCAGGTATTAAAACGCTAAATATCTCCTTGCCCATTATCATTCCTTTTCTTGGCAGCTTGGAATAGTCTGTTACACCAACTGCCGATAATAAATCAATCGCTTCTTCTCTTTTTATCGAGTTGGTTTTTGTTAATAGGTAATTGCCAGATATCGCGTCTTGAGTGCATCCTATGATGCTTAAGCCGTACCTTAGCGAGATAAGCTGAGTTTGCACTTCCATTAGTATTTCGGCTTCTGCCCTTGCCTCCTCTGTCTGTGGAATGTGCAGGTTCATTTCGTCTCCATCGAAGTCTGCATTATAGGGCGTGCAAACAGCAGGGTTTAATCTCAGCGTTTTGCCTGGCAAAACCTTAACACGATGGCACATCATGCTCATCCTATGCAGAGAAGGCTGCCTGTTAAAAATAGCAATATCCCCATCCATTAAATGCCTTTCGACAATATAACCCGGCTGCAGCTCTTCAATTGAAGCTTCTTTTGTTTCTTCTGTAATTTTTTTCTTTTTTCCATCAGGCCTTATTATGTAGTTAGCCCCTGGGTATTTGTCTGGGCCTTTTCCAACAAATGTCTTTAAGTATTCAATGTTCCACTTGTTTACTCTTTCAGGTACCGTGAGCTTAGAAACAATAGCAAGTGGCACTCCCACCTCAAAAAGCTCCAGCATCGGATCCGGGCTTATGACTGTCCTCGCAGAGAAATTTGTCCTTTTTCCCGCAAGATTGTGCCTTATTCTTCCTTCCTTGCTTTTTATGCGTTCTGTCAGAGTTTTTAAAGGCTGTCCGCTCCTGTGCCTAGCAGGAGGCAGCTGGGCAATATTGTTGTCAAAGAATGTGGTGATATGATATTGCAGCAAATCCCATAAGTCTTCAACTATGATCTCAGGCGCACCGGCATTAATGTTTTCAAATAGTCTTTGGTTGATTCTCACAATGTCTCCCATTTTATGGGTTAGGTCGTCTTCGCTCCTCTCCCCACTTTCTAAGGTTATTGAAGGCCGCATAGTCACAGGAGGGATCGGCAGTATAGTCATCACCATCCATTCAGGACGCACAAAAGGAACTTTCAACCCAAATATTTCGCAATCGGAGTCGCTAATTTTTTCCAATCTCGCTCTGATTTCAATTGGGCTTATTCTTTTTTCATCTTCAATGAACGTGGTGGGTTTTTCCAATGAAAGTTTTTTCTGTTTGGCTTTGCAATGGGGGCACTTATTCACAGTCTTTAATCCTGCAATAACCTCTTTTATCTTTTTTCTCCTGTCTTCAATTCCCCCTTCCTTTTCAACCTGATCAAGAACTTCCTTGATTTTTCCAATTTTATTGTCAGGTATTAAAATCCTTCCGCATTCCTTGCATGTGCATTTAAGCAATGTCATGATAATGTTGACAAACTTAACATGTATAATTGCACGCGCTAATTCTATATACCCAAAATGGCCTACGCACTCTTTGAGCTTAGAGCCGCAAGTTTTGCACCTCAATCCTGGGTCAATAACACCCAGCCTTATATCCATTAATCCACCATCAACTGGATAGCCCTCCTTGTCATAAAGTTCAGGCGTTACTATTTTCGCAGATGCCATTTTCCTAATCATCTTGGGGCTTAACACAGAAAATGATACGCTTCTGACCTGCTTGTAAATGTACTGCTCATCATATTCTATTGCCTCAATCTTTTCTTCCTTTCCAGCAATCAATTGTTTTACAGCTTCAATTTCCTGCATTGTTTTTTCCTCTTCCATTGTTGTTGGTTTCTCTTCCATTTTAAAATCTAAAAATCACTTTTCTTTTTGGGAGGGTTGCGCCTTCACTACAAGACTGGTCATTCCTGTGCCAATTGGGACTGGCTGATTAATCATGACATTTTCAACCACTGAATCAAGATTATCAACTTCGCCTACAAGGGCTGCGTTTATGATATGCTTTATAGGCGTTTCAAATGACGCCCTTGCCAATACGCTTGATTTTTCGCTTACAACGCCGTACCTGGTAATTCCTTTTACGGTCCCGCTGACGCACATTGTATCGGCAACAAGCATGATGTGCCTTACATCAACGTTCAATCCCTGGCTTTCTATAACTTTAAAAATCTCATTTATAATGGCTTGCCTTGCCGCTTCAATCCCAAGGACATGCTCAATTTCAAAAATGTTGTTAGTTGATGTTCTGTAAGAATCAACCTCCTCTAACTGCAAAACCTCAGCCAAGTTAGATCCGGACGTGATTATTATAAATTCATCTTCCCTTTTCACAGGCAGAACTTGCGAGATTCCCTTTATGCCTTTTATAGTGATATTTTTCAGTTTTTCCTTAGCCTTATAAGCCTCGTTAAAAGTGTCCTCTTTGCTGCGTGCTTTTAATACCAATGAGTCCTTGTTGTCTTTTACGTTATAGCCTTTTAACTGTTTAGAAATAGCGTCAACTACCTTGTTATTTGTTATGTCTATTTCTTTCATTTTATCCTTGTCAAGCTTGATTTCAATGGTGAAATCTGCAATATTGATTGTGAATTCATTTGATATGTTCTTAAGACTTGTTTCCTTTATTTGCAATGCGAGAGATTTCAAGTCCTCTATTTTCTTGCCCGCAGCGTATGGTTTTTTCAAGTATATCTCCATCATAGGGTTTTCAAGCTCCTTCCTCCCATCGAGAATTTCTATGATTCTTGGCAAACCCAATGTTACATTCATTTCTGCTACTCCTGCGAAATGAAATGTGTTCAAAGTCATCTGAGTGCCCGGCTCTCCAATGGACTCAGCGGCAATTATACCCACAGACTCTCCTGGATTAACTAGCGCATTTTTGTATTCTTCATGAGTTGCTTCCATTATTTTCCTTAGTTTTGTATCGCTTGTCCCCTTTGGAAGGTTGATTTTTATATCTTCAATTATCTTAGGCGGAAGCTTGTCTTCATATTCTGAAATTATGTCTGGCATTTTTGTTTGTTGATATTACTTATTAATACTTGCTCTCTAACTGAAGTTTTGGATAAATTCCCAATGATTTAAACTCGTCAAGCATTAATTTGAATGCATAGCTTATTTCTATGTCATTAATCTCCACATTCTCTCCGCAAATTGGGCAATATGACTTGTTTTTGAAATTGTCCTTAACCGCAATAATTCCGCAGTTTTCGCATACTGGAACAACTGTTCTGTCGCTGTCAAACCTTTCTTTAAGCAACAATGAGGCTCCATGGGCAACGAAAGTATCTTTTTCCATTTCTCCCAATCTCAAACCCCCTTCCTTTGCCCTGCCTTCAGTTGGCTGTCTTGTCAAAAGCTGGATAGGGCCCCGGGCTCTTGAGTGTATTTTATTTGCCACCATGTGCTTCAATTTCAAGTAATACATGCTGCCTATGTAGATTTTTGCCTGATATTGCTCACCAGTTTGTCCATTGTACAAGGTCTCAACACCGCTTTCTCTAAATCCCAATGAAAGCAATTCTTTCCTTAATCTTTCCTCAGGCTCTGCATCAAATGTTGTTCCATTAACATAGCGTCCTGCAAGCGCACCAACTTTACCGGCAATCATCTCAATTAAATGAGAAATTGTCATTCTTGAGGGAATTCCGTGAGGGGAAAATATCAAATCTGGCACGATTCCATTCGCTGAAAAGGGCATATCGCTTTGCGGCACAATCAAGCCGACAACCCCTTTTTGGCCATGCCTGCTGGTAAATTTATCGCCTATCTCCGGCACTCTTTCATCCCTTAGCCTAACTTGGATAAGCCTGTTACCTTCCTCATTCTCAGTTATCATGACAAAATCAACAATGCCTTCTTCACCATGCTTTAGATTTACCGAGCTTTCCCGTCTTGTGCTTGACGCCAGGCTATACTCTTCCATTGAGCTTAAGAATCTTGGCGGAGATGTCTTTCCAATCACAACATCTCCTTCCTTGACCTTGGCTTCTGGATAAATTATTCCGTCATCTTCCAAAAACCTGTAGTCTTTTTCTGTCTTGTACCCTTTGACATCTTTATCCGGGGTGCAAATCTGGTCGATTAAGCCGCCAGCGTACCTAAGTTCCTCGGCAACGCTTGGCCTGTAATAAGTCGACCTTCCAAATCCCCTCTCAATCGAGCCTTTGTTTAAGATTATGGCGTCTTCCATATTATAACCTTTATAACTCATTATAGCAATTGTTATGTTCTGACCTGAAGTGTGTTTGCTATAATCAGAAATATCATGCATTATTGTATTCACTATGGGATATTGGGAGTAATGAAGAAGATTCACATCCATATCCATCCTCACAGCAAAGTTAGAAGCATAAAAGCCAAGCGCCTGCTTTTGATTTTTTGAACCTGCGTTGAGCCTTGTTGACTGGTTAAAGTTGCCGTACGGCACCAGTGAGGTGCAGTAGCCAAGCATTGCCAATGGAGTTATTTCAAGATGAGTATGCTCCAGCGTAAGCTCATTTTCGAAAAAAGCCACCAGTGTATTTTCTTCTTCCGCTGCATCCAAATATTCTATCACACCCTGTTTTATTAAATCTGACCATGAGATTTCATTCTTCTCCAATTGCTTGATATGCCTCTCCGTCAGCAATGGAATTCCCTCTTTTACAATTATTAATGGCCTTCTTGCTCTCCCTTTTGAGGTTTCCAATAGTACTTCGTTTGCTCTTTCATTGTAATAAACGTTCAGGTTTTGCGGGATTATAGATTTCCTTCTCTCATCCCTTAGTTTCTGCACAAACTCAAGCGGATTGTCGACATTTCCCACAAATTTGCTGTTAAGGTATACTTCTGCCATTTTCTATTTCTGACTTTTGCTATCTCACTTTTTCACTTTATAACTCGGAGCCCCACATTTTTCAACATCTTCAAAATATCCTCCTCATTCAATTCGCCGGATATGGTGCAGAGCAATGCAAGATTCTTCCTCAATCCTATGTTAGTTCCTTCTGGAGTTTCTATTGGACAAAGCCTTCCAAGATGCGTAGAATGTAATTCTCTTGCCTCAAAATTTTCCTGGGAAGCGCTTAGGGGGCTCACAATCCTCTGCAAATGTGATAATGTTTCATGATAATTCAATCTTTGTATACGCTGGCTTATCCCTTTTCTTCCGCCTACCCAAACTCCTGTAGCCATTGAGGAATAAATTCTTTGAGTAAGCAGTTTGTCCCTTATAATAACTTTTATTGAAGGAAACTTTCCTCTTTTAACAATTCTTTGGAAGTTGTACAAAAGATCTCCAATCAAGACCTTTAGGTTTAATCTTAGCAAATCAGCAAGCAAGTCGCCACTCATCTTAAGCCTCTTGTTCATGTAATGATCCTTGTCATCAAAGTCAAATTCCTCATTTGAAACGAGAATATACTTCTTCAGCATTTTGCATAGGTTATATGCCTTGGATATCCTGTCTTCGGGCTTTATTCCAAGATGAGGCAAAAGGTATTTGTCAAGAATTTCCTTCATTCTCTCAATTCTTACTTCCTTTGACTGGGTAATACCGATCTTTTTTGCAATGTAATCAATTGCCTCATCCTCATTTTTTATATCCACAAACTCCAGCAGATTTATTATGACTTCATCAAACTGTCTTTCCGGCAAAATAAATCTAGTAATTTCCTCGTCCTTTAACAGCCCAAGCGCCTTAATTACGGCAATAATTGGAATTCTTTTCACTCTTGTGAAAGTAAGGTAAAACAAGCCATCCTTCATTCTTTCCACCGTATGCGGAATCTTAAATGAGCCGTATTCCGAAAAAAGCTTGCCCACGATTTCGCTTGGGCCAGTTGAGTCTTTCCCCACCAATAATTTGTTTGACACCAAATCCTCTATGGTAATCAAAACTTTTTCAGTGCCGTTAATTATAAAGTAGCCTCCTGGCTCGTCAGGGTCCTCGCCTCTAGATATCAAATCATCTCTTGGCAATTTGTAAAGATGGCACCACTTGCTCTTCAACATTATCGGCAAATTTCCAATCTGGGTATCAAAACTTTCCCGCTGCACGCCATTTATGTGGGCGCTGACTGTTATCCAGCATGGCGCAGAATAAGTTATTTTTCTCAGCCTCGCTTCCATAGGATAGATGTTCCTGCTGGAGCCGTCTGCCTCAATCATTTTTGGCTTTTCCACCCAAATCTTATCCAGCCTTATTTTGAACTCATCTATATTATGCGGAATTATTGTTGGGATTATCTCCCTGTTTTCCTCGATTATATTCAGAAGTTCCTTGTCTATGAAGTTATTGAATGAGTCAATGTCGGAATCTACAAAACTCTGCTCTTCAAAATATTTTTGAATTAGTGTTTTGCCGTATTTATACATCTGATACACCCCTATAGAATAAAGATTCGCCGGCAGTTTGGCTTTTTCTTATAATTTTTATGATATCGCCTGGCTTTGCGTCCAGTTCTTTAATCGCCGAGTCCACTTTTAATATTTTCGGCAGCTCTTTAGAAGTGATATGGTACCTTTCGAGCAGCTGGGTTTTCTCTCTTTCGCCAAGCTTGATGTGTTTTGGAGTTAGTATATGCTTGTCAACTTTGAATTTCTGCTTCTTCATCTTTTGTTGTGTCGCTGGTTCTAATCAATCTGAGATATGATTAATTTAATAAGTGGGCCGGACGAGATTTCCATAACCCGCGAACCTAGTGAGCCAAAAGCATTACCATGCTAATGGGCTCGTTGATGCTTGCGGTTGTTCGGACTCGCGACCACCTGATTAAAAGTTTCACCCGACCTTTAAGGAATTTATTTGACAGGTGCTCTTTCCTGCCTTGAAGCTGTTAAGCTCGACAGGCACCAGGCTGAGCTACCGGCCCATTAATATAAAAGCGCCCTGGTCGGGACTTCCATTCCAGGCTTTTTGCCTCGCAACGTTTCAACCGATATTGCAGTTGGTCGCGTCATTTTGAACCCGAGTCGAAGCCTTTCTTTGTAAGTGGGGCGTTATCCCCACAAAGCGTTAACCTATATAATGGTAACACGACAGGGCTTCATGTTAGTTCCTGCAGCGAATTACATTTGCTGAGTATTGAACCTAAAGCCTTTTTCCGCTGATCCAGGCTACACTACCAGGGCAGAGACATGGAAACCGAGTCTTAGACTTATGGGCGAGTTATTCGCACACCTGCAATCAACTCAAGCATCGAATGTCAATAGCGTCTAAAAGGCATAGTAATCCCTCCTTAGCAAAACAAACATAAAATCATAGTCTTGTGCCTAAAGAAGGATTATTTTTCATTATAAGTGGGATTATGTGGGTATTTATAAAACTTTTGTATTCCGATAGAGAAACCAATAATCAAAAATGTTTCTACCAAATCCCCAATAAGCTTTAAATACCTCTATTAAATTCTTATTTTTATGAAAAGAAGTTCTCGTCGTTGGAAGAAAAAAAGGCAGATGAGATGGAAATGGCAGCGCAAGAGAATGAAAAAAGAGAGAAGATTAAGGAAGAGGCATAGAGCCGGGTAAATTTAAAATAAGTCTACTGATTCAAAGGTCCAAGAATATATCTCTGAACCTCTTTTATTTATCCAATATTTATTGGAATCATAAACATACCATTCATTATCTATAGAAAAAACCTAAAACCCATAATAGTAATCTTCTTTCTTCTGAACTTAAGTCTAGAAATTCTATCTCAGTCTCCATTATCACTCTTCTCAGTTCATCAGAATGGAATCCTGTTAAAATAACTTTCTTTTATTTAGAAGTGAGAATTTGAAAATTTCCAAAAATTATATAAACAAACCGATATATAAAAAAATCGATTGGAAGAATGAAATTTTTTGCAGATAAAATGATGGATGATATTTCAAAGACTGACCCTGAAATCTATAAAGCTATAAAAAAAGAAGGCATAAGAATAAGAAATGGTGTCGAGCTGATTCCCAGCGAAAATTTTGTAAGCAAAGCGGTTCTTCAGGCATATGCTACTTTCTTCACAAATAAATATTCTGAAGGCTATCCTGGCAAAAGATATTATGGCGGCAACCAGTATGTTGACGTAGTTGAGAATTTAGCTATCGAAAGAGCAAAAAAATTATTTGGAGCAGAGCACGCCAATGTCCAGCCCTATTCAGGCAGCCCTGCCAACCAAGCTGTTTTTTTTGCTTTGCTGAACCTTGGAGATAAATTTATGGGTTTTGATTTGAGCGCAGGCGGACATTTGACTCACGGAAGCCCAGTCAATTTTTCCGGAAAATTTTACAATTGCATCCCTTACAATGTGGACAAGAAGACGGAGCTGCTCGATTATGATATTATTATGAAGCAGGCAAAGCAGAACAAACCAAAAATGATTTTGTCTGGCCTGACTGCATACCCAAGAAAAATAGATTTCAAGGTGTTTAGGGAAATATGTGATGAAGTTAATGCTTATCATTTTGCTGATATCGCACATATTGCAGGACTATGCGCAACTGGACATCACCAAAATCCTGTACCTTATTGCGATGTTGTAACAACAACAACTCATAAAACATTGAGAGGTCCAAGAGGAGCAATGATAATGTGCAAGATTGAGGACAGGCTGGATAAAGAAAACAAAAAAAATCTTGCACAAAAAATTGATTCTGCTGTGTTTCCAGGACTGCAAGGGGGCCCTCACGATCACGTAAATGCAGCAAAAGCTGTTGCTTTGAAAGAGGCACTTCACCCAGAGTTTAAAAAATATTGCGGGCAGATTGTCAAGAATGCAAAAGCTCTTGCCGACACATTGATGGACAAAGGATTGGAATTAGTTACTGGAGGAACTGACAATCATCTGATGGTCATTAAATTAGTAAATAAAGGATTAACCGGAAAGGGGAAAGAAGTCCAGAATGCTTTGGGAGAGGCAGAGATTTACGTCAATAAGAATACAATCCCTTATGAGCCAAGCACGCCATTTAATCCCAGCGGAATAAGATTGGGAACGCCTGCAGTCACAACCCGAGGATTTAAGGAAAGCGAAATGAAAGTAATTGGAGAGTGCATTGCTAAAGTTATTGATTATTATACTGACAAAAGCATAATTGAAAAAGTTAAGAATGAAATTCTGGAGTTATGCAAGGGCTTTCCTCTTTATCCGGGGATGGATGTGTTGAGATAAGATATTTACGTTTAAGAAACATTAACTAACTAAACTTTTGCAAATTCATTTATAAATAAAAATATAAGGAAGAACGTTCA
>ERZ1292645.226-Hain-H14-02um-R2-226-length-23521-cov-8_pt1 | contig 23521 bp, 19 predicted proteins | sample MGYA00564401_ERZ1292645 | MGnify/ENA primary metagenome ERZ1292645 (study PRJEB36523, sample SAMEA6512644) | groundwater metagenome | collected 2019-01-09 | study: AquaDiva: Metagenomics assemblies of 32 groundwater samples | reverse complement strand
TCGAACCAACGACCTCATCCATGTCAAGGATGCGCTCTAGCCATCTGAGCTACGCGCCTGGGGAGTGCGAATTGTAGCGGAACGCTGTAGCTGGTTCAAATAAATCAGGGGCTTGAGCAATAAAACCGTGAGCAAGCATGGCTGCGTATGTGATCGTAGAAATGATGGACTTCGCCCGAGTACCGCGCGGCATGCGAGATTCGCAACCGCTCCGCGAAAACGCGCATGATCCTGGTGGAAGGGGTCGCGTGAAGGCGCACATCGCCGCGTTCGTGCTCGTCGCGAGCATCGCCGCGACCCAAGCCGCGGCGCCCGACGACATGGTCGAGATTCCGGCCGGCGCCTTCACCATGGGCAGCGACACGGGACCAGCGGATGAGCGGCCGGCGCATCCCATCACTCTCCCCCCTTTCCGCATCGACCGCTTTCCCGTCACCAACGCGCAGTTTGCGGAATTCCTCAACGCGGTCGGCACGTTCAACGCCCGGGGCGAGCGTTTGTTCGATTTCGACGACCCGGACGCACGCATCCACCGCAGCGGCAACCAGTGGCCTGCGGACAAGGGATTCGAGCGCCATCCGGTCGTTGAAATAACGTGGGCCGGAGCGCGCGATTACTGTGCGTGGCGCGGCAAGCGGCTGCCGACCGAGGCGGAGTGGGAAAAGGCCGCGCGCGGTGCCGACGGCCGGCGTTACCCATGGGGAAGTTCCACCCCCGATCGCTCTCGGGCGCAATTCGCGGCGCGCTATAACGAAACCGCGCCGGTGGATCGTTTCCCCGCCGGCGCAAGCCCGTACGGCATGCAAGGCATGGCAGGCAATGCCTGGGAATGGGTTTCCAGCGCCTACCGTCCCTACCCTTACGACGCGAAAGACGGCCGCGAAGACCCGGCAGCGGGCCCGGTGCGCGGCACGCGTGGCGGCGGCCACGACTCCCCTGCCGATGAGATCACGACGACTCAGCGTGGCCGCAACTTGTCGCGCAATCCGGCCTCGGGGCATCACAATATCGGCTTTCGCTGCGCGAAATGAAAGACTATTCAGCCACAGAGGACACAGAGAGCACAGAGAAATGCATACAAACATCGATAGGTGTTTCCTGTCCTTCTGTTGCTGAAGGTTTAACAAGCGTCGAAATAGGATTAGTGTGTTTAGACGGCCATTGTTTATGGCTTTATCCTCTGTGATCTCTGTGGCTAATTGGGTTTGGACGTGAATAGGTTTGCGGCTATTGCCGCTGAGCTGCTCGACGCGCTCGACAACGGGAAGACGATCGGGTCCATCGTTGAACGCAATCCGGGGTTCGGCTGGGCCCAAGGTTACGCTGTCGCGGCGGAAATCGTGAAGCTGCGCCGCGCGCGCGGTGAGCATCCGGTCGGACGCAAGATCGGCTTCACCAACCGCAACATCTGGGCCGAGTACGGCGCGACCGCTCCGATCTGGGCGCATGTTTATGACCGCACCTTGCAGCTCGCCGCCGACCACCGTGCGACCGTCTCGCTCAAGGGAGCCGTGCAGCCGCGCCTCGAGCCGGAGATCGCCTTCAAGCTCAAAGCTTCACTGCCCGCGGGCCTGACCGATCCCGCCCGGGTGCTGGAAGCGATCGAGTGGCTCGCGCCGAGTTTTGAGATCGTGGACTGCCACTTCCCGGACTGGAAATTCAAGCCCGCGGACTCGGCGGCGGATTTTTCCTTCCACTGGCGCCTCATCGTCGGCGCACCACACCCGGTCAAGCTCGTGGAAATTCCCGCGCTGGTGGCGCAGCTGCGCAATTGCCAGGTGGTGCTGAAAAAAAACGCCGAGGTGGCGGATCGGGGAGTCGGCGCAAATGCGCTCGGCCATCCCGCGAGCGCGCTCGCCCACCTCGCGGAGGTGCTCGCGCGCCAACCGCAATTCGAGCCGCTCGCGGCGGGAGAAGTCATCACGACCGGCACGTTGACCGCAGCGATGCCGATCAGGTCCGGCGAAACCTGGCAATCGGAATACAGCGGGCTCCCCGTGACCGGCCTGCGGCTCGCCCTGACGGACTAAACTGCAACGAGGAACTATGAATGCGGAACGATGAACTGAAAGCGCCGTGATCATCTTTTCGTTCATCATTCATCGATCATCGTTCATCATCGCTTTTCCGAACTCCTCCGGGTCCGGCACCGGGTCCCCGACCCATTGCGTCTGCCAGTAGCGCCGGTAGATGGCGCGATACGGCGTCACGCTAATGACGCCCTCCACGCGAACCGCGATCGTCACGGCACCGTCGCGGTCGGTGCGGTAGATCTTCGTGCCGATGTCCTGGTAACGGTGCACAACCTCGCGGTGGGGATGGCCGAAGCGGTTGCGATAGCCCACCGGGAACACCACGATCTGCGGATTGACCGCACTCACGAAATCGTGGGTTGAAGACGTCCGGCTTCCCTGATGCGGCGCGATGAGCACGTTGGCGCGCAAGTCATCACGCGCCCGCCGCAGCAGATCTTCCTCTGACCGGCGCTCGATATCCGCCGGCAGTAATACTTGGCCGCCGCGAGCCTCGATCTTGAGCACGCAGCTGCGGTCATTGTCCTTCACCGAGGGGTCGTCGTAGCTCTCGCGTGAGGGATGCAGCACCTCGAACTTCACCTCATCCCACTCCCAGCGTTGCCCGGCATGGCAGCGGAAGGCCTGATCTGCCTGCAGCAGCAGCGGATCGAGTTCGGGTAGCGAGGTCAGCAGCCACACCACCGGCACTGCCTGCAGCACGGATGGGGCCCCTCCCGAATGATCGGCGTCGTCGTGGCTCACGACCATGCCTTCGAGGCGTTTGACAGCGGTGGCGCGCAAGAACGGCACGATGATCCGGTTGCCGCTGTCGGCGCCCGGCCCGAACGCGGGCCCGGTGTCATAGAGCAGCGCATGTTGGGCGGTCCGGACCAGGGCGGCGACGCCATGCCCCACGTCCAGAACGACGACCTCGACGTCACCCGCCCGCAACGCGCTCGGTGCCACGACGAACAGCGGCAGCAGTCCGGCTACGCCCAGCCAGCGCGCGGGAAGGCCGCGGGGAGCGAGCAGCCATGCCAGAGCCGCGACCGCGACCACCACCGTCCACGCCGGTGGCGCGTGCTGCTGCCAGACCGCCTCGGGCAACGCGTTCAGCCATTCCAGCAGCGCCATGCACCAAACCATTACCAGGTGCGCCGTCTGGAGGACAAAATCGAAGGGGATCGCAACCCCTATCAGCGCCAGCGGCGCGACGAGGAGGCTCACCACCGGAATGGCAAAGGCGTTGGCAAGCGGCGAAACGATTGAAACCTGCTGAAATATCGCCAGCAATGGTGGAATCAGCGCAAGCGTCACAGCCACCTGTACCGTTGCCCAGCTCGCGAGCCAATGGGGCCGGCGGATACGTCCGACAGTGACGAACATGATGACCGCGACGGCGCCGAACGAAAGCCAGAAGCCCGGTGCGAGCACTGCCCACGGGTCCAGCAACATCACTGCCAGGAGCGCCACGGCGAGCACCGCAAAGGCCGACTCGATGACACCCAGCCACAGCGCGACCGCCACGACGGCGAGCATGTAGACCGTGCGCTGGGCCGGCACCGCGAAACCGGCGAGCAACGCGTAGCCGAATGCCGCGGCAAGGCCCGCCAGTATTGCAGCCTTGAGCCCGGGCAGCGCCAGAGTAAGGCGTTGGCTGCGCCGCCACAGCCCATAGACGAGCGCAAACACGAGTCCGGAGACCATGGTGACATGCAGGCCCGAGATGCTCATCAGGTGATTGACGCCGGTGCGGGTAAAGGTCTGCCACTGTTCCGCGGGAATCGCGCGCTGATCGCCGATCGCAAGTGCGGCGATCACGCCGGCATAGGGCGCATCCGGCAACGCCGCCTGGATTCGCGTGCGGATCAGGTTGCGGGTGCGTTCGACCCAGTATTTCGGCTTGTGCACCATCGCCGCAAGCCGCTGGTTGCCAGCCTTGGGCCGCACGTAGCCGGTCGCGAGCAGGTCGAGCTCGAGCAGCCACGCCTCGTAATCGAAGCCGTGCGGGTTGGCGCTGCCGTGCGGGCGCCGCAGCCGCGCCGTCAGCTGCCAGCGCTCCCCGGCGCTGAGTGCCGGGAAGGTGGCTGGCCTGCCGTCGCGCGCCGGGCTGCCCCACCACGACAGCACGATATGCCGCGGCACGTGTGCTTCCGGGGTCAGCACGCGCTCGACGTCGAACTCGAAGCGCACGCCGCGCTCAGAGGCCTGCGGCAGGCCCGCGACTACGCCGACGATGCCGATATCGCGCCCTTCCCATTCAGCCGGCAGGGCATCGGCGAGTCTCAGCTGCGCGCACCCGGCCGCCCACGCGAAACCGAGCGCGAAGCACGCTGTCTTGATGAGCGCCTCGCGGGCGCACCGCAGTGCCACGCTGTCGGCATTCACGAGTCGCGCCGCGAGACCGATCCCGGCCAGCCCCCACGCCCAGCCGAACTCGGGCAGTGCGGCCTGCTGCTGCAACAGCCACACGCCCGCCACGAAGCATACGATGTTGAGCTGCATTCGAACGTCGCACCAGGACTCCTCGTCCTGTAACGCGCGACGCGCACAGCAGGTGGACGTTTCTGTAAAATGGCTGTGAACTGCGCGTAACGCACGGTTGCGCCCAACATGCCCCGAAAGTTCTTCAGAAAGTTCCTGCCCAGCCACGACTCGATCAAGGAAAACCGCTACATCGCCTGGTTCGGACCGCGGTTGCAGCACCATAACCTGTGGCACCTGCACCGCCGCTCGGTGGCGGGCGGGGTCGCGGTCGGCCTGTTCGCAGGGCTGGTGCCCGGCAGCAACCCCGTGCAGTTCACGGTGGGGGCACTGCTCGCAATCGTGTTTCGCGTCAACCTGCCGATCGCGGCGCTGGTGACGCTCTACTCCAACCCGTTCACCATCGTTCCGCTTTATTTCATCGCCTTCAAGCTCGGCCAGCTGGTGCTTTTGCAGAGCGGCGACGAGCTGCCGGCGCTCACCTTCGGCCTCGAAGGCAAGGGTTTCAGCGAATGGATTCCTGCCGCGCTCGAGTGGCTCGCCAGCGTCGGGAAGCCGCTGCTAATCGGTCTGCCGCTGCTCGCGCTGCTGCTCGCGCTGGTTTCCTATTTCGTGATCGACTGGGCGTGGCAGCTCTACGTGCGCTGCGCGTGGCAACAACGCCGGCGCAGCCGCGCGCAACGCACCGACACGCCGTGAGGACGCCCGACTACTGGCCGAGGGCGACGCGCGAGCTCGCCGCGCGCGATGCCGTGCTGCGGGAGCTGATCAACCGCTTCCAGGGCCTCGCGCTCGGCAGCCGGGGCGACGCCTTCTCGACGCTGGCGCGCGCCGTCGTCGGGCAGCAGATCTCGGTAAAGGCCGCGCAAAGCGTGTGGGATCGGCTTTCTGACCGGCTGGAAACTGTGACGCCCGAGTTGTTGATTCGCTTTCGCAAACCGACCCTGAAGGCTTGCGGCCTGTCCGGTCAGAAAGCCGATTACCTGAAAGACCTGGCAAGGAAATTCCTGGACGGGACGCTCGATGCTGCGCGCTGGCATGCCCTCGACGACGAGGCGCTGATCGCCGAGCTGACGCAGATCAAGGGAATCGGGCGCTGGACGGCGGAAATGTTCCTGATTTTCTACCTGACCCGCCCCGACGTGCTACCGCTCGACGACCTCGGGCTGCAGCGCGCGATAAGATTGCATTACAACCGCGGCCGGCCCATGTCGGTGCGCCGCATGCATAGCACCGGCGCAAACTGGGCGCCGTGGCGCTCGGTCGCGACCTGGTACCTGTGGAGGTCGTTAGATCCGATACCCGTGGAATACTAGTTGGCAACCGTCAGTTGGCAGCAACTGAAAACTGCCCACTGCAAACTGCAAACTTTTCTCGATGACGCACGCCGAGTTCGTTGCCGCTTACGCGCGCGGCAAAATCAAGGTCGAGGTTGAGCCGCGGGGCGCGGCGCGCTTCCTCTCCGCGCGGCTCCTGCAGCCGTTCGTGATGCTGCCGGTGCTGGGTATCGGCGTCGCGCTGGCGCTGGTGGGCTGGATCTGGACCGGGCTCGCCATCGTTGCGCTTGGAATCGTCGTGTCCCGCCTGATCAAGCGTTCAGCACCCCACTTCGTACTCACCCAAGCGTTGGAAGATGAGCGCATCTACGAGGAAGTAACGCAGATGAATCTGCTCCGCGTCGTCCCCGTCGATTAGCTTTCGTTTCTGAATTTCCTTGGCGTTCTTGGCGTCCTTGGCGGTTCAAGCTGTTACACAGTTGGATGCAGCACGCCGTCCATGAGGCGTAGCACGCGTTCGGCGCGCGCCGCGATATCCGGATCGTGCGTGACGATCACCAGGCTGGTGCCGATGCGCCGGTTGAGCTCGAGCATCAGCTCGAACACCGCCCCGGCGGTGTGGCGGTCGAGGTTGCCGGTAGGCTCGTCCCCGAGCACGCAGGCCGGGCGCGTCACCAGCGCCCGGGCAAGCGCCGTGCGCTGGCGCTCGCCACCCGAAAGCTGCCCGGGCCGATGGGTGAGCCGATGATCCAATCCGACCTGCTTCAGCATCTGCTGCGCCTCCGCGTAAGCCGTCTCTTGCTCCATGCGCCGGATGAGCAGCGGCATCGCCACGTTCTCGAGCGCCGAGAATTCCGGCAGGAGGTGATGGAACTGGTAGACGAAGCCGAGCGCACGGTTGCGCGTCAGCCCGCGCTCGGTCTCGTTCTGGCGGCTCAAGTCCTGGCCCAGCACCCGCACTTCACCCTGCGTCGTGTCGTCCAGGCCGCCCAGCAGGTGCAGAAGCGTGCTCTTGCCGGAGCCCGAGGCGCCGACGATCGCCACGCGCTCGCCCGCGGCGACTTCAAGATTCACACCCAGCAGCACCGGCACTTCGACGCTACCCTGGTAGTAGCTCTTGTGCAGGTTGCGGCATGAGATCACCGGCCCGCTGCTTGTCCCTTCACCCTTCACTCTTCACCCTTCACTCATAGCGCAGCGCTTCGGCAGGGTTGACCTTCGCCGCGCGCCAACTCGGATAGATCGTGGCCAGCAGCGTGAGCAGGAACGACACCGCCGCCGTCACCACCACGTCGGGTGCCTGCAGCTCGGAGGGCAGATCGCTGATGTAGTAAACGTCCCGGGCCAGGAACTTGACGCTGAACAGGTGCTCGATGATCGGCACGACGGTTTCGACGTTGAGCGCGAGCGCGATGCCGCCGGCGAGCCCGAGCAGCGTGCCGGCGATGCCGATCACGGTGCCCTGGATCAGAAAGATCTTCGTGATGCCCAAGGGCGCCGCGCCCAGCGTACGCAGGATCGCGATGTCGGACTGTTTGTCTTTCACTGCCATCAAGAGACTAGAGATGATGTTGAATGCGGCCACGAAGATGATGATGAATACGATCAAAAACATCATCCGCTTCTCGATCTGCACGGCGCGGAAGAAATTGGCGTGCTGCAGCGTCCAGTCGCTCGCGTAGATGTCCGGTGCGAGCGAGCGCGCGAGATCGCGCGCCACCACCTTGGACTGGAACAGGTCCTTGAGCTTGAGCCGCACGCCCGACACCGCCTCGTCGAAGCGAAACAGCTTCTGCGCATCCTCGAGCGCGATCAGCGCGAGCCCGGAATCGTACTCGTAGTGGTCGACGCCGAAAACGCCGACCACGGTGAATTGCTTGAGCCGAGGAATGATCCCGGCGGGCGTCACCTGCCCTTGCGGCGCGACCAGCACCACCTTGTCCCCCGGTGCCGCGCCCAGCGCGCGCGCGAGCTCGACGCCGAGTACGATGCCGAATTCACCCGGCCGAAGATGCTCGAGCCGGCCGCTCTTCATGTGCTGGCCGATCTCAGCGACGCGCTCCTCGTGCTCCGGCAGGATGCCCCGCACGAGCGCGCCGCGTACCGCCGAGCCGTGCGTCAGGAGCCCCTGCGCATTTACGTAGGGTGCTGCCGCGAGCACCTGGTCGTGGCGCGCGGCCTCCGTCGCGACGCGCTGCCAGTCCTGGAGCCTGCCGTCCGCGCCGGAGAGCTGCACGTGCGAAGCGACTCCCAGGATGCGGGTCCGGATTTCGCGCTGGAAGCCGTTCATCACCGACAGCACGGTGATCAGCGCGGTCATGCCGAGCGCGACCCCAATGATCGAGAACGCAGAGATAACCGAAATAAACCGTGTACGCTGTCGAGCGCGCGTATAGCGCAGGCCGATGAAGAACTCGTACGACACTTTGGGAATCTCGTCTCCGCGCGGTGCCGCGGCGTCAAAGTGCGGTATTCTGACACAAGGCGGTTTCCGTCCCAATCGCACAGGCGACGTGTGCTGATGCCGTTCCAACTATTTATGGCAATCCAATCAGCTCTAAAGTGCCTGATCGTCCCCGGTAGGCTGGGCAATCAGATGCGGCGAAACAAGTTGGAACGGCACTAGACTCAGAACAGCGCGCCGCGGCTGCGATGAACTGCCATCTGCTTGTTCCCGATCTGTTCTGGCCTGCCGCCGCCGGTGCGGAGCCGTACCGCGGCATCGAGCTGCCGGCGCTCGAAACACTGCTCGCGCGCGGCCGCTGCACAAGGATCGCGGGCTGTTCCCTCGAGCGCTGGCTCGCCGCCGCCTACCGCTTGGGTCCCGCGTACGAATTGCCGCTCGCGCCGCTCGCCCTGCGCGGCGATGGCGGCGAGCCCGGCGATCATTGCTGGATGCAGGCCGACCCCGTCCACCTCAAGGTTCACGGAGACCGGCTGATACTGGCCGATGCTTCCCGTTTCGCGGTTGCGCCGGATGAGGCGCAGCAGCTGGTCGCCGCCCTCAACACGCATTTCGCTCCCGAGGGAATCGCATTCGTCGCTCCGCAGCCGCAACGTTGGTATGCACGGATGATGGCGGCGCCGCGCATCCGCACCACCCCCACCGTGGAGGTGGCCGGCAGGAACATAGAGCGTTTCCTGCCTGACGGTGACGATGGCGCCCGCTGGCGCAGGATCTTCAACGAGGCGCAGATGCTGCTGCACCGGCATCCTTGCAACGAGACCCGCGAAGCGCGCGGCGAGCTGCCGATCAACAGCGTGTGGCTCTGGGGCGCCGGGCACATGCCGCAGTTCGCACCCAGCACACCCTATGCCGCGGTTTGGAGCAATCACCCGCTCGCGACAGGGCTCGCCGTGGCGAGCGGCATCAAACCGCATCCCCTGCCGGTAGCCGGCACATCCCTGTTGCAGGACCCGGGCGCGGGACCGCGCGATCAAACGCAGCTTGCGGTGCTGCCCTCGCCGCCGGGCACGGCGTACGGCGATGTCGCGGCCTGGCGCGATGCCGTGCTCGCGCTCGAGCGGAACTGGTTCGCGCCGCTGCTCGCCGCTGTGCAGGGCGCAGCACTCGACGCCATTACGCTGCACGCGCTGGGCCCGGACTTCGGCTTGACCTCCGAGTTTTCGCGTCACGACCGATTAAGGTTCTGGCGCAGGCGGCGGCCGCTGCACGCCTACGCCGGATAGCAGCCTGTCGGACTTGGCGTTCCGATAGGCTGCTATCAGCAAAACCGCCTTAAGATTGGGTATGAGTCCGACAAACTCCTAGTGCCGTTCCAACTATATCGAGCTAACTGTTGCATATGGTCGAGGCATGATGTGAGGTGGAAGGCGTTGAGCAATCATTATGTCCATTAAGTTGGAACGGCACTAGCGCCATGCCCGCCATCGTCACGCGCAGCGCCCCTTCCTCCGCCGTCGAACGCCTGCTGAACGAGGGCGTGCATCCGTTGCTCGCCAGAATCTATGCCGCGCGCGGCGTCACCTCCGCGCGCCACCTCGCGGCCGACTTCGAGCAACTGGCGACGCCCGATACTATGCTCAATCTGCGCACCATGGCGAGGCTGCTGGCCGACGCGATCACGGTGCGCCGCAAACTGCTCATCGTCGCCGACTACGACGCCGACGGCGCCACCGCGTGCGCGGTGGGCGTGCGTGCGCTGCGCGCCTTCGGCGCCAGCGTCGATTACCTGGTGCCGAACCGGTTCGAGTACGGTTATGGACTGAGCCCCGAGATCGTGCGGCTCGCCTACGCGAAATTCCATCCGGAAATCCTGATCACGGTGGACAACGGCATCGCCAGCTTCGAGGGCGTGACCGAGGCAAACCGTCTCGGCATGGCGGTGCTGATCACCGATCACCACCTGCCGGCCGAGCGCCTGCCCGAGGCGGCCTGCATCATCAACCCCAACCAGCCGGGCTGCCTGTTTCCGAGCAAGCATCTCGCGGGCGTCGGCGTCATGTTTTATCTTATGCTTGCGTTGCGGGCTGAACTACGAGATCGCGGAGCCTTCCACGGAACGCGGAACACGGAACGCGGAACGCGGAACAAGAATGTGGCCAGTTCATCGTTCATCGATCATCGTTCATCGTTGGCAGGCGAGGAGCCCAATCTGGCGGAGCTACTGCCGCTGGTCGCTCTCGGCACGGTCGCCGACGTGGTCGTGCTCGACCACAACAATCGCATCCTGGTGCACCAGGGTTTGCAGCGCATCCGCGGCGGCCGCATGCAGCCAGGCATCGCGGCACTGTTCCAGGTCGCGCAACGCGACGCCAGAGGCGCCACCACGCGAGCGCTCGGCTTCGTGCTTGGGCCGCGGCTCAACGCCGCGGGACGGCTCACCGACATGGCGTTGGGGATTGAATGCCTCGTCACCGATGACCACGGGCGGGCGCTGCAGATCGCCGGGGAACTCGACCGGCTTAACCGCGAGCGGCGTGCGATCGAGTCCGGGATGCAGGATGAAGCGCTCGCCGCGGTTGAAGCGCAGGACTTCGGCGAGAGCTATACCCTGAGCCTGTTCGATCCGGCGTGGCACCAGGGGGTGATCGGCATCCTGGCCGGACGCATCAAGGACCGCTTTCACCGCCCGACCATCGCATTCGCGAGCGGCGGCGCCGGCGAGATCAGGGGCTCGGGGCGCTCGATCCCGGCGCTGCACCTGCGCGACGCGCTGGATCGCGTGGCGGTACGCCATCCCGGATTGATCGTGAAGTTCGGCGGCCACGCCGCGGCGGCGGGGCTCACGCTACGGGAGGCCGACTTCGGGCGCTTCCGCGACGTCTTCGAGGAAACCGCACAGCAGCTTCTCTCGCCCGCTGACCTCGAGCGCGTGATCGAAACCGACGGCAGCCTGGCGGATCAGGAAGTCTCGCTCGACACCGCGCAACGGGTCGAGGCCGGGGTCTGGGGCCAGGGATTCCCGCGCCCGTCGTTTCACGACCGCTTCGAGGTCGTCGCCCAGCGCATCGTCGGCGAGCGCCACCTCAAGCTCAGGCTGGAGCGGTCCGGACTAGCGTTCGACGCCATGCTGTTCGGCGCAACGGGACCGCTCCCGCAGCGCATCGAAGCGGTCCATCGCCTCGATGTCAACGAATTCCGAGGCCTGCGCGCCCTCCAACTGACGGTCGAGCACTGGCAGCCCGCGTCGGAATGAACCCCGTGCATGTATAATTTCGGACCATGGAAGCCGAACAAATCAACGCCATAGCGAAGCGGCTGCAGGACGTGGACTCCCGCGCCGTGGAGCTGCGGAGGTATCTTTGACTTCGAGGGCAAGAAGGCCAGGCTGGCAGCGCTGAGGAAGGAATTCGAGGACCCCGGCCTCTGGTCGGACACGAAGCGCGCCCAGGTGCTCGGCAAGGAGAAGAAGGCGCTCGAGTCCGTCGTCGGAACGCTGGAGGCGACGGCAACCGCGCTGCGCGACTCCGCGGAGCTGTTCCAGATCGCAAAGAGCGAGCAGGATGAGGCGGCCCTGCGCGCGATCGACAGCGACGCCCGCGCGCTCGAGAAGACGGTGGCGGACCTGGAGTTCCGCCGCATGTTCCCCAACCCCCTCGATCCCAACAACTGCTTTGTCGACATCCAGGCGGGCTCCGGCGGGACCGAAGCGCAGGACTGGGCGCAGATGCTCGAGCGGATGTACACGCGCTACTGCGAGCGCAAGGGCTTCCGCGTCGAGCTGCTCGAGGAGTCATCCGGCGAAGTCGCCGGCATCAAGAGCGCGGCGCTCAAGGTGAGCGGAGATTACGCCTACGGGCACTTGCGCACCGAGAGCGGCGTGCACCGGCTCGTGCGCAAGTCGCCGTTCGACGCCAACAACCGGCGCCACACTTCGTTCGCCAGCGTGTTCGTCTACCCGGAAGTGGACGAGACCATCGAGATCGCGATCAATCCGGCGGACCTGCGCGTGGACACCTTCCGCGCATCCGGCGCCGGCGGCCAGCACGTGAACAAGACCGACTCGGCGATACGAATTACGCATCTGCCGACGGGCATCGTGGTGCAGTGCCAGAACGACCGTTCCCAACATCGCAACCGGGCGGAGGCGATGGCGATGCTCAAGTCGCGGCTCTACGAGCTCGAGATCAGAAAGCGCAAGGAGGAGAAGCAGGCGCTGGAGGACGCCAAGACCGACATCGGCTGGGGTCACCAGATCCGTTCCTACGTACTGGACCAGTCGCGCATCAAGGACCTGCGCACCCACGTCGAGATCGGCAACACCCAGGCGGTCCTCGACGGCGAGCTCGACGATTTCATCGACGCGAGCCTCAAACAGGGCTTTTAACCAACCCCCCAGCTCACACGATGACGAACATGCCCAAGAATCCGCGGGAACCTGCCCCAGGCGAAGAACCTGAACCAGCCCACGAGCGCGAGAAGCTGGTCGCCGAGCGTCGAGCCAAGCTCAAGGCGCTGCGCGAGAAAAGCGTCGCCTACCCCAACGACTTCTACCGCCAGAATCTGGCCGCGGAGCTCGTCGAGAAGTACGAGAAACACGACCGGGACACGCTCGACCTCAACCCGGTCATGGTGAAGGTCGCCGGGCGCATCATGCTCAAGCGCACGATGGGCAAGATCACCTTCGCCAACATCCAGGACATGAGCGGAAACATCCAGATTTTCGTTGCCGACAACGCGCCCGGCAAGCCAGAGCACGAAGCGTTCAAGCACTACGATATCGGCGACATCATCGGAGTCGAAGGACTGCTGTTCAAGACCAAGACCGGCGAGCTCACGGTGCGCGCAAGGAAACTGCGCTTGCTCGTGAAATCGCTGCGGCCGCTGCCCGAGAAGTTCCACGGCCTCACCGACCAGGAACTGCGCTACCGGCAACGCTACGTCGATCTGATCGTCAACGAGGACACGCGTCTCGTTTTCGTGCAGCGCTCGCGCATCATCCAGGCGATCCGTAATTTCCTGCTCACGCGCCGCTTTATCGAAGTCGAGACGCCGATGATGCAGCCGATTCCCGGCGGCGCGGCGGCGCGGCCCTTCGTGACGCATCACAACGCGCTCGACCTGGACCTGTACCTGCGCGTCGCGCCGGAGCTTTATCTCAAGAGGCTGGTGGTGGGGGGCTTCGAGAAGGTGTTTGAGATCAATCGCAGCTTTCGCAACGAAGGCATCTCGACCAAGCACAACCCCGAGTTCACCATGCTCGAGTTCTACGTCGCCTACGTGGACCAGGAGTACCTGATTGCGGCGATCCCACAGATGCTGCTGGAGGTCGCCCGGGAAGTGCTCGGCACGGCCAGGATAACCTACCAGGGGCACGAGATCGATCTCGACCAGCCGTATGCGCGGATGACCATCACCGAAGCGATCAAGAAGTACCATCCCGAGATCACCGATACGCGGCTCAACGACCGTGAGGCGCTGATCGCCAAGTTGAAGGAGCTCGGCATCGCCTATCGGCCCGCAGACGGCATCGGGGGCCTGCAGCTCACGCTGTTCGAGAATACGATCGAGGACAAGTTGATCCAGCCGACCTTCATTCTCGACTATCCTGCGGAAGTCTCGCCCCTTGCGCGCCGCAGCGACAAGAACCCCGAGATCGCCGAGCGTTTCGAGCTCTATATAGCCGGGCGCGAGATCGCCAACGGCTTCTCCGAGTTGAACGACCCGGAAGACCAGGCGGCGAGATTCCAGCAGCAGGTCCGGCAGAAGGAGGCGGGCAACGCCGAGGCCATGCATTACGACGCCGACTACATCCGCGCCCTCGAGTACGGGATGCCGCCCGCCTCCGGCGCCGGCGTCGGTATCGACCGCCTGGTGATGTTGTTCACCGACAGCCCGTCGATCCGCGACGTGATCCTGTTCCCCCTGCTGCGCCCCGAGCAGGAGTGACGGGGAACCACTCGTCACTAGTCACCAGTCACTAGAGCGTGTCTCAAAAACATCCAAAAACCCAAGAAACCGCCGATGAACGCCGATAAACGCAGGCACATTAGAAACAACCCGCTGTTTTGTTCCTGTTCTACATCGGCGCTAATCAGCGGTCATCTGCAGTTAAGTTCAGTTTTTGATTCTTGAGACAAGTTCTGGGCACATTTCAAAGCCAAGAACAAAGGTAACCGCAGATAAACGCGGACGAGAATCCCTGCTGATGACTTCTTCGGAATTCGATTCATCTGTGTTCATCTGCGTCCATCTGCGGTTTCATTCGGTGTTTCGAGATAGGTTCTAGTCACTATGGATAAACCGCTCTGGCAGCCCTCCCCCGAGCGCGTTGCGAACGCCAACCTGACCGCGTTCATGCACCATGTGCGCAGCCGTTGGGGCGTGCCGGCGGCCGAGTATGCAGATCTCTACCAGTGGTCCATCACCGAGCCCGGGCAGTTCTGGCAGTCGGTGTGGTCGTTCTGCGGAGTGACCGCCGAGACTCAAGGCGGCGTCGCTCTCGAACACGGCGATAAAATGCCAGGGGCGCGCTGGTTCCCGGACGCGCGGCTCAACTTTGCGGAGAATCTCCTGCGTCGCCGCGACCGCGCGACCGCGATCGTGTTTTGGGGCGAAGACCGCGTCAAAAGCAGCGTCACCTATACCGCGCTCTACGACGAGGTGTCGCGGCTGGCGCAGGCGCTGCGAGCCTCCGGCGTCAAACCGGGCGACCGGGTCGCCGCCTACATGCCCAACCTGCCCGGCACGGTGATCGCGATGCTGGCGGCAACCAGCATCGGTGCGATCTGGTCCTCGTGCTCGCCCGATTTTGGCGTGCAGGGCGTGCTCGACCGCTTCGGACAGATCGAACCCAAGGTACTGTTCGCAGCGGACGGCTATTTCTACAACGGGAAGACGGTCGATATCATCGACCGTCTTAAGGAGATAACCAGAAATCTTCCGTCGGTGCAAAAGGTCGTCGTCGTCCCTTACACAAGACACGACCCCGATATTCGCGGAATTTCCAATTCCGCGAATGTGCACGAGTTCATGGCGCCCTACCGCCCGCGCGACATCCGTTTCAAGTGCCTGCCCTTCAATCATCCGCTCTACATCCTGTACTCCTCGGGCACCACCGGCGTGCCCAAGTGCATCGTGCACGGCGCCGGCGGCACGCTACTGCAGCACCTCAAGGAGCACCAGCTGCATGTCGATCTCAAGCCGGGCGAGCGCTTGTTCTACTTCACCACCTGCGGCTGGATGATGTGGAACTGGCTGGTGTCGGCGCTGGCCTCGCGCGCCACGATCCTGCTCTACGACGGCTCGCCGCTTGTCTCCGGGGGGCGCGTCCTGTTCGATTATGCAGAGGCCGAACGCATGACTGTGTTCGGCACCTCGGCCAAGTATATCGACAACATCGCCAAGCTGGGACTTAAGCCGCGCGCTACGCACCGGCTTACGGCGCTGACGAGCATGCTCTCGACCGGCTCGCCGCTGGTGCCGGAAAGCTTCGATTACGTCTACCGTGAGGTCAAGCGCGACATCCACCTCGCTTCGATCTCGGGCGGCACCGACCTCATATCCTGTTTCGCGCTCGGCAATCCGACCGCTCCGGTGTGGCGCGGCGAGCTCCAATGCCGCGGGCTCGGCATGAAAGTCAAAGTGTTCAACGATCAGGGCGAGCCGGTGCGCGGCGAGAAAGGCGAGCTCGTCTGTACCGCGCCCTTCCCCTCCATGCCGGTGGGCTTCTGGAGCGATTCCGACGGTGCCAAGTACCGCGCCGCCTATTTCGAGAAGTTCCCGGGCGTGTGGTGTCACGGTGATTACGTCGAGGTTACAGAGCACGACGGGGTCATCATCTATGGACGTTCGGATGCCGTGCTCAATCCCGGCGGCGTGCGCATCGGCACTGCCGAGATCTACCGTCAGGTCGAACAGCTCGATGAGGTAGTCGAAAGCCTCGTCATCGGCCAGGATTGGCCCCCCGACAAGCCAAGCGACGTGCGCGTGGTGCTGTTCGTGCGGCTGCGGGACGGCCTCGGTCTCGACGCAACGCTCATCGAGAAGATAAAGCGCAAGATCCGCGACAACACCACGCCGCGCCACGTACCGGCAAAAATCGTGCAGGTCGCCGACATACCGCGCACCCAGAGCGGCAAGATCGTCGAGCTCGCGGTGCGCAACGTGGTGCACGGCCGACCGGTGAAGAACGTCGAGGCCCTCGCCAATCCCGAAGCGCTCGAGTTCTACAGGAATCTCTCCGAGTAACGTCCTGATCGGCGCGTGAACCACGTCACGCCGCCGCAGGGGTCCAAGCGGCATTTCCCCACCACCTGGCACCCTGTATGTCATTGTTTTATTTGCGTATTGATAGCAAACAATCGTTGCGCGCGCATTAGGTCACAAACGCGAAGTCAACGTCGGCGTAGCATTTGGCGTTGTCATAAGCACGTTTTGCGGTTCCAAACAAGGAGGTGTGCCATGTTCGACACTCAAACTCGCGTTAGCCCCATCGTGGGGATTGCCGCCGTGGCCGTCATTATCTTCAGCGCCGTCGGCGTCGGCGTGATGACGGGCGTCATTCCGAGCTCGTTCTCGAAGAATGAGCAGATCGCTGAGCCCGCCAAGGCACCTGCAAAAGTTTCCGCCGACAGGAAATCGGAGAAGGTCGCTACCGCACCCAGGAAGGCCGCGAGCGAGCCGACACGCGTCGCAGCCGTGGAGCCATCGAAAACTGCCGCGCGCGCGTGCGCAAACTGCGGCACCGTGGTGTCGGTGAACGTAGTCAAGCAGGAGGGTGAAGGCAGCGGCCTCGGTGCAGTCGCCGGCGGCGTGGTAGGCGGCGTGCTCGGCAATCAAGTCGGCCAGGGCCGCGGTCGCACCGCGGCAACCGTGGTCGGCGCGGGCGCCGGCGCCTATGCCGGCCATGAAATCGAGAAGCACGTGAAGACGACCCAGCGTTACGACGTCGCTGTGCGCATGGAAGACGGCACGACGCGCGCCTTCCCGTACGAGACCCAGCCGGCGTTCCGCGTCGGCGACAAGGTCAAGATCGTCGAAGGCAGACTGGTCACCAACTGACACTGCGCCCCCAAGCAGTACCCCCATGGGGCATACGAGGGCCTGGCACCGACCAGGCCCTTGTCGTTTCAATCTCCAGGCAAACGGTTGATCTGCCGATCGCAGGCATGACGCGCGTGCTAGTGCCGTTCCAACTTTTTCTTCCTAGGATAGACGGCTTGCATGCCAGCGAAAACTGGAGCTGGTAGAACCGATTCGATTAGCCACAAATAGTTGGAACGGCACTAGCCGCGATCCGGTCCGGACGCAGCGAGCAAGCCACCGCAGAGTTCATAGGCACCGTGCACAGGTTCGCACGCCAGAGGGCGCGCTACCCCTGCTTGACGCCAAATATTTGATACGCTGGTAGGTCATGACCGTTTTCGCACTGTCGTTGATCCTGTCCGCCGCTGTTATCCATGCCAGCTGGAATTTCTTTCTGAAGCGCTCCGGCGGCGGCACCGTGTTCGTGTGGCTGTTCGCCACGCTGTCCGCGCTGATTTATGCGCCGCTGGCGGCGCTCGTCATCTGGTGGCAGAAGCCCGAAATCGGATGGATGCATTTCGGCCTGATGATCGCGAGTGCTGTTCTGCATACCGCGTACTACCTGATGCTCGATCGCGGCTACCGCAGCGGCGATCTGTCCGTCGTTTACCCGCTCGCGCGCGGTACCGGGCCGCTCATCACGGTGCTGTGCGCCGTGCTGTTTCTTCAGGAACATCCGACCCCGATCGCCGTAGCCGGCGCGCTGCTCATCGGCGGCGGCGCGATCCTGCTGACCGGCGATCCCCGTAAATTAAGACTGTCGGGCAATTACCATACCGTCGGCTTCGCGCTGCTGACCGGCTGCATGATCGCGAGTTACACGCTGGTGGACAAAGTCGCAGTAGCGGCCTATTTGATCCCGCCGCTGGTGCAGGATTGGGCGGCCAACCTGGGCCGCGTGTTCCTGATGACGCCCATGGCGCTCGCGCTCAAGGACCAGATCCGGCCCACCTGGCAGCGTTCCAAAAAGGAAATTATCGCGGTGGCGCTGCTCTGCCCTCTCTCTTACATCCTGGTGCTCACCGCGATGGTGTTCACCCCGGTAAGCTACGTCGCACCGGCGCGCGAGGTCAGCATCCTGATCGCGGTGTTGATGGGGACCCAGCTGCTGGCCGAGGGGGATGTCGCGCGCCGCCTGACGGCCGCGGCGGCGATGGTCGCCGGAATTACCTGCCTCGCGTTGGGCTGAACGGTGTCACGTTCAAAGTTCCAAGTTCAAAGTTCAAAGTTCAAAGTTCAAAGTTCAAAGTTCAAAGTTCAAACTCCGAACCTGAAACCTGAAACCTGGAACCTGGAACCTGGAACCTGGAACTTGAATCGCCGACGGGGTCGGCGATTACCAGTTCCAGATCTGCCACCAAGGCACATCAGCCTTGCGCGGGTCGCCCTTGAGGTACTTGCTGTTGGGGAAATTCCTGGTCAGCACCCGCTCGGCATCATGGCGCAGGTCCATCATGCCGAGCGCGTCGTAGGCCTTCACCAGGATCACCAGACCCTCTTCGTTGGCCGTCGCCTGCGGATAGCTCTTGAGCGCCTGCTGGGCACGGTTCGCCGCGGCAACGTAGGCGCCGCGCTTGTAGTAGTAGCGCGCCACATGAACTTCATGCGCAGCGAGCGCATTCACCAGATAGTTCATGCGTGCGATTGCATCCGGGCTGTACTTGCTGTCGGGAAAGCGCGTCACCAGGTCCTTGAACGCCTCGAACGCTTCGCGCGCCGCTTTCGGATCGCGCTCGGTAAGGTCCTGCCCGCTGATATACCCGAACCAGCCCAGATCGTCGTTAAAGTTGGCAAGCCCCTTCAGATAATAGGCGTAGTCGACGCTGGGGTGATTGGGGTGGAGCTTGATGAAGCGCTCCGCCCCAGCAATGGCCTGCGCCGGCTCATTGTCCTTGTAGTAGGCGTAGGCTATCTCAAGCTGCGCTTGCTGCGCAAAGCGGCCGTAGGGGTAGCGCGATTCGAGCTTCTCGTAGTACTTGATCGCCTTCTCGTAGTTGCGGTCGCTGAGCTCGCTCTTGGCCTCGGCGTAGAGCTTCTGCGCCGACCAGCCCTTGGTTTCGTCGGTCTGTTCCGGCAGCAGGCCGCACGCCGCCACGAGCGCGCCGGCGAGTACCGCTAAACTATAACGCAGGATGAGCACCGTACAACCCCCCGAAAATTATAACGCAGACCGTAGCGGTCCGAGGTCCGTGAAACTCACGGTGCCACCCGAGTGCGCCGGTCTGAGGTTGGACCAGGCACTGTCGCGTTTGTTGCCGGAATACTCGCGCAACCGGCTCGCGCAATGGGTGCGCGCGAGGCGGGTCACCCTTGATGGCCGGGCCGTGCTTCCGCGGCACAGGGTGTGGGGTGGCGAGACCATCGATGTCGTCCCCTTCCCAGATCCCGCGACGCTCTCCCACCAAGCCGAAGACATTCCGCTCGACATCGTGTTCGAGGACGCGGCGCTGCTGGTCGTCAACAAGCCGGCGGGGCTCGTGGTGCATCCGGGAAGCGGCAACTGGCGCGGAACGCTGCTTAATGCGCTGCTCAGGCACGCGCCCGCCCTCGCGGATGTTCCCCGCGCGGGCATCGTGCACCGTTTAGACAAGGACACCAGCGGTCTGCTGGTGGTGGCCAAGACGCTTGCCGCGCAGACCGATCTGGTGCGACAGCTCCAGGCGCGCAGCGTAACGCGCGAATACCTCGCCGTGGTGCACGGTCGCCTCGCGCGCGACGGCAAGGTCGAAGCGCCGATCGGCCGCCATCCCGCGAAGCGCACCCGGATGGCGGTGGTCGCACGCGGCCGGCATGCCGTGACGCACTACCAGGTGATCGAACGCTACACCAATGCCACGCTGCTGCGCTGCCGGCTCGAAACCGGGCGCACCCATCAGATCCGGGTGCATCTGAGCGCGCTGGGGAATCCGCTGGTCGGCGACCCCACGTACGGCAAACGCAACGCCGCGCTAATTTTCCCGCGGCAGGCGCTGCACGCGGAACGGCTGGCGCTGCTGCACCCGCAATCGCGGCGCGCGCTGAACTGGCGAGCCGCGCCGCCCGCCGACATGCAGCGGCTGATCGAAACACTGCGCTCCCAGCGATGAGCTCGCACCCGGAGTGGATTGTTCCCGACTGGCCTGCCCCGGCAAACGTCAAGGCGGTCATCACCACCCGTGCCGGTGGAGTGAGCCGCGGCCCGTTCGCCAGCCTCAATCTGGGGTTGCGCACCGGCGACGATCCGCAGGCGGTTGCCGCCAATCGCGCGCGGCTGCACGCGGCCCTGCCGCAGGAGCCGAAATGGCTGCGCCAGGTGCACGGCTGCGGTGTCGTCGACGCGGACACGCTTGCGGGCACACCGGAGGCGGACGCGAGCATCGCACGCCGCGCGGGCACCGTATGCGTCGTGATGATCGCCGACTGCGTGCCGGTGTTGCTCACCGACCGTGACGGTACCGCGGTGGCCGTCGCTCACGCCGGCTGGCGCGGTCTTGCCGGCGGAGTCATCGAAAACACGGTGAGCGCGCTCGGCCGGGATCCGGGCGGGCTACTCGCCTACCTCGGCCCGGGAATCGGCCCGCGCGCGTTCGAAGTGGGGCCGGACGTACGCGACGCGCTCCTCACATGCGATCCACAGGCGACAGCCGCTTTCGCGCCACATGCCCCCGGGAAGTGGCTCGCCGATCTGTTCCTGCTCGCGCGCCAGCTCCTGCAGCGCGCCGGTGTCGACAGCATCCATGGCGGCGGAATGTGCACCTACTCCGATGCCGCGCGCTTCTTCTCCTACCGGCGCGACCGGATGACTGGGCGCATGGCGGCGTTGATCTGGCGTACGGACTAAACACCGGCTTATCACGTATAATTTTGCGCTTTGCTCGACACGGACGGGCGGCTAGCGGCCCGCCGGTCAGCGAAGACGAACTGCATACCGATGACAACTTTGGCGTGGATATTGGCAGCGACGGTCGCGGGGGGCGTGCTGTCGGTCGCCGCCGCGGGGGCCGTCGCGCTCAATGCGCGCGCGGCCCACGTGCCGGTGCTGATCAGCTACGCGGTGGGTGCCCTGCTCGGCGCAGTGTTCCTGGACCTGCTACCGCAGGCCTTCGGCATGGCCGACAGCCTCGAGCAGATGGCCGGCGTCATCCTAGCCGGAATTCTGCTGTTCTTCGTGCTGGAGAAACTGGTGCTGTGGCGCCACTGCCATGTGGAGCAGTGCGAAGCACATGATCCGCCGCAGATCACTCACGATCACGGGCGCAGCGGCATGATGATCATGATCGGCGACACCTTTCACAATTTCGTGGACGGCGTACTGATTGCCGCGGCGTTTCTCGCCAACTTCGAGTTGGGCCTGGTCACGGCGCTTGCCATCATCGCGCACGAGATCCCGCAGGAGGTCGGCGATTTTCTGATCCTGCTACACTCGGGTTACAGCAAGCGTAGCGCGGTGCTGCTCAACATGCTCTCCAGCGCCGCCATGGTCGCGGGCGGCGTGCTCGCCTATTTTGCGCTGCAGACCATGGAACAATGGATACCGCCCCTGCTCGGGCTCGCCGTCGCGAGCATGCTCTACGTGTCGGTGGCGGATCTCATTCCCGGCCTGCACCGCCGCCCCGAACTGCACGCAACCGCGCAGCAGGTCGCGCTGATCGCCCTCGGCGTGGCCACGATCTGGCTGGTGGGCGAGCTCGCCCATTCCTACGCCTGAAGCGCACACCGGCACGACAAACCAGCGGGCAGTTGCTAGGATATGTCGCGTGCTGACCCGCCGCGTTCGCCTCCTGCAATCTGCAAGGCGCAGACTGATTAACGCACGCCGCAGCCGTACGCCATGAATCGCCCCGCCACCAACGCCGATGCCACGCACGAAGCGATCGCGGCGCTCAACCGCAGGCTGGTGGAGGAGGTGGTGAAACCCCTCGGGCTCAACGCAAACCTCGAGGTCGCCGAGATCTTCCAGTCGCTCACCGCGAGCCTGGTGCAGGACACCGATCGCTGGCTCGACATCCAGAACCGCTTCTACCGGAAGCAGCTCGAGCTGTGGGCAAGTATCGCGCTGCCGCACCACGACGCGCCGGCGCAGCCGGCGGCCGCTCCGGATATCTCCGACCGGCGGTTCCGCGCGCCCGAATGGCGCAAGGAACCCTATTTCGAGTACCTGGCCCAATCTTATCTGCTCGCCGCGCAGTGGCTGCAGGAGGTCGTGGACAGCACCAAGCTCGAGCCACACACCAAGAAGAAATTCGATTTCTTCGCGCGCCAGTTCATCGACGCGATGTCTCCCGCCAATTTTCCGTGGAGCAATCCCGAGGCGCTGAAGCTGGCGGCCGAAACCGAGGGCGAAAGCCTGGCGCGGGGGATGCGGAACCTGGCCGCCGACCTCAATCAAGGCATGGTCTCGATGACCGACGAGAGCGCGTTCGAAGTCGGGCACAATCTGGCCGTCACCCCGGGTGCGGTCATCTATGAAAATGACTTCATGCAGCTGATCCAGTACCGGTCCGCCACCGCAACCGTGTTCGAGCGGCCGCTGGTGATGGTGCCCCCCTGCATCAACAAGTACTACATACTCGACCTGCGGCCGGAAAACTCGTTCGTGCGCTTCGCCGTCGAGCAAGGCCACACGGTGTTCATGGTCTCGTGGCGCAACATGCCGCAGGAGATGGGCCGCGCGACCTGGGATGATTACCTGGAGCACGGCGTAATCAGGGCGCTGACGGTGGCAACTGAAGTCTGCGGGGTCGAAAGGGTCAACGCGCTCGGCTTCTGCGTCGGCGGCACGCTGCTGGGCTCGGCGCTCGCCGTGCTGCGTGCCAAGGAAGCGGACCCCGTGGCGAGCCTCACCCTGCTCGCGTCCATGCTCGATTTCAGCGACACCGGCGAGCTCAGCGTCTTCGTGGACGAGCCCTACGTGCGCAAGCGCGAGGAGGATTTCGCGGCTGGCGGCCTGCTGCATGGCCGCGAACTGGCGCTCACGTTCGCGAGCCTGCGCGCCAACGATCTTATCTGGCACTACGTGGTGAACAACTACCTCAAAGGCCGCACGCCGGAGCCGTTCGACCTGCTCTACTGGAATGGCGACAGCACCAACCTCCCGGGCGCGATGTACGTTTATTACGTGCGCAACATGTATCTCGAGAACAACCTGCGAGTGCCGGGCAAGCTCACCCAGTGCGGGGTGCCGGTGGATCTGGGCCGGCTCGACATGCCGGCTTACGTGATCGCTACCCGCGAGGACCATATCGTGCCGTGGAAGACGGCCTATGCCAGCGCGC
>ERZ1292645.221-Hain-H14-02um-R2-221-length-23897-cov-4_pt1 | contig 23897 bp, 27 predicted proteins | sample MGYA00564401_ERZ1292645 | MGnify/ENA primary metagenome ERZ1292645 (study PRJEB36523, sample SAMEA6512644) | groundwater metagenome | collected 2019-01-09 | study: AquaDiva: Metagenomics assemblies of 32 groundwater samples | reverse complement strand
GCGGGTCACGCTTCGCGGCTGCATCGGCGGCGGTGAACGGAATGATAATATCAGGAGTGATACCGTTGCCTATAATCCAATTGCCGGCCGGAGTAATCCAGCGCGCGACGGTAATTTTCAGCGAGCCGTCTCCGAGGTCCAGAAGAGTCTGCACGGAGCCTTTGCCGAACGACTTTGTGCCTATTACGGTTGCAACCTTCGCGTCCTGCAGGGCGCCGGCGAAGATTTCTGAAGCAGATGCCGATCCGCCGTCAATCAGCACGACAGTGCGCGTTCCTGCCGGAGTGTCATTATAGCCGAGGCTCGTATGAACTTGATTCTCTTCTTTATTATCAAAATCTTCAGTTACGATAGCGGTGCCGCGCGATAAAAAGTGGCTGGCGATATCCACCGCCGATTCTAAATATCCTCCCGGATTGCCGCGCATGTCTATCACGAGTTTATTTGAACCTGAAGCCTTGAATCTATCAAAAGCTTGATTGAACAGGTCTGCAGAACTTGCCGTAAACTGAAATAAAGCAATATGATAGACTCCGCTTTCTCCGTCCAATCCATCCTCCGTTTCAGGGACTTGAATCGTGTCTCTTATAACTTTTATCTCTATTGCTTTCCCGTCGCGAATAATTGTGAACTCTACTGCAGTTCCTGCGGGTCCGCGAATTTTGCTGACCGCCTTGTCCACAGATATGCCGTCAGTGGATTTCCCGTCAATTGTGACGATTTGGTCGCCGGCCTTTACACCGGCGGCCTCGGCGGGAGTGCCCCTAAGCGGGGCTACAACCGTTAAGATGCCGTCTTTTACGTCAATCTCCATCCCGACGCCTGCAAAGCTTCCGGAAATGCTTTCTGCAAATGCTTTAGCCTCTTTTGGCGGAAAATATACAGTATATGGGTCGCCATAGGACAAGGCTAGTCCCTCTATCGCGCCGAAGATGCGCTCCTTGACCGACGGGAGCGTAGAAGACGCATCGGTAATTACATACTGTTTTTCCAAAGCATTCCACGCCTTCCAAAAGTCTGTAAAGTCCGCGTTCGGGTCCGGAGTCGCGTCAAGTCCGTCGCCGATAAGCGGAATACGCGAAACGATTGAAGAAGCGGAGCCATTACCGCCGATTGCGAGTCCGGCGCCGAAGGCGAGAGCGGCGACAAGTGCGAAAGATACTCCGCGTACAGCAATATATTTTCCTTTTTTGTAAGCTTCTCTGGAATCCATATCGCGTTAGTTTAACACATGCACTAGCAAGAATGCGGATATGTTATTCTGGATGCATGATATTTCGTCATGAATATTTGAAAGGAATCTGGGTTGACATAGAGCGGCCCGGCGAAAATGAAATACGGCAGGTCGCTGAAGAGTTCTCGCTCGGCGAACACATTGAAAAAGAGCTTCTCTACCCTACCCCGACACCCCTCGTCTCCAATGACGAGAATATGGCGCTTTTGATATTGCATTTCCCGGCGCACGGCGCGAGCGACGGCGAGACCAAGAGCCAAGAGGTTGACATTGTGGTCGGGAAAAACTTTATAGTGACTGTTCGCTATGAGGTCGTCGCTCCACTGCACCACCTTAAGAAACTTCTTGAGGCGCAGAACATGGTTGAGGGCCGCACGCCTATCACGACAGACGTAATGCTGGAAGTATTGTTTGCGCATCTTTACACGTCTGTGCGCGACCATATTAATCATGTTGCCGACAATCTTTCACGCGTTGAGAAAGAGATGTTCGACGGCCGCGAACGGACTACGGTTCGTTCAATCTCAAACATAAGCCGCGAATTCCTTCACGCAGAAGCTTCACTGGCCACTCAAGAAGAATCTTTAAACAATTTCATGAATGTTTTAGAGAAGAGTGAATTTTTCGACGGCTCATTCAAATTACGCGCGGAGCACATAAAAGTAGAACGCTCAAATGTCGCGCGCGTGGTCAAAACGCACAGGGCCGTCGCCACGGAACTCCGAGAAACGAATATGGCGCTTCTATCGGTAAAGCAAAATGCAGTTATGAAGACACTGACTACGGTCAACTTCATCTTCCTGCCGCTCGGACTCATAAGCTGGACATTCGCTATGCGCACTGATGGTATGCCTTTAATAGATTCTCCGAATGCCTTTTGGATAGTACTAGCTATAATGTCCATAGTTGCGATGCTCTTGACGGCATTTTTCATCAAGAGACGCTGGCTCTACTGATCGATCCATGGGTTTTTTCACACGCATATTCGGAAAACATAAAAATGAGTCCGGCAATAGGCCGCCGAGAGTATTTTTTACCAACACTCTTTCGGGCGAGAAGGAGCTTTTCATATCGCAGAAACCAAGAATCGCGACTATGTATTCCTGCGGACCGACAGTTTACAGCCGAGCGCATATCGGAAATCTGCGGGCATATGTTTTTTCAGTCACGCTCTCGCGGGTGCTTGGCGGAGCCGGCTACCTGGTGCGCAGAGTTATAAATATAACCGATGTCGGACATCTGACAAGCGACAGCGACGAAGGCGTTGATAAGATGGCTGTCGGCGCGGCGCGCGAACACAAGACGCCAGAGGAGATAGCGGATAGATATACAAAGCTTTTTTTAGAAGACCTTATTGAACTGAACATAAATACAGAAGATATTAGTTTTCCGCGCGCGACAGGTTATATAAAAGAACAAATCGCCCTTGCTAAAACTCTTGAAGAAAAAGGTTTCGCGTATCGTCTGCCGAACGGACTCTACTTTGACACGCAGAAATTCCACGGTTATGGGAAACTGGGCGGATTATCGCGGGCGGACCGCGAGGCGGGAGCGCGCGTTGATGTCGTCAAAGGCAAGAACAACCCAAATGATTTTGTGCTATGGAGGATAGCCGGAGCAAACGACCTCCAGCAGTGGGACAGCCCGTGGGGCCGCGGGAATCCGGGCTGGCACATTGAGTGTTCAGCGATGGCTCGAGCTCTGCTCGGCCAAGAAATAGACATCCATACAGGCGGAGAAGACTTGTCGCAGATACACCACAACAACGAAATTGCTCAATCAGAAGCGGCGAACGGGCGCACGTTCGTGCATTACTGGATGCACAGCGCATTCCTCACTATGAACGGAGAGAAGGCTTCCAAATCCACAGGGAATGCAATTTATTTATCAGACATTATTGAAAAAGGGTTTCATCCGCTCTCCCTCCGATATTCCTTTCTGCAAGCGCATTACCGCACGCCGCTTTCATTTTCTTGGGACGCTCTCGCCGGCGCTGAAAGCGCGCTTGAACGGCTTTGGAAAATTTCTCGCGATGTAGCGAGCGAATCAGGCCGTTTGAGCGCATCCGGCGAAGCGCGCGACAGGTTCCTCGCATCTGTGCGCGACGACCTCGCGACTCCGCAGGCTCTTAGCATCCTATGGGATTCTCTTAGAAGCGAAGAATACGCGCCTCGCGAGAAGTGGGGGCTCCTTGAGGACGCCGATGCGCATTTCGGCCTCTCGCTCATAAACCCGCCGGAGGCAAACTCCCTTAAAGAGGCGGATATTCCGGAAGAAATAGGGGAAATGCTCGCGCGCCGCTCTGCGGCGCGCGCCTCCAAGGATTTTAAGGAGGCTGACCGCATTAGAGGCGAGATTGAAAAAAGTGGATATCATGTGGATGACGGCCCGAATGGCTCGGTGTTGACCAAACGCTCATAGTGGTAGAATCGGGAAATGGCTACTACCGACAGGGTCCCGCCCCAGTCTCTTGAATCAGAACGCGCGCTTCTCGGCGCTCTTCTTTTGAAGCCTGACGCCATTCACGATGTTCTGGATTTAATCCGTCCGGAATCTTTTTATGCGGAGAAACATCGTTTGATATTCGGCGCCATGCACGAGCTCGCGGAGCGTGGAGAGCCGATTGACCTGCTCACCCTCTCGCAGAAAATGCAGGACCAAGGTCTGCTTGAGCGCGGCGGCGACAGAAGCTATCTGGCAGAACTTGCCGGTTCGGCACCGGCTCCCGGCAACTTCTCCCATTATGCCGAACTCGTGTCTCGTAAGTCTCTGATGCGCTCTCTGATTGACGCCGCATACAATATCGGCGAATTAGCATACGACGAAGCGCGCGACACGATGGAAGTTCTGGACGAGGCGGAAAAAAGTATTTATGCGATTGGAGACGCTTCTGCGGCGCATAAGTTCACGGCCATCGGCGATAAGATTCACGAAGCGTGGGACCGCATTGAAGCTCTGTCTAAACGCGAAGGCGGAATACGCGGAGTTCCGTCCGGCTTCCCGGATTTGGATAATTTGCTGTCGGGATTTCATCCGTCAGACCTCGTCATCATTGCCGCGCGTCCTTCAATGGGCAAGACTTCGCTCGCGCTGGACATCGCTAGGAACGCCGCCGTGCGCCATAACGTCCCTGTCGGCATCTTCTCGCTTGAAATGAGCTCTGAACAATTGATTGACCGCATGCTCGCGGCAGAATCGTTTGTCAATTCATGGAAACTGCGCACGGGACAGGTCAAAGAAGAAGAAGATTTCAACCGCATCCGCGACGCGCTGGAGTCGCTCTCCAAAGCGCCGATATTCATTGATGACAAGCCCGGCAATAACATTCTCGCAATGAGAGCTGTCGCGCGCCGCTTAAAGCGCGATAGAGGTATCGGGATGATTATAGTTGACTATCTTCAGCTGATGGCGCCGACATCAACAAAAGCTTCAGACTCTATGGTCCAACAGGTGACTGAAATCTCGCGCTCGCTTAAGTCGCTTGCTAGAGAACTCAAAGTTCCGGTAATCGCGCTTTCCCAGCTCTCGCGCGCCGTAGAGCAGCGCGGAGGCAAGCCACGCCTAAGCGACCTGCGTGATTCGGGATCTATTGAGCAGGATGCCGATGTCGTGATGTTCATCCATCGCGAGGATAAGCGCAATCCGGAAAGCGACAGGCCTAACATCGCGGAGATTCTCATAGAGAAGCATCGCAACGGCCCCACCGGCAAGACAGAACTCTACTTTGATGAAAAGCGCGCCACCTTCCAACCTGTGGACAAGTCCGGCTACGGCGAACTCGCCCAAGAATTCTGATGGACCATATTGAAGAATTAGCTCGTGCGCTCGCAAGATTACCCGGCATAGGTCCGAGGCAGGGTAAGCGATTCGTCTACTATTTGCTATCTGCACCCGCGGGCGAGCGCGCGAAGCTCGCAGAACTTATAATCTCACTTGGAAAAGAAGTTAAGCAATGTCCGGATTGCCTGCGTTATTTCAATGGAACGAGTGCGAATATTTGTAATTACTGCACTGATAAAACGCGCGATGATTCCCTGTTGATGTTGGTGGAAAAAGACCAGGACTTGTCCGCAGTGGAGCGAGCCGGCACGTATAAAGGACGCTATTTCGTGCTCGGCGGGGTGCTGACCCTCTCGGGCAAAGGCGCAATCCGCGAAAAAGAATTATTAAAAATTGTAGAGAAACGTTTAAAACAAAATTTAAAAGAGATAGTGCTTGCGCTCTCGGCGACGAGCGAGGGCGAGCATACGACAGATAGAATACGTGAATCGCTTGCTCAATATCGCGATCGTTTGAAAATTTCTGAACTTGGCCGTGGCCTCGCCACCGGCTCCGAGCTTGAATACTCCGACGCCGAAACGCTCCGCGCCGCCCTCCAAAACCGCCACGAAACCTAATCAGCTATTCAATACCAATTTGATGCTATAGCATTGATTTGGTATTGAACAAAATACTTATTTATTACTAGCGGGCTTGGACGAAGGTGAGGGCTTTGCCGCGCGCATGCGCGCGGCCGGTGCGGCCGATACGGTGGATGTAGTCCTCGTAAGTTGAAGGAAGGTCATAGTTGATAACGTGCGAGACGGCCGGAATATCGATACCTCGCGCCGCGACATCGGTTGCTACCAACACGCTCACCTTCCCTGCCTTAAAAGCCTCTAGAGCCCTCTGGCGCGCTCCTTGGGTCTTATTGCCATGGATGCTTTCGGCGTGGATATGGAGGCGCGAAAGCGCCTTGGCGAGCTTCTCCACCCCGAACTTTGTCCTGCCGAATACGAGCACCTTGCTAAACTCGCGGTTTTTGAGCATTTCCGCGAGCACTTCAAACTTATCCTTTCCGCGCGGAATGCGCACAACATCTTGATCAACCGTTGATGGTGTGTCGCGGCGTTTGACAGAGATAACGACCGGCTGGTCTAAGAAATCTCCGATGAGTTTCTGTATATCTTTACCCATCGTTGCCGAAAAAAATAGAGTGTGACGCTCCTTGCGCATCTTGCCGAGAATAGAACGCATGTCGTCTATGAAACCCATGTCCAGCATCCGGTCTGCTTCGTCTAAGACTACTGTCCCAAAACCAGATAGATTAAGTGCCTTGCGTTCCATTAGGTCTTTCAACCGTCCCGGAGTGCCGATAACGAATGCAGGATTGTGCTTAAGTTGAGAAATCTGCGGACCGATGTTGGCGCCGCCCACAGCAACCATGCCCCTAAATCCAAGACCGCGAGCGAAGCCCGCGAGCTCCTTTTCTATCTGCACGGCGAGCTCTCGCGTTGGCGCCATGATAAGAATGCGCTCGCCTTTCTGCTTTACTGCCTTGTCAATTAGCGGGATGAGGAATGCTGCGGTCTTGCCCGTGCCGGTCTCGGCGAGGCCGACAACGTCTTGGCCCAGAAGAACGTGCGGGATAATTTTGTCCTGAATCGGAGTCGGCGATTCATACTTCTTCGCAATGATGTTTTTCTTCAAATGCTCGCCTATATTAAAGTCAGTAAACTTATGCTCGGGAACGAACACTGGTTCCTCGGTAGTCACGACCGTCTTGTTCATAAACTTTGAAATTTCTGCTTCCGTTTCGCCGAACACTCCGAAGCCTCCCCGACGAGACGGGAAGCGTTTTCCGAAGCGACTGGCTGGAGCATTCCGATGCGACCCGAAGGAGCTAGGAAAACGCTTCCCGTCTCGCGGACTTCTAGAAAACTTTGAATGCCCACCGGACGCGCCGGCAGACTGATGATTCCATCGCCCTATTTGCATGTAGAAATGTTAACTAATTAATACTGTCTATTTGGACTTTAAGAAGCGGCTGTCTATGCCCTTTGCGCTTGTAGTAGCGGCTCTTCGGCTTATACTTCACCACCTCAACCTTCTTTCCGAGTCCGGCGACAACAACAGTGCCCTTGACCTCTGCGCCTTTAATAGACGGCGCACCGATGGTCGTGTCCGAGCCGTTGTCTACGAGGAGCACCTCGTTAAATACAACCGAGTCACCTTTTTTCAAATCCGCAGGGAGCTTCTCAATAGAAATCGTGTCGCCCTTGGAGACGACATATTGCTTCCCGCCGGTCTTGATTACGGCCACTTCCATAGTCCCCGCAATCTAGCACGCTTCTATATAAAAAACAAGCTGAATTATCGGTGCTATACTAGACTAGTATATTGAAATCGAAGTATGGGTAAAATTATCCACACATATCAAGATAGCTCATCAATTTACCCTAGCGGGGTAGAATTACTTCTGGATAGCAATGAAAAAATAACAGTCGGTAACTCAATTTCTGGAATTAAGATGTATGAACAAATTTTCTTCATTTTCCCTAGGTTAATTTGGAGATGTGATAATCCATCGGTTATTGAGAAATGTTTCCCCGTATTGAAAACTAACTATTTAGGAAGTCCTCTCGAACAAATAGCCTTAGACATTGCTCAAAGATTTAAAACTAAAAAAGAGCTTATTTCCTTTTTGACAAATTTCAAGATATGAAAAAAGTAACATCATACATGTTTTTGATTGTATTCGTAGTAATCATTGGTTTTATTATGTATCAATTTAATCCGAAGCATTTGGTTTATACTCTTTTACCACTTTTGATCTGGGGAGTGTGGTATACAAATACACGGCAATAACACCCGATTTGAATTCGAACGAAAGCCGGTAATACCCGAGTCGCGAACGATATCCAGTAAGAGGTTCTTATAATTTTCTAGTACGAAATTCAGACGCAAAACAAAAGTTGGGATTTGCTCATACTTTGAGCCGTTTTTTAGCGTATAAAAGACCCGACCCCCCAATAAAGGGGGGCCGGTAAAATCTTTCATCTATAAGTATACGCGGGACGATTACGCTGTCAATGGGATGCGTGGATAACTTTTTAAACTACCGGAACACGTATAAATTCTAGGTCACCTTGTAATTCGTCTAAAAGTTTGTAGTTAGTTCTAGTATTTTTTATTGCAAAATCTTTTAGTTCCCAAGACAGAGTATTTTCAAACGAATAAATACGTATAAACTTTCCTATTGAGTGGAAATAGGTGACTGCGGAAAGAAAATCTGAGTCACCACCAAACAGAACGATGTTGTCGTAGTCATTAACAAGTTTATGCATGTCAGTACCAATTTCCATATCCATATCTCCTTTAGTACTTCCGTCCGGCAAATACTTCAATTCTTTTCGACAGACGTTGTACCCGTACCCCTCAAGTTTTTGATGAAACTTTTTCGTGCCTAGAGCACGAGTTATATAAGGTTCACGTCCTGGATTATTGTCCTCAATACCATAGAAGTTATAGAAAACCGGGGTATATCGTCCCTTCAGAAATTCTTTGAGTTTCTTATAACAAATATCGTAATTGAGTTTTGTGCCAGTCGTTTTGTCTCGAATATTCATAGCCCAAAACAAATTTGAGCCATCAATAAACACTCCTGTTCTTAATTCCTTTACTCTGGCGCTTGTCATATTGTAAATATAACATACTTATGTGAGTTTTCATTTCAATTCCGTTGTTGGTTTTTCAAGCAGTTCGGGTTCAATGCCGATTTTGGACTCGGCGATGCGGTAGACATCCTTATCTATCTTGCCGAGCTCTTTGTAGCTCACTTGCGTTGCAAATTCATCCTACTCCTGTAAAATATATTTATATGACTAAAGGGACCACGAAACCAGTTACATTTATTGCCACACAGTACAAGAGCAGACCTGTGAACGTTAGCTTTTATACTAAAAACGGCGAAAGAGTAAAGTTCACTGCTACAGAAAAAGCCCCCGCCAGAGTGCGTGTGCATTTTCGGGCACGCAAGGTATAGGAAATGGCGACTTTTGACTACCAGTTTGGTTTAACCGAGCTTGTTCCCTCTAAACAAGATGATCGAGAAAGAGAAAAAGTTACTGCCTTTAGAAGCTTAGTTGAGAGGACATTAACACCACAAGTTATAACTTCACTAACGATTTTCCCTTCTAAAAAAGAGGTTGTTATTTTTGTAATTCAATTTTTCTTGAGCAGAAAAGAATACGACGCTCGAGATGTAGATAATATGAGCAAAACCATTCTTGATTGCTTAAAGGGAAAGCTTTACATTGATGATTCGCAAGTGAGAACTCTTTTAATAACCAAAAAGATATCCTCAAAAGTTCCTACTAATTTCGTTTTTGTAGGTATCAGAGAATTGAAGGGGGAAACCGATATAGAAGTGGTACAAACAATGCTCTTACAACAAGCCATAACTCTTTATCAAACTTCAGTAAAATCGTCCTAGATTTTTTTATTCTAGTCCTGTTACAGGCTTATCCAATAACTCCGGCTCGATGCCGATTTTGGACTCGGCGATGCGGTAGACATCCTTATCTATCTTGCCGAGCTCTTTATAGCCCGCGTTGTAGTGGCTTACGCTCGTGCCGAGCGAGACGCCGAGCTTTTTATAAAACGCTTCGTATGCCTGCACATGCTTACCCAACTCCCCTACTCTCTGCTGTATCTCCACCGCCTTTTCTTCTATCTTCAACGCCTTGAGCCCCTGCATAACTGTTTGTAAATATGCGAGAAATGAAGTTGGAGAAACTATTATTACTTTATATTTCCCCGCTGCCCTCTGTATGAGATTCTCATCTTCACCGCCACCCACTTGGTTGGTAAGGAGGTCGTAGTAGATGCCCTCGGACGGGATAAACATAAAGGCGAAGTCCATCGTGTTCTCTTCAGGCCGGATATACTTCGCCGTTTCTTGAATGCGGAGCTTCAGGTCGTTCACAAACGCTTTTTCAAACGCCGGACGCTCCGCGTCCGACGCGTGCACGAGGCGGTTATAGTTATCCAGCGAGAACTTGGAGTCTATGGGGACTATCTTGTCGCTCACGAAGACAGCCGCGTCTACTATCTCGCCATTCTTGAATGGGTACTGCATCTGATACATCCCGGGCGGCAGTACGTTTTTTAAAACAGTTTCCAGATAATATTCTCCAAGTATTCCTCTCTGCTTCGGATTCTTCAGGATGTCTTGCAGATTCTGCAATTGCTGTGCGAACCCTTGGGTCTGTCTGCCTATTTCCTTCACGCTCGTGACTTCCCTTGTCATCCCGCGCAGTTCTCCGGCGATGGCTTGCATCTGTTGTTGGATAAGAAGCAGGCTATTCCCGTCTTCAGGCTTTACTGTATTTTTCTGAATTAAGTTGAAAATAACGGCAAGTCCTACGACAAGGACGATAAGAATGAGAATGGCGAGAATCGTGAGAATATCCATCGGCTATAGTATACTACCCGATATGGCTATCCACGAAACACTTAAGAAATCTATCCCCGACGCGCTCCGCGCGCATGACGAGGTCAAGCTTAGGACCCTGCGCTCGCTAGTGACCGCGATGACAAATGAGGTAGTGGCTAAAAAGCGTAAGCCCGACGAATACCTCAACGACGATGAGGCATTGGCTGTTATAAAACGAGCCGTCAACCAGAGAAAAGATTCTATAGAGCAATTTGAAAAAGCGTCGCGCAATGACCTAGTAGAGCCAGAGAAGGCAGAGCTGGCGATACTTGAATCATATTTGCCAACCATGATGAGTCGCGAGGAAATCGAAAAAATAGCGAAAGCCAAAATGACAGAGCTGGGCGTATCAACAAAAGCCAATGCGGGTAAGTTCACCGGCGCCCTGATGAAAGAATTGAAAGGCAAAGCCGACGGCGGCGATGTGAAGGCGGTTGTAGACGCTCTTCTCTCCTAGCCCGAACTGTTGACAGCGCATTTGTATTTGTCATACTTTCACTATGTCCAACCCTATGGAGGGCAGAAATATGGACCCCAAGCTGGCGAAGATTCTCGCCGAACACGCTGTGCCCCGCGAGAAAAAAGCGTCTGAAGAAATTGCGGCAAATGATCCTTCACACGACGCTTCCGCCGCGAACACAGCTGAAGAAATACCTGTCTTGTTTGCACAGATGTATCCTCTCCTCACGAAGAAGTTACGAAAGAGAAGGGGCGGAGGAATGGCACAACGCTAGATCTCGGCCGGTGGCGACACCGGCTTTTTTTTGTTATAAAACATACACGGCCCTATCGTCTATCGGCTAGGACACATCCTTCTCAAGGATGGAAGCGCGGTTCGATTCCGCGTAGGGTCACAGAAAGACACAAAACGCGCACTGCTGCGCGTTTTGTGCTTTTTGTTTGGAGCAAATTACTTAGTGACTGGTGACCACGCATTGCTGGCAACAAAAAACGCCACGGGTTGCATGGCGCCAAAAATCTTACACGGAGTCTTACGGAACGCCCCAATACGCAAGTGGGTTTCTCCAGTCTGGGTAATGTTTCTGGAGCCATTTTTCACAATGGACAAACCCGGGACTTCTTTCCTTGCCGCGATGAGCGGAATTTGCTATCAGAATTTCAGTTTCTGCGATGTGGTTGCATTCAGCGTAACGGTAGACGTTGGTTTCCCTGCCGACGATCTTACGTACATATACAATCCAGCTTGTTACCAACCACCACTCTTGCACGCAGAAACGAGTGAGGAGTTCGGCATTTGTGTTGAACCGCCGGTTGATATTACCGAATCTGATCCGACGACGATGTGCTGTGTCCACCAGGTACTGTCCGAATTCATCGTGCGTTTCTGTCCAGCCGTTGGGTACTTGCATGAGGAAGTATTTGGGTTCATCTTTATGACCCTCGCGGGCGAGTTGGCCTATCACCAGACCGAGTGTCTCTGCCATAGCTTGGTGATTACCGAATACCTGGAATGCTGGCAGAATGTGAATTGGTGCCTTTAGCGTTGGCTTCATTCGTTCTCTCCTTTTACATACGTGAAAAATCTATTCCCCAGCCACTACAGTACATCTGAGATGTTTAAAAGTCTATATCCTCCTCTTCCACTCCCGCTCTTGGCGGACGAGGAGAGAGGCGTCGGAAGGGTTCGCGAGAAGCGCTTCTACAACGCGCTCCATGCGGATTGACTGCGAGCCTTTAACCAAAATCACGTCGCCTTCGCGAGCGAGCGCAGGGAGCGCCGCGGCGGCCGCGCTCGCGCTGTTAAATGTCATTACTTCAGTTCCAGAACCGTTGGCGAATGCACGGGCGCGAATACCGACAGCCACGACGAAGTCTGCCGAGCCGCGGGCGAGCGCGCCTATTCTCTCGTGTTCCATCACGGAGTAACGGCCTAATTCCAGCATATCGCCCAGCACAGCTATACGCCTAGTGCGTCCGCCAGCTGGCGGAGGAAATGATTTCAGAGTTGCGAGAGCCTCTTCAACCGCCGCCGGTGAAGCATTGTATGAATCGTCAATGATAATTGAGCCGTTTTTCCCCGCGAGGAGGCGGCCTCGACCGGGCGGCGGCTCGTAATTATTCAATGATTTAAGAGCTTCGGAGAGGGGTATGTCAAACGCGCTCGCAGTTGCGAGCGCGGCGGCGGCAGGCAGAAGTTGTGCCGTCCCGACAGAACCTTTCACAACCAGATTTTCTTTTTCTCCGTTCACGACGACGCTTGCCTTCATTCCTAGAACCTTCCCTTCTGATTCATAAAAGCCGGCGTCTCTGATGCTCACCATAGCGTCATCAGAAACGCCGTACGAGAGTATGCGCGCCGACGTGCGGACGGCGCCGTCAAGAGCGTATTGGTCGTCTATAGAAACGATGAGCGGCGCTCCGGCAGAAAGAGAATACGCGGGAGAGAATTCTTCTTCACGCACAGCTTCTGGAGAGTCATATGCTTCTACATGCACAGGTATCTCCGGAAGGCGCGTTACGACGACAGCGTCCGGAGCCACGATGCGCAGTATTCTGGAAAGGTCGCCCGGCTTGTCGGCGCCGACCTCCAGCACTAGCATATTCGGATAATGGTTCGGCAGAAAGAGAAGCACGAGTGCCCTTTTGAAAACAGTGAACCAAAGCAGAGGATTCTCAAAAGGATTCCCTGCACCAAGGCCAAGGATGGTATACGGCACGCCGAACTCGGTATTAAAATTCTTCTCACTCTTCCAAATATAGAAGCGCTCGGCTAGCACCGCCGCCACGGCGTCTTTGGTTGAGGTCTTCCCCACCGAGCCGGTCACCATCACGATGCGCGGCTTATACCGGCGTACCACGGCGCGCGCGAATGCGGCGAGCATGAACGTGATGAGATATTTAAAGATATTTTTCATGATGGGATGCCGCGGTCGGGGGGCACCGCATAATAATCTATGAGGAAATGGACTAGGTCAAGAAACGCCGCGTCCAGAGTCTCCGACGCATACTGCACTCCCTTAGGGTCGTTAGTGTACAGAAGTATTATGAAGCGCGGAGCGTATGACGGAAAGAATCCGACAAACGAGTGGAAGAATCTGTCTTTGTAATATCCTCCCTCTGGGTTGGTTAGTTGCGACGTGCCGGTCTTAACCGCCACCGACATCGTCGGTATTTTCGCCTTCTTGTTGTACAGGACTTCGTCCATGAGCGCGTCCATCATCGCTACCGTCTCGCGCGTTGACGTGGCTGAAAAAACGCGAACCTTCTTTCCCCAATCAATCTCTCTCTCTATTCCTGAATTGAGCCGTATCGCGCTCACAAGATGCGGCTGTACCATCTCGCCTTTATTTGCGAGCGCGCCCAGAGCGCGAATCATCTGGAGCGGAGTTACTGCTATTCCTTGCCCGAACGCGGCGGTATCGTAGCCAACTTGCTGTGGTTTGGACAAATTTCCAAGCAAGGCTCCCGTCTCGTTGGGCAGGTCCACTCCGGTTTTCTCTCCGAAAAGCTTCGTAAAATACGAGCGAAACTTGTCCTGTCCGAGTCTGTCCGCGAGCCACGATGCGCCGACGTTGAGCGACTGCATTATTATCTGCCTCATCGGTATGATTCCGCGAGCCTTTGAATCCCAATTGCAGAGCTTTGCCGCATTGACCGTGATGCATCCAGTGTCGTTATAGGTGGTCTCCGACGTTACGACCCCGGCGTCAATGGCTGAAGTCATCGTTATAGGCTTCATAATTGAACCAAATTCGTACACGTGTTCAACGAACGAGTTGCCGAGAAGCGCCGGATTAACGCTTTTCAAATCGTTGCCGTCATACGTCGGATAGCTCGCTATTGCTACAATCGCTCCGGTGGCCGGGTCCATTATAATTCCGCCGGACTCCTTGCTTGAGTATCTTATATTCAGCTTTTTAACATTGCTCGCGAGGCGCGTCTGCACCTCCGGTTCTATGCTTGTTACTATGTCGCCCTCGCGCGCGTCCTTGGAGTCAACCAGCAGGTTGCCGACGTTGGAAAAAAGCTCCGCAAAGAAATTCCTGTAGAGCGAGTCGCCGGAGCGCGCGAGTGTGTCTTCATACATCGCTTCAAGGCCTGTCCGCCCGGCTAGAGTGTCGCCGGTACCGTAAGAAACTATTCCTATTGACTGCGAGGCGAGTTCTCCGCCGGGATAATGGCGCCACCGCTCGCGAAGCACCTGAACTCCGGGAATGATTTTTTCAGAAAGATTGCGTCCATTCTCCTCCGACAGGCGGTGCGCGACCTCTATGTATACCTGCGACTTCTTGGCCGCCGCGTTCATGAAAGCCTCTCGCGAAATAGCTGATGGAGCCGCTTCGAATATTACAGAATATGCATATTCCGGATCGCTCAATATTTGCGGATTTATCGCTACAAGAAAGCCCGTGTTCAATGTCGCCGCTGATATCAGCGCACCGTCTTTACGTGTAAAATAAATAACGCCTCGGTCAAAGAGTCCGCTCCCGCCGGAAGAAAATTGCCTGTCCGCCTTCAGAGAATATTCCTCGCCGTTTACTATCTGAACGAAGTAAAGCCGCAGAACGATGCCTAGCGCGGCAATAATGATAAATGCGAGAACAAGCCTGATTCGCGAGCGGAACTGTGCGCGCATATCGTCTAACGCAGGGCTGTCGCGCTCTTGGCCGGCACAAACTTCGTAACGGACGGACGAATATATCCATCCGCAATATAGTCAGTCGTAGCGATGCGCTCCACATTGTTAAGGTACATGCTTTCAAGGGCCGCCACTTCAGCTTCGTCGTTTCTCACAGACTGCGAGAATTCAATCGTGAGAGCGGCGTAGCTGACTACTGTCGCGATGAGGCCGATATACGCGACCAGCAGGATGGCAACAATGCCGATACATAATCGCACTGGAGAGAACGGGAGATTTAGAAGCGGTTTATGCATAAGAAAGGACGCCTGAAACCGAGCAGACCTGCCCAGCGACGGCCGCAGAACGTTCAAAAACGCGCAATTTTGCGCTACGCGCCCCGCGATTCGCGAGAACTTCTGCGCGCGAAGGCACAATAGGCTTCTTCTGCGGCAGAGCCCCCAGACCGCTGCCGGCTGCGTCGCGCAATATGTTTTTAACAATTCTATCTTCTATGCTATGGAATGAAATAACGGCGAGTCTGCCGTTTGGAGCTAAAGCAGAAAGCGCAGCAGATAATCCTTCGCGAAGCGCGCCAATTTCATCGTTGACCGCGATGCGAAGCGCCTGAAAAGTTTTTGTTGCCGGATGACTCTTCCCTTCATGATACCGCTTCGGCGTACCGGCAGTAATCGCGGAGACGAGTGTTCCGGTTGTGAGAATGCGTTTTTTCACGCGCGCTTTTACAATCGCGCGCGCAATAGAGCGCGCGAAACGCTCTTCGCCGTATGTAAAGATAATATCGGCAAGTTCAGATTCAGAAGCGCCGTTGACGATATCGGCCGCAGTCTCCCCAGACTCTCCATAGGTCATCAGAAGCGGTTCATCATTTTGGAATGAAAATCCGCGCGGGGAAGCTATCTGATATCCGCTCCAGCCGAGGTCAAAGAGTATTGCATCTGCTTGCCCTATGCCGAGCCGCTCAAGAATGCGCGAGAGATTTCTGAAATTGTCGTTTACCAGATGCGCGACGGGCCTCTCTGCCCGCCTGTCGCTCGCATACGCCTCGCGTCCGCGTTCTACCGCTCCGGAGTCCGCGTCAATGCCGACAATAACGCCGCCATCTCCGAGGGCGGCGAGTAATTGAGAGAAGTGGCCCGCGCCGCCGAGAGTCGCATCAACGACGGTATCGCTCGGTTCCACCGCGAGGACTTTAAGAACTTCTTTAATCATTACGCTTTCGTGTCGGGGTTCCATATTATTTTATATCGCCGACTTTTTCGGCGAATGCGTCAGCGTCGCGTTCAATATCTGCCGTGTACTTCTTCCACGCGTTCTCCTCCCAGATTTCAACCCTATCCGCGACGCCGGCGATAACCGCTTTTTCTTTTATTCCTGCAAACGCTTTTAGATGTTCCGGAACCAGCACGCGCCCGTTGCCGTCCACTTCAACTTCTGAAGAGCCGGCGAGAAAGAGGCGCGCGAGACCTCGTCTTGCTGAACTTCCGTTCACCGCGGTCGCATGCGCCTGCGCTTCGCGCTCCCACGCCTTCCTTGCGTAGACGTAAAGACAATGGTCAAGGCCGCGAGTCACGACGACTGCGCGGCCGAGACCTTTCCGGAACTTTGACGGGACCGAAATGCGATTCTTCGTATCAAATGTATGGAAGTATTCTCCTAGGAACATAATCAGATGGCCGTTCCGTGGTGGGCGGCCATGACCCCGCCTCCCACTTCACTAACCATTTCAGCATTATATCCCACCCGTCCCCACTGCCCTAATAATAGTTATCCACACCTGCTTCAATAGCGACATAGCTAATTAAATAAAAGGATACTTAGCGCTTGCTCCACTGCTTGGCCTTGCGGGCTTTGACGAGACCGGGCTTCTTGCGCTCTTTGGCGCGGGGGTCGCGTTTGAGAAATGTTGCTTTTTTAAGGACGGCGCGGGTTTTCGGTTCTGCCTTCACGATGGCTCTGCTTATCGCGTGGCGAAGTGCGTCTGCCTGTGCTGCGATACCCCCGCCCTCTACGTGCGCGGTGACGCGATAATTATCGGCGCTCTCCGCTTTAGCTAGAGCTTCTTCAGCGATGAGTGCGCGCAGGTCAGTCTTGAAATAATCCTTGGGGCTCTTTCCGTTGACAACGACGCTGGAAGTTGGAGCGACGGACATGCGTACAGTCGCGATTGCGGTCTTCCGGCGGCCGACTGCAGTAATAAAAGAAGTCATAAGATGTAAGTTGTAAGGTTAAAGTTATTCGTTGACTATCAAATTCTTCATTCTAGGCTTGCGGAGCTTGTTGCGCGGAATCATCCCGTCCACCGTCTTCTTTACCACTTCTGCAATGCCTTTTTTCGTAATCATTTCTTCCATAGTCATCTCGTAGAAACCTCCCGGGTAGCCGGTGTAGCGCGTGTAGACCTTCCCTTTCGTACGGCGCGCGGGCAGGTGCAGTTTGCCCGCATTGTTTATTGTAACGGTCACAGGAATCGCCTGATTCTTAGCGAAGTGGACAGAGCGCTTGCCGAGGAGGGCGCTCGCAGCCTCACTGCACACTCTACCGAGCGTGCGGTCGGTCGCATCTATTGTATGGATGATTGGTTGCATGGAGATTTTCATACTAGACAAAAGAAATATACGCGAGCTTGCGTGCGTCGTTGCTACCGCGCCTCGCGCGCTTCACTATGCGCGTGTACCCGCCGGTCCTTGACGCGTAGCGCGGACCGATGGAGCCGAAGAGTTTCTTCACCGCCGCCCTGTCGCCGAGATGTGTGATAGCAAGCCTGCGACTAGAAAGCGTATTCAGCTTCGCATAAGAAACTAGACGCTCCACATATGGACGAAGCGCTTTAGCCTTCGCCTCGGTGGTAGAGATACGCTCCTCCAAAACAAGCGAACGTGCAAGCGACTTCAGAAGCGCCCGTCGCTGGCCGGCTTCTCGGTGGAACGTCTGTCCTTTTGTCGTATACGCCATAATTGTTATTCCGGCTTCAACGTAAGTCCGCGGCCGGCCAGCGCGATTGAGATTTCCTCAATCGCCTTCTCACCTATGCCGTCCATTTCTTTAAGCGCGCTTGCCGTCTTTCTCGCGAGACCTGCCGCGCTCTTGATACCGGCATCTTCTAGGGCAGAAGTGATGCGAGCAGATAGTTCAAGGTCTGCGACCTTGATTTTTGATGTGCTCGTGCCGCCGGCCTCCGGCTCGTTTTTACCCTCCGTAGCTTCAGCGGAGGAGGGCTCCTGAAAGCCGATGACGGCTTTCAACTGGTGAATCATCGTTTCAATGGACTTCTCCAGCGCTTCACGCGGAGCTATGGTGCCATTCGTCTCTATAAGAATGCGCAGACGGTTGAAGTCTGTGCGGTCGCCGACGCGCATATTCTCCACTTCGTAATTTACCCGGCGAATCGGAGTGAATGTCGCATCAAGCGCGATAGTGCCGATATTTACCTTGTCCTTCGTGAGAACCTCGCGCGCCACGTAGCCGAGACCGCGTTCAATTGTCGCTTCCAGTTCCAGAGCCGCTTTGCCTGAAAGGTCGCAAATATGCTGTTCAGGATTTTTTATTTCAACTTGGCTCGGGAGCTTAAAATCTTTTGCCGTCACTTCGCCGGAACCTTTTGCAGTGAGCGAAATGGTCTGCGGTTCGTCGCCATGCAGGACGAAATGAACGCGCTTCAGGTTCAGGAGTATCTCCATAACCGTCTCGCGCGAGCCTTCAATCGTGGCGAACTCATGCGGAACTCCTTCAATCTTCACCTGCGTTACGGACGCTCCAGGCAGAGAAGAGAGGATGATACGGCGAAGGCTGTTGCCGAGAGTGTGCCCGTAGCCCGGATAGAGCGAGTCTATTTCATAAACGCCCTGCAGCCCTTCTTCAGAAACAATACGCGGCTTACTCGGAAGTGTGATGTGGTATTCCATAACGCAATCGTAATTACCTTATTGTTAATAAATCTAAATGTTTAAATATTTAAACATCTAATTACCTCGTGTAGAACGAGAGCACGGCAACGAGGTCTCCTGCCGTATCTGCCGACGAAGTCGTCGGGCGCTCTTTAACAGAACCCTCCATAGACTTGGGGTCCCAAGTGAGCCAAGACGGCAGAGGACGCTCCAAGAATCGCTCGCCGAACCCGATGAGAACGCCGTGCTTCAGAGAGCCTTCGCGCACCGATATTTTATCACCTACGAACAGCGCCTGCGACGGAATGCGGGATTTCTTACCGTTTACCGTCACGTGGCCGTGCGCGACCATCTGCCGTGCTCCGCGCCTTGTCGGCGATAGGCCGAGGCGCCAGACAACGTTATCAAGACGCGTCTCAAGCAGTTCGTGTAGGCGGTCGCTCGGCTGGACATTATGCACCTCTGCAAGCGATTTGCGGACATAATTTCGGAACTGTTTTTCAGGAAGCCCGTAGGTTATGCGCACCTTCTGCTTCTCCAGCATCTGCTTGCCGTATTCGCTCTGTCTTCCGCCTCTGCGCTTCTTATTTTTGGCGGAGCGGTCGGCGGATAGCGCAAACTTCTGCGTCTGCGCTTTTTCAAATACCGATGCGCCGAGGCGCTTGGCTATTTTATATCGCGGTCCTGTCTTCATATATTTAAATATTTAAATGTTTAAATGTTTAAATATAACTAAACCCTGCGCGGTTTTGGAGGCCGCGGGCCGTTGTGCGGAACCGGCGTCACGTCTTTAATGGATTTTATTTGAATTCCTTTGCCGGAGAATGAACGCAGTACCGATTCGCGCCCTGCGCCGACGCCTTTGATAATGACTACAGCCTCCTTTAGGCCTATCATCATCCCCTTCTCGCCTAGAAACTCGCCGACCTTCGCCGCCGCATATGGAGTGGACTTCCTAGCGCCGGAAAATCCGAGTGCGCCGGCGCTTGAAGAAACCACCGCATTACCTTTTTCGTCCGTGAGAATCGCCTTCGTGTTATTAAACGTTGCTTCAATGTGAAGAATGCCCTTCTCCAAATGGCGCTTGGTAACTTTAGACATGGCGCGTTCCTTGCGTCCTGCGTCCATTCCTCGGCCACTCTTCTTGATAATGCGTTTCTTACCCATACATTTATATTTGCAAAATGAATTTTACGTTTTTTCCAGCGTACGGCGGCCGGAGGTCATCGTTTTACGTACGTTGCCGCGCCGCGTGCGGGAGTTTGTCTTGGTTCGCTGTCCGCGCACCGGCAGTCCGTGCGCGTGGCGGTCTCCTCGGATTGAGCGGATATCCTTCAGGCGTTTTATATTTTGTCCGATTTCTCGGCGGAGTTCGCCTTCAATCGTAAACCCCTCCGCGAGCGAGCGAATCTTCTGTTCCTCATCGCTTGATAGTTCGTCGCCTTTCTTGTCGGCTGGGACGCCTGCCTGCGCGAGAATCTCGCGCGCTCGCGCCGGCCCGATACCGAAAATAAGCGGCAGCGAGTACGCGAGTTGTTTATTATCAGGAATGGTGACGCCTGCGATTCTCATGTTTATATTTTTAAATATTTAAATATCTTTTAACCTTGTCTGGCCTTGCGGCGCGGATTCTTCTTATTAATACGATAAAGGCGCCCGCCTCTCTTGACGAGCTGGTCTCCCGGCTGTTGTACCTTTATCGATGCCTTAACCTTCATCTTATTGTTTGTAATTAAATTACGTTAATCTGCGAACAATTCTCGCGCGGCCTCCGTAAGGGTCCAGGACCATATCCACTTTGTCTCCGACCAAGACGCGTATGCGGTGCAAACGCATCTTGCCTGCGAGATAAGCAAGCACGAGCGGCTTCTCTATCGCCTCTGCTTCTTCACCTTCGACAGGTTCCATGCGAACCCTGAAAAGCGAGTTTGGCAACACTTCTTCAACGGTACCGACCGCTGTCGTTTTCGTCTCTTCGCCTAGGGTCATGCAGATGCCATATCAATGTAGCAGATGTCCGATATATCGTCAAATTATTGGCCTGCCACTGTGACCGAGATAGAAGAGGGGTCTTGAGGGAATGTCTTTCTCCAGAATGGACGAAGGATTATAGCCGCCCTCTTGACTTCAGGATAATTGGTTAAAGCGACTTCGGCGGCCGAACGCGTTTTACCCGCTACGGCGGCGGATATTCTGTTCTTATCCACTGTATAAATTAGCTCCGCCGTACCGGCTAGAGTAAACGAAAACGTCTCATCATTTGCATCCGGAATGTTGGAGGAGGCTAAAAGCAAATTATCGGCTGAAGACAGCATTAACGGTTCACCTTGATATCCAAGACCTGCGACAGAGTATGCAATTCCCTTCGCGAACTCTGAGTTTGGGAAAATGATTGCCGTGATTGTTCCCTGCTCCTTTATCTCCACCATTCCCGTAGCAGAAGACGGCGATGAATCCATAGATTCATACGTTGTGGTAATCGCCCCGGGCACTAGAACGTATCCGGACGGTATCTGTGTCTTGATGCTCTCCAATAGGTCAGGAGCGAGCGCGGCCTTCAGAGCGCTACGAGCCTGCTCTTCAATGGCCGAATCTACGATTGGCACGCTACCTGATGCTCCACCAGCCATCGCGCTCGTAGAACGCGCATATACCATCGTTTCCTGCGGGGTTCCTGCGAACCCGGGGATACTGAAAGATGTCGGTCCGACATTATAAGAACTGCCGGTTTTATCCGCATAAACCTTTGCCGTAACACTGCCGGGCTTCGCGGCCGTGCCTCCAGGAATAGTTATGGCTGAACGTATTCTGAAAATTAACCCGGCTGAAGTAGCGAAACGCGTGTTAGCGATTAGCTTCTGCGCTCTAGCCTGCATGTTGTAGACGGTGATTGTACCGGACGCAGAAGAGTTCACGGTTTTAGAACCGCCGCTTTTGACGCCTTGGGATGCTATTTTCTGTGCAGTGATGATTTCAAACGGCAACGAACCGCTGCTCTTGTTCGCGGTGAAAGAGCTCTGCACTGCGGCGGATACCGTAGCCGGTATCACCTCAACCTTGGCCGCTGAAAAGTAAAAGAGTGCGCCGATAGAGACCGCGACTACAAGCGCTACTATTCCGAGCGTCATATAAGGGAACTTGGGCGGTTTGTCGGCAGACAGATTAAGAGGTTCTCTACCGGAAGAGTTTGTAAGAGACCCGGTCTCCTTTCTCCTAGATGGCGGAATGATGTCGTTTAGTGTGCGCATAGGTAAAAGTATAACATTACTTTTCGCGATGTTGCCAATAGAGCGCCATGAGGAGAAGCTGGAGGTCCGGCGGTGCGGTTGTTACTTGTTTTATAGAACCTGATATGTGGCCGGCTTTTACTGGGACTATCCTAGGCGGATTGTCCGAAAGCCAGAGTCCGGCCAGCCCGGCGGAATTAAGCGCCTTTTCCAATAATAAAATATCTTTCTCTTGTGCCAATAGAAATATCGTCCTTGGCAGAGGATGCTCCTTGGCTAGTTTTGTAAATTCATTTATTACTTCCGTTACCCATGAATCAATGTTTACTCCTATCGCATCTGAAACTTCGGCTACCGCCACCAGCAGGCCTTTGCGTACCAGAACTATTGATATCAATTGGCCAATCGCGTCCAGGATTAATGCATCTCGCTCATGCGGAAATACAGTACGCATGGCCTGATAGCGCACGGAACTGCCTGCAATGGAGAGGATGTTCTTTGTGTGGAAAAGTTTTCTAAGAGATTCTGCAATGCTTTCTGAAATTTTTTCATCAATAAACGATGTGAGCAGTATTATGGACGCTCTGTGCGCCTTTTTACCATACGGCTCACGCGTCTCATAACCGTTAAGAATTGTGCCGATGATGCTCTCGTCGGCGAGGATTTTTCCTTCAGCAGTTACACTTGTTTTCTCAAGCGCTGTAGCGACCATTCTCTTTGTAAATATAAACGGCATCTTCCTTTCAAAATACTCCGTGCGCACCTTGGTTTCCTGCCACGGAGCATCTACGGACACTAATATTGTATCTGCATGACCGCTATCTGTGGTACGTGCGAGAACAGGCGCACCTTCTCTGATAAGCGCGTTCCCAAGAATTTCGAACGCTCTTAGCATTGCTTTCTCGTGTTGTTCTCCTTCTCTGATTTCTATCGGCATACGGCGCGTATACAAAATTGAAGGAGCTTCTCCGTTTTTATAGTGCGCGTACGCTCCGGCGACCGAGCCGGAGCTGATATCTATAAGCATCAAAGATTCTGTATTTGTAGGATTAAATATGTTCCTGAAGAAACTCATCGCTTTATTCTACCCTACTCCGCCAAGGCTTCGAAGGGCAAGGCACCTACTCCAGTGCGGCTTTTATCCTTCGCACACCAGAAGATGAGGCTTCTTCTTTTACAATTTTAAAACGGCCGAGTTCGCCTGTGTTCGCGGCGTGCGGGCCGCCGCAGAATTCTATTGACGAACCGATTATGTACACGGAGACCGTGTCGGGATATTTCGCCCCGAACTCGTGTTCGGCCCCAAGCTTGTCGGCTTCCTTCTTGGACATAATTTTTTTCTCCACCCGTATGGCTTTTTGAATCTGTTCGTTTACTATTTTTTCTACTTCTTTTTTCTGTTCGTCGGTCATTTTTTGTCCATAACTAAAGTCTATGCGCAGGCGTTCGCTGGTTATATTGCTTCCGCGCTGATGCACATCCGTCCCCAGCACTGTTTGTAGAGCTTTGAGCAGTAAATGATGAGCTGTATGGTATTTAACAGTCTGCTCGGCATGGTCGGCGAGCCCTCCCGCGAACTTAGCCGCTGCACCCGCACGCGAGAGTGCCTGATGTTCCGCCATCTGCTTCTGTACAGCCTCCATATCAATCGTAAGTCCTTTTTCTTTTGCAATTTCTGCCGGGAGCTCTATCG
>ERZ1292645.219-Hain-H14-02um-R2-219-length-23911-cov-9_pt1 | contig 23911 bp, 45 predicted proteins | sample MGYA00564401_ERZ1292645 | MGnify/ENA primary metagenome ERZ1292645 (study PRJEB36523, sample SAMEA6512644) | groundwater metagenome | collected 2019-01-09 | study: AquaDiva: Metagenomics assemblies of 32 groundwater samples | reverse complement strand
TTGATCCCAACAAAGAGGCAGACCGCTGGCAGTATGCGGAGCAGGTCTTGTGGGCAGAGCAGGGACTTGCACCCTGGTCTTGCGCGAAGGAGCAGCCATGATCCATTCTGTCATCACTTGTGATAAGTGTAATCCGGACGGAAACATTCACGCCTCACCAGTGAATCGGGGACGTGGCATCTTCGAGGGTAGCTGGACAGCAGCAAAAGAACTTGGCTGGAAGGCGCTCCCAAGTATGGGCCAACTTTGTATTGAGTGCCAAGAGGAGGAGCCATGAGAGAGGTAGTCCTAGAGATCAGTGAGCCTTGGCGAGGCGACATGAGCTTACGATACTACCCTTCTGTGGGCGCGGTTTATTCTCGCGCTGTCGGTCGCCTGTACACAGGCCGAGGACCCGGTAACGGCAATTGGCCGCGCGATATCCCGCCGGGTCGCTATCGTGTAACCTTCGAGCCAATCGAGAAGAAGCCATGAGACTGGGTAGACGTGGCCGCGCATCCTGGCGCACCTGGTTACCAGAGTGGTTTGAGCTCTTAGAGCAAGCAGATCGCGACCTGCTGGACGGTGAAGTACCAGAGTGGCGGACCTGGCCCGTTAGCGCGGTGGAGCGCGGCTTGGCCCATATCAAGGCCCGCATCGCCCAGGAGGTGGAGCGAGCCGCGATGACGCCAGAGGAACGCAAGGCGAAGGTGGAGCGCGACCGGCGAGATTTGTTCGGGTAGGAAGGAGGAGGGTATGCAGCCAGTCATTGAGGGGGGTACGTTACTACCATCCATGTTACACCCCATCACGCACATCACGCGTGGGGCCATACGAGAGCAGGCCCGCATCGTGGCGCAGGCCAGGGGGGATGCGGCGGAGGCAAAGGACGCGCTATCAATCCTGCGCGCGGCCTGGGAGGAGCATCAGTCGGTCATCATATCACGAGCCAAAGAACTCTCGGAGCTTCAGGTCATCGCGGAGGCGCAGCTTCGGGACCTGGCCCTCATGTACCACGCGGACACGGGCGACAAGCACCCCGGCTCCGGTGTAGAGATACGGATTCTCCAAAGGCTGAGCTACAATCCCGATATAGCCCTGCTGTGGGCGAAGGAGCACAGACTAGCCATATCCCTGGACAAGCGGGCCTTCGAGAGCATCGCCAAGAACGATCCTATCGACTTCGTGGAGATCAGCGAGGAGGCCAGCGCCACCATAGCGACAGACCTAGCGAAAGCACTAGAGAAGGAGGAGCAACATGGCAACCAAAACGGTTGACCACATCGAGGAGCACATACGGGAAGATGCCGACCCCTGGTGGACGGTACACTGGTCAGATGGCAAAAAGAACAATCTCATGTCAGGCCAGAAGGAGATCAGAAACGCACTGATAGCGGGCACAACCTATGAAGTCGCCATGAGGCAGAACGGCAAATACTGGGATATCGTAACGGTCAAGCCAGTCGGAGCTAATGGCACTAAGGTCGAAAGCAATGAGCCGAGCGTTCCGCCCGAAGTTTGGGAGGCCAAAGATCGCTCGACGTACATGGAGTCGGCCTACAAGAGCGCCAGTCAGGCCTTCCAAGGCCGGGGTGAGACCAAAGAGGCGCGGCACGATCTGATCGTGCTGGCCCGGTGGATTTACGCGGAGATCATGCTGGCCCATGACGACAAGCCGCTGCCAGCCGTAAGGGAGTAGGCCATGACCGCCGAACAGTAGTTACAGAGGCGTTGGTTTCTAACCGTGGATTGGTGTAGCAGGGGACATCGGGGCATCTTTGCTCGCAACGATGGGGAAGCGTTTTCAAGCGAAAACGAGCATACTGAGGATGAGATCGAGAATATCCTGGATCCGTTTTATCTCGTACTCTCCCCCCAATCAATCCTATTAAGTGAAGAAGAACTGAAAGCCTATCATCGTTTTGTCCCGCTCTCTGAATACAGTGGGGCCTATGGGGTAGTGCTAAAGGACTCCCCTTGACCGCCGGCCCTTTCGTCTATTGCCTCCGGTGCCGCCGGATGCGGGCCAGCACCATTAGTGTGCAGAGCTTCCCCACCGTTTCCACCTGGGGCTGGATCAGTAGCGTTAAGGTCAAGATGTATCGCTGCCAGGAATGCGGAGACGTGGTCAAGAGCGAGGAAGCATGAACGTCTGGCCCGTACGGGACCCCGGACGCTGTGAGCTATGCGGGCACGACGCGTCCGAACCGCACCACCTTATCCACCGCTCGCAGGGTGGCACCGACCATGACCACAACTTACTCCAGGTATGCCGGCCCTGCCATGACTCTATTCATCGCCAGGGCTACCGCGTGGAACGAACGCGCAGCCTACTAGGAGATGAGCAGGGGACGCTGGTTACGGTGGGAACGTTGTCGCTCTGGAACGAGAAGGATGAGCTCGTGCTGCAACGGCACTTCAGCACGGGCTTCAATCAGACCGTCCATCTCTCTGAGCTTCAGGCCATGCCCAACCTGCTGGAATACTGCATTGATGAGGTCAAGTACCTGGACTACGAAGGCATGGAGGAGGCGGCGCAGATTGTGGGCCGGGAGCTCGGGGAGAAGGGCTGGAAGTACCTCGCGGAACTCATGCGCCGGGCTCGGCTGATGATCCCCTGGGGGGACCGAACCGAGAAGCTGACCGCCATCGCTGAAAAGTGCGGCCTATCATGGCGCACCGCCCAACGCCTGGCCCTTATCGCGGAACGGATAGACCTGCCAACGTTGGCACAAAGCAAGGTTGATGACATGAGCCTGGTGCTGGTGGCGGCGGAGGCCGCGGATCCGGTGGCGACCCTGGCCCACATCGAGGAACGTAAGGCGGAGAACCCCAACTACTCGGTGCGGCAAGCCAGGTCTGAGATCGCCACCAGAGAGGCCGTAGCAGGCGGCAGGGGCCTCCAACGCGCCATAACGCTACTCCACACCATGAACGCCATGAGCAAGGACGTAGACGGCCTCGTAGGGACATTGGAGCCTAGTCCACAGGCCGACCAGATAGCGGCACTCTGCCATGAACTTTACGAACGGCTCTTTATCATCGGCGGGCGGGCAAGCCCATGAAAGTAGGTTCGTTATTCTCTGGGATCGGTGGCCTGGACATGGGCCTGGAGCGGGCGGGCATGGAGATCGCTTGGCAGGTCGAAGTCGATCCCTGGTGCCGCAAAGTCCTGGCGAAGCACTGGCCTAACGTCAAGCTCTACGGCGACATCAGGGAGCTTACGGGAGAGGAGCTTGAACCTGTTGACTTGATCTGTGGCGGGTTTCCCTGCCAGCCATTTAGTGTTGCGGGAAAACGGAAAGGAGTTGAAGATGAACGGTGGCTCTGGCCTGAGTTCGCAAGATTACTTCGCGTGGTACGACCCCGATACGCACTCGTGGAGAACGTCCCGGGTCTCCTTAGCGCAGGAATGGGAGACGTTCTCGGCGACCTGGCCGAAGCAGGGTACGATGCGGAGTGGCAGAGCATATCGGCAGCGAGCGTTGGTGCCCCGCACCTCCGTTATCGGGTTTTCATTGTGGCGTACGCCGAGCGCAACGGTGGTCAATGCCAAGTCCTCGGTAACCAAACTGCACGGCAGGGCAGCCAAAGACCCACAAGTCGGATTAGCCGATCAAGTGAGACGATGGCCAACGCCCAGAGCCAACGAGCAAGGGGACTACCAATACGACCGTCACGATCGCAACAAGCGGAGGGATACCCTATCAGGAGCAGTGAAACGCTTTCCTACGATGACGGCTCGCGACAGCCGGTCTTTCAAGGGGAATGTGCCGATGCCGCGCCATACCGGGGCACCGTCGTTGGCGCAAGAGATTGGTGGGACGTTGAACCCAACGTGGGTCGAGTGGCTGATGGGGTTCCCGGAAGGGTGGACCGACTTAGAGGACTCGGAAACGCCGTAGTGCCCCAGGTAGCGGAGTGGATTGGGTGGCAGATCATCGGCGGGCGGGCCAGCCCAGAGAAGGAGGATTGATGGCTTATAGCTCCCGTTACCCTGAAGGTCTTAGCGGCAGCGATCTTTGCTACATGGAGGGCTGTGTTGGCAAAGGGAACTGCCCACGTTGCGGCAAGGTGAACTATGCACTCATGGGCTACTTCGGCGCAATCGCTCGATGGGCGAAGGCGTGGGGAGTATCTGAAGATGAGGCCGAGAGGCGGATAGGGCAGCATCAACTTGAGCTCTGCGAGAGTATGCCGCCAGAGGAGGAGTGATGACTGAGACCCACAAGACGGCCTGGCGCTTTTCCTTACCCTTCTTGCCACCCTCCGTCAACCACTCCTATGTGAACTCAGGGAGTGGGCGCCGCGTCCTCCGGCAAGACGCAAAGGACCTCAGAGATAGTATTGGCTTCTATGCCCTTGCCTCTGGCTTCAGACTCAAGCCGGGCGGATATGCGGTCCATGTTACCTTCACCTTCCCCACAAACCGCCATGACATCGATGGCCCCGTGAAGCACCTGCTGGACGGCATCTTCGGCACTGCCGCCGACAAGCAGGTATGGCGGCTGGTGGTGGACAAGAGCGTAGAGAAGGGCGTGAGCAAGACCGAGGTGGAGATCGAGGTGCTGAAGTGATCCCGTTCCTCTTCGGCCTGTTCCTGGGAGTGGGGGCGCACCATCTCTGGGTGGAGCTACAGATGCGCCGTGAAATGCGCTGGTTCGCGGGCCACCAGGGGGAGGTCGAGATGTATCTGCGGACTATGGCGAGAAGGAATTAAATGGAAAAGGTAATGGTCCCCTGCCCTCGCTGCCGCAAGCCCCGGCCTCTCGCGGCCTCCACCCTGAAGAAGCAGAACGAGCCGGGGCGGAAGGACGCGGTATGCCGGAAGTGCGCGCGCCTGGCCGTGTCCGATCTTCGGCGGACCCAGTGGGTAAACACGCGGAGGCACTGCGCCATCTGCGGCGCGGAGTTCTGGCCCACCGAAGGCATGACGTACAAGCGCTGGATGGCGGTCAAGAACTGCCCTGCGCATCGAGGTGAGCACGTTAAGGTGGCGTCTCGCGTCAAGGCGCGAGTTCCTCGTTTCCCGGAGCATGACGAGAAGCCCCTATGCGTGGACGGTAGTCGGGCTCACCACTGGGTATTAGACCAGCAGGACTGGGGCACCTGCCTTCGGTGTGGGGCCTCGTGGCAGCACCGCAAAGACTCCGAAGGTTGGGATCAGATTAGTCTGGTGCAGGAGGAGGCACAGGATGTCAGAGAGCGGGTTTGAGCAGGAGGTCAAGCGGTTCAGGGTAGTACGCGATGACGCTGAGAAGGCGTTGACGACGCTTGAGCGTCTGCGAGAGCGTCTGGGTGACACGGAAGCGAGCTATGTCTATCTCAGTCTTACGACTATGGAGGTGATTCTTCGACGGTTCCCGGCTGACGGTGACGCGCGCCGTCTGGCCCTGGCGTTGGCGGACGGAGAACTGGTGGAGAAGCGTCACACGAGTGGTACGAGTGGTACGCCACTGACCACCGAATACGTCGTTCAAATGAAGGCGCTGGGGGTCACGGTGCGCTGCGAGGACAACGTGCTGTCGGCTCCTGGTTGTCGGATCGAGTACGTGGAGGAAGTCATACCCGAATACACGCGGGTGACGGCGCGGGTGGTTTGCGATGACCCGGAGGAGATGACGAAGTGAAGGCATGGAAGGTAACTGACAAGAACTTGGAAGAGTTCTTTTATATCGGCTTTGGCGATACGAAAGGGAAGGCCAGACGGTACGCACTCCGTCATATTCCCGCCTTCGAGGATTGCGACTGGACCGACCTCCGTCTCCGGGTCGCGCCGCGTCTGGATGGAGAGCCACATGAGGTTATGCCACGGGAAGTCTACCAAGCGGGCTATCGCCAGAGGTGCGGGGGGCTGTACTGCGAGCAGGCGGTCTCCCTTGAGGATTTCCGGGACGATAGTCAGTATCCTCTCGTCAAGGGGGATCAAGTGTACTGCTCAAAGGATTGTGCGCTAAAGACATAAGCGGAAGGAGGAGCGCGATGCCTGACCCCTTCGAGTACCCCTGTGAATATTGCGGCTCTGATGAGGAGACTGAGAAGGCGGCTTGCAACCACACTCTCTGCGCGCAATGTAGCGAGTTGGCTGAGTGCCCTGTCTGTGAAGAGGAGCGGCTTCCAACCATCGAAGAGATGTCCGGCTCCATCCCCAACATTACGGGTGGCCTGAGCCTGACGGAATACATGGATAGCATAAGGGGAGCATATCTAAGGGAGGAGGAGCGCGATGTTGCCCCTTAGCGGAGAGATGAGGCAGATTATGAATCGCGCCGAGGAGTTGGCCACCGCCGAAGGTGCGCCATCGGTGCGCTTGGACCACTTCCTAGCAGCTAAGGTGCTCGGCGATTACCGCGCCGAAGATGTGATCAAGGTCATTGAACGATGGGGGAAGGAGTGGCGCGGTGCTAACGCTTGAGGCCGCAAAATCAATGAAGACTCTCGGATACCCGCAGGATCAGTGGCCCCAGTTTGTCCGAAGAGAAGGCGGAAAGCGCGCCCGGTACGTGCTGCGGTGGGCCGTGCTGCCAAAGGGCTACTTCGCCTGCCCCTCTGAGGTCGAGGCTCTAGACTGGCTTCAAGAGCATCTCTTTTACTACTGGAGTCGGAACGACCAGGGCTGGTATTTCGCAAGGCCCCCAGAGAAAATGTCGGGTGACTATAGGGAGAACGTAGAGATACTGGTAGGGCAGACGTTCGCTAATGCGTCAGAGTTAGTCCTGGCGATCAAGTCGCACTGGCTCACGCGGCAGGTGGTGGCCCAATGATGGTCGTTCGCTGTCCATTCTGCAAGGAACTTTACGAGTGGCGAGAATATCCTGCTCATGCCTTCGATTGTGGACGTCAAGAATTGCTCAAGCGGCAGGCCAGCCCCGGATCAACCCTCTGCCCGTTGACGATCCGCTGCTCGTGGAGGTGAGGACCGAACGTTAGCCCGCTATCCCCCGTGAGATAGCACCCCTGCCCGGCCTCTACCCAGTCTCCTTCCCAGACCAAGATGCCGCTGTGATGGGCATATCCCCAGTGATCGCCGTTGGGCCGTTCAATCTCCAGATATAGCCCCCACGCCCCTGGCTGGACGTTGTGCATCAAGGCCGCCGCCGGCGCGTCGGGCCAGTTATCCCGCGCAATAACGACACGGCCAGAATAGCGCACCGTGCCTTTTGTTCCGATGGGGCAACGGTAGTCCTTGCCGTAGTGGAAGTGCTCGGAGTTGCCGTCATAAGACGGGTCGTAGCCCCAGGGCTGACCATCGGGGAACTGCGCGGGGACGGGTCGCACCGGCCCCTCTATGCTTTTGGGCTATTCTCGTAGAAGGCCGAGCTCCACGAGCCATCATCGAGCTTGACCGCCTCTAGCCTACCCTTCTCCGTAACCTGGTACGCATAGTCGCCACCCAAGTATCGGGCCGAGTGCCGGGGCTTGCCCACTCTGGCGACCCCAATCTCTGCTACAAGGGCGTCAAAGCCATCAAACAGGCCCGCAAAGCCGTACTCTGGCACTGGCATGGGTATTCCTCCTATCAGGCCGTCTTGCGGCCCAGAATCGATCATGGCAAGGATTAGGCCCTCCTCCACCACCGTGTCGCCTGCGGTGTCGTGGCTTTCCCAGTCGGGATTCATCCCGTATCCGAACGCCGCACCTCCCAGGACATACGCATCAGCTTCCAATTCTTGGGCATAAGCCAGGAGAGGGGCCAGAAACTCACCACTTCCCACCGCTGGGATACCGTGACCACCTCGGTAACCGATGTCGAGTCCATGTTTCCCTGGGCCATCGTTGCTATGATCGTAGCCATCCTTCACCTCCTGGGGCGCTTCGAGGGCAGTTACCCCGCACTCCAACACAAAGAGCTTGGCGTCCGGGTCCTGCGAGAGTACCTGGGGGAACCATTCGCGATAATGAGTCGGAATCGTAACAAGAGGCCAGCCTTCGCCTCCGTATTCCTGACAGCCGTAATACTTCGCGCCCAGCACCAGGAAGCCATGATGGGTGTTACTCCAGTTTCCGACCAGACACTCCTTGCCGTCTCCTGCAAAGAGTCTCTGAGCCTCTTGCCAGAACGCAATCGCCCAGGGGAATAGGTCGGGGGTGCTGGTGTTCACCATCGCGGGCGGCGTCATTAAGGCCCACACGTGCTCGTACCAGGGCTGTACGCTGCACTCTTGGACAAACTCACCCGCCTTAGCTTGGGCAGACAGCCAACCAAACGCGGCCCTTGCGGTATCGGGAGAGAAGTCGTAGGTCGTGTAGTGGCGGGCAATGATCTTGACGCCCAGTGCAGAGATATCGCGGGCCGCGTCGCCGGGCGGGTCTAGGAGCACAACATATTCCATCGGCGTCTGGAAACGGCGTAAGAAGGCCAGCAGTTCGTAAGCGCCTCCCTCTTGCGCGTGGAGTCCAAGCTTGCTCACGCTACCACTCTCCGCATCACTTTCTGGCAGTTCTTGCACGTGCAGTCCTCCGGGTCTCTTACGTTATACTGGGGCCACTCATAGCGCCCACAGAGCGTCCGCAAGGGGAAGTTGGCACCAGGCAGTACAAGGGAGGGCCATCCCACGTTAAGGTGAACGCGCTTTTCCCCGTCCTTCATCCCCTCCCGTTCATCCTCCGCAGCATCTCCGCTATGCCAGCCAGGACTTCGCTCTGCCGGGCCTGTACTTCCAGCCCACCTTCCAGGCTATGATACATGTTCTTCGAGATGTCTGTATGCTCTTGGAGCATCCTCGTCTCGTTCTGCTGATGGGTGAGCCAAGCAGTGCGCTCCTCCTTGTGATCCCGTGTTAGTTGGCCCAGAAAGTTAAAGCTCCATCGGGTGACGGCCACCAAGAGGAGCACCGCGATGACTAGCATCGCGCCGATGGCTCCGCCTTGGCTGATTATGGCCTGAGTTGCTTGCTCCAATTACCTTCTCCGTGTCGTCACGTTCACACCCAGGGCCGTAACGATAGCGAGCAGCCCCTGTCCAGCAGGCCGCCAGAAAGCGTCCAGGGTATCGGGGATGCCTTCGTAGATCATGAGACCTTCTACGAACACCGCAAGCCCAATGAGTGCCGCGCGAAACCATTGCCGCTTCATACCCTCTCCTCCTGTCCCGAAGCTGCTATCGGCCTATCGCATTCGCCACAATCCGAAATCTGCGTCTGGTTCCGCGCTCGGATAAAGGGATTCCTACAGCGAGAGCAAAGAATTGCGATGTATCCAGGATGAAGATCCCGTGCTGACGCGTGTCCTCCAATCGGAGACAGTGTACTCGCTTCTGGGTACTCGTGGTGCTCCTTGTCCAGCCCATGTTGGCGGAGGTAGTCGGCAATCTCGTCAAAGGTCACGCTCGTCACCTGTCCCCTCCAACAGCTTGAGCGCGGCCGCGATCTCTTTCCTTGCCTCCATGATAAGGCGGTTCCTGCGGCTCCGTAAGGTCGCAGGCGTGTCATAGGCTGTCTGAAGCAACGCGCAGGCCACGCGCAACTTCCTCTGTAGTTCCTCATTCACGCCATCCGCTCCGCAACTACAAAGCCGACAGGCCCTATCCCAAAGAGATTGACTCGCACCGCTCCTTCAGTCCAGAGGCTTTCCCGTTCCTCCGGCGTGAGAACGTGCATCACTGCGAACCAACCGGGCCAGAGGAAGGTTACTACCTTGGCGGGCTCTGGCATGACCCAGACGGGGATGCCAGTTATATCAACCATCGCGCTTTATGCCCTCCCGCACCACATCGTAGCAAGTAGAGCACAGCGCGCCTAGTCCCGTCAACCCGTTCTTGGACCAGAAGGTAAAGTAGACCGCAGTTCGCCCGCATCGTTTCCCGTCCAGTAAAACGGACGTGCAGGTGGTGGGCGCCACCGCCACCGGGAGTATCTGGTAATCCTCCTGGTGCGCCACGATGTCGGCGATGCGAAGCTCCTGGGTGTCAGTCATGCCTTTAATTCAGCCATCGGAATAGCCTCCCGCAAAAGCAATGAGCCCATCCTTTCACGTCGGTTATGTCCTCCAGCCCGTACTGGCCCTGCACCCAGACCCGCGAGCACAGTCCGCAGCGGTACGTGCGCTCTTGGGGCATCAGAATGAAGCTGTTGGCGGGCTGTCCTGAAGGAGTCATCGCCCCGCTATCTCCTTCAGCACGTCCTTCACGGCGGCAGGCAGGATCAGGGCGTCTATCCGGGCAAGGATAGGGTTAGGCGGCGGCGGTGGCTGAGGTAACGGTTGAAGCAAAGGTGGCACTCGTGGGTCTGCATCCTCGACTTCAACAGCCTCTACGTCTCCTGGCAAGCCAAAACCAAGTTCTACACTGGTGATGTGAGAGGCCAGGGTGGTGTCAAAGGGGCCACCGCTTCCCATCATCACGTTTAGCCACTCTCCCGTGCTGCGCCTCTGGAAGTATCGACTTGGCATCTTAGCTCACCGGATAGGTATAAACGTGGACTTCATCCACGGCCAGTGTTTGACTCGCATCTCCCGAAAGCCCTGTTATCACGATGTCCGTTAACGTGGCGGTGGGCATATCAGTAGTGAAGGCCCGGAAGGTGGAGGCGTCAGGATTACGCCACTCGCTTGTGCCACCACGTAAGTAGCTGGCGACTCCGTAGATGAAGTCAATCTCAGCGTAACCGTTCTCCGCAGCCGCCCCAGCCGTGAACATCCCGGCATTGTTGCTCAACACCTGGGTTGCATTCAGCTTGAGGCCAAGCTGTGGGGTGAAGGCTTGGGCAGTCTTGCGAAAGACAAACACAACCTTCACGGGTGTTCCTACCGCGATGGATAGGCCCGTGATGCTACGAAGGTCAACGGCACCCGTGCTGGTGGTAGTTGCCTCAGTAGTGTTACCCCCAGCGCGGGCTACACCAGACGCAGCATGGGTATGGTCTCCCGCAGCTACCTGCGAGGCCCCAGCGCCTACAGCCGTCCCCGTTAACTGAGTATTAACCACAGGGCTAGTCAGGGTCTTGGCTGTGAGCGTCTCAGTCGCGTCCCTCGTTACCACGACCTGCGCCGCGCCAGCAGCACCTACACGGATGCCAAGAAGGTCTCCCGTAACCGCGTAAAGGCGCACCAAAGAGGCCCCAGGCGCGGCAGGAGCCACCGCGGTGGTGAAGTCCACCCGCACTAGGTTGCCCAGCGAGGTGCTGCCATCGCCCGGGATCCCACTATGGCCGTGTGTCGAGAGGAAGTTCAGGTTGGCCTCGACCTGGTTATCCCAGATGGTCTCGGTTACAACGTCTCCCGTTGCCAGAGCGGTGGGCGCAGTCCAAGGCATTAGTCTTGCTTCTCCACGATCTCTTTGGCCTTCCTTCGGCGTTCCGCCCTGTTAGGCTTGGGCGGAGGCTCATCCTCCTCCACCACAACGATCCCTAGGTCGAAGTTCACCTGGATGATCTTCCCTGGCTTGGCTCCTAGAGCTTCCAGGGCCATGAAGGCCATCTCGTCATAGCGCTGGCCCAGGGCACGCCACTGCTCGTAGATGGCCCGCAGGCGGACTTTCGCTGCCTCTGGTAGTTGGTATGCTTTCGGTTCCATCACTCCATCACCCCAAAACGGTATCGATGCCCAGTCGTGAGCTTCCCAATATCCAGTAGGTCGTGCCCCTGGGAGATGGTAGAAGAAGGCAGAGACTCCGTAGCGTGCCGGCGTCTCGGTCAGATAGTGCTATCGCGAAGGTGCCCGCGCTCGTTGCGCCAGTGCCTTCGGCGATCCCTGCGGTCGTGCTCTGCCGGAGTCGTTGGTTGAATGTGGTGCCAGCAGCCGTTCTTACTTCAACGATGCCAACTAAGGCCAACAGGCCCTCACCGCTTGCTGGCACATCTTCTAACGTGACGCCCACCACGCGGGTATCGTCTTGAATCGCACTCGTATTGAACTCCGCCCTGGACGCGGCCGCTACCAGGATGACGCAGGAGCCTTGCAGCACCAACGCGCCTGAGCCGTTGAAATAATGACGCATGAACTTGGTCGGGTCTATGGGCTGAAGCGCGACCTGCCGCAAGACCTCCGGGGAGAAGATGCGGTTGCCCACCTCTGCGCCCGGCAGCTTCATCAGTGGGCGCGGTGGCGGTTCAGCCACGACGTACCCCCTCTGGCAGATAAGGCTCCGCTTCGACTTCGACTGGACCCAGCATAGCATAAAGGTTGCCCGTTCCCGTCATCACGAATTGCAGATCGGTCTTGCGACAGGTGGTAAAGTGGGGAAAGCGGACGCCGTCCGGCGGATGGTAGTTGTCATTCCAGGTGACCGCCGTGCGGTACGCGGTGGTCTCGTAGTCGGGGAAGGGCCGGTAATCGACGCGCAGAGAGGGCGCGGTAGCGGCCAGGCCCAGGGTATGCGCTCGGGCCTCCAACAGCCGCACGATGGAGAAGTCGTCACCAAAGCCGATCCCCAAACACTCCACTGTCGCCGCGCCCGCGTTCAGGATAACCGCTGACGCGTCCGCCTGGTGGAACTGGGGCGGCAAAATCAAAAAGTAGCAACGGCGCTGCTGCTCGTTTATCAGCTCCGAGTCGCCGCTCGACAGGTACAAAAAGGAGTCATCTTCATGCCACCAGGCAAATCTTAATAAATCCGTACATTGAAGGATACAGCCATGCCAGGTCATCCCAAGTTGGCCAGTTTTTGGGTCGGGCTGGTAACGCCCCTTGTAGAGCTCACTGGTAGTGCCGAAGCTGTTTGCCAGACGAGATGCTCCGCCGGGCGCGTTGGCCACGTTCTTCAGGGTGGCGGTGTTGGCAGACCCCAGGGCTACCACCAGCCATTCTCCAGCGCTGGTGAGCGCGTTCACGGGTAGGTGCAGCCTCGGTATCTTCGGCCCGTTGTGGTGCGGCGCAATAGCCTCATTGATCTGGCCGTGGAAGTATTCGATGATCTCGTAGCCCTCCACCACGTAGTAGGCCCGACCCTCTATTTCGGTAAACGCCTCGAAGTTTGGCCTATCCCCTTGTCCACCCGCGTCAGTGGTGGTGTCCATGTAGTCGGGCGTGAGCTTGATCACCGAGCCGTCAGCTTGCGGGGCGAAGAGTGCCCTTCGCTTGCCACAGATCAAAACCCCGTTATCGTCTTCGCGAAGACTCCGGAAGGAATCCTGGGCCGTCTGGTTATCGCCGATGGTCATAGAAGTAGAAGGTGTGCCGGTGTTGGTCAGGTCGCGGGTGAAAAAAGCCAGGTCGGGGTCGACCACGTAAAAAACGCGGGGGTTGGTGAGATGCCCGCTCTGGAAGATGGCACGGGTGAAGTATCTGGCGCTGCCTGTCTGTGTGGAGGCCGTCCAAGTAGCGCCCGAATCACTGGAGAAGTCATAGGCTCGACTTGATCCGTACCCCACCGCGACCACGCCAAAGGCGCTCACGATGTCCACGCCCTGGGCTGTGGCGACTTCGAGACGTTGCTGCCACACGCCGGCGTTCAGGCGGTAGATTCTGGTGTTGGTGCCGTTGTACGTGAGTAGCCAGGGCACATCAGCGTGGTTGATCTCTTTGTAGACACGGTAGCCAGCCGCGATGCCAGTCCGGTCTACGACTTCACGGGGGCCTGGGCAGTCGTAGGCTGTGTCGTAATTCAAAGCAATGGCACAGTAGCCTGGCACGTGCTCGGCTGCCCCGATCCCGTAGCGGAAGTGGGGAAACTCAGCTAAGAGTCTTTTGGCGGTTCTGGTTGCCATTCTTCCCAGTTACTCCCCTTTACTGCCTGTTCATATCGTTCAAGGAGTTCCTTTTTTACTGCCTTGGTGAGAGGGGGATCGTTACGGATGCTACGCATTTGGGGAGGAGGTTTATGCCCGCGCGTGCTCATGTTAATACCCCATGTGCCGCAGCGGGCGGACGCTCACGGGCGTCGCCAGGCCGTCACTCAGGCTGTCAAAGAGCGCTCGTTGCTCTTTCCACTTCCGGTCATACTCTGGGATGGTGGCCCAGTTGCCGTTCCAGGCAGGGTTGGTGGCCATGCGGTACACTATTTCCCGCACCTTGGTGATGAACAACTCCCAGGTCGGATCGCTGGTCTCGAGCTCTAGCGTTGCCGTGGTATCGGTAGCCAGAGTTCCGTACGTGGTATCTTCCGCCAGCGTTGAAAGGGGACTCTTGCCCTCCACGTAGAGCGCATGGGCCTCCGAGAGCCTGCGGGTGATGCGGAACATGTTGCCCGCGCCCTCCTGTACCCAGTCAGGGCAAGGAATGAGGGTAGAGTGATAGGCAGCATAATCATCCACCCGGAGCTCCGTGGCAGGCGAGCCAGCCCTATCTTCGCGTATCCCGACGCGGCCGCCACCGCCGGAACTTCCCAGGTAATGGGCATACTTCAGGTTGAGGCCCGTCAGCTCGTAGTTGATAAGGAGCGTCCCGTCCACCCAAATCCTGATCCAGGGGCCGGTGAACTGGACTTGCAGCACGTAGTCCGTGGCATTGGCAGTCGTGGTCGCTGCGGTAGTTAGGCTGGTCTCGGTGCCCCCATCCACTTTTCGCAGGTCAACCACGCTATTGAGTAAGCGCACGAGGAGGTAGTTGTTTGTATCGATGTCACCGTTGCGGTCCTCGCCAATCCGAAAGGTCAATGCTGGGGTATCGTAAGTGGTGGCACTTGCCAACGTGCCGTAGACGATGGCCCGGATGAACCCGTCAAAGAGCTGAAGGTCGCGCGTCACGTGGTTGCCGTTCGTTCCCGTTGGCCAGTACAGCCGCTCGGAACTGATCCCTGCCACGCCACTGGTGTTTGTCCAGCCGTTACCTGGGTCTGTGGTGCTGTTGGCCCGGTTGAAACGGTCCGTAAGCGCTTGGGGCCCTGCGTAGTAGACGGCGTGAATGTCCCGGGCCAGGGGGATGTCGTACCAGGACCGCTCCGATAGGGGAATCAGCCACCCAAAGAGCGGACGATGAACAAGCCCTAACCGGTATACCTCGCGGATGGCCCTGTTTGCTCCCACCGTCCAGATGCTCGGAGGCAGCACGTGTACCTCATAGGTGACAGCGCTGGCAACCTGGATAGGAGTCGCGGCGGTGCCGAACTGGGGAACCAGCGTGAAGGTGCCAGAACCAGAGGCAAAGTTGCTGATGCGCCGCCACTGGCCCGACGCGGTGCCCGAGTTAAGTAGTTGAAACTTATCGCGGAAGAAGTCAACCTGGAAGCCCGTCCGGTCTGCGTCGACTGACGTGGTGCCACCCGCAACACCCGCGCTCGTCATCGTGCCGGGCATGCGCTCCTCCACGTCCAGCGCAAAGTTGCGGACGTTGGCCTTGGTCGCACTAGCTAGTGGTGTTGGCATCTCAGCTCCCTGGCAATAGCGTTGTCTTGTGGCCGTTGCTCTTGGGAATCTGCTTTGCTATCGTCAGCCTTGTCTTGTTGTTCACTGACGCCTTGAGATTGTCCTTCTCCTCCTCTGTCAGCGTGAAGGCGATGATAGGAGCATAACCCGTTTTCCCGTCTATCGAGATCGGCAGCGCCACTTTGATGTAGAACTCCCCCATGTCCGTCCAGCCCCATTGCAGGGCCAGACCTGCGGTATCTTGCTTTGCCACGTCACACCGCCTTTCTGAGCGCGTCGATCTGGACATGGTACGCGCCCTGCTGCTACTGCGCCATCAACGTCCGTTGAGCACGCCGTGTAGCTAACATAAGGCGCGCCCGACATTTATTTCGCCAGCAGCGCTTGAAGCAAGTCCCGTATTTCGACCAGCAGCGCGTCGGTGCCCTCGGTGATGCGGGTGGCATCATCGTTGGCCACGCCCCGCAGCCAGAGGCGGTTGTACTTGCTGGGACGCCAACTGAAGCGGTCTCTGTCTCCACTAGAGCCTGATAGCTCCCAGGGTGGAGCGCGACGTTCGCCAATGCCGGCTATGGTTCGCGGATCAAAGATCAATTCCTTGGCCATGATTCCCCCTATCTGAAGACTTTTACGCTGTCGAATACCGTGCCCGCAGGCGCAATCAAGCTCGGCGGAATGGCCTCTGCCACCGTCTCCGCATCCATCTTTGCCTGGTAGCCGTGCTCAAGGAAGATTGCCTCTGGAAAGTGCTCGCGACAGAACTCCCGCTGGGCTTGGAGTTCAGCCCAGGTAGTCTCGTTCCATGACCCAAACAGGAAGTCGGTGATAACGGTGTCAGCCTGAAAATCGGGCGCTCTCTCATAGAAATCGCCGATGATAAGTTGGCCCTTATCGTGTGCTTCAGGGATGAGGTAGGGCCAAACCAGCCGCTTCAATGCTTCGCCTCGCTCGAAGGTGGTCACGCTGGTAACGTTCTCGTTGAGGGCCAGGAAGTGCTGAATCAGCCCCAATCCCAAACCACCAACGATCACGCGACCTCGGGCCCGGAATAGCCCGATCTCAGCCAGCGCATACATCTGGCGGGGGTCATCATCGAACCACCCCCGCTCTCCCTCCATGAGCGCGGTGAGTTCGATGGCTTTCGGGAGGTAGTAGAAGGAGCTTGGCCCGTTCATCCGGTACTGTCCCGGCGCCTTCTCGCGCGCGGTCACGCTCCAACCGTCGTGCGAGGCGCGCGGGTACGATGAAGCTACGGTCCGCCAGTGGTCGATGACGTGGTAGCGTGGCTCTTCCATGAGTCCTCCGGTAGGGGGCGCAATCTGCGCCCCCTACCCTACTGCTACAGACCAGCGATGGCAGGAAGCAACAGGGATGCCGGACCCTCCACCCATTCCACGATGGCGTAGCCACCCACGTTCGCGATAGTCCCCCCAAAGTAGCCCAGCAGACTACAGGGACCAACCAAGTAGGGGGGGTTCTCCGGTTCGTAAAGCAGCCGTACCGCATGGAAGGTGATGCTGGTGGCTGAGGCGTTGAAGTCGGTCATCTCCAAGTTGCGGCCCAACTCCAAGTCCAGCACCGGCACCGCCGAAGCGCCCTCCGCCGTCACCAGCGCGATGTTCGCGGTGAAGGCCGAAGCGCATCGGCAGATCGATCCCTGGGCCAGGTCCGTCCTCATGTTGGTCGGAGTCTCGTCGGTAGAGGCCGCAGCCACCCGCCAGAAGGCTAGGCTGTCCACGGCCAGCAGCACTTCGGTCTCGTCGGAGTCAGCCGTAGTCACCCCTGGCTGCGCAATCATGTCCACCAGCAGAGGACGGATGGCGTACCCCGCTGGAACTGATACGATCCATCGCGGCTGGTCAATGTCAATGATGGCGGCCAAGCCGCCACCGGCGATCCCGGTCGAGAAACCGCCCACGGTCATGTGGCGTCCGTAGCCCGCCTCGATCAACTCTTCGATTGAGGGGTTATTCTTCATTGTCTTCGTCCCCCTCTCTCTTTAAAGTCCCGCGATAGCGGGCAGCAGCAAGGCGGTAGGACCCTCCACCCACTGAACGATCGCGTAGCCACCTACGGTCGCGATGGTGCCACCCCAGTAGCCCAGCAAGGTGCAGGGACCAACCAGGAAGGGCGGGAACTTGGGCTGGTAGACCAGTCGCACTACATGGAAGGCGATGGACACCGCCGACGCGTTGAAGTCGGTCAATTCGAGGTTGCGAGCCAACTCCATGTCCAGCACGGGGTCTGCCGAAGTGCCCTGGGCGTTCACGGTCTCCATGTCTACCACGAAGGCGGAAGCGCAACGGCACTGAGAGCCCTGGGCCAGGTCCGTCCTCATGTTGGTCGGAGTCTCGTCGGTCTGAGTGACTGACGCGCCGGTGGGAGTCGGGGCTACTCGCATGTAGCTCAGACTGTCCACGGCCAAGAGAGCCTCGGTCTCATCCGAGTCCGCGGTGGTCACGCCCGGCTGCACCACGATCTCAACGTAGATCGGCCTGATGCAGAGGCCAGGCGGCACGGAGACGATGAACTCCGGCTGGTCAAGGTCGAGGATGGTGCCAGCACCACCACCGACGATACCAGTGGAGAAGCCGCCAACGGTCATTGATCGCCCATATCCGTGAGCGATCAACTCTTCAATCGAAGGGCCAAGTTTCAGGATGCTGTTCACTTTTTCCCTTTCCTTTATCCCCGCTGTTGCGGGGCACTTGTACATCGAGCACACAGCCTACTGGTACGCTCAGGAGCATCACAATCGCAGATGTAGGTGATCCTACATCCCGGGCAAGCGTGTTTATGCGTTGCCATTCTTAGAAGTCTCGCTCCCAAGCAAAATCGAAGAAGGCTATGTCGATGGTCTTGCTAACGGTGTTGCGCGTCCTAAATAGCGCGTACGGCCTGACCAGAACTCCTGAGTCAGGTCCGTTGCTGACCCGCCACTGGATATTGGCCATCAGGTTTCGCCCATCCCAAAGGAAGGCAAATCCCTCGTTGGCTCGTACACCCAGGATGTAGGTCTGCCACGTGTTCGCGGTGGGCGTGAAGCCAGTGGCCCCCGTAGGGGTCGTGAAAATGCTGGTCGCCGTTGGGGACCCCGTCGTCCCGTCACCAACCAGGGCCACCGTTGTGAGCGTCTGATCGGTGTCCATGTGGACGCAAAGGATGTCCGTAACGCCGTTGCCAACACTCGGCGTATCCACGTCCGTAACGCCCGGCAGTGCTTCATCGGTCTTGGGATCAGAGAACCCGATCTCAAAACTGAAGCCCGTAACAGCGTTCGCTCGCCACCTGATGATCATTACCGGGTTGTCGGCGGGGTCGAGGAACGTCTGTGCCCGTTGGATTGCCGTCGCGTCGTTGTCAGTAGCTCCCGTTGCGCCCTGGATGACTCCACCCCTGACCGCGCTAAAGGCGAAGGGGGTAGGTCCACCTCCAGCCGTTACCGTAGTACCCCAGTCGGCGGCTACCAGAGCGCCCGTAAACTCGCTTTCGCTATAGCCGTAGTCGCCCCGCAACAGTCGCGTGAGCAAGGCTATCTTCTTGGGATCGCTCCCCCCAAAGAGAGAGCGAGCATGACGCCGAAAGAGGGCATCAGGCACTTTCATAAGAGTAGGTTCAGCCATCGTTTACTCCTTTTCTGGATGGACTCGCATTCTGTCCGTGATCACCGCGAATGCGCCCGCGCGGCTTCGGGCTCTGGAGTAATCGTTTCCCGGCAGTCCTGGCAGATCAGGACATCATCAAGCTCGTACACCGCATTGCGGTGGGCGCATAGCATCGCAGGATCGCCCAGGAGCCGCTTCACCTCTTCGATACCTTGCACCTGAGCGCTGTTGATTTGCCCGACTCCGAACACCCCCAGCAAGGCCCGCACGATCTCTGCTGTCTTCGGATGACTGTGCTCGTGCTGATGTTCGTGTGCATGCTCGTGTTCGTGTCCCTTTACCGAGTAGGACCCATGATCGTGCTTGTGGTCGTGCTGCTCCAGGGAGTGCTCGTGAAGCAGCAACTCGTGGGAATGCTCCGGCAAGGGATGGCCATGGTCCACGGGAGCTACAGCTTTACTCTTCTTCGCCATCCTTGTCTCCCAAGTCGATGCCCAATTCGAGCAACGCATCACGCTGCTTCTTGTTCAGGCCCACGCTCACGAGCTTCTGCAAAGCTGACTCACTCAGGGTGGCAACTGCCGTCGGCACCGCAGGGGCAGGTACTTGAAGTGCCGCGATGCCCTTTAACAGAGCCTCAGCCAGTGCCTCGCCGCTGCGGATGTTCAGGAGCTCATCCTTATGCGCCACCTTCATGTGCTGGTTCTGGGCCGCCATGAGGCTGAACTGCCGCTCGCAGAAGCGACAACCAAACGGCCCCAAGTCGGTACGCCCCTCGATCTGAGGGAAATGTATCGGCTTTGCTCCAACGAAGCAGGCGCCGGTGTGCTTCTTGTGAAACTGTGTCAGCAACTTGTGGCAGGTGGGCACGAGGGGAGGGTTGAGGTACAGCCCCATCTCGATGACCTGATCCGCTGGTAGCTCGTGGGTGCCACGCTGCATAAATAGGGCCTCCAGCGGATGATTCGCAGCATAGCCGCTGGTCATGTCAAAGTGCCCGTACTGATGCAGTGGTTCCCACCCACTTCGCCGGTACTTCAACTCGTCAAAGTCCCCTATGGGAGAGACGGTGATCCATCCGTTACTCTGGCGGTAGTAGCCCCACATGGGCCTGGCGGCAGTACCTTCTGCCTCTGCCCATTCGGGTAGGTTAGACTCGCCCTGGTCAGCGACGCTGGCCTGGCCAGCAAGGGCGGTCTGTTGGCGGCCCTGGGCCTCAGATAAGGTGGTCATGCGGTAAAAGCCTCCTTCTCCTCGTGGGGCAAAGCATACTCGCCCAGGATGGTGTCGTGTAGGAAGACCGCGCTCAGTTCGTACTCCCAATACTCGGTGTAAAGGATTGCCGGCATCTCTTGGACGCCCGTCTCACCTTCATCGAGAAAGCGCGCTCCCTGGGCTACTTGGGGCAGCATGTCCTTCGCCCGCAATCTTTTGGGGCTCGGCGGCGAACTTGGCTCCATAAACACGTAGGGGCCAGTGATGCGGAACTGAAACTGCGACATGTACGCAAAGCCCTGTTTTGCCATTTCCTGGACAAATAGGTCCGCGCAATGGTTCTTCGCCAACTCCAACTGTCGCGGCGAAGGCTGGGGCTCAACCTTGAACCTGCACTTCAGCCTCAAGGGCCGCTTCCCCAGGTCGGGCCGCAGGATCAGTTCAACCGCCATGCGAGCCTCACTTCAGACTCTGAAGGCGAACACCATGGAGCCGGGCTCTCGTGGTTACTGCCGCGGCTTCGTCGGCCTCTTGGTTCTCAAAAACTCCGTAAATCTGATCGGTCGCCAGCACCCAGGACTTGGCGAGGGGGCTGAACCACGCGTCGTTCTTCGGGGCCTTCTTGATGATCTTGAAGAAGTGGTTGTCCCACCACAGATGACCCGATGAGTTGGGCGCGGTTCCCACGGTGAGTTGCGACGCGTAGAAGGTGCTTTTATAGATTCTCCCAATCTGCGCGTCATGCAGTGCCTTCCCGCCCGTGTCCCCGTTGAAGAGCTGGTTGGTGAACTTCTCGATCTTGAGCAAGCCACCCCAGCAGGCCGGCGAGACGACCCCTTTGCCCGGGCCTTTGGCGGCGCTATCGCCGCCGTACTGCCAAGCCCGAATGAAGTTGTCATCGGTCATCTCTGACTGGAGTATGCCGACGGTCTGGAGGGTGTTGTCGTCGAACAGTGCCGCGCAGGCCACGTCCAGAGCCCGGGCCAGAGAGTAGGACGCGGCCATCGTGTACTCCTGCCGTATGTCGTAGCGGGAGAGCACCTGGGCGATGTCCTCAATCTGCTGGGCCACAATCTGGTGGGTGTTGACCGTGAAGGTCTGCTCCCCTTCCGTGATGGCCTCTGGGGTCGCGTCAGAACCTGCACTCTTGGTGTTCGCCGTGAGATTGTGCCTGTCCACCCGGTGGAATACATCACCGTGGCCTGCCATCCGACCAGTCAGATCGGCAAAGAGACCAGCGATGATGGTGTCGAACTCCACCGCGCGGTTGAGCTCGGGATCCCACACTTCATCGATAAACTGTGCCGCTTCTTCCCCAGCGTTTCCGAAGGGGGCCGACTATCTCATCACCCTTTTACAAGGGGCCGGGCGCTCTAGCTGGTCATTAAGGGGACTCTACCCCTCCAGTAGTCTGTGAACCTTCTGGGGGTGTACCCCCAGCTTGGCTGCGGATTACCCTGCGTTTCCGTTTAGGCTTCCCCGCAATTCACCCGGTTCTTATAGACGGATTACTCCGCTATCGGCCACTTATTTAGCCGTGGTAACTGTCACATTTGGCAAGTTATCTTCTCCTTACTTCACTTGCTGTATTTCGCCGTCATTCGGTCGATCTCCTCTGGGGAGGGGAGCTTGTCGCCAGCTTTGAGCCGCTTCGTGTAATCGCCCAGGTCGGAAGAGGGGCTACCACCGGTCGGCCTAGTGGGGTCGGTACGCACCTTCACCACATCCTCCTTGGAGTCAGCATCGGACTTACCACGAACCGCTTGCCGCCATGCGTCCAGATACCCATAGATGCCTTTCGGGTCATCTTGCGTAACGGTAAGCGACTTTGGCATGTTCGGCATGATCGTGTTCAGGAGCTCCTCGTAACTCTGCCCTTCCTCTCGGGCGATACGCATCATGCCCGGTCGCAGGTAGCTGTTGTAGAAGGATTCACGAGCGCTCAGCTGCTCTTCAGCAGTAGGCTGCCGCGTGACCTTCTCACGGAAGTCCTGTAAGTCCTTCAGCTCCCTGTCCGTAGCGTCCTTCGCGATGAGAGCGTTGGCCTGTTGGATTTGCTCTTCCGTCGAGGTGCCCTCTAGGATGGACTGCATGATGATCCGCCCTTGCCGCGTCTCCTGAAGAATCTCTGGAATGTGAGAGACTGCTTCCTCCACTCTCAAAATGCGGCGATCAAACTGAGCTTGCTGTCGGGCCGAGACCCGATCAAAGATGCCCTCCAGGTCCTCTACCGTGTATTCGCGAGGTTGGGCGGACTGCTCTGGCGTCGTCTCGGGCGTTGCCTCTTCTTCAGGGGTCGCCTCCTCCGTTGCACCAGTAAGGAGCTCTCCATCTGCGGAATACTTTTGCGTCAAAGGGATCGACCTCCTTCTTTACTTGACAAAGAGAAAGCGGCTCTGTTTCCAGAGCCGCTTGCAAGCTCTCTTTGTCCTAGACCCAGGATCATGACTCCTGAGCCGTATCGCCTTTAGGATAGAGAAACGATACCTACATTGTCAAGTACCTACGGTATCGGTTCGAGGGTGGGCATTGGCCCCAGCTTCTTGTCGGCCCGTCTCAGGAAGTCGATGAACCAATCGGAGGCGTTGCGCTCCATCGCATAATCGGCCAGCTTGGGGAGCTTCATGTTGTACTGTTTCACCGCCTCATTCTCCACAAGCTGATACCGTTCTCGGAGAATCGTGGCTACCTCCGGCTCCTCATCCTCTATCTGATTCATGTACCCTTTCTCGTTCTCGATTCGTTCGATGCCATACTTCTTGGCGTGGGGCTGCACAAAGTAGACGTCCATGACCCAAGCGGCGTCCGAGCCCGTCCACTTGCCCGTCTTCTGGTTGTATGTGGGCACGTCGGGCAGCTTCGGCGGCTTCGGCGGCTTCTTCGGCGTTACGGCACTAAAGCCCTCCAATCGCTGCAAGGCTAGGTCGCCTGCCTTGTTGGTGCGCCTCCAGGTTAGTTGTGCCTCTTTGATCTGGCTCTTTGCAGCCTTCCAGATAAGATCGCTCTCAATGTCCGCCACACCCTGCACGTCTCCCCGCGCCGTAGCTTCACGGTGCCGTTGGAGCATGATCCTGTAGGCCGGTAGCTCCTCCTCTACCTTCTTTGGAATCCCCTTGTACTCCTCGACCAGCCGCTCCATCTCGAAACGCAGGGCCTCTTGCTCCGGGTCTCGCGATACAGTCGTCTTGGTAGGCGCGGGCAGCGGCGAGACGCCACCCCCTTCTTCCGAGAAGTTGGCTCGCAGTTCGGCTCTGGCCTCGCTTCCCACATGGCCCAAGATTTCCTTCAGATGGTCATACTGCTCCTCCGCCGGCGCATTGCGGAAGTTCTCGTTGACCGCCAGACGGGAGAACAGTTCGCGGGTCTTGGTTCCCATCGTGCGCTGATAGAATTCGTACTCCTCTGCCGTCAAAGCATAGGTCTTGGTGATGCCCTTATCGCTAACGGTCAGGCTCTTTGACGCGACCCTCGGAAGATGCTGAACTTCGCCCGTAGCGCGGGCAATCTCCAAAAGCATCTCGGCTTCAGCGTTTGGGAAGTATTGACTGACGAAGGCAGGATTAACGAAAACGTTGAACGGGTTGTTGGTATCCTGGTGATAGCGATCTGCGTCCTCTCCCCAGGCATCGACCTGTGGCGGCAAAGAAGCCGCTAGCACAGGCACTTTTGCCAAGATGCTATTCATCATCACGTCCCAGGTTTCGGGGTCATAGGTCTGCCTGCTGGTGTTGTCCATCGCTTGGTTGATCTGAGAGAGCAGGGTCGGCACAAAGCTGGCCGGAGCTTTCGACAGCACTTCGACCATCGCCGCCGTTGGTCCCTCGTCCTTAGTGGTGCTAAACAGGTCAGTGATACCTTGCACCATGCGCTGCT
>ERZ1292645.218-Hain-H14-02um-R2-218-length-23956-cov-6_pt1 | contig 23956 bp, 23 predicted proteins | sample MGYA00564401_ERZ1292645 | MGnify/ENA primary metagenome ERZ1292645 (study PRJEB36523, sample SAMEA6512644) | groundwater metagenome | collected 2019-01-09 | study: AquaDiva: Metagenomics assemblies of 32 groundwater samples | reverse complement strand
TGCTTTTTTATTTTGTCGTGCGGCGTAAATAGCTGCTTCATTAAGCATATTCTCAAGATCTGCTCCTGAGAAACCAACCGTACGCTTCGCAACTTTGTCCCAATCAACACCATGTGTAAAAGGCTTCCCTTTGGCATGAATAGCTAAAATCTTCTTGCGGCCTTCAACATCAGGAAGCTCTAGCTGTACTCGGCGATCAAAACGGCCTGGACGAACAAGTGCAGGATCAAGTACATCAGGACGATTGGTTGCAGCCATCACAATGACATGCTCATTTGGAGTAAACCCATCCATCTCAACAAGGATTTGATTTAATGTTTGTTCACGTTCGTCGTGCCCCCCCATAAGCCCTACTCCCCGCTGACGACCAATCGCATCAACTTCATCAATAAAGATAATTGCTGGCTGTGCTTTCTTGGCGGTGTTAAAGAGATCTCTTACACGTGATGCTCCGACACCGACAAGCATTTCCATAAATTCAGATCCAGCCATTGAGAAGAAAGCGACATTGGCTTCCCCTGCCGTGGCACGAGCAAGAAGGGTTTTCCCTGTACCTGCAGGCCCAATCATCAATACACCTTTTGGTGTACGAGCACCCATTGCTTTATATTTGACCGGATTTTTGAGAAAATCAACAATTTCAGTCAGCTCTTGTTTGGCATCATCAACGCCGGCTACATTATCAAACGTAACTTTTGGATTATCTTTGTTAAAGAGTTTTGCTCGTGACTGGCCAAAAGAAAAAATACTCTCCTGCGTCCCACGTGCCTGACGAAAAATGAAGTAGAAAAAGGCAATCATTAGGACTACTGGCAAGATAGTGGAGGTTACATTGATCCAGGTGTTCATCGTAGAACTATCCTTGACCGAGACTTTTGCATCACCCAGAGAAACGCCAGCGTTCTTAAACAAAGAATACACATCTGACCCTGGTTCTTTTACTGTTTGGAATTTGTTGCCATTTTTATCAAGAATGGTAAGCTTGTCTCCATTTACGGTGATTTCAGTGATTTCATTACTTTTTACCTTATCAACTACCTGCGAAAGCGGGAGTGTTGACTGTGATTCATAGGGTGCAGTGATTGCAGAAACAAGGAATAAGGAAGTAAGAGCCAAAAAGCCGTACAACACGAGTGTTTTCCAGGAAAATTTGGTTTTGATTTTCACGCGTTTTTTGGAATCTGCAGGGTGTTTTTTGCCATTCGTAGCCATAGTGTGATTGTCAGTATAACATAAGTAATGAGGCTATGCTAGCCCCATTACTTCTTTTTTAAACTGGTCTCCTCGATCTTTATAATTCTTAAAGACACCAAAGCTAGGAGCGGCCGGAGAGAGTAAACAAATCTTTCCAGAATTTGTCTCATCGAGTGCATAAACAATTGCTTCATGCATCGAGTGAACATCAAGCTTCTTTATTTTCTTTTCTCCTCCAGCAGTCACAATTGCCTCCCAAATCTTTTCTCCTGTAGTCGGAAAAAGAATAGTCGTTCGTACGCCACTGGTTACGAGGTATTGCCCAAGCTCGTTATAATCTACTCCCCGATCATGTCCTCCAGCAATGAGTGTCTCTACCTCTCCAGCAAAGGCGTCTAATGCACCAATGGTAGCTTCGGGGACGGTAGCAAGAGAATCGTTATAAAACCTAATACCTTGCTTTTCCCCAACATACTCCAAACGGTGCGGTAAGCCATAAAACGTTTTAAGCACTTCTATAATATATTTTGTTGATACTTCAGCAAGTCGTGCAGCCATAATAGCCGCACACACATTTTCAAGGTTATGCGCTCCAGGCAATGCAACATCTTTGGTTGCAATAATTTCATCTTCAGTCTCATTTTTCTTGACGTAAATGGCTCCACTAAGGGTATAACAAGCATTGTTTGTTTCACGCTCCCGGCTCACATAAAAAAGCTGCGCATCAGTATAGAGGTCTGATTCATTGGTCACAGGATAATCTCGATTGAGTACCGCAAAATCTGTCTGTTTCTGGAAGCGTAAGAGGTTACGTTTGGCCTCAATATAGGACTCAACATTCGGATGGTAATCCAAATGCTCTGAGGTAAGCATGAGCATGACTGCAATGTGTGGGCTATATTTTATATCCTGTAATTGAAAGCTTGAAAGTTCAAGCACTGTCCAAGAATGATCAGTTAAAGTGTCCAACACTTCGATTGCAGGCTTTCCAATGTTTCCTCCAAGATATACCTCTTTTTTATCTTTCTTGAGCATTTCATAGATAAGTGTCGCTGTTGTACTCTTTCCTTTGGTTCCAGTCACACCAATCGTTTTGCCTTTTGCATTGGCAAAAAAGATATTGGTAGCGGTGGTATATGGGATAGTCACAAGTTCTGGACGAACCCCAGGAGATTTGATAGCAAGTTCATAATCCTGTTGATCTTCTAGATAATCTTCTCCATCAGAGGCATCAACCACATCGATGATGGCCTCAGGAAAATGTTTTTTGAGAAAAGCATGCGTTGCTTTGCCCTCCACTCCGTAGCCAATAATTAGTATCTTTTTGTATTTTTTAAGTTCATTAATCGTCATATTTCTTACTATGTATTATAACATGAGATATAAGGATACATGATACAATTATACATATAGCTAGCTATGAAACTAGAAGCAGGAGGAGAGGGTAGCCCACAACCACAAATAACTAAAGAGACAGAAAACTTCGGTCGTGGTGAAATCACCATAATACGAGCCAGGCCAACAGTCAAAAAAGCAGATGCGGATACCGCTCCTCTCTTTTTTGTTCAAGGACATGGACAAGAGCCAAATCTTGAAAAATATGTGAATCTGTTTTCCAAAACTGGTCGTGAAACTTTTAGCGTTGCCTTCACTGGTCCCAGAAGAGTAAATAGAAAAAGCTCACGAAATCGAGAAGCCCCTGAGATAAGCGCTAAGGTTCCACCCTATCAAGTAGATAAAGCAGAGGATATGATTGCAGCTATGGATACAGCAGGCATTCAGCAAGCAGACATCGTCGCTCCATCAGCGGGAGCGATTCCTGCACTGATTGCTCTTGCCAAATACCCAGATAGATTCCGTGATGTCGTTTTTGTCCATCCCAAACCTGATAATGTTGGTTATATAAAAACGCATCTACAGGTTTTAAAGGCGGGACATTTGTATAGGAAGAGAGTTGGTGGGGCAAAAATGCTGGCTGATTTTAGAAAGATGGAGCTTGATAAAAAAGGATTCAGAGAAACCCGCATCGAACAAAAAACAGTCGCGCGTTTTCAATCACTTGCTGACTTGGTCATAGAGTTACGAGCAACGCAACCTCATTTGCGTTTTGCTCTCGTGGATCACAAAGACGATTATTGGTCTTCAGGAGATGAATTAAAAAAACGACTTGACCCATATCTTTCTACATTTGTAAGATCAGACTGGGAAGGACATGGTATTGGCCTAAAACAAGAGAGAGTAGACATGCTTGTTGAGCTTCTTGCCAAGATGGAAGAAGAAAGGGAAACTTCTCAATATTTGCATCCACCTATCCGCTGGCCGCATGAAGAAGGGCGCGGTTTAGCACGTTCGTTCAAAGTTCGTAGGCCAAAGAGGGAAAAGGGTGTACCATTCCAAATGGAAGCAATGCGCCGTTTAAATGGACCTGAAGCCGAATCCTTAGGGAATAAATTTAACTTTATAGAACTCACTCATAAATTAGGCTATCGTACTCCTCCTCAAATATTGGTCAATCCAGAGCAAAATCTATCAGATCGTCAAGAACTTGCTAACGAACATTTTAAGGATCCTACAGAAAAGATTATTTGCAAACCTTTACATGGTGTTGGTGGATTAAAGATTACTGAATTGACAGCCGCAGATCTCCCTGCCTTTCTTCAGACAGTTACTGCTCCGTATATTATTCAAAAGCTTATGCCTATTGAGGCCGAAATTCGCTACGCTCGTGTTGCAGACGAACGAAACCATGTCGTCAGAAGAATCTATGACGAGAAAGAAATTCCCAAAGTCGTTGGAGATGGCCGAAGAACGAAAGGGCAATTAATTCGTAGAGGGCAAGTTCCTTGGTATTCAAAAATGATGACGCAGTTATTGAACATAGGAGACCTACGAACAGTTGTTCCTGAAGGAAGTACAGTTCATTTATCATTTTTTGGCACCCCTTATAAAGCGCCAGATGAACTTGAATGGAATTCGAAGAAAGAACAACGAGTCAAAAATGTTGATATGTTTATGCAACGATTTGTATCTGACTTTGAAGGAGAGTTACAAACGCCTCTCCCCTATTTATGTTTTGATATCGGAATCCTTAGTCCTAAAGAAGTTTTAGATAAACAATATGATTCGTCTGACGACGCATTTACTGCACTAAAAGACATTCTTGTACCATTTGAAGCTCAAGTGCCTTTTTCTGTATACGGATACGCAAAAAGAAGTACAGCAACAAGGAGAGAAAAATGGAGGATTGTACGTCGAATGATGGGTCCAGGTTTCTTAGGAGGAAAAAAAGAAGATCTTATTGGTAAAACACCACAAAATGGAAAAAAAGGTATAAAATGACAAGGGATCGTCTTAATCGTCGCCAGCCCTCAATTATGATCTTCTGCTGAGAAAAGAAACTCCTTCGGAATCCTATGTTCAGTTGAACGTGCAAACACTTCCTCAGTAAGTTTCACAATATCAGGAACCTGTGGCAAGACTTCTTTTTGGAAGAACTGCATGATTATAGCATCTTTATAGGATTCTTTCTGCATGGCAAGATGAAATGCCACTTGAACCTCCTCGGGAGTCCCCACACAATCAAACGGTTTAATTTCAGCCACACCCAACAATTCTTTATAGGTTGCAAGAAGCTCTTCCTTCGCCAGAAGGTTCTGTCCAAAGAGACGTACAACTTCATCTTGAGAAAGGAAAGCAGCAAGCATGATAAAGGCAAACGAACATTTGGCACACTCGCCACACCATTTCCGATCAGAGCCTTTCCCTGTAACCGTAAAGTTACGATTGCAGCTGGAAAATACCGGGAAATAGGCAGGATACTGGACAAATGCTTTGGTAATCGCAAGCTCAGACAAGGGACGAAGCAAAGAGAAATAATGCACACTAGGGGTAATAAATTGTGCTACATATGACTGAAAAAGCTTTTCAAATTCAAACGACTTACTCCATTGATGGTTAACCACATCCCCCAGATACGCTACATTGCCATAATTTGCACTGTGCTCATTGGAAACGACAACATAGCGGTAATCAGAGAGGATTGCCGTAAATAACCCGAGAAAAGCATATTGTGCAGAAACAGGGATATGTCCGTTATAAGTATTCTCCCGCTTATTCAGCTCAAAGAGCTGCGAGTCGAGTGTCCGAGTAATAGTCAGCTCTTCTCCTCCAAGTAGCTGTATCACTGCATCCCGAAGCGGGTGCCTATTCACAACAAAGCTGGTAAACGACTTTACATGCTTTTTGAGCAGCTCTGCTGAAACAATCGAGTCTTTCCCTCCACCAATACCGACCAACGAGCGATCTTTACGAGGAAACGTAATCGGCGATGTTGTCTGATCAGCCGTAAAAGGAAAGGTAATACTTCCTCGAAAATCAAGCTTATTTTGATAAAAGAATTCACCCAACCCTTTGGTATACACCGTATTCCAAAAATCTGCCTGATCACGAGTCAGGCTAAAGCCTTTAATGATAATCTCTGGTGGACAAAACAGCTTATAATAACTGATTCCCAACACCAACAGCAAGTTCTGTAACGCTGTTTTGAGAAGTTCTGGGGGAATAGTTGGATCTTTTACTAATGAAGGAAAGAGAACAGTTTCGGTGAAGGAAAAAGATTCGTTGTTGTGTTTGATCTCATAGGTAAATGACGCTTCCCCCTGCCCTTCGTCAAAGCTATAGCCCTTAAAAATAAATACGCTGTTTTGTGGCATAGATGTTGCTGTATCCTTCTGATCTGTGTACCAGAGGTGGGGATCGAACCCACGACCTCAGCGTTATGAATGCTGTGCTCTAACCGACTGAGCTACCCTGGCAATTTATGCTCTATAGTATAGCAATTTGACCTGCCTGAACGCAAATGGTATACTAGTGGATACACGCGGGGTAGTGTACGGTGCACGTGAGGCTCATAATCTTACAGGCTAGGTTCAACTCCTAGCCCCGCAACAGAGAATTGTTTAATCACATAAAGATATCTATACTTCGACAAGGTTTAGCAAGGTTTAGCCTCAAATTAATGACTAATGCCTCTATCTAGAGTCACATGACAGTCACATTAGATTATGCCCAAAGCTGATCGTGTAAGCAGGCGCCATTAGACAAAGCAGAAATATATTCCCCAATATCATCAGCACGAGAATTGTTTTGTTTGAATTCTACCCACTCAGTCTCTTTAGGTAGAGTAATTAAACGTTCTAATATCTCCGATTCTCCCATATTATTATTTGCTATTATAACATCCTTTATAAAGGTCAACGTATAATATGCAACAGAACAATCTCTTGACACGTCTTTATCATCTATGAAACCATAGATCTATGATCGAAGAAACGGTCGAAAAGCCACAGCTGCCCAGTAGCACACTCAGTCAAATACAAAAATTACTGCTCCTTATCAAGCAAAATAAAACTTTAGCGCTTTTTCTGGGGTTTGCAATCCTCTTTGCGGCAGGCACAACTGCTTATTACTTCATCGCCCCGAGCCAACACAATCAATCGCAACTTTTTGCTCCTGTTAGACAAGAAGCAACTCTCCCACCACCATCGCCTACCGCTACAGACGCACCAACACCGACGCTCCCTCTCGTCACAATGCTTCCTAGCCCAACAGCAACCCCAAGTCCAACACCCACCTATAACCCACTTGCCTGGATTACCTATCCCAACGTACTGTATGGCTATAGCGTACAATATCCACCAAATTGGTATGTCATTAGTCTTGGAGAACTCGAACCTATGGTACCCAACTATGTTGTCTTTAACCCCAACACCGCCTCAACGAGTGCGCAATCAATCACTATCTCAGTCAGCAAACGAACGTTTGAACAGCAGCTTGCCATCGGTGGAAATGGACAAAACACTTCGATTACCGTCGGAGGCATCCCGGGAACGCTCCAAACATTACAAGACTCCGACGGCAATCAATCGTTGCTCGCAATTGTGCCCTTGACCAACACACTCCTGCTTTTCTATAGTGATACGATGTTTACTACGATCTTTTATCAGATGCTCTCTTCGGTGAAGATTACTAACTAATGAATACCTGGTTTGTCTATATTTTGCTCTGTCGTGATACAAGTCTGTATACAGGAGCTTCTCCTGATCCAGAGGAAAGGTTTCTCACGCATCAAAAAGGTAAAGGGAGCAAATATACCAGGTCGCATCCTCCTTTAAAGCTCGTCTATCAAGAAGCCTGTGGGACTCATTCTAACGCTCTCAAACGTGAATTGGAGATTAAAAGCTGGAGTCGAGAGAAAAAGATTACACAGCTTGGCCTTATCTTAACGTAAGGTAGCAAAATGCTAGTTAATCAAGCGTTTTTTTAAAGTCATCCTCAGTAATTTTGTAGCGCATTGATTGGAAGATATACTGCACGAGTCGGTTGATTAAAAAAGCAATGGCTAAAAGTAACACAAGGTAAAAGAATCCCACGAACGAAATATTGGGGTATGCTATTTTCTCCAAATGAGCCAAGATTACCCCGACAATACCCACACTAGAGATAATAGTAAGTGCCGTAACGGCATTTTTGGTACTCGTTTGATTAAGCTCGTTAAAGATTTGAATGCCTGCATCGACGTATTGCTTGGTCATCTTCCACAAGGATTTTACATAATCGAGCGTGTGTTGTAAGTTCTCATAGCGAAAAGCGAGTATCTTTGTCAGTACTTTTTCCCACCCACTTTCTTTGACAATGGTTGCCCTAGTACTGATATAGAGGCCCATTTGCTCGATTCTCCCATCAATGAGTTCAATCGTCTTTTTGTAGCCTTCCAGTTCTTGTCGTTGTCGTTCAATATCCCGACCACTAATGGAGCCCTGCTCTTTAATTCTTTCTATCTTTTCCCAAATTATTCGGTGGAGATTGAGATATCGATGCAACTGTGCTTTAAACTCACTAAAGAAGATAAGCATACCAATAAGCGATTCAATCTGCTCAAAGGACTCTTCTTCATTCAGCACAAAATGGGTGTCTCCCCGATAAATGGCAACTGCTTTATCCTGCAATTCAAAATACTCTTCCTCTCCAAGTTCTTTCAGAAGCTTATCAACCGTTTCACGGCTAGCTTTCTTCGTAACAAGAAAATACGGATAAATTGGTTGCACTTTTGCCAACTCTTTAGGCACGGGAGCTCCCAAACTAAACAAATATTGTATGGCTGGCGCAAACTTTTTTTCATAATAATCAGAAAGTTTTTCCTTTGCCTCTCCAAGTTCATGAAAAGAAAGCTTCATGACAACTAATCCATCTTCAAAAAAAGTGATAGCTATCCCACTTGTCGTCTCTATGACAAGTGATTCAAGCACATCAAGCTTATACGTTACTGTCTTCAACGTAAGATCCTGTTGGAGCTGCTTGAGCTTGGTTTTGTCCAGAGCAAGTGGGCTCGTTCCATCACGAAGGAAATCATACACTTCGGAAAGATGGAGCGATGTTCGCTGATACCAGTAGCCTAGATAGAGTTGATGAGGTGTCATTATATTCAGAATAGCACAAAAAAAACCTAGAGAACACTCCCTTTTTTGTTATCTCGAAAAGAAAAATAGTCAGCTGGTGAAACAATTACATGATCAAGAAGCGCAATCCCCATAACCTCTCCTGCTTCCTGTATCCGATTGGTAAAAACAATATCATCATCAGAAGGTGTAGCGTCTCCTGAAGGATGATTGTGTGCCACGAGGATAAAAGCACAAGGGGTCTTCAGAGCAACACTAAAAATCTCTTTGGGCGTGATTTGGAGACTATTGAGGCTTCCTATGCCAACTATTTCTTTTTGGAGTAACTCATACCGGGCATTGAGATAAAAAACAACCAGATGTTCCTGACGTTTGAGGGCAAATTCACGAAGTTGTGCCAGAGCAGCTTCTGTTGAATTAAAAACTACTTTGGCAAAAGAGGAAGGTGCAAACATCCGTTCTCCAAGCTCAAGTACTGCTGCCAAACGAGCCGCTTTACTTTTACCAATGCCGGGAATAGTCGCAAACTGTTCTTGGGAGAGACTTCCCCACTGTCGTAGTGGATATTTACGAAGCAAGGTATCACTCAGGGCAAGGACATTTTGACCTTTCCTACCGGTACCTAGGATAATCGCCAGAAGTTCTGCATCAGAAAGATTTCCTGAACCAACCGTTATAAGTTTTTCTCTCGGCCGAAGCGCAGATGGTAAGTCTTTAATTCTCCCCTTGCTTTTTAACTTTGAATTTTTCATGCTAAGTATAGTATAATAAGAATATATGACAGATGTCACGCAGCAATCAAAAAAGACAAAAGAGCTCAGTGAACTTGCGCAACGTATCCGCAAAGCACGAAAAACGGCGCATTTATCACAACATGATTTAGGAGCCAGTGTTGGCGTTTCTGATAAATCAGTCTCTGCCTATGAACAAGGTCGGAGTGTCCCTCCAATCAGTAAACTTAAAAAAATTGCTGACGCGACACAACATCCCCTTTCTTTCTTTACCCAAGAAAATGTTGATGAAGCAACGATTACAGCCAAGCTCCTCTCTATTGAACGAGAACTTACCGAGGTAAGAAAACTCCTCAAAGAGAAAAAGAAATAGTATTGCCTCTTGACAAACTAGATATTTCTCTCGTATCATGAGAGTATGAAACAAAAATGTGGCATCATTTTTCTTGATGCATCTGAGGTTATTGTCCGTATCTACGAAGTTACTGATAAAGAATGGAGTCTCTTCTACTTTCACACAACGACGCTTCAGTTCAAAACCATACGATCCTTACATGTTACTGAAATTCTGGCTGATTTTTTTCTCACCAAACCTGCCCAGGAAGTAAATGACTGGAAAATCTGTACCAGACAACTATCGCTCGCCCTGACAAATGAAGTCTCTCTAGCAACGGGTATGCAAATTGAACGGTTAACGCCTATCCGTGAACAAGAACTTCTTTGCCGAGGTATGTTCACTGAATTGTGGTGAAGGAAAATCGTTACTTTTGAGGGAAAAAGAGATCTATCCATTTTTCCCAGTTTTGCCTATGAGGCGGTGGCGTTACTGAAGGGCTGGGAGCAAGCATACTTGTCGGAACGATTACAATATCTTCTCCCGGCTTTGCCAAAAAGAGCTTATTTCGTGCTTCTTCTTCGACAAACTGTGCTTTCGAAGCTTGTGCAAGTTTTTTCTGAAGCTCTTGGTTCTCTTGTTTTTCTTTATCCAAAGATTGTTGTGAGCTAACAAGTAAATCTTTCTTCTGAAGCAGTGTATAAATAGAATTCACGAGGTTATTAATAATAACAATCGAAGCAATAATAACGATAAAAAAAGCTATTCTCTTTATTGCCATGGTGAGATATAATCATAGTCTGTTTTCTACCAATTTGCAAAAACCCGTTTTTTTGCTTGACTATAAGCATTTTTATTGATATTATGGGACTTACTATTTATGAAACCGATCAAAATAGACGACGCACATAAAGAATTCTTGGATTTTTTGAAAGCAAAGAAGCACTCAACGGCTACCGTTCTTGCCTATGGTAAAGATATTGATCAGCTCGCTTCTTTCCTTCAGGAACTTGAAAAGCATCATATTCATGATGTCTCAAAAGATGATATCCAGTCTTTCCTTGGAAAATTAGCTGAAAAAGGCTACACACCTAAGTCACTTTCTCGTAAACTTAACTCTACCCGTACTTTTTACCGTTTCTTAAAAGTGAATGAGTATGTTACTGATGATCCTTCCCTCTTAGTATCACATCCACAGTATGAACTGGCTGCACCAAGAATCCTTAAGCCAACCGAATATAGAGCGCTTCGTGACGCTGCGCGCAATGATGCACGAATGTACGCTATTATCGAAATCCTTCTTCAGACTGGTATTCGTATTGGTGAACTCGCTGATCTGCGTGTTGGAGATATTAGAACAGATGACCTCCTTATCAGACCTCATGAAAAACATGCCGAGAGACTTGTCCCTATTAATAAATCTGCTAAAGAAGCTCTTCATCGATATATGCAGACTCGTCCACAAATTGAAGATGATCACGTATTCGTAACGAAATCTGGCAAACCTTTCCTCGTCAGAAATATAAGAACAGCGATTGAGCGATATTTCCGAATCGCCGGAATTGAAAATGCAAAAGTGAACGACCTCCGCCATACGTTTGTCGCCCATCATTTGAAGCATGGGGTTTCACTCGTGCTACTCTCAAAGATTCTTGGACATCGAAGACTCTCAACAACCGAAAGATACCTTGAATACGTCCAAGACCGAGCAAAAGATACCACAACCCTCAGCGAGCTCTAAAGGATGAAGCGGCTTGGAGAAAAGACAATTATCACAAATTTTCTCAAACAGCATACCCTTGCCACAATTGCTACTGTTAATCCAAAAAATCTTAAACCGGAATCTGCACTAATTGCTTTCGCAGAGCTTGAGAACTTAGAAATACTTTTTATAACGCTCGAGGGATCTCGTAAATACACGAACCTTCTACAAAATACTCAAGTCGCAATGGTTATTGGCTGGGATAAACACTATTGGAGAACCCTTCAATATGAAGGACTGGCAGTGAGTGTTGAACCCGCTGCTGTTGCTTACTATAAAGAACTCTTCTCACAGAAAAAAGATACACCGTGTACTGAGGTATTCCTTTCCAATCCAGACATGAAGCTCTTTAAGATTACACCAACGTGGATTGGGTACTCTGATTTCACTGGGAAAAAACCACAGGTAATTGAGCTGAAGAACTTCTAGGTGCGTCCGGCTGGAATCGAACCAACGACATGGTGTGTATAAGACACCTGTTCTACCGCTGAACTACGGACGCATAATGAGGCTCATTGTAACAAACGGTTCTCAAAAAAACAAATGCTATAACTTCGCTCGCTGAGCAATTTCCTTCTCAACAACATCCACACTTCGAGCATATTTCAGACGGGAAAGCTCGACAACGAGCTGTGCAACTCGTTCATTCCGCATGGCCTTCTCCTTGGCAATGTCTTTAGTTGTATCCAGTGAAAATGGCAAAGTCGGCTCTCCCCCAACGAGGGTACGCATGTAGCAATTATACTTGTCGACGTTAATCAAGTCCTGTTCGCTAAACGTTGGTTGGAATTCGTGTTGTAAGAAGTTGGCATCGGTCACACCAACACGGAATGAGGCAATCGTTCCGACGTTACCGAAGATAGCGTTTTTGATCTCTTCTTCCATCTGTCCAATAAACTGATTAGCAACTACGAGGTTAAGACGGTATTTTCGAGCCTCAGACAGAATTTGGGCGAAATCAGGAGTTGCGAAGTTTTGGAACTCGTCCACATAAAGAAAGAAATCTTTTCGCTGATCCATAGGGATATCCTGACGAGACATCGCAGCCACCAAGATTTTGGGCACAAGCACCAGTCCTAAGAAGTTCGAATTTTCTTCACCAATTTTTCCTTTTGCGAGATTGATCAGCAGGATCTTTTTTTCATCCATTACTTTTCGGAAGTTAAACGCACTATCTGATTGACCGATAATATTTCGGATCATTTTGTTGGTAACGAATCGGCCAAATTTTGACGTGATGTAATCAAGCACTTCAGATTTGTGGAAATCAGAGGTTTGAGCAATCTGATCAGTCCAGTAACGTCTGACGATAGGATCTTTCACTTTTGGCAGCAGTTCTTCCACATACTTTTGATCAGTGAGCACCCGCACCACCTCGATAAGAGTACTTCCCTTCTCTGACATAACCGTCAACATAGCATTACGAACCGCGTGTTCAAAACGAGGACCGACCATACCTGTTTTGTTCGGATCAAACAACTTATACATAAGGCCAATGATCGAATTGGCCACAAAGTGAATTTGTTGCTCATTGTCTGCTTCAAGTAGATTAAAACCCATCGGCCGCTCAAGATCAGAAGGATCAAAAAGTATGACGTCTTCTGCTCGCTTAGGTGGAATTAATCGCAACGTATCTTCTACTAAATCTCCGTGCGGATCAATAACAGCGAGCCCGTGTCCATCCATAATATCCTGCATAATCATAGATTTAAGAAACTCGGATTTTCCAGTCCCGGTCTTTCCGATGATATAGGTATGTCGCCGGCGATCATCAATATGAATATGTACGGGACGAGTCATGCCACGGAAACTACTCTTCCCCAAAAATAGTCCAGTAGTCGGGACGTTTGAGGGAACTGGTGCTCGCTTTGAGGTCAACCAATGAATTCCCGGGGTGGACACGCCTTTGTTGGGTAAATGAAAAACAGTAGCAAGCTCTTCACTCGTAAGAATTGACTGTTGTCCAAAGATTGGCATATAGCGATAGATAAAGTCCTGCATAAACCAACCTTTGAAATAAATATGGTTTTTCTTGAATTTGTTTACCGACGAAGCAAACTGGCCAAAAGCGTTGGTAAGATTTCGTAGATGTGAATCTGCCTGATCCTGTGAGATGGAACAAACAACCATTCTTACCGTTGTATTAAATCCTGGTTTACTTATTTTATTTTCTATCCCTTCCAGCTCTTTGGCATCAGTCTGGTAACTCGCTTTTTCAGGATTTGCTTCATTCTTTTTTACCCCTCCGATATAATTACGACCTGTTTTCTTCCAACTATTGTCTGCTGGACTAATCACAATTTGGATAACAGCCCCTTCACCCTCTCCCATTTTGGCAAGAGTAGAAGTGATTGAAGAAAGTGGATCAACAGGAAGATCTTTGTATACTTTCATTGGCAGGTAGTTGCCATGCTTGACGCGTAGCGAACTAAAAGCTACCTTCCCATTCTCGGTAAAAATATTATAGTCTGAGCCAAGCGTTGCTCCTTCCATTTGTTTTGCAGCGGGAGAAGTAACCGGCACGATATCAGCATCAGGATAGGCTCCATTGATTTGTTTTTCGATAAAATCACGATATTTACTACTCACATGCACATAGAAACGAATATCTCCAGTACGCCCAACAATTTCAAAAGAGAAATGTGGATGCCGGCGAAAGAATTCTAACCGGCCACTTTTATGGAGTGCATAGAGACTGGAGAACATTTGCTCAGCAGCATCAATTTTGATCTCGTTATCCTTGGGCAGACTAATTTGTAAAAGCGTTGAATCGAGAGCTTCAGCCTCACGACCCCGGTGATGTAACCACAGGACAAAAAGATAAAACCCTATCCCCCCGACAGCTAACAGCACGAGGACAACAACCGTTGTGATGACAAGTGCCGTCATAATGGCCGCAGGATTAGTAAGTGAAAATTCCATAGTTATGCTTTCAAGTTAGGATCAATTTTACGCCACTGATAAATAATTAAGGTCGCAAGCCATTTCATTGCATCACGCATTTTTGATTTTTTTTGTTCAGTCTTGGCATCAGGATAGCTTTTTTCTGGAGTAATAACTTTCTGTGGATTAATAACCTCTTGTAATGCTTCCTTTGTCTGAGCAGGAGCCGTTTGAAGCGTCTGGACAATTGCTTCAGGAGTTTGTGCAGGAGCTTCTTTGGGAGGCTCTTGATTTTCTGCCGTTGGCTCAACCTCGACAGGTTGTGCAGTAGTCTGCCCAGCAACAGGCTCATCTTCATCCTCATCGGCTACAGGTGGAGGTGCAGTCTCTACTCCAGACGTAGAAGAGACAGTCATTGCTCCGTATTCTTTATTCCCCGTTGGAGTAGCAGGTGAAGCCTGCGGCATGGATGGGAGAGACGCAGGCTGTTGTGTTGCAGGAGCCGAAGTGGCAACAGGAGAAGCAGCTGCTTGAGCTGGAACTGGAGTAGTTTGTGTCTGTGGAGTTTGACTAGCAGTATCCATAGTACCATATTAGCATAGGCACAGTTGAAATTCTAATAACAAAATGATTACTCCTAACTTTCTCCAGGCCTCCATCCACATTCAGGACATGCAGCCATCTCCCCAGACTGAATTTTGGTTACCTCAGCATCGCTGGCTATCCAGCCGCACTGACGGCATTTGATCTGATAACAGATTTGACAAGATTGTTTTTCTTCCATAGATTATGCAGCAAGAGCATACCCTTTTTTTGCTGCCTGTCCTCCCATCTTTGCATCACAAGGGACACAAATTTCACAAGGGCCTACTGCTGTTGGCCCACTATTGCAGACAACACAAGTTCCTTCATGGTCAAAGCTGTACTCTTCTGAAGAGTCCTTTTTCTTTAACATTGATGCCAAACCAGCCAAACCAACACTCCCCTCAGGAATGAGCGGTGAAGAGGGGTTGCCGCCCGAGACATCATATCCTCTATTCGTAGGACAGCCGGCACCGCCCTTTTTGACTGGAGTTAGCTTACCAATTTGGTGCACAGCCGCCATGACTTGCAACTCTGTTATCAGATTGGTATCTGCCTCCGGAAAGATTTGATATGTTTTCCCAGGCTCAAAAAAATCCTTCTGTTCACCTTTTTCCAACTGATCACTCATATTAAGGATCGCATTAAACCGAATACAGAGTTCTTTCCAGTTGGGAGTTGCTGGTAATTTCAAAACAGCATCTTCGACTCCTTGCATATAAAAATCGACCATTTGCTTCAATAAAGGATCATGATAAATATGCTTCTCAAAGTCATGAATCTCCATCCGTTTACCCTCAAGGATTGCAGCTGGAAGTTCTCCCTTAAGAGGTCGAGAGAGAAGATACGCATCCAGAAGCGGCTTCTCTGCTGCTTGATCGTAAGGGACAAAGAGCTGTGGATCAAGGAGCTGCGCTGCCTTACGATATCCCTCTTTATCCAGATCGACATCGCGCTGAGTAAGCTCTACATACTTTTTCCCGTCTTTGGATTTGAGGGTATAGGTATTGATAAATGCCTTTTCATACGCCCCCTTCTTGCCCTCTTCTATCACACTACTTGGCGGAGAAAAGACCGTATAGGTCGTCCCTATTTCTGTCTGTGGATCTGCAAGCGCTGCCTCAAGCTTTATCCATCCAACAAGTTCTGCATGTTCCCGCTCTGCTTCGAGCGTACCATGACTGAGACGGTAGTCAATCCCTTCTTGAATTATCGTACGAACTGATACGGCAGATGGCTTCTCTCCTGGATTCTCGGCAGGAAGCTCTGCAAATAATTGTCCATCACGTATTTCATAGGTTATTGGAACAGTATTTGATTTTACCCGTTCAACGAGGTTTGTTTTGAGATTGAGCCGCATCATCCGCAATTCTTGAAGATAAGCATCCCTATCTTTTGCCATCTCCAAGCTTGTGATATCTTTGGCAACGTCAAATGATCGATAGAGCCTGTCTTCGCTGCTATACGTTTGCCCCAATGCTTCATCGAGCTGTGCTTGTCGTAAGGCAAGTCGTGCAGCTTTACTTCCTGATTCCCATTCTCCCGAACGAAAGCCTCCAGCAACAATGGTTCTTTTACCAGGCTGTTCTGCAGAACGAGAGGAAGGAAATGTGAGTGGAATAGCAGTCTTTAATTGGTCGGGTAAGGACGCAGTTGTACGATCTGGAAGACGAGGCTGTTGAGCACTTGATAAAAGTTCTCTTTTATTCAGCGGATTTCTCCACTGTTCGTACTTACTTATATTTCTTCCTGCTTCTACTGTTATTCTTTGCATAAAAAAACTCCTCATGTTGCATCAACTTCCGAGGAGTCCACAAAAAAAGGACTTCTGCTCGGAAGACTTTTTGCCCAAAATAAATAGGCATGGGGATCTGGCTTTACAGTTGCGGCACAGCTCAGGAATGTCACCTGATTCACCCATTTTTATCTTTTTTTCCACGTTATCTCTGGTTGTTTTTCTTGCTGATTCACCAATCGTGCCATCGTAAAGAGGAGATCAGACAAACGATTCACATATTTTATAATTGCAGGATCGATCTCTTCTTCTTGCATTAGTGATACAAGCTGCCTTTCAGCACGTCGTGTTATGCTCCGAGAGATGTGTAATGACGCACCGCTGAGACTTCCACCTGGGAGAATAAACTGCTTCAATTCTGGCAATGTGTCGGTCATCACATCAATGAGCTTCTCAAAAGCAGCTGGCCGAGTTTCAAGCCCAACGACGGGCAAAGGATATGGCGTAGCGAGAGCCGAACCAATAGCAAACAGATCATGCTGGATCTGTTCTAGTTCTCTTCTCACATCGTTTGCCATCTCCCATGTGCTATCTCCCATGTGTGCCAAAACCATTCCAAGAGAACTGTTGAGTTCGTCTATCGTCCCATAGGTTTCGACACGTTTGTCTGATTTGAGAACGCGCTTTCCATCAAACAGAGATGTCTTCCCCTTGTCTCCCGTACGAGTATAAATAGCCATTTAGACTACCACACCTTTCTCTCTTTTATTTGTCATTCCCGCGTAGGCGGGAATCCAGTAATGAGAAGCGTTCACAGATAGATTCCTGGTTTGCGACCAGGAATGACTACTCGTGGGAACGCGAACAGTTGCACCAGCAATCAATGGAAGTAAGGCAGCGATGACTAAAGAAAGAAATAATACGATGGCGATGGCAATATTTTCTCTGATGAGTTTTTTGATGTTAGGCATAAAAAAATCCTTCTCACCGAGAAGGACTATGCCATGATAGCTTTTCCTGCTCGGGCAATATCATCATGTACAGTTTTCTGACTTTACAGTAGCGGCACTGTGGTTGATTTACACAACACTTGCCTGAACATGACTAACACTCACTATAGCCACAGCTATAGCATTTCTTACAACCTTCTTCATAGGCCAGAGTACTGGATCCACAGTCTGGACAAATATCAAAGAGACTTGTGGACGAGGTTTGCATAGCTACACCCGTATCAGGAATTGCCAATTGGTTTTGTGCAAGAGAAGCTTCAGTAATAGGCGCATCGGCTGCAATAGCTGCACCATTCGCGTGTAAACCTTCTCCATTAGTTACCGCATTGATAACCTCTTTATCTTGCACCGTCCCATTTACTTTAAAGTTAGAATGTTTGGACAAGACTTTTGCAATAGCATCAGGAAGTGAGCGCACACGATTCTCGCCAAAGCCAATGCTCCGTGAACCGCCAATACCAGTAAGCTCTGAAACAATCTCACGAACTCGCTCACGAGCAGGAACCGCACTATGAATACGGAGGACAAAAGAAATCATACGACCAAGGGCATCAGCCAGTGCCATCAGATCTGAACCACTTTTGCCATGATTGATGAATACCTCAAACATATTCCCCTTTTCGTCTTCGTTAATCGTGACATACATCTTGCCGCTTGGGCTATCTGATTTATAGGTAACACCGGAAAGCATCATAGGACGAGGCATACGAGGAGTTACAGGGATAGCAGGCTCTTGAACACTTGGAGCCTCTTGTACTGAGGTTATCAAAGCATCTTCTGCTTTCTTTTTCTCTTTTTGTGGGTCAATTCTTTCAAGTACTCCTTGTCGAGAACCATCTCGCATATAGGTTACTCCTTTGAGACCCATATCATAGGCTGCCATATACAGGGTTTTCACATCGTCAACTGTGTGAGTATTTGGCGCATTGACTGTTTTTGAAATTGAAGAATCAATGTATTCCTGCGCGACTGCCTGGACACGAGTATGCTCAAGCGGTGTCAAATCATTTGCGCCAACGAAATAGGCTGGCCTCTCTGCCGTTGGGTTTTCTTTAAGCCATGCCTCATACAAGGGATGATACATAATCTCTTCTCCACCTTTCCAAATACGTCTAAACGTGAATTCATACACTGGTTCAACACCAGAACTGACACCTGAAACGAGCGATGTTGTCCCTGTTGGAGCAATCGTCAAAAGTACTGCGTTACGAATTCCCTGTTCTTCAATCATTTCCCGAATTTTCTTTGGCAATGCTTTGATGTGGTAGCCTTGCATGTATTTTTCTTTATCAAATTTAGGAAAAATGCCTTTTTCTTTCGCAAGTTCTGATGAAGCAATGTAAGCATTGTCCCGAAGAGTTTTAAAGATTTTTTCAATAACTGGTTGCGCTTCATCAGCCCCATATTGCAAATGCATTTTAATTAACGCGTCCGCAAGCCCCATAATACCAAGGCCTGTTCTTCGAATATCTTTGGCGACTTCTTCGTTTTCCTTAAAAAAATAATGCGTTTGATCAATAACATTATCAAGCATACGCATCGCAACTTTAACATCCTGACTAAAGCTGTCGAAGTCAAACGTCCCGGCTTTGCCTGGTTCGTAACCTTTAACGTAGGCAGACAAATTCATCGCTCCAAGGTTACAGACAGCCCAACCACCAAGAGGCTGTTCCCCACAAGGATTGGTTGCAATTAATGTCTCAAAATACCATGTATTACTGCGAGCGTTACTTCGACCCAAGAAATGCAATCCTGGCTCTGCTGATCTCCAGGCAGCAGTACAAATAAGATCCCACAATTCTCGTGCTTTAACGGTTTTGTGGACTTTGATCTTTCCACCTTTTGCTTTCCATTTATCGAGTTCTCCATCCCACTCTTCATCATAACGAGAATCTGAAATATCTGGATAGACCAGCTCCCATTCTTTATCTGCTTTTACGGCCTCCATAAACTCGTCAGAAATACAGACCGAAAGGTTGGCACCATTAATCTTGGTGAGGTCTTGCTTCACGGTGATAAATTCTTCAATATCCGGATGCCAATCCCAAAGCATAAGCATTGTTGCGCCACGGCGAGAACCTCCTTGTTGGACAATGTCATGGGTTGCGACTGAAAAAAGCGTTGCCCAATTAACAGGACCTGAGGAAGTGCCATTTACTTTCCTTACCCGAGCCCCTTTTGGACGAAGAGAAGAGAGGTTAAGACCAACACCACCAGAGCGAGCTTGAATCTCAACAAGCTGACCGAGTGACTCCAAAATACCGTGGCGTGAATCTTTGGGTGATGGAATCACAAAACAGTTAAAATACGTGACCTGGTAGCCTGTTCCGGCACCAGACAGGATACGACCTGCCGGAACAAACTTGAAGTCTTCCATCACCCGATAGAATTCTTTGACCCATTTACGACGCTCGCCTTTCTTTTCGTTCTCGGCAATCCCCCGTGCTACCCGCTGCCACATTTCAACAGGTGTTGGCTCCGTGGGTTTCCCTTCTTCATCTTTCAATGAATATCGATCCAAAAATACTTTTTGTCTTATACCATCTAATTTCATAGTTATTTAATTCCTTTCACTTCTTTTTCAAACTCTTCAACGTCGACAAACCGTTTAAAGACACTTGCGAAACGGATATACGCAACTTTATCTAACTCCTTGAGACGTTTGGCAATCATTTCACCAATAATTTTACTCTCTACCTCAAGTGACCCTGATCCTCGCACTTCTCTGGTTATTTCAGTCACGATTCTCTCGATTTCTTCTGTCGGAATTGTTGTCTTCTCACAAGCTTTTAAAATACCTTGTTTTAACTTTTCCCGATTAAACTTTTCTCGCCGATTGTCTCGTTTGATAACAATAAGCTGGATATTCTCTACCCGCTCATAGGTCGTAAATCGCTTCGCGCAGACAAGACAGGATCTTCTTCGCCTGATAGTATCCATGTCTGAACTCTCGCGTGTTTCAACAACCTCTGAGCCTTTGTTTCCGCAATATGGGCAGTGCATTCGTATGCTTGAGCTCTCTTCTCTAGCGCTGGGTCTTTCTCCGCAGACGCTGGATCTAGTGCCAAGAAAAATCATAGAGCACTACATCTATAGTTGCAACTAGAAAAATGCGGATCAAACTATATCATTAGCTTTGTGGAAGAATTAATGCTCGCTTTTTCTTACAATGATTTCTTCTTCTGCAAAACCTGGTACTTGTAAATGGATACACGTAAGCTCAATGCGCTCTTTTTATATTCCTGCACAATTGTTTGCTCTTCCTTATTTACAACAGGTGTATTAGCCAGCATACTATCAAGTAATTCTTCCTGCTTTTCCAACAAATGCAAGAGTCTATCAATGACAATATGGCCATCTTTCCCCTGCTTAGAAGCATCCTGAGAAAGGCCAAACGTTTCCTGGCTATAAAATGCTGCTTTTTTTAACGTAGCTGTAAGATTCTCCTTGGAATGTTCCTTAGCAAAAAAGAGCAAGTACGCTCCTTGCATATACTTCTCTGCTTGTTCAAGAGAAAAAACAGCTTTCTGATAAGGATCTGCGATAAAAAATCCTTGCAATGACTCTTTTATCTCTTTAAACGGATACAGTGTTTGCCCGGGAAGAACTCCAGGATAAGGCAGTTGATAAGAATTCTCTGTCTGAGCAGCTAGCTCTTGAGCAAATACAGACGAAGGAACCATGGTCAAGAATAAACAAACTCCAATAATGCTTCCCACTCGCATATGCATTATGCTTCACGATACCCAATGGCTTTAAGGACTAACGCCAAGCTTTCTTCAGGATCATGCTCATAAGTATTTACTACAAGATCAAAATAGTCCTTCTGCCAATAGACCCAATCGGGATCGTTATTTACATATAACCTGCGCCATTTAGTAAGATCGTTTTGTTCTCTTTCAATCACCTCTTCTTTTGCTTCGTGCACAGTAATATGTTCACGATTAACTAATCGATCAATACGAATTTCTGTTTGATCGTTGTCCTCTTGATCTTCACAAACTACCCCTACCTTAAAAACACCAGGTTTCTTTTGCGCAAAAAAACCTGCGAGTTTTGCTTCAACAACGATATGATTATCTTTCGTCAAGATGTTTTCCAATTGGTTATCAAATAATTGATCTTCCTCGTCCGCACGAAGATTGGTATCTTTTGTCGCGACATCCATCCGCTTACGTATAGCTTCCCAGAAGATCTCTCCCCCTTCAAGATGCTTCCATGCAAGTTTTTGAGCTAAATGTTTTCCCAACGAAGTAGAACCGGCACCAATACGTCCGGACACAGTAATTAATCTGATAGCAGATAAGTCTGTAGGCTTTTGCATAAAATTATCCTATTGTTGGTTCTTCTGTTCCTCTGATGGTACTGGAGCAGGAGGGGCAGCTGGTGTCTCAGTAGTTTGTGACGCTGGTGGAGCTGGCGGGGCAAAAGAGCCAGAAAGTGGAGCTGGTGAGACACTTGGTGCTGTAGATGGGCTAGCTGAAGGGGGGGTCGATGATTGACCAAGTGAACCGAACATATCGGTTAATGACGTTGACGCGGAAGCGGAAGCGACTGGAGCAGCTGAAGCCGGAGTTTCTGCTACTGGAGCAGGTACCTCTGGTGCTGGACTCACGGGCTGAGAAGGAGCTGGCGTAGGTGCTTGGCCAACCTGCTGGGCAACCATTATGGCTTCTTCAATTAATCTATTTGCGTAACCATACTCGTTGTCATACCATGCTATTACTTTAACCATATTGCCCCCTACTACCTGGGTCAATGAAAGGTCTACAATGCTTGAGTGAGAATTACCAATAATATCACTTGATACAAGTGGATCTGTCGTAACGGCAAGCACTCCTTTGTATAAAGGATTTTCTGCTTCTTTGGTCAACACATCATTTACCTCTTCTTTGGTTACGTCTTTTTTGAGAAGGAAAGTAAAGTCTGACAAAGAACCGACAGGAACCGGGACACGAAGCGATAATCCACCAAAGATTCCTTTGAGCGCAGGCAGTGATTCAGCAGCAGCAACCGTTGCACCAGTTGAAGTCGGAATAATACTGAGAGCTGCAGCTCGAGAACGGCGGTAGTCTTTGTGACCACTATCCTGGAGTCGCTGATCAGAGGTATAGCCATGAACGGTAGTCATCATTGCTTTATCAATACCAAAATGATCCTGAAGTATCTTTGCAACCGGGGTAATACAGTTGGTGGTACAAGATGCGTTACTAATAATCTTCTCTCCTGCATAATCGGCATCATTTACCGAGATAACATAGGTAGGGATCCCTTCTCCTTTTGCAGGAGCTGATAGGACGACTGCCTTTGCGCCAGCAGTAATATGTGCTTGCAACTTATCAGCAGTCGTAAAGACACCGGTTGATTCAATAACAACATCGACATTAAGGTCTTTCCAGGGAAGTTGTGACGGATCCTTCTGGGAGTAAACAGGAATCTCCTTCCCATCAATCACCAATGAACCAAGCAGTGCCGTATTTGCAGGATCAGTACTTGGCTTTACACTAACATCAAAAGGCAATAAGCCATACACACTATCGTATTTGAGGAGGTACATCCATCCGTTAATATCGGTTGAGGAACCTGCGTTTATCGCCGCAATTTCAATATCCTGGCTGTGCCATTGCGTGATAACTCGATGAGCTACTCGCCCGATTCTTCCATACCCATTAATCGCGACACGAATCATATATTGAGTATATACTCCTCTTTTTTTTACTGCAAGGGGTAAATTACTATCTCCTGACGTCAGAAAAATGTCTAGCATGTCTCCTAGGCAGGCAGTACAATCCAAATCTATGGTACATAACCCTTGGCTGGCTGCCAAACAACAACTGAAAAAAGCTGGAGAACGGCTCGGTATTGACCCATTACTACTAGCTAACCTGTCTGAACCAGAACGAATTATTGAAGTATCGCTTCCTTTTGTTCGTGATACCAATGACATTCTCACGGTCACTGGCTATCGTATCCAACATAGCAGCATCTTAGGGCCGTATAAAGGTGGACTGCGATATCATCCGCAGGTGTCGACGGATGAAGTTAAAGCACTCGCCTTTCTCATGACCATGAAGAATGCCCTCCTTGGCATCCCGTTTGGCGGCGGTAAGGGGGGCATTACGATTGATCCCAAATCACTTTCCGAAGCAGAGCTTGGACGACTAACGAGGCTCTTTACGAGGAGACTTGGTCCCACTATTGGACCTTATTTTGATGTACCAGCTCCTGACGTCAATACGAATCCTAAGATCATGAGCTGGATTGCTGA
>ERZ1292645.215-Hain-H14-02um-R2-215-length-24137-cov-8_pt1 | contig 24137 bp, 20 predicted proteins | sample MGYA00564401_ERZ1292645 | MGnify/ENA primary metagenome ERZ1292645 (study PRJEB36523, sample SAMEA6512644) | groundwater metagenome | collected 2019-01-09 | study: AquaDiva: Metagenomics assemblies of 32 groundwater samples | reverse complement strand
GAGCCATAATACATGCGCCTACCATGCAGTCACCTGTCGATAAGATAGGCCCGGAGAATATTCTAAAAGCCATTATCGCAGCGCTGAAACTGGCCGATGAATCTGGTTGCTCTGTCATTGCGATACCAGGTATGGGCACAGGGCTTGGCGGAGTTGATCCGACGGAGGCGGCAAAGGTGATGATCATGGCCATCAGATCTTTCCAACCCTCCTGCATAAAGAAGATAATATTAGTCGATATTAGGGATGGGATCGTTGATACCTGGAAGAAATTCGATAATCTCTGGGAGACATTTGATAATTCAAAAGGCGACTAGGCATTATCAAATCTAATCTTATTGCATACCACTTTATAGTCTCAAATCTTATTTGACATCCCGTTTTAATCTTCATATACTGTGAAGGACTTTTGAACTTAAGGTCCTTGTATTGAAGACCTCCCCACTTTGCCTTTTACATTGCTCCATGCAAACTCATCAGGATTCGGTTCTGGAGAGTATGGAGGTAAATAGAAGCTACGAAGATTCCCTTTCATTGCTTGTACTAATTTTCACCTTCGATCTGAAACACCCTCATTAAAGGTTTCTGACAGCTTAAGACCGAGTTTTTTCAATAATCTTCCCACAGATGCCACGCTAAGCTTGATCCCATATTTCTTCACAATAAGCTCTTTCACCATCTCACTTAGTCCATAATGCAAATGGGAAATTCAATTGCAAAGGATTCTTCGTCGTGACTGTCATGAAGACCCACCTAAGTTCTGCCCTTTTCAACTTTAATGGCCGCCCTAATAGGACTGTAGCCTTTAGAGCATCAATTCCGCTTTCCCTATATGCTGCCATCCATCTATATACCGTCCTCCGATTCATTCCCAATGCGGCAATCACCACACCCGATCCAAACCCTTTCTCTCTTGATTTGTCGCGCAGCCCTTATACGTATTGCCTCTAATACATCATGCTTTAACTTTCTGCCATCGGTTTCTCTCATGCCTCATACTATGCCACAATGAGGCTTTACTTATGAACTGATTAGTAAATTCCTTAATCATTGCAAGGCATTCTTCGGAACAGGGATACGTGCCTTGGATTTTCGTGAAGGCCTTCTGGGAGGATGATACCGAAACCCTCGATGAGTTTGCGGCTATGGATTCAAGCTTTGACCATGTTACCAAGGAAATAACTGCTATAGTGCCCGAGTGGGGATGTACTAATACAAACGCATTAAGTTACTTGACACAATCGCTTAATGTTACTTGGTGTCCACTTTTTTCAGCTTACCTCATGCCAAAATCTTCTGGGGACTTTTCTAATTGCAACTCCAATTCGGAGACGGTTTTCCGGTTCAATTGAGGGGGACGACCAGACCTGGGTTTTGTTTTTAATGCCTCTACTCCTTCTTTGTTTACTTTGTGCATCCATTGATTCAAACTCTGACGCGTCAAGCCTAATACTTCGATTATCCATCCCGGACGCTGACCCTCCAATATCAGCAAGAGAGCCGCTATCTTTATGCCGATATAGGCTCCCGGGATTTTTCGGGCAAAGGCCAAAAGACGCTCCCTGTTTGCTTCTGGGTGTGTTAAGGTTAATGTTGGGTTTCGCATGGTTAATATGTAACATCAGAAAACCCTATATGTCAAGTTATTTATTGCGTTTGAATTAGTATTTTTATATTTTACCCGTGACCCCATTATGCATTATGAGGAGATGGGATGGCAAATGATATGAAGTTATCGAAACTTGTTGGAGAGATTAATTCACAAGTAAACGGCCTGATACCTCTTCCTGCAGCGGAATCCCCGTCTAGTGCAGTGCCTTAGGTACTTTCATCGAAATAATCAGTATCGATCCTCTTCACTGGATACATCGATACCGTCGATACACCAACATCATGCTCGATCATCAAATTGGTTAGCTGCTCCCCATCAACCAAGACAATCTTGTTTCCGATTTGCGAAACATAGCAGATACTTTTATATCAACATGAAAACATAGCCAAGTCTCATTTGGTTTTAATAATTTTTTAGAGGATAACATTTTTTGAGATTCCGAAACAAGTTCGGAATAACATTACCCCGCCCTATGAAAATTGACGTTTGAATATCCGTATGATATCTTTAAGGTAGATATTTTAAGGATGCTTTATGAATAGATGTAAAGCCAGAACAATAATAGTTTTGATTACAGGGGTTTCCATCCTTACCCTCTTTTGCGGAACGATATTTGCCTGCCTTATCCCTATCAGTATAGATTCTAATAAAGATCTGATGGCTGGATGCGCTTCCAATGGCAATCAGACAGGAGACAAGACACAAGAGATCTGTAATTCAACCGAGTTTACTCATGCTCAAAGCCATATCAAGCTGCCCCAGGATATAAGGGAGATAAAGGCCTCTGCCTTTCTAGATCTTTATCAGGACCTATATCCTGCCAGGGCAATTCTCATTCAGAGGATTGTTGATATCTCTTTTAGTAAGCGAATCCTGCGAAAGATAGATATCTTCACAGAGTATCAAAACCTTCGCCTCTGATGCCCTTCTTTTATCAAATCATTCTATTTTAGAGATTCATAAATAATCCAAGCGCAATAAATGAAGTGTCATTGCGAGGAGCAGAGCGACGAAGCAATCTCTAACGACGAGATTCCTCGCTATGCTCGGAATGACAATTCTGGAGGGTATTTTCAGGTGAAAAGAAGATTAATCTTTTTGATTATAATGCTTCTTCCATTGACGGCCTTAGCGGCCGATGACGGGGAAGGGCTTCAACTAGAACCACTTATAGAGGAGGCCCTTAAGGCAAATCCTGAACTTTTGGCCTTAAGGAATAGATTAAGGGCTGCTGAGGCAAGGGTTGGTCAAGAGAGATCACTTGATGATCCGGAGATCGGGATTATGGAATGGGGGATCTCATCAAATTTCAGAAGGGTGGACCAGACCTGGTATCTATTGGACCAGAAGATCCCTTATCCAGGGAAACTTAAACTAAAAGGGGATATAGCCACCAAAGAGGCAGAGATGGTGGAAGAGGAATATAGGGCCAAGGAGCTTGAGATTGTCAGAATGGTTAAGCATGGATACTATGACCTCTTCCTTATAAATAAGGCGATAGATATAAACAGGGCGCATAAGGAGCTTGTCCATGACTTCTCAAGGATTGCGGAGACAAGATATGCCCTTGGCATGGCCCCTCAGCAGGATGTAATAAAGGCACAGTTGGAATTGACAAGGCTCACGAATGAATTGCTCACCCTCGTCCAGGAGAAGGAAACCATGGCAGCATCTATCAATACCCTCTTAAATAGATCAACGGATAGCCCACTTGGAAGACCTATCTTGCCAGAGGTTAAGCCCTTTTCAAAGAGAGAAGAGGATCTAAGACAACTTGCAGTTGAGATGCGACCTCAAGTGAGGATGGAGATGGTTGCCATTGAGAGGGGAGAGGCGTCAAAGGCCCTTGCGAAGAGGGGGCTTTATCCTGATTTTAGGTTTGAGCTTGGATACTGGGATGTCCATGGAGGGCCAAACCAGTGGCAGGCGCAGGTCATGATAAATATCCCGTGGATATTTAGGGGTAAATATGATTCGAAGATAATGGAGGCATCAAGTGAGGTCGAGAGATCAAGGGCAGGGCTTGTCTCAATGAAGAATAATACCTTTCTTGAGATAAAGGAGGAGTTTACAAGATTAAGGGCGGCAGAGCGATCAGCAGAACTATACAGGACAACCCTGTTCCCCATAGCAAGACAGTCCCTCGATTCATCCATAATCGCCTATAAGGCAGGGAAATTAGATTTTCTCTCCCTATTTGAGTCAGGTCATACACTAAAGGAGCTTGAGATGGAGTATTTCCGGGTTTCTGTAGAGTTTCATAAGAGGCTATCTGAGCTTGAGAGGATTGTCGGCTCGATATTAGAGAATGGAGAATAAGATGAAGAATAAGAAAGTAAAGATAACTATTATTGCCCTTCTGTTAATAGGGCTATTTACTATTATTTACGCTACCATTTTTACCTCTTACCTCTCGCCTCTCACCTCTTATCTCTCATTCATAGATGGTTCAACAGGCCCGATCCTGCCGGCAGGCAGGCAGGTAAGGGAACAGCCGAGCCAGGATGTTAGCCATCAGGATAGGGAGAAGATGGATCTTCTACAACCAGTTGCCATGATCAGACCAGAGCAGCAGCAGTTGCTTGGTGTAAGGACCGCCCTTGTCAAGGAGATGGATATGGAAAAGGTAATAAGGGCTGCCGGCAGGATTGGGTATGATGAGAGGCGCATTACTCATGTCAATCTGAAGATAGAGGGGTGGATAGGCGATCTCTTTGTCGACTATGTGGGGAAACCTGTGAAAAAAGGGGAGCCCCTATTTAATATATATAGCCCGGAGCTTGTATCTGCCCAGGAGGAATACCTCCTTGCCCTAAAGGGAAGAGAGACACTTAAAGAAAGCCCCTTACAGGACATCCTCCATCATTCTGACTCCCTTGTAGAATTTGCCAGAAGGAAGCTCCTCCTTTGGAACATGACTGAAAAGGAGATAGATGCCTTAAAAAAGAGAGGGAAGTCAGAGACCTATGTCACTATATATGCGCCAACAGATGGGATCGTGATCAAGAAGGAGGCCTATAAAGGGATGCATGTGACCCCAGATATCACACTTTACGAGACAGCCGATACCAAGGTTGTATGGGTCAATGCAGATATATATGAGCATGAGACACCTTTTGTGAAGATTGGAGATGAGGCAGATATTACCCTATCATACATTCCTGGGGTGCATCTAAATGGAAGGGTGGTTTATATATATCCCTATCTGAATCCTGAGACAAGGACAGTAAGGATAAGGATAGAGCTTCCAAACAGGGGCGGAACCTTAAAACCTGATATGTATACCAATGTGGAAATCAGGGCAAAGATTGGAAGAGTTATAGCCCTTCCTGAGGCTGCAGTAATAGATTCAGGGACAAGGAGGCTGGTCTTTATAGACAAGGGGGATGGAATCTTTGAGCCGAGGGAGATAAAGGCAGACGCCAGGATAGAGGGATACTATATTGTAGAAAAAGGGGTCGCCTCTGGAGAGAAGGTAGTTACCTCGGCAAACTTCCTGATAGATTCAGAGAGCAAGTTGGCGGCGGCAGCAGGCATGAAAGGCGCAATGGGCCTTGTTGGTATGGCAGATATACCGATGAGACAGGCAAAGATGGGAGGCATGGAGGGAGTGAGCGGAAAACCTACACCTACTAGACAGGAAAGAAAGGCTGGAGACATTGTGATTATGCTCTCCTCTGTGCCTGAGGTGCCAAAGGCTGGTGAGGTGCTATTTATTGTTAAGCTTACAGACAAAGAGGGAAATATTATAAGGGATGCAAAGGTAGGCCTTATCTTTAAGATGGCGATGCCGGGAATGCCTCCTGTCAAGACAGCAGGCCAGCTCAGCAAGGAGGGTCTTTATGAGACAAAGGCTAGTCTTCTGATGTCTGGAGAATGGGATCTCTTAGTTAGTATTCTTATGCCAGGGAAGCCGGAGATCAAGGAGATGTTTAAGATTATGGTAGGTATGTAAATCGAGGTTAATAATGGTAGTGAAGATAATAGAATATTGTGTGAATAATAAGTTCATCATCCTTCTCCTTACATCCTTTCTCATCGCCTTCGGGATCTGGGCTATGTACAGGATGCCCCTTGATGCCCTTCCCGACCTCTCTGATGTCCAGGTGATCATCTTCACAGACTGGCATGGTAGAAGCCCTGATCTTATTGAAAAACAGATCACCTATCCCATAGTAACATCCATGCTGGGCGCACCAAGGGTCAAGTATACAAGGGGACTCTCCATGTTTGGAGAATCCTTCGTCTATGTTATCTTTGAGGAAGGCACAGATATCTATTGGGCAAGAAGCCGAGTCCTGGAATATATGCAGGGTGTAACAGGCAGGCTTCCAGAGGGAGTTACACCCACATTGGGCCCTGATGCAACCGGGGTAGGCTGGGTCTTTGAATATGCCCTCCTGGATGAGACTGGAAGACACAGCCTGGCAGAACTCAGATCAATCCAGGACTGGTATTTAAGATATATACTCCAGGGTGTAAAGGGGGTGGCAGAGGTAGCCTCCATAGGAGGTTTTGTAAAACAATATCAGGTAAATCTAGATCCTATCAAGCTTCTCTCTTACAACATTCCAGTTGACAGAATAGTAGAGTCGATCAGGATGAACAATAATGATGTCGGCGGCAGGGTCTTGGAGGCGTCAGGCAGGGAATATATGATCAGAGGGAGAGGTTATATACAATCCCTTGAAGACCTCAATGACATATCCGTGGGGGTAGATAAGAATGGGACCCCCATACTCTTGAGGGATATTGCTAACGTCGGCATTGGCCCTGATATAAGAAGAGGGGTTGTTGAGCTTGATGGCAAGGGTGAGGTTGTTGGCGGTATTGTGATCATGAGGTATGGTGAGAATGCGCTAAACGTTATCAAGAGGGTAAAGGAGAAGATAGCCGAGATAGAACCATCGCTACCTGAGGGGGTAAAGATCATCCCAACCTATGACCGCTCAAACCTGATACTACGGGCCATTGATACATTAAAAAAGGAGCTGGTCAATCTCTCTATAGTTGTAAGTATTGTGGTTTTAATCTTTATCCTTCATCTCCCAAGTGCCCTTGTGATAATATGCGTCCTTCCTGTGGCCATCCTTATCTCCTTTATACTTCTCTATTATCTTAAGATCACGGCCAATGTCATGTCCTTAGGCGGGATTGCAGTGGCCATAGGCGCAATGGTGGATGCCTCCATAGTTCTTGTGGAGAATGCCCATAAGTCCCTTGAAAGGTGGGAAGCAGAAGGAGGCAAGGGTAGCCGCATTAAGGTTATTGTCGATTCAGCAAAGGAGGTTGGTCCGTCTGTCTTTTCATCCCTCCTTGTGCTCACTGTTGGATTCCTGCCTGTCTTCACCTTACAGGCCCAGGAGGGGAGGCTCTTTAAACCTTTGGCCTATACAAAGACCTTCGCCATGTTCCTATCTTCTATCCTAGCGATAACCCTTACCCCGGTACTTATGGTCCTCTTTATTAGGGGGAGGATAATCCCTGAGATAAAAAATCCTTTAAACAGATTCCTTCTCACCATCTATGAGCCTGCTATAAAGAAGGTTCTTATGTTCAAAAAGTGCACCGTAATTATTGCCATAATAATGCTCCTGGGAACAGTGCCTATATTTATGAAGATCGGGTCTGAATTTATGCCTCCTTTAAATGAGGGGACGATCCTCTATATGCCGACCACACTCCCTGGTATCTCCATTGCCGAGGCATCAAGGATTCTTCAGATCCAGGATAAGATCATAATGGGCTTTCCAGAGGTAGAAAGGGTCTTTGGAAAGATCGGTCAGGCAAGGACTTCTACGGACCCGGCCCCCTTAAATATGACGGAGACGATAATAACATTAAAGCCCGAATCTGAATGGCGGCCAGGCATGACCTGGGACAAGCTCATTAATGAGATGGATAGCAGATTAAGGTTTCCTGGGATGCCGAATATCTGGTGGATGCCGATCCAGACGAGGACAGAGATGCTGGCTACAGGTGTCAGGAGCAATGTTGGGATAAAGATCCTGGGACCTAGCCTGGATGGGATAGAGAAGATAGGAGAAGAGATTGAGAGGGCCTTAAGGGATCTACCGGGCACAAGGAGCATCTTTGCCGAGAGGGTGACAGGTGGATATTACCTTGACTTCAAGATCAAAAGGAATGAGATCGCAAGATATGGCCTTTCCATCCATGAAGTAGAAAAGATCATAGAATTGGCCATAGGTGGTGAGAATATATCTCAGACCATAGAAGGGAGGGAGAGGTATCCGATAAATGTAAGATATGCAAGGGAGTTAAGGGATGATATTGAGAAGCTCAAACGGGTCTTAGTTCCTACATCTATGGGGGCCCAGATACCTATTGGTCAGTTGGCAGAGATCTCTTACACTACCGGCCCACCTATGATCTATAACGAAGGTGGTTTTTTATCAGGGATCGTCTTTGTGGATGCGGCTGGAAGGGATTTAGGTAGCTATGTGGAAGAGGCAAAAAAGAAGGTAGAGGAAAAGGTCAAGCTTCCATCAGGCTATCATCTAAAATGGGCAGGTCAATATGAATATATGCTTAGGACACGGGAACACCTGAAATATATGCTGCCATTAACCCTTCTAATCATCTTCCTGATCCTCTATATGAACTTCAGGTCTATAACAGAGACCCTTATCATCCTGCTTGCCATCCCATTCTCACTTATAGGTGGTACCTGGCTCCTCTACCTCCTCGACTATAACCTTAGCGTAGCTGTATGGGTCGGATTTATTGCCTTGGCAGGGCTCGATGCAGAGACCGGCGTCTTTATGCTCATGTTCTTAGATGAGGCATATGAGAGGATGAAAAGGGAAGGGAGGATGGCAACTATTGGAGACCTGCATCAAGCAATATTATATGGTGCTGTGCAGCGTTTAAGGCCAAAGCTGATGACTGTCTTAACTACTATAGTTGGCCTTGTTCCAATCCTCTGGAGTCATGGCACAGGGGCAGATGTGATGAAGAGGGTTGCCGCCCCTATGATAGGAGGACTTCCCTTCGCCTTCTTATTTGAGCTCCTTGTGATGCCGACAATATATCTGGTCTGGAAGGGGTGGGGAATGAAAAAGATGGATCATGTGGAGCCTTAGCGCAAGGCTCAGAGGTGATGAAGAGGATCGCCGCGCCAATGCTTGGCGGTATGGTGACGTCAACGGCGCTGACCCTCCTCGTCATCCCGGTAATCTATTTCTGGGGGAGAGGACGGCATCCGTCATGCGAATCATGTTAAAGAAAAAGAAGAGAGGCGTTTAGAATGATGAGCAACAGCATGGAGGGTGGAAAAGTGTGGATACAATTTGAAATTGCCTTCTGGATAATCCTACTCGGAGGGATCATCTTGCTGGGCATCTGGGTCGTGCAGAAGACCATAGCAAAAGATCGTTTAGTGCAGGCGGCCATCCTGTTGATCTTTATCGGGTTGACAGGAATCCTCATTGCAACCTTCTTCTTTAGCAACAGGTCATCCACTGGAGGTAGAATGATGCAAAAGATGATGGGTGGGTGACATGATGGGTAACGGAATGATGGGAAGGGGGATGATGGAGGATATGATGCGGAACATGGAGGAGATAGGGAAAAAGACCAGCTTTTCTTCCAATGGTGAGAGGATTTTTTATACCGGGATAAATTCAGAGGGCAAGGTCATTAAAAATAACCATGGGATGCAGGGTGCAGGATGTGCGATGTGCCATGGTGTGGACGCAAGGGGCATGCGAATGATGATGATGGATGTGCCTGGTATAAGATGGGATATCCTTATAGACCCCAAGGGCCATGTCCATCCCGATGGAAGGAGGCATCCGCCCTTCACAGAGGAATCATTTAAGGTCTGTGTTCTCCTTGGTATTGATCCTTCTGGAAACCAACTGAGTACAATGATGCCGAGATGGCAGATCTCAAAGGAAGATCTGGACTACTTGATAGGATATCTTAAGAATCTGGCAGAAGATAAATGAGAAGAGTGAAGCTGTACCATGGTAGGTGGGATGATTACATCCACGATACTCACGCTTGTCGTAATCCCGGCCATCTATGCCTTATGGAGGGGGTGGGGAATGAGGGGGAAGGGCTAGATGTCTGCCTATCTGTATATTCTGCCCCTGTGATCGGATACTGTCATAAAAACAATGTTTTCTTTTTCGTCGATTTCATAAAAGAATCTCCAATCCCCTATCCGGTATCTCCACGTAGGAGGATCCCAGTTCTTTAATCTCTTAATATTGGAACCGAAGTGAGGCTCATTTCTTAGTTGCGGGTATACATGCTCATAAAGCTTATTTTTGATATGCTTGAGACCTGATAGGCTAATCCTGGAAAGGTCTTCTTGAAATGTTTCAGTTTCAAAGATGCGGTAGTTATCCAATCATGGTACCCTTTTTTCTCGCTGCGTCCTTAGAGCCCTTCTTCAAACGTTCAACTAAGCGCTCATTGGCCAGGATCTCTGCCATCTCGAAGTCATCAGCGAAATCTGAATCCAGGATATGCTCCTTGACAGCGGTTTCTATGAAATTGGCTAATGATCTGTTCTCAGCCTTTGCCCTCTTAACGAAGCTTTTATATGTTTTCTCATCAATACGAATGGTTAGCGTCTTCGGCATCCAATCACCTCCTTATATTCATTTTCATTCTATTCGATTCATGATAAATAATCAATAGAAATAGGGCTCAAAAACCCATGCTATTTGACATCCTATCTAAGATCCCCTATGATTTTTTAAGTAGGGGAGGCAGATAAATGAATAAAAATATCATTGCGGCGAAGGATAACATTGCCGAATTCTGCCGGCGCCACCATATCCGGAATCTTGCGCTTTTTGGCTCTGTACTCAGAGAAGATTTCCGGCCGGAAAGTGTACTACGACATTCTCTGGGATACCATCACAAATGACTTACCTCTGCTTATCGAAGAACTGGAAAAGATCACCCCGCCACCTGTCTGCGTGCACGCACAGGCAGATAGGAATATTGATGCCCGTGCATGACACCATGGACCTGACTGAGAGCGTTCTCGCTCAGGCAGGCGAGCGGGTGTAAAAACTGAAATTCCGAACGGAGACATAATGCCAAAGGTCAAGCAAGCAGACAGGAAGAATAACAAGCAGGAATCCATTGAGGCGACACTCTGGCAATCCGCGGATAAAATGCGTAAAAATATGGATGCCGCGGAATATAAGCATGTTGTACTTGGCTTGATATTTCTCAAGTACATATCCGATGCCTTTGAGGTTCTGCATTCCAAACTTGTAAGCGGCAAGGGCGAATACGAAGGGGCTGACCCGGAAGACCCAAACGAATATACCGCTGAGAAGGTTTTCTTTGTCCCGCCTATTGCCCGATGGAAACCCATTTCCGATAACGCCAGGAAGACCGAAATCCTTCTCGATAATGGTAAAAAAGTAGACATTGGCGGATATGTGGACGAAGCCATGGAAGCCATTGAACGCCAGAACTCTTCTCTCAAAGGTGTGCTTCCCAAGGTTTACGCACGGCAGAATCTTGACCGGGCAAGTCTGGGCGGGCTCATCGACCTTGTCGGCACGATTGCGCTCGGCACCGAACAAGCAAAAAGCAAGGACGTGCTCGGCCAGGTGTATGAATATTTCCTCGGGCAATTCGCGCTTGCCGAGGGGAAGAAGGGCGGACAGTTCTACACCCCCAGAAGCGTTGTCAAACTGCTGGTTGAAATGCTTGAACCATACGAAGGTCGCGTGTTTGACCCTTGCTGCGGGTCTGGCGGAATGTTTGTTCAGAGCGAAAAGTTTATTGTGGCTCATCAGTACAACTACAGGCATTCGCCACAACCCTCACCCTGGCCCTCTCCCAAAGGGAGAGGGGGTAGTTCAATTGCATTAAATCCTACGGACAGGATTTCCATTTACGGGCAGGAGTCCAACCAGACCACCTGGCGCCTTGCCAAAATGAACCTTGCCATTCGCGGGATCGACAGCTCCAATATTAAATGGAACAATGAAGGCTCGTTTCTGAATGACGCGCACAAAGACCTGAAGGCCGACTTCATCATTGCCAATCCGCCGTTCAACGATTCAGACTGGTCGGGTGATCTTTTAAAAGATGATGCCCGTTGGAAGTATGGTATCCCACCGGCAGGTAATGCCAATTACGCCTGGATTCAACACTTTATCTATCACCTTTCGTCAAAGGGCATGGCAGGCTTTGTTCTTGCCAAGGGTTCTCTTACTTCCAAAACCAACGGTGAAGGCGAAACACGGAAAGCCATTATTGAAGCCGGACTTCTTGACTGTATTGTCAACCTTCCGGCAAAACTCTTTCTGAATACGCAGATACCCGCCTGTCTCTGGTTTATTCGGCGCAAAAGTGCCGAACCCTCACCCCGGCCCTCTCCCAAAGGGCGAGGGAGTGAAGACCCTTCTACCCCTGGGAGAAGGGTCAGGGATGAGGGTGAAGAGGGCAAAATCCTCTTCATGGACGCCCGCAATCTCGGCTATCTGATTAACCGCCGGACAAAAGATTTTACCGATGAAGACATTGCCAAAATAACCGACACCTATCATGCCTGGAGAAATTTAACTCCCCCTTCTCCCAATGCTAAACCCTCTACCTCTGGGAGAGGGCAGGGTGAGGGTGTTGGTTACACCGACATACCGGGCTTCTGTAAATCGGTGACGCTGGATGAAATCAGAGGAAAAGATTACGTGCTAACGCCGGGCCGTTACATTGGCCTGCCCGAAGATGAGGATGATTTTGATTTTGCGGAACGGTTCGGGAAGCTCAAGGCGGAACTTGATGAGCAGATGAAGGAGGAAGTGCGGCTGAATGAACTCATTCGGAAGAATCTCGCGAAGATGGAGGTGAACAAATGACAATTCGGGAGTTGATAGAAGCGCTTAAGCAATTTCCCGTAGATATGATGGTTTTAACTAACGGCTATGAAAGCGGATATGAAGAGATACGGTGCCCCAAAGTGATTGAGGTTAAACACGAACCGGAAAAACCATATTACGATGGAGAATATCAGATCGCAGAAGAAAAGGACAGCACCTCAATCAAGGCGGTAGCTATTTTTAGAAACAGGCGGACTGAGTAAGAATGAAAAATGAAGAACGAATAATGAATAATATTATGCTGAATAAGCACATTCTGAAGAACCTCGCGAAGCCAGGGGTGAAGAAATGAGGGAGTGGAAGGAATGCAGGCTGGGGGAACTTGCGGAATTTAAAAATGGGAAATCCCGGCCTTCTGAAATAGAAAATGGAACCATTCCAATTTATGGAGGGAATGGCATACTTGGATATACTGATAAATTTAATTATCAAGGTGAGACTGTTATTGTCGGTCGAGTTGGAGCATATTGTGGGAGCGTATTCTACGAAAATAAACCTATTTGGGTTTCTGACAATGCTTTATATACTATTCCAAAAAGTAAAACTGATGCCAAATTCCTTTATTATCTGCTGAAAAACATGGGCTTAAACTCTCAGGCTGAAGGTTCAAGCCATCCGTTGCTTACGCAAACCTTGCTAAATTCTCTTGATGTTTTTCTAACAGATGTTCTCCCCGAACAGCGCGCCATTGCTGGTGTGCTCTCCAGCCTTGACGACAAGATCGACCTTCTCCACCGGCAAAACAAAACACTTGAAGGAATGGCCGAGGCCCTCTGGAGGAAGATGTTTGTGGAAGAGGCCGATCCGCGGTGGAAGAAGGGGAAGCTGGGAGATATTGCTGAGATCAATCCCCTTAGATCAATAAAAAAGGGGGCAATCGCTACATATCTTGACATGTCAAACATGCCAACTAATGGACCATTCCCAAAGGAATGGATACAACGAGAATTTACAAGTGGGATGAAGTTCAAAAATGGCGATACGATAATTGCGCGAATAACACCATGTCTTGAAAACGGTAAAACTGCGTATGTCAATTTTCTCAATAATGAGGAAATCGCCTGGGGTTCTACAGAATATATTGTACTAGCACCGAAAACGGGCTATTGTTCACAATGGTACTATTTCTTGGCCAGGAATGATGATTTTAGAGAGTTCGCAATTCAGAATATGACAGGAACAAGCGGTAGACAGCGCGTATCTGGAGACTCAATCGCTCAATACGAGATAGTCATTCCTCCTATGAATATTTCTGAAAGGTTCAGAATATTTGCTGGGCCAGTGATGGAACACATCAGGCAAAATTCCTTCCAAGTCCGCACTCTCTCCCGTCTGCGCGATACGCTCCTCCCGAAGTTGATGAGCGGCGAAGTGAGAGTAAAGACGGAGGAAATAGTATGAGTATTTTAGTTAAAACAGTCAGAGTATTTGGTTTTCGTGGCTTACAAAATATAGAAGTAGATCTCGAACCGGTAACCGTTTTGACAGGAATGAATAATACTGGTAAAACTTCATTTTTAAAAGCAGTGCAAATTGCTTTGGGAAACAGGCAGTTTATTACTCAAGACGATTATTATATATCAGATAGTATAAGCCCCGACAAAATTATTGTTGATATCAAAATAGTTCCGGTAGATCAAGATGGGAAAATTCGTAATGATTTTAGTGAAAACTGGGAAGTTCTTTTTACAGAAGATAGAATAATGATTGATACAGCGGATAAATCTTTTATCCCTCTTCGCACCATAGTAACTTATGATGAGATTAAAGCTACCTACAAGTCAAAGCAATATATCTTGCCGGATTGGCCACTTTTTGAAAATGAAAGCCATGTGTTTTGGTACCAAGCTGAAAATGGTAAGGAAAAAGCTTTTAATTATGATGAAGTTCCGTTTTTCTACATGGATGCGCAAAGGGATATACTTGAAGATATGAAAGCAAGAAATTCATATCTCGGAAAAATGATTTCAAAAATTGAATATTCTGAAGAAGATGTGAAAAATATTGAGCAACAGATAAAAGAGTTAAACGAAAAAGCGGTTAGCAGTAGCTCTATTCTCTCAGATATTAAAACTACTCTAAAAGAGTTAGATTCAGCAATGGATACATCAAGTGAAGGTGTAGAAATTACGCCATTTACTAAAAAAATAAGAGACTTAAGCAAAGGTTTATCCATTTACTACAGTGATAAAAAGGATAGTTTCTCAATGGAGTACCATGGCATGGGCACCCGCAGTTGGTCATCCCTGCTCACTTTAAAAGCATTTATCAATCTATTAGATAAAAATGCTAAAGAGGAACAGACACCGTTTTTTCCCATACTGGCAACAGAAGAACCGGAAGCACATTTACACCCCAATGCACAAAAAAAACTTTATAGTCAAATTGCAGGCGTTAAAGGGCAAAAAATTATATCAACACATTCTCCTTATATCGCCGCATCTGCCGAATTATCCCAACTCAGAAACTTTTATAAAGATGATGTGTCTGTTTCTTGTGGTGCAATTAGTACGGGGGAATTAACAGACGAAGATATTAGAAAAATTAAAAGACAGGTCATTAATACGAGAGGTGAATTATTCTTTTCAAAAGCAATTGTCTTTTTTGAAGGAGAAACAGAAGAACAAGCATTGCCGATTTTCGCTGAACATTTTTTTAAGAAACCACTGGTGGAAATTGGCATTGACTTTGTGGGTGTTGGAGGTCATGGGAATTATCTTCCTTTCTTACGAGTTGCAGAAGCCTTAAAGATACCGTGGTTTATTCTTAGTGATGCAGAAGGTGTAGTAAAAACAAGCGTCAAAACCCAGTTTACTAACTGTAATTCCAGTAAATCAGAAGCGGATGTAGTCGTTTTTTTAACTGACGGAAATAATTTTGAAAAACAATTGATTTCTGATGGATATAATGAAGAAATAAGAAAATCAATCATCAATATGGAAATTCCAAAATGCAACACTCCACAACATGTGGAAGCTAAGAAAAAAGAAATTGCCTCTTATAATGATACAAAACTATATGAAATTATTACTAGTTCAAACGCACAATACGGGCCTGCAATAGCTGAAGCCATAATAGAAAGCAAGAAACCATTGCCGCCAAAAGTAAAAGAGCTGTTCGAAAAGATAAAGAGCTTTTTGGAAAGAAGGGATGCAGATGAGTAAAATTAATTTATCTCTCAAGCAGCAGGGAATCGTTGATTTTGGACAGGGTGCACTCCTAGTAAAAGCAAGTGCCGGCAGTGGTAAAACAAGAGTGCTGACGGAAAGGATAAAAAGGCTTCTCGATACAACAAAGCGGAAAATACTTGCCATTACATTTACCAATAAGGCTGGCGAGGAGATGAAAGAACGACTTGGAAACCTTGAAGATATTAAAGACCGCCTGTTTATTGGCACATTTCATGGTTTTTGCCAACAGGTGCTTGAAAACCATGGGCAACTGATTGGATATACTAATATCCCTCATATTTTCGAAGATGAGTCTGATAGATTAGAACTTATAGAACAGGCAATAGAAAAGACACCTTCATATTATTCAGAATATGTTAAACAGAATCCCAAGCAGCAAAGAGATTTCCGCTATAGAGTTTTAAATTTTATTTCAGAAGTAAAACGAAAGCTTTTATCTGAGGATGAACTTTTAAAGCATAGCGATGATGAAGACATAGTATTACTTTATACGACATATCAGGACATCTTAAACTCACAAAATGCTATAGATTTTGATGACCTTATATCGTTAACCTATAATCTTTTTATTGCTAATCCCAAGATTGCTGCTTTATATAGAAGAACTTATGAATATATCTGTATCGATGAAGCACAAGACTTGAACTATGCGCAATATCAACTGCTACGGTCAGTAACAATTGGTGAGCATCGGAATGTTATGATGGTTGGTGACCCAAATCAGTCAATATTCGCTTTTAACGGTTCATCATCTGAATATATGACTAAAATGTTTGTTGAAGATTTTCAACCTGAAATAATTGAGTTGAAAGAGAATTACCGATCATCAAAAAATGTATTACAGGCTGCCCAAAAAATTATTCCTGACTCGTGTGATATTATCAATACTTATTACCCAGGTGTTTTTGAAATACACAAAATGGATGATGAAGAAAGTGAATCTAAGTGGATTGTGGAAAAAATTGCTGAACTTATCAAGCTTGGCGAACATGACGATATTGAGGGAAATATTACACATGAAAAAATTGCCATTCTTGGTCGAAATAAATATGTATTCAAGCATTTGACGGATGTTTTTGATGAAAAAGGTGTTCCCTATTACTATAAAATAACCCCCGGCCCCATTAAGTATGAATCAAAATTAATGAAAATATTTGATATGGCTCTTCGTGTAAAGTTGAATCCACAAGATACTCTTCATTGGTACAGACTTCTTGAATTATTCAACAATCCAGAAGTTAAAAATTTACGAGAGCTTTCAAATTGCTTAGGTAAAGAAGCAGATAAAGAAGTATTAAATACTGTTATTATTTTCAGTGACGATGGTAGCAACTTCAAATTATCTCTTGATAAATTTACAAAATCTATAAAGGAAACTAATTATATAAAAGATGATAATGATAAAAATATGATACTGAATGATATTAAAGAACTGTTGGAACATTGGCATGAGTACGCCACAAAAACTGACAAGAAATCACTACTGCAATTTAAAAATTCAATGGCTCTTGGTAAAACACACCCTTTAGCTCAAAAAAATGGTATTACTCTTAGCACAGTGCATACGATGAAAGGTCAGGAATATGATATTGTTTTCCTGATGGGCATGGATGATGAAACGTTTCCTGATTATCGTGCAGTTAGAAGTGAAGGCGCTGAAATGGTGCAGGAAAAAAATAACGCCTATGTTGCATTTACAAGAGCTAAGCGCTTTCTCTATGTAACATGGCCGGCAAAAAGGTTAATGCCTTGGGGTGATTATAAGCACAGGAATATTTCGAGATTTCTAAGAGATTTCAAATGACCTCCTTCACCGAATCCGAAATCGAAATCTTCTCCCTCTCCGAACTGAAACAGCTCGGTTTTTCCTACATCCCGGGACCGTCTATTGCGCCCGATGTTGAAAGGGCTGTTCGTGAACAGCCCCTACGGGGTTTCATGGTGGCTGAACCTGCGGTGCCTTATGGCGAGCCGGAGAAACGGGCAACCTATGGCACGGTACGGGATAGAGCAGCAGAAATTTTGGAAGGTGGGAAAGTGGCCTTCCTGCAACGAAAAGAGAAATATGGAGATGAATGAGGAGGTGGAATATGCTTAAATCAGAGCTTTATGAGATTTTATCTAACCTTGAAAACTCAGGAATTGAGTTTAAACGAGATGACATCAAACCCGAGCAACTGGCTAAGGAAATTGTGGCTCTATCAAATCTCAATGGCGGGAAAATAATTATTGGTGTTGAAGATGATGGTACTATTACAGGCATTCAGCGTGAAAACCTTCAAGAATGGGTAATGAATGTTTTCAGGGACAAAGTACACCCAATGATTATCCCCTTTTATGAAGAAATAGAGGTTGATGATAAAAAGAGAGTTGCCGTGGTTTCTTTACTACAAGGCATTGCCAAACCCTATGTGGTCAGACACAATGGCAGGGAGGATATTTATATACGGATGGGTGATCGTTCAGAAGTGGCTACTCGTGAACAACAGGCTCGTCTTTATTCTATTGGTGGCTTGTTACACACAGAAACGATGCCGGTATCTGGAAGTAGTTTGCAATCGCTTGACCGCCAAAGAATGGATGATTATTTAGCCAATATAATGGGCGATGAAGGAAAAGGCTCAAGCGAATCAGATATAATAAAACGTCTCTGCAATTTGGGCTTAATGATTGAAATAGATACAAGTCATGTATGTTGTACGATTGCTGGCTTAATACTTTTCGGTCTACGCCCTAGAACATTGATGCGATATGCAGGAATAAGGGTTACCGTTTATAAAGGTACTGACAAAGAGTATGAAACAATATTAGATAAAACTATTGATGAGTGTTTTATCGGTCAATGGGACTCCGGGTCCGGATTACGCAAAATGGTCAGGGGCGGGCTTATTGATATATTTATGGAAACTGTTGAACCCTTTATAACAAGCGAACAATTGATTAACTCAGTAAGAAGGGAAAAAATATATAAATATCCTGTTGAAGCAATTCGGGAAGTTATAGTCAATGCAAATGTTCACCGTGACTGGACTCGGTCGGTTGACATCGAAGTCGCACTCTATTCCGATAGGATGGAAATAATCAGTCCCGGAGCGCTTCAAAATACAATGACCGTAGAGAAAATGAAAGCAGGTCAACGCTCCCATCGCAACTCCATTTTGGTAGAAGTTGCACGGGATTATGGATATATGGAAGCTCGCGGTATGGGAATACGAAAAAAAGTTATACCTCTCATTCGTCAGTATTCCGGTAGGGATCCACTCATAGAAGGAACGGAAGATTTCGTAAAGATTACACTTTTTCCGGCTCAGGATCAATCCTTATGACCGCCTTCACAGAATCCGAAATCGAAATATTCTTCCTCACTGAGCTCAAACAGCTCGGCTTTTCCTACATCCCGGGGCCGTCTATTGCGCCTGATGTTGAAAGGGTTGTTCGCGAACAGCCCCTACGGGGTTTCATGGTGGCTGAACCTGCGGCACCATACGGCGAGCCGGAAAAACGCGCGACCTATGGCGATGTCGTTTTAAGGCATACGTTGGAACAAGCCATAAACCGCCTGAATCCTGAGGTGCCGGAAACAGCGCGGCATGAAGCCCTTAAAGTGGCGTTGTCCCTGTTTTTTCCCCAGCTTATTGACGCGAACGAGGCCTTTCATAAAATGCTTGCCGAAGGCGTTCCGGTTACGGTGCAAAAAGACGGCCAGGAACGCGGCGAGCGTGTGTGGCTGGTTGATTTTCAGAACCCGGAGAACAATGTTTTCTTTGCCATAAATCAGTTTACAGTTGTCGAACGAAATCAGAACAAACGACCTGATGTAATCCTATACGTAAACGGCCTGCCGCTGGTGGTGATAGAACTTAAGAACCCGGTGGATGAACACGCCACCGTTCGCAAAGCCTTTGACCAGATACAGACCTACAAGGCCGTCATTCCATCGCTCTTTTTCTACAACGCATTTTGCGTGATCTCCGACGGGCTGGAAGCAAAGGCGGGGACTATCTCATCCGCCTTCAGCCGGTTTCAAGCCTGGAAAACCCCTTCGACTACGCTCAGGACAGGCATTGATGGCAAGAAGGAATCTTCCGCCCATGTAAGCCAGCTCGAAGTGCTCATCAAGGGTATGCTGAACAAGGCAACGCTTCTTGATTTGATACGGAACTTCATTGTCTTTGAAAAAGATAAAAAAATAGATGCCAAAACCGGACTTACACAGATTGAGACCGTGAAAAAGATTGCGGCATACCACCAGTACCACGCGGTGAATAAAGCCGTGGAGAGCACCCGTATTGCCGCAACCGAAAAAGGGAACCGCAAGGCAGGTGTTGTCTGGCACACGCAAGGTTCAGGCAAAAGTCTTTCCATGGTTTTTTACGCGGGCAAACTGATCCATAATCTGGATAACCCGACCATTGTTGTCATTACCGACCGCAACGACCTTGATCAGCAGCTCTTTGATACCTTTGCAGGCTCTACAAGCTTACTCGGCCAGCCTCCGGTTCAGGCTGAATCACGCGAAGATTTGAAATCTCTGCTTCGCGTTGCATCGGGCGGCATTGTATTTACGACCATTCAGAAGTTTTTCCCGGACACTTCGACAAGCTCAGTGTGCGGCAATATGACATACGACCGGTTATCCGAACGCCGGAATATTATCGTTATCGCGGATGAAGCGCACCGCACGCAATACGGGTTTCAGGCAAAGCTGATTGACACGAAGGATGATACCGGCACGCTTAACGGAACGCGCATTGCCTATGGTTTTGCCAAGTATCTGCGGGACGCCATACCCAACGCGACCTTTATCGGATTTACGGGCACGCCGGTAGAAAGCACAGACATAAACACGCCGGCGGTATTTGGCGACTACATTGACGTTTACGACATTGCCCAGGCCGTGGAAGATGGCGCCACGGTAAAGATCTACTATGAAAGCCGTCTGGCTAAAATCAACCTGACGGAAGATGGCCGGAAACTGATAGAAGAATTTGATGCTTCGACAAGCTCAGCATCCGAAGAATGGAATACCTCTCAAAAAGCGCGTGCTAAATGGACGAAACTTGAATCCATTGTCGGTCATCCTGAACGGTTGAAGAATCTGGCGCGGGATATCGTTTCGCATTACGAAAAGCGCGCGGAAGTTTTTGACGGTAAGGCAATGATTGTCACCATGAGCCGCCGCATAGCAGTCGCCCTTTACAGTGAAATCATTGCACTGAGGCCCCAGTGGCACAATGAAGACCTGAAGGCCGGGGCCCTGAAAGTCGTCATGACCTCTTCCTCTTCCGATAAAATGGAGTTTGACCCGGAAGATCCTGATAGCCTGGTGATTCCTGCATATCACCGGACGAATAAAGAAGACCGCCGTTTGCTTTCCGACCGCATGAAAGACCCGCGGGACCCTTTGAAACTGGTTATTGTGCGGGATATGTGGCTGACCGGATTTGATGCGCCCTGTCTGCATACGCTCTACATTGACAAGCTGATGAAAAGGCACACCCTCATGCAGGCCATCGCACGGGTGAACCGTGTCTTTGGAGATGATAAAAAGGGCGGGCTCATTGTTGATTACATCGGGATAGGGAATGCGTTGAAAGATGCAATGGCTTTTTATGCGAGTTCCGGTGGAAAAGGAAATGCGGTTGAGACCCAGGAAAAAGCATTAGAAATGCTTCTTGAAAAAATCGAAGTGGTGCGCCAGATGTTTCATGGATTTGATTATATGCGCTTTTTCCGTGTCGGCACTTCTGAGCGCCTTTCTATCATCCTTCAAGCCGAGGAATTCATGGTTTCAAGAGAACAAGGCAAAGACCGATTTATCAAAGAGTCAACCGCGCTATCAAGGCTTTTTGCGCTGGCCGTTCCGCATGAAGACGCGCTTGTTTTGACCGATGAAATCGCCTTCTTCCAGTCCGTTCGGGCACGGCTGCTCAAGTTTGAAGGCGAAGGTGATAACGGCGATAAAAAGAATTATGAATCCGCCATCCGGCAGATTGTGAATCAGGCGGTTGAGTCAACCGAAGTTGTGGATATTTTCGATGCTGCAGGAATCAAAAAGCCGGACATTTCATTGCTCTCAGAAGAATTCCTTCAAGATGTAAAGGAGATGAAGCACAAGAACCTTGGCATTGAACTCCTGAAGAAGATCCTCAATGATGAAATCAAGGTACGGCTGAGATTCAATATTACAGAAGGGAAGCATCTTCTGGACATGCTTGAGGCATCGATAAAGAAGTACCAGAACAACCTTTTGACAACCGCTGAAATTATCGAAGAATTATTGGCTATTGCCAGGCAAATCAGAACCGTAGACGGTTTGGCAAAGAAGCTGAAATTAACGAAAGATGAATTCGCATTCTATACCGCATTGGAAATCAACGACAGCGCGGTAAAGATTCTAGGCGATGAAACACTGAAAAGCATAGCCCGTGAAATCGCGGATAAAGTCCGTAAAAACGCAACAATAGACTGGGCAATGAAAGAAAGTGCCCGGGCAAAACTCATGGTCATCGTGAGGCGTACTTTAAATAAATATGGATACCCGCCGGACAAACAGCAGAAAGCTGTTGATACAATACTTAAACAGGCTGAAGTGTTGGCAGATTATTGGGTGGTGCAGTGACGGAAGCCGCCTCAGCCTTCACACCCCTTACGAGTTTAATAATAAAAATCAGTAGTGTCCGCTAAAAAAAATTATGAATGCATGGTCTGTTCTTTATGCTTGTTGGATAGGCGCGTGTTTCCATTCTCCAACTTCTAATCCCCCGATCAACAAATCCAATTCGTTCACAGTGGCGGCGGTGAGCAGCGGAATGCGCAGTTGAGCCTTGCCCGGCAGGCCGTGAATGTATTTGGCCGCATGTTTGCGGAAGAGGATCAGCCCTGCCTTTGGGCCATAGAAATCCAGATTGAGGGCGAGGTGGCGCCGCATGAGGGCGATTCGCTCATTGACCGTGACCTGCTCCCGGTCTTTGCGCGCGAAGACCCACGGGTTGCCGATGGCTGCGCGACCAATCATTACCCCGTCGCAGCCGGTATGGGCTTTGATGCGGGCGATGTCGGCCACTGTGCGCACGTCGCCGTTGCCGATCACGGGGAGGCTTACGGTCTGCTTTACCTCAGCAATGGCATCCCAGTCGGCCTCGCCTTTGAAGGCCTGCGCCTTCGTGCGCCCGTGGACGGCGATCAGGCTCGCGCCGCTGTCTTCGAGGATTTTGGCGATTGTTGTGTGGTTCCGCGAGCTGTCATCCCATCCCAGCCGGATCTTGCCGGTGACGGGAATGCGCAGCAATTGGGAGAGCCGCGTGAACACGCGCGCGATCTTGTCTGGCTGACACAGCATGCCCGATCCCGCGCCGCGCCCGGCGATATCTTTAACGCAGCACCCCATGTTGATGTCAATGATGTCGGGGCCAAACTCCTGTAAACGAACAGCTGTCTCCACCAGCCGGTCTTCGTCGTGGCCGTAAATCTGGAACGTCATCGGGCGCTCGGCGGGGTGGAATTTCAATTTTTGCCACGCCTTTACGGTCGGCCTGCGGCTCCGCAGCTCGTCCACGTTCACGAACTCAGTATACGAAACAGCGCCTCCGAGTTCACGGCAGATGAGCCGGAAGGGCAGGTCGGAATAGCCGTCCATGGGCGAGAGGATGAGGTCGCCGTAGATGGGGATGTGGCGGATGTGGAATGCAGGAACGATGCTCATGGTAGGGTGCATGATACCAAATGGCTCATAAATATTCTACTTGAGATTTCGGATGAGAAGAGGAGGGATCTTATTTAGAGTTTTTTGATCCACCCCGGGACCCTTGCCCTTTTAACCAGATCATTATCCGGGATATAGGGTTTGATATCGATCACAGGCGTACCATCTATGGCATCAAGCCCTTTTACCGTAAGGCGTGTTCCATCCCTTCTTATGAGTCGGCATATGGTTAAGCCGATAGGGTTTGGCCTGTGGGGTGATCGTGTTGAGAAAAGCCCCACAAGGGGCAGGTCCTCCCTTCCTTTGGGATGGGTCTGAAGCTTGACCCCCTTTTTTGAGCGGCTAAAAAAATAGAGGACAATAATATGGGAGAAGTCCTCAAGCCCTTCTAATGCCTTTGCCCATTTCTTATCAAGGTGGATCTCGGATACAATCTCATCCCATTCTCTTTTTTCAGGTTCTTTTATGGGGGAATGGACGGCGCCTATTGGTTTGAAAGAAAATTCTTTGATATCTTGATGCTGAGTTGTAAAGCCAGATTTTCGATACATGCCAGAATGATGCCACGGATATAGTTGTTTTGCAACTTTTAGGAATACTTCCTAGATACCATAACAGACACTTGACGCGCAATCTAAATCGGAGTATATTTATAACATGAAAGTAAAGACATCTGTCACCCTTTCAGAAGACCTACTGGATGCTATCGATGAAAGGTCGGGCCAGTTTAAGAATCGTTCTGATTTCGTTGA
>ERZ1292645.214-Hain-H14-02um-R2-214-length-24277-cov-9_pt1 | contig 24277 bp, 29 predicted proteins | sample MGYA00564401_ERZ1292645 | MGnify/ENA primary metagenome ERZ1292645 (study PRJEB36523, sample SAMEA6512644) | groundwater metagenome | collected 2019-01-09 | study: AquaDiva: Metagenomics assemblies of 32 groundwater samples | reverse complement strand
ATCAGATAAGTGACTTGTCCATCTCAGTTGACATTATTTCCTGAACCTTGAGAAAATACAGCCTTGTAGAGTATGGCATTGCATCCAAGTTGTTGTCAATTGCAATCATCAGATATCGTACAGCACGCTTTGAAATGTCAACATTAAACTTCATTGGCAGGATAGGATCCTGCTTTACTTTTATCTTGTCTTGCAGCCAGGGGGGTGCCATATCAATTGTTTCTGCAATAATTTTGTTGTACCAAAATGCCAAGTTTTCTGGGTCTAGCCCTTCCTTTAGATTGGTAATATCGCTACCAAGTTTGCTTAGCATTTCGTTTGCTAGGTTCATTTTTCTATGATTGAAATTTTTTGTTTTATCCCACTAGCTCAAAGATAGACAAGTTAGTTGTCAATTTGAGACAAGTTGCCGTCTGCATCAATCTCAAAGCTTTTGATTCTAGTTGAGGAGATTCGCTTTCCATCTTGAGCCATAACCATTGGAACAACTATTACCTCTACTGGAGGAATCTTCTTTTGTTTTCGCAAATCATTTAGTATATCTCCTTGGTGTCTTGTCTCCTCGCTTGTAACAAGCGCTCCAACGTTTCCTTCAATTGCAGCAGGGCCAAAGTCATTTACAAGCTTGCTAATTTCATATGAAGTGTTTGGAAAGTGCTTTGATATAGCTGATGTCAGCAGCATATGTCTTCTGGAATAGTTGTTAACTGGATTTTTTCTCTTTCTTATTGCAAGCTCATCGCTTGTCAGTCCAATTATCACTTTAGATGAGATTGAAAATGCCTTTCTTAGAAGCTCGATGTGGCCTTTGTGAATTATATCAAATGTTCCACCTAATGCGACTGTATTGAATTGAGGCATGAGTTTTGTTGTTGAATTGAAAATAAATTTACTGTGGTTTTACATGTATCAGCGCTATTGGGCCTGGCGAGGCAATGGCTCGGTTTGTGTCATCCCAGATGTATGTTTCAATGTAGAATAATCCATCATTTTGTGGTGTCCAGCTTACTTTGGGAAACTGTTTTGTTGGACCAACAAATGTACCTTCTGCCATTCCAATAAACTCGACAAGCGGGCGCTCACCTGCTTGTTTTATCTGAACATAGTAAACATATGGCTGGCTTGTAAGTGCTTGATCTGTTGCATACTGGATCCATGCACTGCTTTGTATTGCAGCCTCTTTTCCAACATAAAGTTCTGATGCAAGTATTTTGTTTCCATCAGCATCAGACAATGAGACATCGTTTATTGTAACTAGTCTTGTAAGCATTTCAAGTGTAAGTTTGTCCACATTTGTCAAAGCTGAAAGATAGTTGTTTGATTCTGCAACCAGCTTAAAGGAGGAGGCTCTTGTGTTGTGTTCTGTAGTAAATTCAAAATCAGATGAAGAGCCAGGTTTTATCGCTTGATCTACTTGAATGGTTTCAAGGCCAACAATTCTTGGTGGAAAGAATGCATCATATGAAATAAAATGAATTTTTGTATTTGCGCTGTCCACTGAACCAGTGTTTGTAATCTTGCCAGAAAGGGAAACCTGATTTCCTATTCGTAGCGGATCTGGCTCTATTTTCAGCGAGGCCTGTTTTATTGGAGACGAGTTGAACCCAAGAAGGTTAATCGAGATGTTTGAAATTGCAGAATTTGCATTTTTTGATGTTATAATAAATGGCGATGTGCCTTGTGGCGGAATTACACTAAGAACAGGTGTTCCTATTGCTGACTCTAAAAGTTTGCCGCTGTTATCGTAAAATCCTGCCCAAACTTTTACTCCAGTGATTGGAAAGTTTTTTGTATTTTTTACCTCACCAATAACTACAGTTTTTCCATCAGAGTCTTTGTAGCTAAATGGCTGTGTGTTTGTAAGCTTGATTCCTAATTGTGATTCATTGTCAAAAGATTGCGAATACGACATACTAACTGGCAGCAACGTAAATACCAAAAGCACTACCAGTGTGATTTTCCACATCAATTTTTTGTATTCAAAGTCATTAATCATATGCAGTATATCATAATATCAACAAGGTAGACTAGAAGGTTTTACTATGAATTGAGCCTAAAGAAGAAAAAGATGTTTTTTGGGTTAATTCCTTTATCGTTTTCTCATTCCGGTAATGACAAACCAATATACCAATCCGGGTGCGAGTCCTACAATTAGAGGAATCCAGACTGCTATAGATGCTTCATATCCCATGTTATTTTCAACGACAACTTTTGGTATTTAAATCCACCGGCTGTTCGTATTTTAGAAATGATCGCAGTTTAAAAAATACAAAATTGGTTTAAACAAAATAGTGGACTGAAGGGGATTTGAACCCCTGACCTCCCGCGTGCAAGGCGGGCATTCTACCACTGAACTATCAGCCCTTGCATGCTTTGGTTGTAGTGTGGATTTTAATTGTTGTCTTGAGAAAGATTTTATTTGAATTAGAGTCGTTTTGTTTGTAATGGTACTCTTAAAATCCGAAGTTGCATTAAAGGCAGGAAGCAAGGCTCCTGATTTTAATCTGCTTGGAGTTGATGACAAAAGACACTCGCTTTCCGACTACAAAAACTATGATGGACTTTTGGTGATTTTCATATGCAACCACTGCCCGTATGTAAAGGCAAAAGTAGGCGCAATCAAGGAGCTTTATGAAAAGTTCAATGGCAAAGTTGCAGTTGTTGGAATCAACAGCAATGACCCAACAAACTATCCTGATGACAGCTTTGAGAACATGAAAATGATTGCAAGTGAAAAAGGCCTCAAGTTTGACTATCTTGTAGATGAGACCCAGGAGGTAGCAAGAAGGTATGGCGCGGTTTGTACGCCGGATCCGTTTCTATTTGACAAGGAACGAAAACTAATCTTTCATGGAAGAATCGACAATGCAATGAATCCAGAAGATGTTGCCACTGAGAAAACCGTGATAAAAAATATTGAGAAATTTCTTGCAGGACAAAAAATTGAAAAAGATTTTGATCCTTCTATTGGTTGTTCGATAAAGTGGAAAGAACAAACTTAAATGACTGCTATCTAAGAATTTTTCGGGGCCGGTAGCTCAGCTTGGCTGGAGCGTTCGACTGATAAAACTTATTCAGACATCGAAAGGTCGTGAGTTCGAATCTCACTCGGCCCACTTTATGATTTTACAAAACTTTCGTAGGCAGTCTGCGACCACTGCAAGACATCTTCTAATTTTTCTGCTACCAAGTCTGCCTTTGCAGTTGTCTTTTTTTTCAATTTACTGCACAAGACAAGATGTAGTCTTTTTCCTGATTTTTCCTTTATCACGTTAATGGCTTCTGAGAAAAACTTGAAGCCGTCTTCTGAGGATGAAAAAACAATGATTATCATAATGCTATTTTTTTGCTTCCATACCTTGCCAAGCAACTTTTGCAAATCCAAGTCAAAGAGGACATCGATTGCATCTGACATGTCGCCAAGATTGAACACCTTCCATTCGTTGAAACGAAATGATACAGCTGCAGCCTCTGAATACAGCATGTTTTTTGTGTCAGCAGAAATCAAAATGACATTTTTTTGTGGTTTTTCCTCTGCATGGATTACATTTGTGATCTGAATTGACTGCGAAATTAACCAGTTTAGAAATTTCTGCTCTGACTTGCCAATTTTTCCCTGCTGGTAAAGGTCCTCAATAGAATCAATTGCTGGAACTATAATCTCTGTCATAATTTTTGGTGTTGCTGCCCCAGAATGGATACAGTTTCTTATCAGATTAACGACATGATGCGACGACACACTCATCAGTGCCTCAAGATACTTTGTTTTTACTCTAAAGTAATCTTCAGGAAAGCTAAACTGCTCTGTTCCTTCTTCTACAAACCACAAATTTACATTTCCAACATTTTTTTGCTGAACTAGTCCTTCTGCTGCAAATACGTTAAGGTATTTTGTCATTGTCATTCGATTAATCCCAAGTTTTTCTGATATCTCTACTCCAGAAAGCCCAGTCTTTGAGTCTTGTAAAACCTCGACTAGTTTTTGTCTAAGCTCACTTTCCTTGTAGCCTTTTGCCATAATTGGTACAAATACAATATCGTATAAAATCTAATTACTCCACTTGGAATCTTTTTCTAACACATAAAATACATTACAAAATAAACCCTTAACTTAACAAAACCACAACCAGCCTATTTTATAACAATAAAAATCAAGTACCTGATATGGCAAATGTAAAGGCTGCAGTAATTATTGCGCTTTTTGGGTTTGCAGCGGCTACGTTGTTTATTGATTATTTTATGATCGAGCCAACAGAATCATTCAAGCCATCTTCGATCATAACTCAAGTTGGAATAGTTGCAATTATTGTGGCAGGTACAATGCTTGGAATAAGCATAGCACTGAAAAAAAAGAAAAAAAGCTGACGTGTGCTTGACAGAAAGTCAATAACAAGTGTTAAATAAATGCGTACTTTAATGTACGGTAACAGGTAAGTACCATGCCAAAAGAAGGTTTCAAATCAATTACTGTTTCGGACACCGTATACGACAGGTACTACGAGATCTACCAAAAAAACAAACAAGAACTTACCATGAAGGGAGTCAACAGTTTTGCAGGCTATATTACATACATGCTTGAGCAGACAATGCAAAAGGACAAGACCTTTGCAAAATATGCTCCAAAGCTAGAAAAGGTTTCAATTGATGATGACCGAGTTATTGTAAAGGACAACATCAAAAATAGAATAGCTGAAGTAACAGTTCAGCGAGGCGAGCTTTATTGTCAGTTGTGCGAAGAAAAAAACTGCTTCCATGTTGGTTTTGTATTTTCACTTCCTGATGTTTACGAGATTTTGAACTCAAAGGGAATCAGGCATCCAAAATAGTGGAGGAGGTGGGATTTGAACCCACGAACCCCTAAGAGACGAGATCACCCATTTTTTAAGATCTTAAGTCTCGCGTATCCAAAGCATTAGCTTCTTTGGCCAGGCTTGACTACCCCTCCACAAAACTAGCTAATTTTTGCGCGAAATTTAACAGTTTAGTGTTTTTGTTGTTTCATAATCAAAATTATAAAGAACACTTGAGGAGCCAACTTTATGCTTCGATAGCTCAGCCTGGCAGAGCGTTACCTTGGTAAGGTAAAGGTCGCGGGTCCAAATCCCGCTCGAAGCTTAGTAGTTTTTTATCAAAAGCTCAGAGTGGCCTGTTCTCTTTTTTGAGTTCGAGTTTATAGCGCGATTTGCTAAGATCTCTACAACTTTCCATTTAGATGAGAATAGTTTCTTTACCTCTTTTGTGTTAGAGTTTGATAACAATACCTTGCAATCTTTTTTGTCAAGTTTTTGGCAAAGATCGGCTAGTCGCTCCAGATCTTTGTAGGTAAACTCGCACTTTGTATAGCTTGTAAAGTTGGCAGTTTTGCTGACTGGCTGGTATGGCGGATCAAAATACACAAAATCATCTTTTTTTGCCTCATCTAGAATAGCTGCAAAGTCCTGACACCTTATTGCGATGTTTTTTGACTGCAAAATTTTGCTAACCGATATGAGATTTTCCTTGTTTACTATACTTGGGTTTGTGTATCTTCCAAGTGGGACGTTGAACTGGCCCTTGCTGTTTACCCTGTACAGCCCATTAAAACAAGTCTTGTTCAAAAACAAAAGCCTTGATACTTTTTCTATTTGGTTTTTTGGCGCTAACTCTCTTACGGAATAATAGTATTCTCTTTGATCTGCAGAATATTTGCCTGAATGTTTCTCAAGTGATTCAATTAGTTGCTCTACTTTGTCGCGTATTGTAATGTATGCTAAGATTAGATCAGAGTTTAGATCCGAGATGCTGCATTTTAGATTTGGGCTTTGATTCAAGAGGTGAAATAGCAAGGCCCCGCCCCCAAGAAACGGCTCAAAATAGGTGTTGAATTTTTTTGGCAGATGTCCTTCTAATGATGTGATAAGCTGCCTTTTTCCCCCGGCCCATTTTACAAAAGGTTTTGGGCTTGTAGCGAATAGCTGGCTGTACTGCTGCTTCAATAAGGTATAGTGTCAATTTTGGCTTCTAGTTAATGGGAGAAAAAAAGATCACAACCTGTGCAATATTTTTTAATCAAAAGTAAAAGTGTAGAAAATCTAGAGCCAGATGGGATTAAAATAAAGTAAAAAGAGGTTTTGGGTTTAGTCCCACTTTGACCATGCGGCCATCCATCTATACGTCCACGTTGTCAGTTTACAACCAAGAGCTGTAAACGTTACTGACAATACAGCACCAGCACCTGCGCCGAGCGCTACTGGACTGTTATAGAACTTGCCTACTTGGGGTTCTATTGGTGTCATGTATGGAGGCAGTGTTGGCCTTGGATATTTGAATGCCGTTTCCAGTGGGTCTGCCACAGTGATTAGATTTACCATGTTGAACAATGGCAATGACATTCCACACAATACTCCGCCAAAGAGGATCAATGAATGCTTGTTCTTCTTTGTTGCCCAGTATGCCAAGTCCATCAACATTGCTGATGGTAGCCATACCGGCGTTACGATAAAGTCATATGGATATCCTAGTGCAAACCATGCACCTTTTGCAACCCATGTGTAAACTGTCATAATTAGCGCGTAGTACGTTGCTGTTCCTGGAACTCCAGTAAAGGTCAGATAATATGATGCACCTACTGCGAGCATCAGCGTTTGTGATATTGAGAATATGACAAACGATGTCCAAGCCCAGTCTGTGTAGAAGATGTAGTCACCCGCGTTGATTGTCAACAGGGTTGAGTTAACTGCTACCACTACTATGAATAAGTAGTGAGTACATCGTCTTAGCCAGACCATTACTGGTTTTGAGGATATGGTGGGTATATAAAATTTTACTAGATACTAAAGATCGTATTTAATTTAAGATGTAAAAAATAGAAAAAAGGTCAAAAATGGAGAGAGATGTTACCAGCCTACGAACATTGATATCAGAACTGTTCCGACTGCTACTCCGCCAAGTGTTGCTGCTAGAATGCCATTGCTTCGCTTTCTAGAGCCCTCCTCTACTACTTTAATGCAGAAGAGATAACCAATGGACTCAACAATCGTCAGTACAATGAATGCATAGTGACCACTTGGTGTTGGATATGCCCATGGATAATAGAAATATCCAGCAGCTGTTCCGCCAAATGTTGACAACCATGCGGCAATGTAGGATGCTGTGATCATGCCTGTCATGTTTTCAACACGACGACCAATCATTCGTTCAACGTCGGCAGATCCTGCTCCTCCGCCGCCAGCTGAACCAAATCCTTTCGGAAGTGTCATGTGCGATAATAATATTCAAAATGCTTTTAAGTCTTTCTTCAAGGTATGGGGCCGATCTAATTCTAGGGTATATAAAAGAAAAAGAAAAAAGAAGTCGCTTTTATGGAATTGCTCTGCTGTACAGTTTGCCTTCTAGGGCCATCTTGTACATTTCAGCAACATATGGGTTCTCGCCTGGTGTTTCTGCTCCAAGTTCGACCAGTCGTGCATAGACTCTAACAACATATGCTAGAGCGCCCATAAATGCTACGACTACACCCATGTTGAACATCCAGTGGTTTGGTACTGCAAAGATTTCCTCTACAAACCAAAAGTGCCACATCTCATTGATTCCAATTGTGAACATTGTTGCCAGATAACCTAGAATGGTCATCTTAAGGCCAGTGTTCATAGAGTTGTTTGGACCTCTAAGAATTGGAACTCTTCTGTCATAGATAGCAACTGAACCCCAACCCAGTGGCAGAGCCACAAAGTGGCTGTATAGCCACCAATGTGCTGGTGTGAATGCACTATCTCTAATAGAAGTTTGATGTAGTGAACCATCGACGAAATTGTCGACTTCCACTGATGCAGCAGTTGATCCCATTGCGATTACGATGAGCCAGATCTTCTTTAGTCTCTGGATCTCAACCTCTTTTGGAATTAGTGCCGGCATCTGTGCCATGACTTCACTGATGTTTTCTTCGAATATAAAGTAAGGGTTGTAATTTCTTGATTTTTGATATAAATTCTCTATTGGTTATGACGAAAATTATAAAAAAATTATAATAAACTTTGTATTATTCTTGATTAATTTTACTTTCTAAATTAGCCGTATCAGTGATTATCATTGATGTTAATCATAGTCCATGTCTGATCGCATCCTCCCAATACGGCAAAACATATATCGCACTTGATTGCCTCGAAATAATTAACGGAATAACTATGGTCGATAAAAAAATCTTAGTCGTTGCACTTGGTGTAGTTTTGGCACTAGGAACATTTGGACCAAATATTGCCCAGATGATTCAGACTGCTGAAGCACACGGAGTACAAGCACAACTACAGAGTCGTTTCGTAAGAATCGAAGATGAGACATTCAACAGACAATCACTCCAAACCGGCGAGGTCCTAACATTACAAGGAACTCTTGTAAGCCTTGTTGAAAGAGATATGAGAGCATGGCTTTCAATATTCTCAGAGTCAACAAATGCCGGTAACAGATGGGAAATCTTGGCAAGAGATCCACCTGGAAACGTATTTGAGCTTCCAGGAAACGGAGTAGTACAATACTCTATTTCTGCAAAAGCACTTGAGCCCGGTGTTTACCATGTCCACACTCAGCTTAACGTTGAGCATGTTGGTCCAGGCCTTGGTCCAGGAGCAACAGTTGTTGTGGAAGGCGAGCCAATTCTCAAGCCAATTCCATATACCAACATTGCATACCAATCAATAATTATTGCAGTTGGCTATGTGATTACTTTTGCAACACGACCCTGGCAAGTAATATAAAACCACACAATCTTTTCCCTTTTTCATTTATTATACAAAAATGATATCTTGCCCTACTTTTCTTATCAGACAAGATGGCCCTTAGTTTTAAAATAAAACAGCTCAATATCTATGAAAGTTATTTCAAAGGTATAGTCGATTTTTATGGCCAGGAATACACAATTAACATCCAAGACCAAAGACGCGGCAAAGTCCTAAAACTACCCTTTTCCCTAAATGCCAAAAAGGAGCGAATTTTGGTTAGGCTTTCAGGCCCTGAGAACATATTTGTCGAAGACTACCTCCCATACAAGGGAGAATCAGAATGGGTGGAAATCGACTCTGATCAAATCACCTTTTTCCTTGCTGATCATCAGGACCAGTTTGATATGCTTGAAGTCATCACAGAACTTGACTCATAACACAGAAACGACTTTAAGTAATTCTAAGGGAGTTTAGCCAATGATTTGGCCTGGGATGGGGGATCCTGCAAAACGCAAACAGACACTCAGGTTTTTGCTAATAACTGCAGGAATTGCAATAGCCGTTGGCGTTGGAAGTATGACAGTTCAGCAGTGGTTAAACATAGACAACCCACTAAAGGTTTGCATAAATGACAGAACCACACCATACAAAATTTCTGCTACATTAGAGCTCTACGTAGATGGACAAAAGGCTGAGATCCCTGCAAACATTGGAATCAATGATGGATGTAAGCACTCACTTTATACTCTTTCAAATGATGGAGTCATATACGTAGAATGGGAAAAGGCGTTTCCCTTTGAGATAGGTCATTTTCTTTGGACTTGGACAACATACCACAAAGGTGGATTTCCAATGAGGGACATGGATGAATTAAAATCAAGAATTTTGGTAAATGATGTTGAAAGTCCACAGGGTATCAAGGCGCCATTTGTTGATGGATACCACTACAAAGCCGAGTTTACAACAAAGGCCTATGATGAGTCAAAGGATACCGACTTTTTACCACCAGAAAACTAGCTAGTAGAATTGTAAATAATGAAAAGAAAAGAATTGGATTTACCAGTATTTTCCGTTGTCTGGTATCAGACCTACACCTTCTCTTTCAAAGTGTTTGTCTAGTTCATCAACCCATCTCTCACGAGTATCTTTGTATGACCAACCGTGGACACGCAACCAATATGCGATCATTCCAAGCAAGAATATTGTAAACATCATTGTTCCAAAGATGTAAACCATAACATCGTAGAATAATGGGTCATAGTTTGGTCCGAGTTGTAGTGTGACTGAAGACAGCATACTTAAGAACGTGCTGAATATGGAAATCATTAGTTAACAGAACTAAACACGTGCGATATATACATTTCTCTGGCTGTAAAAATCAACTAGATCGCACACTGGGTTATTTAAAAAATAATAAAATAAGAAAAGGAAAGGTTTTGTTTTATCCTCTGCCTTGGGCAGCATATTTGCCTCTTTTTGCCTTTGTGAAAAAGGCAATTGCAATGCCACCAAAGACTGCACCTGCAATTGCAGATGCGCCTAGCACACCGTCAGCTGCCAAGTATGGAGTACCTGAACCTGTAGATGGGTTTGCTGCTGCTGCGTCAACTTTTGCTCTTGCAAGTTTTAGTGTTTCCTCAAGTGTACTGGCACCCGTTTCGCCACCTTCTCCAACGCTTCCCATATACTGGGCAAATGCTGGCGCAATAGCTCCTGCAGCTATCAGTGTGGCAATTAGAGTTCCAAATAATGCGAACTTGTTCATATCGTTTACCTGTTGTTGGAATGCCCCCAGTTGCTATTTAACTTTTTTCTCCTGTGCAATTTTTGAATTTTTACAGGTTTTTTAAGTAAGGTTTATGTTTGTTCTGCAAGTCACGGCTTGTGTAATGGGACGTATTCATACCCACAATCATGGAAAGTCACACTCTACTCGACCTACCACTTTGAGAGTACCATCATGGATCTCACTTAGTCCAAAAGATGTAGAGGATCTAATCGTAAAATATGGCAAAGAGGGTCTTACTGCAAGTCAGATTGGAATCAAGCTGCGCGATCAACACTCGATCCCACTTGCAAGACCGATCACAAAAAAAACAGTCAGCGAAGTATTAAACCAAAACAACCTAAGACCTGAGCTCCCAGAAGATCTAAACAACATACTCAAAAAAGCACTTGGTCTTCAAAAACATCTCAAGACAAACAAGTCAGATAATCGAAATGTCAGATCGCTTGAGCTAATCGAAGCTAAAATCCACAGACTTACAACATACTATAAAAAAATTGGCACCATACCTAAAAACTGGAAATATAAGTCAGTGGTTGCCCAACTTGAGTAATGTCAAAAGCACTGGATGACGCACTAGATAATTTTGAAAACAAGATTTCTGATTGCATAAGATCTGGAAAAAGCATTTTTGTTGTAACGCATATCGACTGTGACGGGATAACGTCTGGCAGCATCATAACAAAGGCGCTAATCCGAGCTGGGGCAAAATGTACAGTCAGAACTTTTCCTGAAATTAACAAAAACGTGATTGCAAACCTGCAAAAAGATGTAAGAGATTTTCATGTTATCACAGATCTTGGAGGCGGATTTGCAAAAGACTTGGATGAAAAACTAGGCGACAACTGGTTTGTCCTTGATCATCACCAGATACCAAAAGAGGAGTTTGAAAATGATAGAGTGATCAACGCTTGGAAGTATGGAATTGATGGCGGCACTCAAATCAGCGCAGGCGGAATGGCGTTTCTTGCAGCAAAAACACTTGATAACAGAAATTCAGACCTTGCTGCAATTGCTGTAGTCTCTGCACTTGGTGACAGGCAAGACCAAGGTGAAAAAAAATCATTTACTGGGCCAAACGCCGAGATTGCAAGCATTGCAAAAAACTCGGGTCAGCTAAACATTGATCTTGATCTGCTTTTAGCTGGACGTGAAACGAGGCCATTGCCTGATGCACTAGCCTTTACATCACAGCCCTTCATTGAAGGACTGACGTGGAATCGTGATACATGTTTTTCTTTGCTAAGCTCGGCAAAAATCAAGCTAAAGGAAGGTGCAAGGTGGCGTGTTCCAGCAGAACTGACAGAGGAAGAAAAAAGGACAGTAATTGAGGCAATTACAAAGTACACGACAGGAAAAAATGCAACAGAGATAATGTCTGAACTCATTGGTTATACCTACACGTTTCCAAAAGAGGACAAGCGAAGCTTTCTGCGAGACTGTAGGGAATTTTCAACTATGTTAAACTCTTGTGGTAGAATACAGAGGGCAGGAGTTGGGATCGCAATCTGCATGGGCGATAGAACAAAAATGTTGCAGGAAGGCGAAAAAATTCTCTTAGGCTATAGAAAAATGATTCGAGACTACATGAATGTTTTATCAACTGAACGATGGAGAATTTCTGATTCTGAAAAATACATGATGGTAAATGGCGATGGACTAATCCCTGAGACAATGAGTGGAACAATTTCATCTCTTCTTGCTGGGTCTCCAAAAAATGTTGGAAAGATTGTAATTTTGCGAACAAATGGAGAGGAAGGCACAGTCAAGTTTTCATCAAGAAAATCAATGGGCTGCAAGTCCAAAGTTAACCTAAGCGCACTCATGAGGGAAGGCGCAGAAAAGTTTGATGGTGTTGGCGGTGGCCATGACATGGCCGCAGGGGCAAGAATAGCTAAAGACAAATTGGATGGGTTTTTGGACTATTTGGAAGCCAATGTTAGCGTGCAAGGTTAAGATTACCATCAATAACATTTCAGCTCAAAAAGCACAGGCAGTAAAAAGTGCACTAGAGCCTGACAATGTCAACTTTCCAGAAAACTTGTCACTGCAAATAGAAAATGTTGATAACAAACTTGTTTTTATTTTTCAAGGTCAAGATAACATGAAAAAAATGATTGCTACAATAGATGAGGTTCTAGAGCACGTTCAAGTTTCGCTCAAAGTGATAGAATAATGCTTGATCCTAAAATTCTTCGAGAGGAGCCTGACAAGATTCGCAGCATGCTAAAGGCCCGAGCCGTCGACTTTGACTTGGATGCACTAATCAAACTAGACAAGCAAAAGCGTGAGCTAATCATCAAAACAGATGAGCTCAGGAAAAAAAGAAATGACATGTCATTAGAGATTGGAAAATCAAAAAAGGAAGGAAAAGACACATCATCGCTTCTTGATGAGATGAAAAAAGTATCAGCCGAGCTTGAAAAACTGGAATCAGATCAAAACAAAATAGAAACACAGTACACCAAGCTTGCATTTACCATACCGAATTTGATTCAAGAGTCTGTTCCAGTTGGTCCTGATGCGGCATCAAACAAGGAGATAAGAAAGTGGGGAAAAATTCCACAGTTTGATTTTAAGGTAAAGGATCACATTGACTTTTCGCAAAGCCTTGATCTTGTGGATCTTGAGCGAGCCGCAAAAATTGCCGGCGCTAGATTCTATGCCCTAAAAAATGATCTAGTAAGGCTAAACCAGGCACTGATAAACTATGCACTTGACTTTTTATCAGAAAAAAAGTATACACTTATCCAGCCTCCCTTTATGATCAACAAAGCTTCGATGGATGGGGCAATAATTGCAGAAGACTTTGAAAATGTAATTTATAAAATCCAAGACGAGGATCTCTACCTTATTGGGACATCAGAGCACGCGCTTGTTTCAATGCATTCAGATGAGATACTTGAGGGAAATCATCTGCCAATACGATATGCTGGCATAAGCCCGTGTTTTAGAAAAGAGGCTGGTGCGCACGGACGTGATCAAAAGGGAATATTTCGCGTACACCAGTTTGAAAAAGTAGAGCAGTTTGTCTTTTCAAGGCCAGAAGACTCTTGGAAGGAGCATGAAAAGATGCTATCAGTTGCAGAAGAGTTCTACCAAAAGCTTGGAATCCCATACAGAGTTATGCTATTGTCAAGCGGAGACATGGGAAAAATTTCTGCAAAAACATACGATATCGAAGTTTGGATGGCAGGACAAGACGCGTATCGCGAGATAGTTTCATGTTCAAACTGCTTGGACTATCAGGCAAGAAGACTAATGATCCGATTCCGTGACAAGACAAACGAGCCAACAAAATATCTTCATACTCTAAACAGCACACTTGTTGCAACATCAAGGACACTTGTTGCAATTATGGAAAACTTTCAGACAAAAGACGGACATATTTTGGTGCCTCAAGTTTTGCAAAAGTATTTTGGAAAAAGTACAATCTAGGGCCACAACTTATATTTTGGGTTCAAAGGTCGGATATTGATTGGCACGAAAAACAAAGGTAAAGGACAAGTGGCGTGAAAAAAAATGGGTTACAGTATACGCCCCTGACTCGTTTAACAACATTCCAATTGCATACATTCCAATAACAGATGATGAACATGCAAGGGGGAGAGTAATCGAGGTTACCTTGTTTGATATTCTAAAAGGGGACCCCTCTCAGTACCAGTACAAGATCTATTTTCAAATAGACAAAGTAGAAGGAGAAAAGGCAACTACAATTTTCAAGCGTTATGAATATGCAAAAGAGTTTTTGCGTAGCCTGATAAGACGTGGCTCTACAAAGATAAGCTACATCACAGAATGCAAAACAAAGGATGGCCACATCTTTAGAATAAAGATCATAGCACTAACACACAAGCCGCTCAACTCCTCAAGAATGCATGCATTAAGGTTGATTGCCCGCGATGTCATGAACAAGACAATTCCTCAAATGAGCATTGATCAGTTTGTCCAGGCAACCTGCTATGGAAAGATAAACTCTGATATCATGGCAGCTGCCAAAAAGGTAATTCGAATAAGACATGTTGGCCTAGAAAAGGTAAAGCTAGTAAGAACTGCTGAAGCAGAAATCACACTACTAAAGGCTTAAAGCGTTTACAAAATTTTCCCAGATTAGGCAAATGGAAGAGAAAGTAGAAATAACAATTGAGGTAATTGTGCATGCAACAGAAGACGAGCGGAAAATTTTTGATTCTTTTTTGGAACTTTTTGGAATAGTAGAGTCAGAATTTGCAAAAGAACAGCTAGTTGGCCACTATGAAAACCCAATTACATTTCTTCGTGCAAAAATTACAAAAAACAAGGCATCAAGTTTCATAAAAAAACTAGCGTCTAATCTACCACAAGCCCAGCTTTCAGAAGTAATTGATGACATGGAAAACCGAGTCCAAGACTCGATGTTGCATATACGACTTGGAAAGCAGGAACTTGTAAGAAGAAACTTGGTATTGCAGGAAAATGACGCAGTCAAGGTAAAGATCTATACTCCAGTATACAGCAAAAAGGACACAGCCAGAGTCTATACCAAGCTCTTTGCTCCAAGCTAAATACAATTTAATAAGAATAAAAAACTAGTAATCAGTTGGGAATGAGGAGATAATAGCCGCTCCAGTCTGAGCAACAGCGTTGAAGACGCCGCGACGAACCGACCCAAAAAAATGTTAATGTATTTTTTCAAGATTATTTTAAATACAGTTGGCCAAGCTGGGTTGTGATGGAAACCGATTATGATGTTATAGTTGCAGGTGGTGGACTAGCTGGAACCATTGCTGCTCAATCTGTTTCGTATTATTCTAATCAGAAATTATCAATTCTTGTAATTGACAGAAATTCAGAATTCATGCCGGGAAGAAAAAGCTTTAGCGGCTGGACTTGCGGCGATGCAGTAAGCAAGGAGGCAGTAGACTATATGGCAGAGCGAATCAAGGTGCCATGGTCTGAGCCTGAAATCGAACACCACGTAAAGGGAGTAATGGCATTTTCACCAGACAGACAAACTGCGATTCCCTTTGATGGCGAAGGCTATATGCTGAATAGACAAAAACTCCCCGAAGTTCAAAACGAGCGAGCAAAAAAAAGAGGGATTAATTTTGAGTTTGAGATAAACCTGACAGGCCTTCTCTACGATGACAGTCAAGTGATTGGTGTTGAGGGAATAGACAACAAGACAAAGCAGCCCTTCAAGAAAACAGCCAAAGTCGTAATCGATACAACAGGCATAACATCGATGCTACGAAATGGCGTCAAAAACACAACAAAGATGGAAAAAAAGATCGACCGTCGTGATATCGAGTCTACTGGTAGATACATCATGTATTTTGAAAAGGCTCAAGAAGACCTTACAGAGTTTGATCCAGACTATTGCATAATCCATCTTGACCAAGACATAGCCCCTGGTGGATATGGCTGGGTTTTTCCAAAGGGACAAAACAAGGTAAACATTGGCCTTGGAATTGAAAAATCACTTTTAGATCAACGAAATGCAAGACTGAAAAAAACTGATACCGTATCTAGTTTGATTGATCAATATGTTGCACGAAACAGGGCAATAAAAAATCCAAAATTATCAGAAGACGAAATTGACAAAAACAATGCTACTGGAAACTTTCAGGTATCTGTTCGAAGACAAAACGACTGCCTTGTTGCAAACGGCTATGCTATAGTTGGCGATGCTGCGTGGATGCCAAAGCCACTTGATGCAGGAGGAATAGGCCCTGCACTTGTTGCTGGAACAATAATTGGAAAATGTGTTGTCGAGGCAATAGAGTCAGGAGATGTAACAGAAAATGGGCTGTGGAAATACAACAAGGAGTTCATAAACGAGTATGGTTACAAGACAGCAGGACTAGAAGTCTTTCGAAGACTTATTCAGACTCTGACAAATGATCAAATAAGTTACGGCATGAAACACTTTTTGGGTGATCTTGATGTTGAGGCAATATCAAAAGGCGAGCATCCTGACTTTAGCATGGTAGGAAAGATTGGGATGATGATTCGCGGAGCACTCAACAAAAAACTTGCCGAAGGTCTCAGGTACACAACCCAGCAAAACAAGTGGCTGACACAACACTATTACAATTTTCCTGATTCACCAGATGGGTTTGATGAATGGAAAAACAAGCTGCACCAAAAACTAGATGAGGCAAACACAAAGCTTGGCTCATTTGCAAACTAGACTAGTTTTAAATTTGAGACGAACCACTCAAAAATTGTGTTACAAGAATCTTCCTATTTAGATTGGAATAATTCCTTTGATGTATTAAACAAGGCATACCAGTTAGGACTGTTTGTGTTAGTTATTGGTCCAAAAGGAACTGGAAAAACTACGCTTGTAAGGGAATTTGCAAAAAGAAAAGAGATAAAGCTAGAGTCAATCAATTTCAGCCTTAGGACTCGCGAAAGCCACCTTGTTGGAACAAAGACTTTGGAAAATGGTTCAGTCGGATTTGATGAAGGAATTTTGATAAAGTCAATGAAGGAAGGTGGCATGCTATACCTTGATGAGATAAACTCTGCTGAAGCTGACGTTTTATTGAGACTAGATGAGGCACTAGACGACAGACGCCAAGTCGTACTAAAAGAGTCAACTGGCGAGACAATAGAGGCAAAAAAGGAATGGTTTGTTGTTGCAACTATTAATCCACTAACACATGTTGGAACAAAGGAGCTTCCGCCACAGATAATCAGCAGATTTCCTGTAAGAATCAGACTAGAATATCCGCCAGAAGACATCGAGTTTGAAATAATCAAAAGACATGTTTCTGGTCTAAATACTGAGAAGGTGATTCTTGGAATAAAACTTGCAAATACACTACGACAAGCAGCTGCAGTTGAGGAACTATACTACTCTCCAAGTCTTAGGGAGACAATATCTTATGCAAAGCTTTTAGCTTCTGGAACCAGTCCAAAAGAGGCAGCAAACATCGTTTTTGCAAACGTGTATGCACAATGGGGAAATGTAGAGTACCAAAAGGTAAGCGACATCATAACATCGATGTTTGGTAACTAATGCAGACACTCAGTTTAAGAAATGATACACTAATCGACATTGCAACGTTTCTTGTCAGGCGATGGTCTGGAAAAGAAAACGTAACAATCGAGATTTCAAATAAAACTGAAACTCGTACAAGACTGCATGAAAATCGAGTCATCATAACGCCAATTGATAGATACAACGGAAGCAACTTTCAAAAGTACAGGCAGTTTCGAACCTCGCTTTGGTATGAGGCAATGCGAATTAAATTCTGCAAAAAGATTCTAAGCAGCGACCATGCGTTTGGCTTTATCTTAAACACAATTGAGACCCGCAGAATTGAACTTTTGGGAAGAAAAGTTTGGCAGGGAATGGATGAGGAGCTAATTTTCAACTATTCTTACATGTGGAGCTATAGGCCAATACTAAGCTCAGTCTATGGAAAGGCACGAATGGTTGAGGCCTTTTACCAGTACTTTTTGATAGGCGACATCAAAGGCGAGCTGCAGCCAAGCCACTTTGAAAAGGTTTCAAGGGCTGCAGAGTATGCAAAAAAGATTCTAGATAATGCAATTGAAAAAAATTATGACACAGAATGGCTTGAGACAAAAATTCCTGAAATTTTAAGAATACTTGACCTTGATGCGCTGATCACAGTTCCACTTTCTGTTCCAAAACGTGGACCAGGTCTTGCAGTAACAGAGCAAGACTTGGTAAAAGCACTATCAAAGATTTCCAAGCATCGCGAAAATGATTTGGGAAAAGTCGAGCCAAAATCAGCACTGGAAGGAAAAGAGATCTTTGATGAATACAACGTTTTGCTTGATGAAAACAGAAAAAACGAAAACATTGGTCTTGGTACTGATATCATTGGAATCAGAATCCCGTCTGAGACAAGCGTTGATGAAACAAAAATCTATGACCTTGACTTGATAAGCAACCTAAAGGCAAAGTTTCGGGAATGGAAGACAGGCTGGAAGGAGCAGCATGTAATTGCAGGTGATGAGTTTGATGCAGAGACATACATTGAAGGAAATCAGCCATTTTTTACCGACGTAAAAAAGACAATAAAGACAAGAATTGTTATTTTACTTGATCACTCATCAAGCATTTCAGCAGATCAGCTAGAATACAAAAAGGCAACACTTGCACTTTGCGAAGTCTTGTCGTATCTTAAGGTAAAGTTTGCAGTTTATGCGTTTAACACAGAACAAAAGCAGGTTGTATGTTGGCTGATAAAGCCAGAAAACATGAAATGGAATTATGTTGCAGCCAAAAGACTTGCCCAGATTATTGCAAACGGAGGAACACCTTTGGCAGAAGTATATGACAAGATGTATCCTATTTTGCGTTCAAAAAAACCAGATATTTTCCTCACCTTATCTGATGGTGAGCCATCAGATCCTAATGCTGTAAGAAGTATGGTAAAATCATTCAAGCAGCTTGGAATAAAGATGGTAGCCATTGGAGTGGGACCTGACACTACACGTGCAACAATCATTGCAAGCAATCTGAAGTATCTTGGATACGAAAGAACACTTGCGGTAAGTAGAATCAATGACATACCAAAAAGAGTTCTTAGTGTTTTAGGCGGAAATTAATTGAGACAGGTCATTTTTTCAACACATTCAATGTTTATTATTCGGTAGCTAATCGCACCAATTCAGAAATCTGCTTGCCTTTCTCTTGAGAAAGTGCTGATATCCCGCCAGACAAACTTTCCGCTGCAATGCCTTTCCCTGCAAGTACTTGAGCAACCATCAACGAAGTATTTCCCATCATGCAAACAAGCAATGACTTACCATCAGATCCTCCCAATGCTTTATCCAGTTCCTCAGGAATCTTTTGGGTTGCTAGAAGTCGATCCACGTCCCTGGCTTTTGGGACAGAGATCTTGCTTTCATCACAGCCCAGCGAATTCGCGATTAGCTCTATTCCTTCCTTCCGTGGAGTATACATTGTGTGAATCCAGAGAACTCTATTGTAGTTACCGATGTTAGAGACAGCTTCCTTTAGGGTAACCTGAAGATTGCCCAGATTCTTTTCTATCGTTTCCATGTTCTTTCTGTACTTTTGGATTCCATCAGCAATTATCACGACAAACTTTCCTCCATAACCACCAAAGTTTGCCATTTGCATCACCGCGTAAAGTGCAAGGGCACTGCTTTCCCCTATGTCGTGACCTTTATCTACGAAAAACTTTAGCAGACGTTTTGCCTGCACAAAATCTACTTCATGTTGTCCCGCATATAGCTCAGGCTCATAGAACTTCAAGCCCAACGCCTTCCCTTTCGTTCTAATCCCTGCAACATCTTGATCACCAAGTGGAAAGACCACATGCAGTGACTTCTTTCCATATTTCTCCATCAAGTATCTGCTCAATCCACCCGAAGTACCACCTGTACCAAAGGTGCAGACAATTCTAAATTCAGCCATTAAATGGCCTTGTTCACGCAGTTGCTGGTCAAGCTCCACAGCGGTCACAGTTCTGTGTACCTCAATGTTCAGCTCGTTATCGTACTGTTCTGGACAGAAACAGCCGTAGATCTTTGCAAGAAGCTTTGCCAAGTTTATTATGTCCTGGCTCGCTAGAACTGCTTCTATCTCAGAATTTGATCTATCGAAAATGGCAGGATCAAACCCCAATTCAGCGAGCTGTGAGCGAATGTTCGCAGCGGTTGCTTTGGCAGCCAAAAGATTCGGGTTGATCTTCATTCCTGGAGCAGGGCAGATATCCATGTCAAGATCAATGATATGTATTTTCTCGTTTCTTAACTCCTCGAACACTCCTTCCTGAAGCTTTCTAGAGACAAGGGTAACGACATCTAGGCCGAGCTTACCGATCTGTCCAAGTGCGATCCCAAAGTTACCGGAGGTAGCTTCGAATATAGTCTGTCCACGCCTAAGCTTTCCTGTAACAATGGCATCATGAATTATCTGGACTGCCGGCCTTACTTTGATCGAGCCTGTCAGCAAGTTCGAATCAAACTTGCCGAAAACTCGCAGATCTATATGGGCAAGATCCAGACCGTACTCTTTTCTTGCACACTCTTTCAAATCTTCAGTAATGTCGATCAGGGGTGTTGCGTTGACAACCTTTACTTCTTCTAGTTTTTCTTCTAGGTGAGGAACCTTGCTCCATATCTCTCGCTGAAAATTCTCAAGCAAAAGGCTGTCAATGTTACTTTCTTTATTTAGTTCCTCCAATCTTCTCCACTGTGGCATCATGTACAATAAGGTCTTATAAAATATCTGAAAGCCTTCCAATGGTTCTGTACCAAGGAAACATGCTGTTGTTTGGAAAAGACGTTGTTTTCAAAAAATCTTTTCCAATGTAAGTAATCTTATCTATGATGAAATCGTATATAGTAGATTAGGGAAATGGTTGAAAAATCATTTGATCCTGAGATACTGTATACCAAGATAGTACACTACTATGTAGACAAGGGACATACAAAAGAACAGGCAAACAACATTGCACAGGCAATTATCAAACGCGAGGCCAAAAGGCGGATTTGTAAAAATGTCAACTGCAGGCATTCCTCAAACGAGCACATCAGACAATCACAGACTTGTCTTGTTTTAGACTGTAGTTGCACAAGTTTTGTGAAATAAAAAATCAAAGTGATGCAACGAGTCAAAAAGTAATTACACTTTTGCTGAATAGCAAATTCACAGATTCATGCCTGATTTGAAGGCAGGATTTGCACTAGCAGTTTTTGCACTAGTTGGCATGTTAGCAGGAGTAGCAGATGCAAAGCTTGCCACTCCTTTTGAATACGTCTCAAATGGAGTCGATATAGCAAACTATGATCTTGACAACAGCGACATGGTACTTGCATTGGATGTCAAGGTAACTGACACCAAAGGATCTTTGGAGCTTACATTGGATAGAAATCTTATTGATTCTCGCTACAATGGAAAAGATGATAGATTTCTTGTGATTGCAGATGGTGATGAGGTGTTATACAAGGAGACAAAAACTACACAGAAAAGCAGAACCCTAAAGTTCAGTCTAAGCCCTGATGTTGAGCTTGTTGAGATATTTGGAACGCATGTGAATGGAATCACATTTGCACAGTCTGAACAGCCTGTTGTAAATATCCAAAACGATCAGTTACAGAAACTGTTTACTGAAAGCAGTATTTTAAAGGAAAAAAATGGCAAACTAGTTGACGAGATAAACAAGCTAAAGGCAGAAAATAATGTCCTAAAGAAAGAAAACAAGAAACTAGACGGCAGAATTTTTGAGCTTGTAAATCTCGTATCTGCAATGGACAAAAAAGTAAAGGATCTCAATTCAGTAGTATCAGAACAAGTAAAGACAATGTTCAAGTGGTTTTCTCGCAAGTAATTTTTTAGTATTTTTGCATAAAATTTAAGCACCTAATGGCATTTTACAAATCTGCATGAAGTGCCTTTCTATATCACAGCCCTTTGCTGATTTAATAGTAAAGGGAAAAAAGACAATTGAGCTTAGATCATGGAACACAACATTTCGTGGCGAATTTTTGATACATGCACCAATAAAAATAAGAAAAGAGGATTGCAAAAGATTGAAAATAAAAACAAATGTTCTAACTGGTGTAATAGTTGGAAGAGTTGAAATCTATGATGTAAAAAAATACAGCTCAAAAGACCAAGTGAAAAAAGATGCAAAGAAACATTTTGCTTCAAAAGATTTCTACAACAGAAAATATGGGTTTTGCCTGAAAAACGCTAAAGAGCTTCGTGTACCAATTCCATACAGGGGAAAGCTTGGATTCTTTGATGTTAACCTAAAATCAAAGATCAAAAAGAACCAGATCAAAACAGATCTTATCGAAGAGGAATACAGGTACCAATGGATAGGCCACCACTAGAGTCAGAAAAATTTACTATGTATATATAAAGGCCCTTTATAAAAGACTCAAAATGCCGCAAACAAAACCCGTTGTAAGTATTGAAAATGTTGTAGCATCGGCATCAGTTGACCAGAAAATAGATCTAAACGATATTACAAAAAAATTCCCAGATACTGAATACCATCCTGATCAATTCCCAGGACTAGTCTTTAGAATAAAAATTCCGCGAACTGCAACACTGATTTTTAGAACAGGCAAGATGGTCTGTACAGGTGCAAAATCAGAAGAAATGGCAATACAAGCAGTTAGAACTGTTGTTCAAAAGCTTCGAAAAGGCGGCATCAAAATAAAAAAAGATGCGGTAATTACCGTTCAAAATATAGTTGCAGCAATTAATCTTGGTGGAAAGATACATCTTGAACATGCAGCTCGCATACTGCCTCGCAGCATGTACGAGCCAGAACAGTTTCCAGGACTAATCCACAGAATGCTTGACCCAAAGACTGTGATCTTGCTTTTTGCGTCAGGAAAATTGGTATGTACTGGTGCAAAAAAAGAGGCCGACGTATATCGTTCTGTTCATAACCTACATTCTCTTTTAGAAGAGAAAAAACTGATGATTTACGACCAGTAACTGGCATAACTATTTTATTTAATAAAGTAGAATTAAGATTGTGTACAAGTGGTTTTTTGCAGCAGTAATTGCAGTAGTGTTATTTTCATCAAGCTTATCTATTGTTGATTCAGAAAAAATTGTACTAAAAACTGGTCCAAATATTTACAGAATTGGCCATCCCCTTGCATTGTTTTTGTTTGAATCTGATCTGAATCGAGATAGTGACAAAGCAGAAAGTTATTCACTTGATTTGATAGAATTTCGTTCAGATAGAGTTAGAGTAACACTTGGTGATCACAGTGATGATTTTGATGCAAACCCATCTGCATTAAGAGAAACTGGAGACAATACTGGTGTGTTTTATACTGTAATCAAGATACCAAGAGAAATTGATGGAAATAGAATAAACTTTGGAGAAAAAATTAGCTTTGAGTATTCAGATAGTACGTCAGTTGCATCAGTTTTTGTGGGTGAAAATATAGTCGATTATACTCTAAGTGGCTATATCTCAAATGCTGGAGCACAAATAATTCTAGATAAACAAGACTCTGTAGAAACAAATGAATCAACTGACACAGAACCTCACATTCATTTTATTGCCATGGATGACTCTCCAAGAGCACAGTTTCTTAACAACAATTCAGTACAGTCTATCAAGTGTGCAGAAGGACTGGAGCTAATCATGAAAAAATCAAACGGCATGCCTGCATGTGTAAAGCTAAGCTCAGTTTCGATTCTCATAGAACGTGGCTGGGGAATTCATGTTTTGCCTGATTATAAAAAAAGCAACGATAACAACTCTGAGCACTTTACAGTGGGAGATCTTGATGTTAGGACAGAAAATGTAGTTTATTTTGAAAATTATGAAGGCTATCTTGCACGGCCTGAGACAGATGGCGACTATCCAGGAATTGTAATGATACATGAGCTTTTTGGCCTTAATGACAATGTCAAACAGATGGCAGAAAAATTGGCTTCACATGGATACATTGTACTTGCAGTGAACTTGTATGGTGTCCCAGCTGCAACAACATCAGATGAGGGACGACAACTAATGTCTTCATACCAACCGGAGAAAGGAATTGAAAACATGAATGGTGCTGTGAACTATCTTGTAGAAAACCAACATGCATTATCAATTGGCTCCATGGGTTGGTGCTTTGGTGGAGGAGAATCACTAAACCTTGCCCTAAACAATGACATGATGGATGCAACCGTGATTTATTACGGAAGGCTTACATCTGACACTGCAACGCTTTCATCAATTTCTTGGCCAGTTCTTGGCATTTTTGGTGGCCTTGATCAAGGAATTACAGTTGATTCTGTAAGACAGTTTGAGTCTGCATTAAATGAGCTTGGAATTACAAA
>ERZ1292645.195-Hain-H14-02um-R2-195-length-26193-cov-7_pt1 | contig 24353 bp, 22 predicted proteins | sample MGYA00564401_ERZ1292645 | MGnify/ENA primary metagenome ERZ1292645 (study PRJEB36523, sample SAMEA6512644) | groundwater metagenome | collected 2019-01-09 | study: AquaDiva: Metagenomics assemblies of 32 groundwater samples | reverse complement strand
GGTTTATTTTCCTATGCAAAACTGGCTGAATATCCTGTCAAGGATATCCTCTGTTGTTACTGCCCCTGTTATTTCGCCGAGTCTTTCTATTGTTTCTTTAATCTCCACTGCAATGAATTCTCCGGACAGGCCGTTTCCCAAGGCTTCTTCTGCTTTTATAACAGCCTTTTGCGCCTGCTCAAGGCTAATCTTGTGCCGCACATTGGAGATAACTACGCCAATAGATTCATCGGCCTTATGCCCAATTGCCTCATTGTATATTGTCTGTCTTAACTCCTCAATGCCTTTATTCAGCAGAGCGGAAATCTCTAACCTTGTCATTTCTTTGAATGCGCTATGGAAGGAACTGGCAGCCTCTTTAGATGCCTTATCTATCTTGTTACCGATAATAATAATTTTTTTGTCTGTTATTTTTTTCAAAATTTTCATATCTTCCTTAAATTCGCCACCCGACATATCCACTACAAAAAGAACCATCTGGCTGGATTCAAGCCTTTTCATGGTAAACCGTATGCCTATGCTTTCAATCTCATCCTGTGTCTCCCTTAGGCCTGCTGTATCCATGAGTCTTAGCGGTATGCCTTTTATATTAACAACCTCTTCTATAATATCCCTGGTTGTCCCGGGAATTGCTGTAACAATGGCGCGTTCTTCTTTTAAGAGGAGATTTAAAAGGCTTGACTTCCCGACATTAGGCCTTCCCAGGATGATGCAATTTATCCCTTCTCGTATAATCTTTCCTTCTTCGTATGTGGAAAGGAGTTTTTTTATTTCGTCGCTTATTTGCTTCAGTTGTTTGTTAATCTCCGAACCAGAAAGGATTGTAACATCCTCTTCATCCGGAAAATCAAGGCCTGCCTCTATGGAAACAAGAAGGTCTATAGCAGCCTCTTTTATCTGATTTACCTTTTTAGAAAGAACGCCCTCCATCTGAAGACGCGCAAGCCTTAAGCTTAAATCTGTCTTTGCCCTTATTAAATCTATAACAGCCTCTGCCTGTGCCAGATCCATCTTGTTGTTTAAAAATGCCCTTTTGCTGAATTCGCCTGGCTCTGCCAAGCGCGCCCCTTGCCGTAAAACAGCCTCCAGCACTCTTTGCAGCACAAGCTGGCCGCCATGACAGTGAAATTCCACCACATCCTCGCCTGTGAAGGAATCAGGTTTTCTCATTATTGCCATAAGAGCGTCATCAAGAGGGGTGTTGTCAGATGGGTTAAATATTGTTCCGAAGTAGAGGCGGCGGTTTGCAAAAACCGCCCTTTTTTCAAAATCCCCCTTCTGTCCCCCTTTGTCAAAGGGGGATACAGTGGGATTATTTTTGCCGGGTTTGAATATGGTTTTGGCAATTTTTTCTGCACCAGCGCCGCTTATCCTTATAATGCCTATTCCGCCTTCTCCAGGAGGGGTTGCTATGGCAGATATTGTATCGGAGAGATTCATTTGACTAAACTTTTTGTCCTTCTTCTAATAAAGTTTAGTTGAAGATAAATGCCGCGTCAAGTAAATTAATGTAGATTAGATATTACTTGCATAGAGGGGCTGATTTCAGTAAGATTAGCGGTGTGCAGATAGCAGAGAATCTCTGATAAACAATCGTCCCAGGAAATGACTGGGGGCGAAAGTTTAAGATGATTAGGGGGAGGCAACTATGTTCAAGAATATTCTTGTACCGCAGGACGGTTCAAATCACAGCAGGACAGCGCTTGCTTACGGAATCTGGCTTGCCAGGAAATTTGACGCCAAGGTAATCGGTCTTTATGTTGTTGATGTTGTTGTAATGGAAGGCCCTTTCCTTCACGACCTTTCGGGCTCTCTTGGTTTTGAACCTTTCTTAAATTTCTCAACAAAGATGAGAGAGATATTGGAAAATAAAGGCAAGGGTATTGTGAAGGAATTCATGGAAACCTGCGAGCGTGAAAAGGTGGCTTATGACGGCGCGCAGGGATTCGGAATAGTTACAAATACGATATGCGAAAGGGCGAAACTTGCAGATATTGTCATAATGGGCCGCAGGGGGATAAATATACAGTTTGAATACGGCCTTCTCGGCTCAACTACTGAGGGCGTAGTAAGGAAATCTCCAAGGCCTGTAATTATTGTCTCTGATGAATATAAGGAGCCGTCGAACCCGCTCTTTGCATATGACGGGGGTGTTACGGCAAGCCGCGCCATGCATTCCGCCGCTGAATTTGTAAAGACATTGAAACTTCCGTTAACGGTTTTAACGGTTTCAAGGGATGGGAACGGTGAAGCCCTTTTGAAAGAGGCAAAAGAATATTTCAAGCCTTATAATATCCAACCTCAATTTATCTCGGTTAAAGGAGACACCCCGCAGGAAATAGTCAGATATTATAAGGAAAATAACCACGACATACTGTTCATGGGCGTAACCAGCCATTCAAGAATTGTAGAGATGGTCCTTGGAAGCACCACCGAATATGTGATGAGAAACGTTAACGGCCCTGTATTTTTAGAAAGATAAAACTATGAAAATGATTAGATGGATGCTCGCTATATTGATGGTTTTACATCTAACTTTTTTGGCAAGCCATAATATCTATGCCTTGACCAGCGATAAAGAGGCCGAGAAGACGCAACAGGCAAAATCTGCTTTTAATGACGTTGTTGAATTATGGTATGAGCAGAAATTTGACAGCCTCTATGATAAATTTGCCGATAGAGACAAGTCTACGTTGTCAAAAGAAAAATTCATAAGCCGCATAACAATGGGAAAGAAAAGGCTTGCCTGCTGCTGGCAAAAGGTTCAGGATGTAAAGGTTAAATTATATTCTTCAGGCAAGGCAGTTGTATCGGCAAAGCTCGGTTTTGAAGACCAGTCAAATGAGGTTTATTATGTTAACGTAGAGGTGCCTCTTTATCTTAAAGATGAAGGATGGAAGGTACAGGTAAAGGATATACTCGCCGCATCGCCTGACTTGCCTAAATCAAAAAAGCATATAAAAATAAAATAAATCTTAAATTTTCATTGGTGAAGTTCCAAAATCTTTTTTATTATATTTGTTGTTGACCTTCCCTTTACTAATTTTACCCTTGCAATTCTGCCGCCGGCCTCTTTTACCACATCAGCGCCTACAATTGCATTGCCCGCCCAGTCCGCTCCCTTTACAAGGACATCCGGCAGAACAGCCTTTATAAGTTTTATGGGTGTCGGCTCATTAAAGATAACCACATAATCAACTGCCTCAAGGCCTGACAAAACCTCCGCCCTTTCCTTTTGCGGCACAATCGGCCTTTTCTCCCCTTTTATCTTTTTTACAGATATGTCGCTGTTTAATCCTGCTATGAGTATATCGCCAAGCGATTTTGACTTATTAAGGTAACGAACATGCCCTGCGTGAATGATATCAAAACAGCCGTTTGTAAAGACAATAGTTTTACCCTCTTTTCTTATATCATGGAGGAGGTCTTTTAGTCTTGATAGTGACACAATCTTCTTTTTTGCAGTATTCATCGTAACAGGGTATCTCGTATCACAAATTAGCCACCCTTGCAAGGGTAAGTACATCTACGCTTTTAGCGCCGGCCTTTTTCAAGACCCTGCTGCACTCAAGAACAGTCGCGCCGGTTGTATAGACATCGTCTATAAGCAAGACCATTTTATCTTTAAATACTGCCCTGTCTTCTGCCGCAAAAGCGCCCCTGACATTATTTATCCTGTCCTCCCCTTTCAGGTTTACTTGCGGGTCTGTTGCGCGGATTCTTTTAAGGTTCAGATAATCTACAGGAAGGTTGTATATTCCGGCAAGCCCTTTTGCCAGAAAGAGCGATTGATTGAAACCACGTTCTTTAAGCCTTTTTTTATGTAAAGGCACAGGAACTACCAAATCATGGCTGTTAAATAATAAACCCGCTTTCTCAAAAACATGCTGTGCGCCGGCCATTATCGCAATCAGAGGCTTTGATAGAGAGGTTTTGCCATTATACTTGAAAATATGGATTGCATCTAACAAAGCCCCTTCGTATATGCAAACACTCCTTGCCGTTGAAAAAGCTATTTTCTCACCTGCCTTTATACATTCCCCGCACAGATGCGATTCACATTCCTGCGAAACAAAAGGTCTGCCGCAGCAAATGCAGATTGGGCCTGTAATCAGTCTGATGCTGTCAAGGCATTTCCGGCAAAATCGGCCGTCAAGAGCATCACTGCTGCAGAGAGGACATATTGGCGGCAGGAGCAGATTTAAAAACGGCTTCAACATACCTCCTTATGTATAACCCATTCCCTGCCAATTTTCAAACAATCCAAGTTTGCCCTTTGCTACTCACTCAATTTTATGCTAAATATTGGGCTATGCCAAACCCCATAAAAGACATTAAAAAAGAGATTGGTAAACTGCGGGGAGAGATAAATTTCCACAACTACCGTTACTATGTGCTGGACAGCCCTGTAGTCTCCGATGCTGAGTATGACAAGCTCATGCGGGGGCTTATTGAGCTTGAGGCAAAATATCCTAAACTGGTCACCCCGGATTCACCTACCCAACGTGTCGGCGCAAAGCCCCTTGAAGAATTCGGAACAATAACCCACACCTTACCTATGCTGTCTTTGAATAATGCCTTTAGCGCGGAGGAGGCAAAGGAATTTGATGACCGCGTAAAAAGGCTCTTATCCCCTCACCATGCCCTCTCCCACAAGGGGCGAGGGGAAGAGGATATTGAATATGTTGTTGAGCCGAAGATAGACGGCCTTGCCATAGAGCTTGTCTATGAGGATGGCGTCTTTGCAGCAGGCTCAACAAGGGGCGACGGATATACAGGCGAAGATGTGACGCAGAATCTCAAGACGATAAAGAGTATACCCATGAAGTTTCTCAAAGGCAATAAGATGCCCACGCCCTCCCGCCTCGAGGTAAGAGGGGAGGTCTTTCTGCCACTTAAGGCATTTGAAAAAATAAACAAGGAAAGAGAAAAGACAGGAGAGCCGCTCTTTGCAAATCCAAGAAATGCCGCTGCCGGGTCTCTTAGGCAGTTAGACCCAAAAATTACAGCATCACGGCCGCTTGATATATTCTGCTACGGTGTCGGAGCTGTTGAAGGCATTAAATTTAAAACCCACAGGGAAATGTTGCAGGCATTAAAATCATTTGGACTTAAGGTAAACCCCCTTGTAAAATCCTGTAACGGTATTGACGAGGCAATGGATTATCACAGAGAGATGGAAGAAAAGCGGGACAATCTTCCATACGAGGTTGACGGCATAGTTATAAAAGTAAATGGCATTGAACTTCAGGAGAGTCTCGGGGTATTAACCAGGAGCCCGAGATGGGCGCTGGCGTATAAGTTTAAACCACGGGAGGAGATGACAAGGATAAAAGAAATAATAGTAGGTGTCGGCAGGACAGGCGCATTGACACCTGTTGCAATAATGGAGCCTGTAAAGGTTGGCGGCGTTACCATAGAAAAGGCAACCTTGCACAATCAGGATGAGGTGGACAGAAAGGATGTAAGGGTCGGCGACACTGTTGTTATTCAAAGGGCAGGGGATGTAATTCCAGAGGTTGTTCTGGTCATAAAAGAAAAGAGGCCTCCGGGGACAAACCCTTTTAAGATTCCTGACAAATGCCCGCTCTGCGGCTCAAATGTTGAAAAGGTCGGCGCAATACACTATTGCACCGGCGGTCTTTCCTGCCCTGCGCAGGTAAAAGAGACTATAAAGCATTTTGTGTCAAAGAGGGCAATGGATATTGAAGGGCTGGGTGACAAACATATTGAGCAGTTTGTGGATGATGGCATTATAAATGATGTTGCGGATTTGTATTATATTAAAAAGTACGACCTTTTAAAACTTGAAAGATGGGCTGATAAATCAGCGGATAACTTGATTGATGCGATTGAAAAGAGCAAAATGCCGACGCTTTCAAGACTTATTTATGCCCTCGGCATAAGGCAGGTGGGTGAACACATGGCGCATGTGCTTGCAGAGGAATTCAGAACCCTTGAGGCAATTATGGAGGCAGACAAAGAGAGATTATTGGCTGTCCATGATATTGGGCCTGAAACAGCAGAGAGTATCTTTGATTTTTTTCAGGAACCGCACAATATAAAGGTTATTGAAAAACTTAAAAAGGCAGGGGTTGTATTTCCTCAAATGGAAATGGTTGCTGGAAAACTATCCGGCAAGACATTTTTATTTACAGGCGCACTGGAATCTTTTTCAAGGGATGAGGCAAAAGAGCTTGTGGAGAGATATGGGGGTAAGGTAGCCGCAGGCATAAGCAAGGGTGTTGATTATGTGGTCGTCGGCGCAGAGCCAGGCTCAAAATACGATGAGGCAAAGAAAAAGAGACTTAAGATAATTACAGAGGAGGAGTTTAAAAAGATGGTGCATTAAAAACCAGTCTCTTTCCTCACCCGCTCCATCAACTCGCTAAATTTTTTATCTCCCGAACCTGAAATAAACTTTATCTTATCCTTGCCTCTGCCAATTCCAAGTTCTATTGCCCTTTTTATCTGTTTCTGCTCCCAGACATCCTTTTCTGCAACCATCTTCCATTTGCCGAAGGATTTTATTATGCCAAGGCCAATTATATCCGCTGCAACACGGTCTCCGCTTGCTATTATGAGATTTGTAGCTGCCGACGTCCCTTCCCATGGCCCGCCCTCTATCATGGAAACAGTGCCGTCAACAATATTTAAATCAGGGCGATAGGCAATGTTAAATTCTGATATAAGCTCTTCCCAATGGCTGGAGTCTACAAGATACGGCCTTTGTTTCAGGTGGGTGCATCCGATGAAGTTTTTTAACGTGATGGTGTAGCTTGCAGACCTGTGTGTCTTTATGACAGGCAGATTTATGATAATGTCCACATTGTAAATCCATTCTGTAACATACGCCTTATCAATATACAAAGCGCCCGGCAGTTCCACAAGAACCCAGTCATAATCCTCAAACACAATAACCTCTGCGCCTGCATCCTCTGCCGCCTTCTTTATCCCGTTTCGTTTCATATTTCTTACAGTGGAAAGGGTGGCAAGGGCAGACATGTCTCCAACATAGACCTTCTTTGCCCCTTGTTCATAAAGGATTTCTACTGCTGCCTTTACAACCTCTGGATTTGTTGTCGCCGGATTTTTCTCCCCTGATACGCAATTGGGTTTTACAAGAACTGTCTTGCCTTTGATATTAAGCCTTTCAAAGCCGCCTATGCGGGACACAGCCTCCCTTATCATCTCCTTTACTGTACCGCCGCCTGCAACGGCGACAAGCGCTTTATCCCCTTCTGTAAAAAGGTCAGGCGGTATCCTTGGCTTCATCTTCTTTTTTGGTTTAAAAAATATACTTGCCATAGCCGGCCTCTTTCTGAAAGACAGGAGGAATAATAATACCCCGAAAAGGCTTAATATAAAACGGCGGGAGGACATATCAAATAGTCTGTTAGTGCATAAAACTGGTATCTATTGCAGGGTCTTTAATTTCCTCTATCTTTCCGAAATTATTTTCGTATCTGCGGATATTCTCCTGCAATGCGTTTAAGAACCTCTTTGCATGCTTTGCGCTGAGTATTACCCTTGACCTTACCTTTGCCTTTGGCGATTGCGGCTGGAGAAAGATGAAGTCAAAGACAAATTCATTCTCGCTATGATTTATCGCTGCCAGGTTTGTATACATGCCCTGGGCAATGTCGTCATCTACCTGAAGCTCTACCTTAACCTCTTTTACCGCTTTTTGTTTTTCGTCTGCCATAATACCTCCAATTTAAGAAGTCAAAAGCCTGCCCCCGAATGTTTCTATCGGGGGTCAGGAGTCAAAAGCAAAAAATGTCTAAATTCCATATTCTCTCTCCCGTATTTTAAATAGCACACTTGCTGATTTTAGTAAAGCTTTGCAATGAGTAAAAGAAAGGAATATAATCGGCAGAAATGGTTATAGAATCCGTATACAGAGACAAGACCATTGTCGGGAATCTTGTCAAGAAGATCAAAGAAGCGCCTTTAAAGCGCCCTGTCAAGATAATGCATGTATGCGGAACGCATGAGAATGTCATAAGCCGTTTTGGATTAAGAGATTTGCTGCCGGATAATGTGGATGTGATTGCAGGGCCGGGCTGTCCTGTGTGCGTATGCCCAGGGCATGATATAGAATTCGCAGTTAAACTTGCTTTGGAGAAAGAGGCCGTCATTGCCACATTCGGGGATATGATTAGGGTTCCATCATCGGCAGGTTCTCTCTCTGATGCCGGAACGCATGGCGCTGATATACGGGTTGTGTATGGACCGTTTGACGCCTTAAAGATTGCCAGAGAAAATCCTTTAAAAGAAGTCGTTTTGTTTGCAGTAGGTTTTGAAACCACTGCTTGCGGTGTGGCAAGCCTTGTTCAGTCCGGTATTCCTGATAACTTAAGCATACTTGTTTCCCACCGCCTTATACCCCCTTCTATGGAGTTTCTGTTAGGAGTCGGCGACATCTTCATAAACGGTTTTCTGATACCCGGACATGTAACCACAGTAATGGGTCTTAAGCAGTATAAACTTTTTCCAGAGGCATACAGGATGCCCACAGTGGCAGCAGGCTTTGAACCTGTTGATGTGATTATGGCTGTGCTGGCAATAATCAGGCAGATAAACGAAGGAACTGCAAAGTGCGAAAATGTGTATCAAAGGGCTGTGCAGGATAACGGTAATCCAAAGGCGCAAATGGCGATAAAAGAGGTTTTTGATGTTGTGCCTGCATACTGGCGCGGCATTGGAAAGATACCAAGGTCAGGGCTTAAATTGAAAGAAAGATACAAGATGCACGATGCACGACACAGATTTGATATCAAAACAAAAGAAGGGGGGTTGGATATAAATCCCGGCTGTGCCTGCCATCTTATAATGATTGGAAAGATAAAACCAACAGGGTGCCCGCTTTTCGGAAACACCTGCGTTCCGGATGCTCCTTATGGGCCGTGTATGGTGTCTATGGATGGGACGTGCAGGGTGTGGTATCAATACAAAAGACAGGTGTCCAACCTGCCTTGACTACACCTATTTCTTGTGATAGGCTTCAAGCCAATATGCCGGAAAATATAATAGAAAGATTTGAAGTAAAAGAGCTTAAGATACTTGATGAAAAGGGTAATGCAGACGCCGCCATCCTTCCCAATCTTTCCGATAACGACCTCAAAAAAATATTTGAACTTTTCATCCTTTCAAGGCAGTTTGACCAACGCGCGCTCCAGCTTCACGCAGAGGGGAGGCTTGGCACATACGCATCCATCCTCGGCCAGGAGGCATCACAGATAGGCAGCGCCTATGCCCTTGAAAAAACAGACTGGGTATTCCCGTCTTTCAGGGAGATGGGAGTGTATATCACACTGGGTTATCCAATCTGGATGCTCTTTCAATACTGGACAGGCGATGAAAGGGGCATGAAGACCCCAGACGATTTGAGCATATTTCCCGTATCTGTTCCTGTTGGCACCCATATGATCCATGCTGTTGGCGCAGCCTTTGCCGCAAAAATAAAAGGCCATAAAACTGCAAGCGTGGCATATTTCGGGGACGGAGGCTCGTCAAAGGGCGATTTTCACGAAAGTCTTAATATTGCAGGCGTATATAAACTTCCTGTTGTGTTTATATGCCAGAATAACCAGTGGGCAATATCACTCCCCCGCGAAAAGCAGACAGCGGCAAAAACAATCGCTCAAAAGGCCTATTCCTACGGTTTTGAAGGCATACAGGTGGACGGCAATGATGTGTTTGCGGTTTACAAGGCAACAAAGGACGCCCTTGAAAAGGCAAGGGCAGGCAAAGGCCCCACACTTATAGAGTGTTTTACATACAGGATGGCCGACCATACAACTGCTGATGATGCGTCAAGATACCGTTCAAAAGAGGATGTGGAAAAATGGAAAGATAAAGACCCGCTTTTAAGACTCAAATTATATATGGAGAAGAAGGGCATATGGAAAGAGCAATATGAAAATGATGTGAAAAAAAAGGTAATAGAGTTTGTGGATGGCGAGATAAAGAAAGAAGAGGCCGCAGGTTTGCCGGACAAGAAAGATATAATAAGTTTTACATATAAAGAACTTTCACAGAGGCAGATAAAGGAATTAAAACTATGGCAAGAATAAACATGGTTCAGGCCATAAACCTTGCCCTCAGGCAGGAGATGGATAAGGACAAGGATGTTGTCCTCATCGGAGAGGATGTGGGCAGGGATGGCGGGGTCTTTAGAATATCCGAGGGCCTTATGGAAAAATTCCCTGACAGGGTCTTTGATACGCCGCTTGCAGAGTCCGGCATTATCGGCACAGCTATAGGCATGGCAGTATACGGCCTGAAGCCTGTTGCAGAGATACAGTTCATGGGGTTTATATACGCGGGAATTGAACAGCTCTTTTCCCACGCATCAAGGATACGCTCCCGTTCCAGGGGCCGCTATACCTGTCCGCTGGTTGTAAGGACGCCTTATGGTCTTGGCATCAAACCTCCCGAACTCCATTCAGAATCCACAGAAGCCCTGCTCTGCCACATGCCGGGGATAAAGGTTGTTGTGCCAAGCTCTCCATATAATGCAAAAGGCCTTCTCATATCAGCCATAAGAGACCCTGATCCGGTGATATTCCTTGAGCCGACAAGATTATACAGGCTCATAAAAGAAGAGGTGCCTGAGACTGATTACACAATACCCATTGGCAAGGCAAAGGTTGTTCAGGAAGGAAAGGATATCACAGTAATAGCATGGGGGAGCATGTTACACAAGGTTTTGGAAAGCATAGAGGGATTTGACGCAGAGGTAATTGACTTAATGACATTAAGGCCTTATGATGAGGAGACAATTTTAAATTCAGTTAAAAAGACCGGAAGGGTTATTATAGCGCAGGAGGCGACAAGGAACTGCGGCTTTGCAGCAGAGTTATCTGCCTTTATTGCTGAAGAGGCAATGCTCCATTTAAAGGCGCCAATAATAAGGCTTACCGGCCTTGACGCAGTAATCCCGATGGCAAGACTTGAGGATTATTACGCGCCTTCAAAGGAGAAGGTTATAAAGGCGTTAAAGAAAGTGATGGAATATTGATAAGGGAAGAATTTTATATGACATTAGAAGAGATCAGCGAAAGATATAGCAATCTAAATATTTGCGAAAAGAGGGCCGCGACAGCCGAGTATTGTGAATTGGTATTCTACAGCAAAGAAACAGACGACTGGAATAAGGTAATTGCAAGTTTTCTTGGTCCCCCCATAAAAGCTGCGGGGGTGAAGCCTGCCAAGCACGATATGCATTTGACAAAGGAATTTGGCGGTATTTCCGATAATCAAACCTTATTTAAGAACGGGTCTGACGGAACGGTCGTAATAGCAATGTTCTGGCCGTGGCAGGATGCGGCGCATACTACCTTGAAGATAGCCCTTTTAAAAAATAAATAGCCATATCGCATAAAACCAATGGCATGGGTTTTACCGTGGCAGTAGAAGATTTTTGCGGGAGCAGGTTTTCAACCTGCTCCTTAACTATTTCGGTGGGGCAGGCATCTTGCCTGTCATCACAGGCTGGAAGCCTGTGCCACTATTTGGGTTCAAGTTGCAAACTTGAACCCGCAACAGGAATTTGGGTTATAGCTCAAGATTTGGGTCGAGATCGTATGTCAGCTGTTCCTCTATAAACTTTCTTAAGCCAAGCTGTGTATTTTTATCTATGTTGGTAAAGCGAATACCCATGCCAGGTTCTATAAATCTGTCTCTATTGAACTCGACTACATTAACGATAACACCCTCGAGCTCAATAGGTTTTGCGCTGGGAAGGTCCATGGAAATGGAAACCTTTGTACCAACTGGAATAGGTTTGATTGACCGTATAAAGACCCCGGCTTCAGACAAATTGCTTGCGAAAGACACCCTCCTGATGTTTTGATATAAAATAGTAGTTTTAAATATAATTCTGGCCCTTACATTTTCCCTCGGCTTTTTTTCTGTTATCTTTTGGACAAGGCGGTAAAGCGAAGTAGGGCTTAATGGCTTAAATATGTGCGCGGCTGCCCCTTTCTTAAGACTGTCTTCCAGGGCATTTGCATCAGATTTTTCACCCATAGTCACAAAAGGTATTGCTTTCAAATGTGCATCCTTCTTAATGTGTTCCATACACGCAGTGCTGTCCATATCAGACATCCTGATACTTATAAGCACAATATCAGGGTTGAAAACGGCTGTTTTCTTTATAACATCGAAACAGTTTAAAACTGTAAGCACAGAATAGTCCAATCTTTTAAGCAGGAGGGACAAGCGCAAAATATCTACCTGGTTGCTGTCAGCTATCAGTACGGTTTTTTGATCAATAGCCATGCAATGCTGCCCTTCCTTAAGAAGTGTCTTACCTTCAAGTTGTTATTTTTGTTTCATAAACATACTTATTAAATCTATCGGCAATGGAAATATAATGGTTGAATTCTTTTCTGTAGCAATCTCCGTCAATGCCTGGAGATAACGCAGCTGCAGGGCTGTTGAATTCTGGCTCATCAGATTAGCTGCATCTAATATCTTTTGAGCGGCATTGAATTCACCCTCTGCATGCAAAAACTTTGCCCTTTTTTCCCTCTCTGCCTCTGCCTGTTTTGCCATTGCCCTCTTCATCTCATCCGGCAGGTCTATTCCCTTCAGTTCCACAAGGCTTATCTTCACCCCCCACGGCTCTGTCTGCCTGTCAAGAATTTCCTGCAACTGCTTATTTATCTTTTCCCTTTCTGCAAGGAGTTCATCCATCTCTCCCTGGCCGCATACGCTTCTCAAAGTTGTTTGCGCAAGCTGGGATGTTGCATAGAGATAATTTTCAACACTGATAATCGCCTTTTCAGGGGCAATAACCCTGAAATAGATTACAGCGTTCACCTTGAGGGTAACATTGTCTCTCGTAATTACATCCTGCGGCGGTACATCCAGGGTAACTGTCCTCAGGCTTATCTTTATCATCTTCTGGATGCCCGGAAATATCAGGACAAGTCCAGGTCCTTTTACCTGCTGGTATCTTCCGAGGAAGAATACAACGCCTCTTTCATACTCTTGCAGGATGTTTATGGCATTGAAGAGTATGAGCAGAATTATGCCGATTAAGATTAAAGTCCCTGTTCCGATTCCAAGAATCATACGACCTCCTTATAATGTTATTTTTATTACTTTCAGCCTCAAGCCTGATACCTCCAGCACCTTTACCTTTTCCCCGGCCTTTATCGGCTCATCGCTCCATGCGTCCCAGTATTCGCCGTCAATAAAAACCTTTCCCTCCTTTCCAATATCTGTATTTGCGGCGCCTGTCTCATCGAGCAAACCCTCTGCGCCGCTGATCGGTTTTTTATGCCGTATCTTCAGGCCGTAATACATTGCGCCGAGAAATATAACAGTGATGCTTATAACCATTGGCAATACAACCCAAAGCGAAACCTGCATAAAAGGCAGAGGCGATTCAAAGAGCATGAGCGAGCCGAGGGTAAGCGCAATGATACCCGCAACTGTCAGAAGGCCATAGCTCATTACCTTTATCTCTGCTATAAAGAAAAGCGCTGCAAGACCGATTAAAAGCAGCCCCGCGTAATTTACAGAAAGAGTCTGAAACGCATAGAATGCAAGGACAAGGCATATTGCGCCCACAACACCAGGCAGGATTAGCCCCGGGTTTGAAAGCTCAAAGTAAAGACCGATAAGGCCGATCATCATCAGGATATACGCTACATTTGGATTGGTTATGGCATTTAATATCCTGTGCCGGAGTCCCATCTCTATATCTTTTATCTCTGCCTTTGCTGTTTTTAAAATCTTTTCTCCTGAAATAATCTCTACCTTTCTTCCATCTATTGCCTCAAACAGGGCCTTTTTATCCTGCGCGATCAAGTCAATAACCTTTAGTTTCAACGCCTCTTCAGCAGGCACATTTATACTCTGCCTCACAGCCTTTTCAGCCCATTCTGCGTTTCTGCGCCTTTTTGTAGCAATCCCCTTTATATAGGCAACCGCATCATTTTCAACCTTCTTCATCATTGTCTCGTCCATCTTTTCGCCGCCCATTGCAACAGGATGCGCAGAGCCTATGTTTGTCCCTGGCGCCATTGCCGCGATGTGCGCCGCATAAGTTATAAATACACCGGCAGACGCAGCCCTTGAGCCGGCAGGAGCAACATAAACTATAATAGGGACATCAGCAGAAAGAATGGCCTTCACAATATCCCTCATGGACAAATCAAGACCGCCGGGCGTGTCAAGCTGAATCACTACCGCCTCTGCATTATCTTTTACGGCATCCTGTATGCCCTTTGTAATGAATTCCGACATTACAGGATTTACAATACCGTCAACAGTAAGATAGTGGATATTGCCGGCAAATACAGGAGACGAAATAGAGATGAAAAATAATAATAAAATTAGATAATTCTTCATAGGTTGTATTTATAGCAGAGATTTTTTTATTTTGCAACCTTCCTTGCCACGACAAATTTTAGATAATGTGTCTCAGGCATGCTGATTAGAATTGGATGGTCTTTTGCCTGAGAGCGGTTTTCGATAAGCTGAAGCATACAGCCTGCATCCTGCGCCGCATCATTCAGTATATTCAGGAATGTCATGGGAGAGATATTCTGGGAGCATGAAGATGTAATGAGGTATCCGTTGTCATTCAGGAGTTTCAGGCCGAGGAGGTTTATGTCCTTGTAGCCCTGCCATGCGCCGGCCGCAGCCTCCCTGTCCTTTGCAAAGGCGGGAGGGTCAAGCATTACACAGTCAAATCTTTCGCTTTTTTTATATTGCTCGCGAAGCCAGTCAAAGGCATCGCCTTTTTCAGCCCTTATTATATTTTCAAGGCCGTTAAGCTGGATATTTTGCTGTAACATCTCCAATGCCTTACCGGAGTCCTCCAGCGCCATAATCTCTTTTGCGCCGTATTTTGCGGAATACATGGCAAATGCGCCTGTATAGGCAAAACAGTCAAGGACTTTTTTCCCTTTCACATATGGCCCTATTATCTTTCTGTTTTCCTGCTGGTCAAGGTAAAAGCCTGTCTTATGCCCCTCAAGAAGGTCTATCTCAAACTTTAGCCCGTCAAGCGCTATAACAACTTTGCTGTTTTCATCTCCATAGAGAACCCCTTTTCTTGGCTGAAGCCCTTCTTTTTTTCTGACATCCACATCGCTGCGCTCAACAATGGTTTCCGGGTTAAATATTTCTTTCAATATGTCAACAACATCTTCCTTCCATCTTTCCATGCCGAGGGTTAATATCTGGATGCACAGGGCATTTTCATACTTATCAACTATCAAGCCCGGAATTAAATCACCTTCGCTGAATACGACCCTAAAAGAGCCATCCATCTGCCAGCCCAATGAGAGCCTGTAGCTTAAGGCATCCGCAATCCTTTTCCTGAAAAGGCCTTTATTTATCTCCTCATCCCTGAAACTCAAAAGCCTGATTATTATCTTTGAGTTGTCATTGATATATCCATTGCCGATAAATCTTTTCTTTCCATCAGCAACATGGACAATATCTCCATTGGAATAATTGCCTTCTATTGCCTTTATCTCGTTATTAAAAACCCAGAGATGGCCTGCCAAAAGCCTTTCTGCGCATTTTCTTGAAACAACAACCTGAACCAAGTTTCACCTCGTATCAAATGATTTGTTGTCTCAGGCAGCGCATGAGATATTGCGCGGGAAAAAACAGGAAGGTGATGAGGTTCGCTAACTACCCCTGATTGAAACCTTCAGGGGCAGGCTCTGGGGGGTTGACTCGCAAAGCGCTTCTCGCTTAATTACTTATGCCTCGGTCCTGTCATTTCTCTCTGTTACCAGTTATACGCAATCGCAACACTTCCCACATGGGCAATATAATCAGGTATGCTTTCGTTCAAGATTAACAATTGTGTTGGAACCGATGCTGTATTATCCAGGGTAATATTGTCCATTGACCAGTCATCGGATTTAAACGACTCATACAAATATCCTGCCCGAACGGTCAAGTGATCCGTCAGCTTATACTTTCCTGAAAGATCCACGGTATAGCGCCTTGTCCTTAGGTCTGGTATCGCCTTCGCCGGTAATAAGTTTGTGTCTGTGGCGCTGGTAAAGGCGCTGCCCGCAAAAACACCATATTCAGTTGTTGTTTTCTCATAGATAAAGTCGGGCGTTATAATCAACCGGTCATTGAGTAACGAGATGTTGAACCCAACGCCGGCCGTATTGCTCACATCTCTAATGTCCATCCTCCAGTTTTTTCCTGGGTCATACCATGTTGTGGGGGAGTTGTTGGTTATTTGCCTGCTTGCCTGCTGTGAATCGTTCCTTTCATTCGTATAATATGCGTAAACGGAGAGAACGTCATAGGGTGAATAGGTTGTATTTATTGTGTAAACTTCATTATTTAGTTTCTGCGTTCCAAGTAATGTATTGTAAAAATCATCCATGGTATTGGAATAGTCAAGCCCGACGGTTACGCTGTAATGGGGAAAGATATTGACGAAGCCGTTGTATTGATACCGCTCCCTGTCTGATACATCAAGCTTTCGCACATCAGGGTGATTGAACCAGTTTCGAAAATTAGGGGAAGTAACAAGGCATCCTGCAGGCGATCCGGTTGTTATGCACTGTTCATGTTCCCGAGGATGCAAATCAAGGACTACCCTGCCGTTATAATTCAGTGCCTCCCGTTTTCCGTATAAACCGTTCACGCCGATTTGGGCAAAGGACGTAAGGCCTGAACGCAATCCTATTTTGCCCGAATTTTCCGCGGTGTCTGATTCCCTGTGGTCCCGTTCAATCTTCTCAAACCCGTATCCTGCGGAAAGGGTCGTATTCTGACTCGGCAGGAGAAGATAGGTTGTGTCAAGCTTTGCCTGATCTTTCCTGATGTCATAGGGCAGATTATTTACTGACTGCGCCGAGCTCAGCCCCGGTACGGCGGTTGTTGGAGTATCGTCAGCCGCTACATACCGGTAAAGACTGGATGGTGTCTTATTGATTGTTTCGTAATGCACGAACTTTGCATTTAAACCGAGGCGGGAAGATGGCCGCGAGGCAATATTTGCGTTGAGCGATATTACATCAATTTCTGCGTCAGTAGATTGTCTGGGTAGAGGATTGGTTGAACCATTCACAGTCGCTGAAGGAACCGCATGATAGGGTAATAATGCCTGATCCTGCAGCATGATACCGTAGGAAGCGGCGAGAGAAAGACTGGTGTGCCACCACGGCAGTTTCATATTCTCTGACAGGCTGAAGCGGTGATAGCTGTTATCCGGAGGTACGCCCATGACCTGATGAGGATCTGTCGTAGAACCGCTGCTATAAGGATTCTCCCATCTGAGGGACACATTTTGGTTGTTAAATTTTGAGAGATAATACTCAAACTCCGTATGTGTGCTTTCAGTGTCGTATCTCACTGCTGCCCTGAGTGTATCGGTAATAAAATCAATTGGCTGAGGTAAAATGACTTGGTTGGTTCCGCCTCCGTTCAGGGAGCCGGTTGACTTTACCCCTTCTTTTTGTTCACGTTTATAGGAAAGGTCAAAGGTAATGTTGTCAAAGGGGGTTAAAGAAAATCCTGCCTTGCCAACTTTCCTTTCCAATTTGATATCAATATCTTTAAGATTCCCAGCGCCGCCAATATCGGTTAAAATATTGCTTACCGTGGTATTGTTTGCTCTGGTGAAACCCGAGGGCAAGGTCATATCGCTTCCTCCTGCGCCGTTGAATATGGTTCTGCTGTTGTTTGAGATGAATTGCTCTATCTGGTCATATTCAAGGAAGTATTTAAATTGCCCGTATTTCCCGCCTTTTAAGTAAGCATTCCTTGTATCAATGCCGAGGTTCTTGCCCGTAACATCAAGATAATAACGGCTTTCCGTGTCATAGGAGGCATTGAAGTTTGCTATGGGGAATGTGCCGTCATCATCTATGCCCCGATATTCCATGAACTTTGATGATTCTTCGGGATGCTGATTTACAGTCATGGCTCCTGCTTCAATATAGCCATCAGTGTCTGCCCCCATGGAGATTGCGCACATGCCAGGTATAATTGAAAGCATTGTGAGCGCTGTAAGTAATTTGTTTTTAAATATCATGGCAATCCTCCTCGTCTTGTAATGTATGCATACTTACCTCTGGAACTTTGCCCCTGCCGGGTGATTGGAGCCGTGTATTTGAGAATGACAGTTTGGACACCCTTTCTGGACAACGCGCTTGCCGCCAACACTGTTCTGGAAGTTTGCACCGCCGGGCAGGTCACTGCCGTCGTAGAGGAACGCGCTGTGAGCATTAATGATGTTCACATGGCACTGCTGGCACAGGTGCGGCGGCTTTTTTCTTAAGAGAAAGCCAAAATTTGAGCTGTGAGGATCATGACAGGTTATGCAGTTTTCCCTGACCACCGGATGCTCAAACAGGAACGGTCCCCGATACTCAGCATGACATTCATAACACTTTTCATTCACGGAATTTGCCGAAACGAGTTTTTCTGTCATGGTTCCGTGTGGATTATGACAGTCAGTGCAGAACAATTTCCCTTCCCTTAAAGGGTGATGAGAAGACTTTTGTATGACTGCGCGGTACTGCGTATGGCACTTGATGCAAAGGTCGGTATTTGTCTGTTTTATAATGTCCCGCGGCATTCCCTTCTGAATGTTGTGGCAGTCTGCGCATGCAACGTTGACCCTTTCATGCTGACTTCCCATCCACATAGCTACCTTTCCTTTTTCATGGCACTGCAGGCAAACGGAATTTTTCTGCACGGCCGTCAATCCGCGCTCCTTTTTAAAAGAGACCGTAAGTGGAGGACGCCTTTTGGGCGCATCAAGGTGCTTGCTCATGGGGCCGTGGCATGATTCGCAGTCGTTTTGCTTCATGGTGTGGCTGGCCCGCGCATGGGCTGTCCTTTTGAAGACATTCATATATTCCTCGTGGCACTCCAGGCATTTTTCGCTGCTCCCGACATAGATCGCGTTAGCAATCTCCGGATTGAGCGCTGCCCAGTCAACTTCTCCTCCGTATGCAAGAGGATGCCATAACGCCAAAAAGAGCATGGCAAATAGGTATCTCTTCATAATATCCCTCCTAAGTTATCTTATTTTTGTTGCTGTTATTGTTCCCTTGGTCCCCAGCCCGATGCTTATCGGAAATGAAACATAGTGCGTCCTTTTTTGAGCCCAGTCGTCATGAATTGCAAGGCCAACATTGAGTGAACTGCCGGCTTTAAGCTGAACGTCCTCTTGATCCATGGTTACGAGCTTCCTCTTCATAATAACGGTATACTTTCCATTTTCCCATGTCCCGCTTGCTTCAATATCGTTTTTGGAATCGTCCCGGCGGTCTGCGAATATGGATTCGTCCTTAACTTCCATATTTTTCCCATTTATACTTACATACCAGAGGTCAATAAGTCCATCCTTTTCTAGAAGGTCTGCAAGCGATGCATCATCCTTTATATCTTCCCACCCGTTATTCCTGGTGTAGAATGCATAGAGACGTACGTCATCCCGTTTGAGTTTTGCGTAATACGGATGTTTAGCCACTTTATCCTTTGAGGGGCTGTCGGGCATGGTATTTTGATAGTCATGACATGCTATGAAACAGCCGAACTTTTCAAATTCGGGCCTTCCGGCATTTATCTGCATGGCAACGCCGTCAAACCGTTCTGTGGCCGGATTGTTCCAGCTCTTGCCTGCGGAATCCCACTGCACCCTGAAATAAATATATTCATCGTCATATGCCGCCTGGATAAACGCTGTCATGGAGGCAGGCTTGTCTTGCATAGGGCTCGGTTCGAACTGCCTTTTAGACTCCTTCATCTTAAGCGAGCCGCGAACGATTTCCTGATCCCTCAGATCAAAAGTAAGCCCCTTGCTTATATGGCAACCGGCGCAAGATTTTTTGTTGTTTATGACAGAATATCTTCCAATGCCGTGATCCTTGCTCGTAAGATATTCCCAGGACGAGACGCCGGGATAAAAGAGTCTTACCTTATAAGGCTGAATGCCCTTCCAGTCAATGTCTGCTGCAAAAGCAACGGAAGGAATTATGCAACAGAGGATGGATAGAATCAATATGAATAACTTTTTTTGCACGTCAGCCTCCGGAAAATATATAGTTTGTTCTGACATGCCTTATTTTATCTTTGTTGCATTGATAAACCCTTTAGCGCCGAATCCTATAATCATGGGGAATGAGACATAGTGCTGTCTTAATTTTGCCTTATCGTCATGAATGGCGATGCCGATGGTTACCGTGCTTCCATCTTTGATAGGCACGTCTTTGTTATCGCCGGTATTCAGTTTTCTTTTAAAAATAACAGTGTACTTTCCGTCATTCCAATTCCCGCTTCCTTCAATATCTTTATGATCTTCCTTCCTGTCTTCCAGTATCCATTGATCCAGGAATTCTGTATTTTTCCCCTTAAAGTTAGCTGTCCAGAGGTCAATGAGCCCATCGCCTGTGAGAAGTTCGTCAATGGCCTTGTTGTCCTTTAAGGATGACCATCCGTCATTCCTGCTGTAGAACGCATAGAGACGCACGTCATCCCGTTTGAGTTTTGCGTAATACGGATGTTTAGCCACCTTATCTTTTGAGGGGCTGTCGGGCATGGAGTTCTGATCATTGTGGCACGCAATAAAACAGCCGAATTTCGAAAATTCCGCATTGCTAAGATTCATCTGTATGGCAACTCTATCCGGTTTATCATTTTTATCATCGTCTGCGCTGTTCCAGCTTTTGCCGGCAGAATTCCACTGCATTCTCACATAGACATAGTCGGAGTCATACGTCACCTGGAACATGGCATCAATCATCGCCGGCTTGTTTGGTATGGGATTTGGTTCAAATGATTTTCTCGATGCCTTCATAGTAAGCGAGCCTTTCGTGATTTCAGGGACTTGTATGTCAAAAGTACCATCCTTGCTTATGTGACATTCGCGGCATGTTTTCTTTTTCTTCACGACCGGAACCCTGCCGACGCCGTGGTCATTGCTCGTCAGAAATTCCCACGACGCAACGCCTGTATAGAAAAAGTTAACGGTGTTTGCCGGTACGGCATCCCAGTTAACGTCTGCCGCAATCACGAGAGAAGAGCGCAGGAACGAGAGCATGGCGAAGGATGCAAAAATCAAAAGAATTTTTTTCATGGACGCCTCCTTAAAGTGAGCTTCAGACCTTGAACTTATCCATACCTTCTTTCATATGAGCTGCCTGTTCATTCAATTTTTCTACCGTCTTGTCGAGCTCTGCCGCAAGATTGACATTGTCTTCGCCGACCCGTTTTACCAGTTCCACTGTCTTTGCAATGCGGCTTGCCGCAACTCTCTGTTCGTCAATTGCCTTTACGATCGCCTTTATCTTTTGCGCAACGTCGGAAACAATCTCTGAGGTGTATTTTGATTCTTTGGCCTGCTGTTGGGTGGAAGTCTTCACGGTTTTTGCAATGTCGCTCATGTTTTCCGAGGCCTTGAGTATTCCTTCAGTTCCGCGCCGTTGTTCGTCGGTTGACCTCTTCAGCTCATCAACCATTTGCCCCATTTTCTGAATGGTCTCTGTGACCAGGTTCACTCCCTGTGCCTGCTCTCTGGTGGCAATCCCTACCTTTTTTGCCATCTCTGCGGTCTGGTCAGTGCTCTGGCCGATCGTTTCAAGGACGGTTAGCGCCTCTGAGGAGGCCGCAACCCCTTCTTCGACAGCGGTTGAGCTCCGCTCTATGGAATTTATTGCAGCTGCTATATCATCGTGAAACGCCCCGATAATGCCGGCAATCTCTTTTGTTGATGTGGCTGTCTGCTTCGCAAGTTTCTTTGTCTCATCGGCAACAACGGCAAATCCCTTGCCGTGTTCTCCTGCCTGGGCCGCAAGTATGGCTGCGTTGAGAGCGAGGAGCGATGTCGTTTCAGCGACATTATTGATGACGTTGAGCATGCTGCCGACAACCTCGGACCGTTCACCTAACTTCTTTATGACTGCGGATGCCGAGGTGACGTCTTCCCGAATGCGGGTCATTCCGGCCATGGTCTTTTTCACCGAATCCATGCCGACTGAAGTTGCATAGTTTTTAACATCTTCGGCAAGGCCCGTCTGCTCGTCGGTGTATTGCTCAATTTCTTTGATATTAGCATGAATCTGCGTTATGGAAGAGGCTATTTTTTCCGCAATGTCCGAGAGCATCTCTATAGAGTTTGCCACCTCTTTTATCGACGCGCCGATTTCCATGATTGATGACGTTGTTGTTTCGACAGAAGAAGACAATTTTTCCATATTACCGGATATCTCCTCGGAAGATGCAGACATCTCAATCACGGATGATGCAACGTTGTCCATTGAGGAGTTGATATGTTCGGCAGCGCCTGTAACAGACTTCATGGACGTTTCCAGCTCGTTGATTGCAGACGAGGTGTCATCTGTTGAGCGGAGCTGCTGTTCTGCGGACTGCCGCACCTTTTGGGAAGATGCGGATAAAAGTCCGGAAATGGACACAACCTTCCCAAAGGCCGTCTTGACTACTTTGACGGTTTCCTGCATTCCTTCAATGAATTTATTGAACCAGAGCGCAACCTTGCCGATCTCATCCTCTGTTTTAACCGCAAGCCTTTTGGTCAGGTCTCCCTTTACCTCTGCGATATTCCCGAGCATGCGTACTGTCTGCTTAATGGGCCTGGTAACGCCTAATGTTATGGTGGTGCCGAGGATCAGGCTCACTATGGCGATGGTCCCAATTCCGAACCATGTCCAGTTGTTCCGGCTCTCCTTGAGCGCAGCATAGGTATCTTCAAGGGATATTGAGATCATGAGGAAAGCCCGGAACCCTACTGTTTCCTTATGGCATGCGCTGCATTTCTGACGCCCTTTAATGATCTCAAGATATGTAAAAAGTCTCTTATCCTCGCGCTCTTCTATAAAATGTATTGGCTCGATACTTTTCGGATTGTCTTTAAAAAACTGTAATGCTTCCTTGAATTTAGGGTAGTCTACTCCATCGGCGACATTTTTCCCGCCCCGGGAGATGCGGGGGGTTTTCCATTCCGGTTTCAATTCTCCGTATTCCTCTTCAACTTCCTTGAGTGTCTTGTCGTCTGCAAACGCCGCCTCAACGCCGTTGCTTCTCACTATCTGCACCCGCTCCATCCCTTTGATTTTTTTTACGCTCTGCATGAGGTGATAGGCCATGTCCGCCCGTTCATCGAGCATATCCTTATAGATGGTATGGAGAATGGTCTGAGACATCATGGAGCTTGCCTTTGCCTTTTCTTGAATAAGCTTGGCTTCTTCATTTCTTATAACGTAGTAGATGAGAAGGCTGAAACTTGCGGCAAGGACGATAACCACAACGGCTATGACGAGGTATATTCTTTGCTGGAGGGTAAACTTGAACATTCCGGCGTTAATAATATATTTTTATGGAAAGTTTTGTCAAGCCATTTTTGAAAGAGTCAACAACTTAAAAAACCGGACATTTCTATTTTGGGTTTACACCCTTTGCCTTTCTTGCCTTGCTTTTTGATGAGATTTGTAATACCTTTTTCATACCGGCTCCCTTATTGGTGTTTGTTTTTTTCGCTAAATTACCTCGCCATTTTAGGAGCCGCTATCTTAAATTTTAACTAAATTTAGCATACATTCGGCAAAGGAGAAATCTATGGGAACGTTGTTAAACTTTTTAAAGGAACGATGGGGGATTATTCTGGGAACAGCGGTTGTTACCATTGTGATAACATTCGGGATTATTGGTGGAGAAATGTACATTAGCTCCACGGGTTTTTGTTTATCCTGTCACAGCATGAGTTACGTGCATGATGATTTAAAAAAGTCATCGCATTACGGGGCGCTTGGCGCCGATCCCGAATGTCAGGACTGTCATCTGCCGCCCCAGTTCTTAAAAAGGGTTGAATCGCATATTGTGGACGGCGTAAGGGGGTTCATCGGTGAATTTACCCGCGATCACAGCACAAAGGAAAAGTTTGACGGGTACAGGGCGGAGTATGCGCACAACGCCAGGATGAACATCAGAAAATGGGATAGCTCACCCTGCCGCACATGCCACAAGATACTAAGGTCATCCAGCGATGAGACGGCAAGGGAACATAAGAAAATGGAGACAGAAAATAAGACCTGTATAGACTGCCATCAGAATCTTGCCCATGAAGAGGTTCCAGAGGAAGATATTGTTGCAGGGATGAAAGAAGGTAAAATCGTGGTAAAAAATGAAGAAGAGAAGAAAGAAGAATAAGGAACCAAAGAAGGTTTGGAATCTTATGGCAAATAAGCAGATTGAGATGTCAGAAAAAACCAAAAGTGATTTGACCATATCAGATGGCTCGCTTTGTCTTTTGTGTCACTGCCGGATAAAAGAGAATACCCTCTTTTCCGACCTGACGGATGAGCAGCTTGAAATTTTTAAGGATG
>ERZ1292645.213-Hain-H14-02um-R2-213-length-24485-cov-5_pt1 | contig 24485 bp, 35 predicted proteins | sample MGYA00564401_ERZ1292645 | MGnify/ENA primary metagenome ERZ1292645 (study PRJEB36523, sample SAMEA6512644) | groundwater metagenome | collected 2019-01-09 | study: AquaDiva: Metagenomics assemblies of 32 groundwater samples | reverse complement strand
AAATTGTTTCGCGACAACGGGAGTTTGCAATTAGTAACATTATGTAATTAGTATCATTTTATACAAAACACTGTATAAAATGATACTAATTACATAATGTTTGATACTCTATTGTTCTGCTTGGCATTTTATTCTTATTGATATTTATATAGTGTTTTATATAAATATCAATAAGAATAAAATGCCAAAATGCCTCAGCGTATAATTTTTAGAAAGGTCTTATTAACGGAGTGATAGGTAGCGCTAAAAATTGGCTTAAAACCTTATTAGCCTTCTTTATTTTTTAGCCGGGGTATGTTAAAAGGAGTTTAGATCTTTGAAATTTGAACGGAGGTCTTAAATGGGCTGGGTAGCCAATGCTTTTATTATTTTATATTTATGGATGGTGGGCAACAAGAATAGGTGGGCATTTGTTGCCGGTTCCGTCGGTAACTTGATCTGGATGTTTATAGGAATTAAACATAATATGTACGACCTGGTTTTTCTTTCAATTACTTTAGTTGTTTTGAATGCCAGAGCCTGGCTCAAGTGGAGGCCTTAACGCCTCTTTTTTATTTTCTTCAATACTGATAAAGTTTTTACAATGCACAAGTCGCAGATATTTTTTTGGTTTTTGGTTAGTTTTTTGTCTGGGGTTTTTGTTGCTTCTGTTTTTAGCGTTAGCCAGACCGTTATTTACCTTGGCTTCATATCGTCTGTCGGTTTAATCGGCATATTCGGGTATAACAGGAGTTTTAACTCTAAACTGTTGCTGGCTGGATTTTTCGGAGTTGCTTTTTTATTTGGAATAGCTCGGCTTAATTCGGCCAACTTTGATAAGGACCGCCTTGACGCGTTTACTGACTTGAAAGCGGGCAATAAGGGTATCGAAGTTACGGTTAACGGCTATATTGATGACGAGCCGGTCGATCGCGGCGGGAGACAAGAAATTATTTTAAGAGCCAAAGAGCTGGTAGCGGGAGACAGGACTGTGCCGTTGGATGACATAATACTGCTCACGGTCAATAATTTCCCGAAGTTCAATTACGGCGACGCTGTTTCGGTAAGAGGCGATTTACGAAAACCGGAGAATCTAACCGGCTTTGACTATGTTACCTATCTTAAAAAAGAAGGCATAAGAACAACTATGTTTTATCCGGATATATCGGGTTCGGATAAATACGGTGATACTTTAATATATAAGAGCATGAGTTTTTTCGAGAAGACAAAGATTGATTTCTATAGAAAAATATTTTCAATAAAAGCAAAATTTGAAAGCGCCGTGGGCAGGTCGGTGCCGGAGCCAAACGCGGCTTTTATTAACGGAATATTGCTGGGTTCAAGGCAGGACATACCCGATGCCATTGAGGAAGCATTCAATGAAACCGGCGCGACTCATATACTCGCGATATCGGGATACAACATAATGATAATTTCCTGGGCTGTTCTGGCGGGGCTGGTGTATTTTTTCAGAAGGCGAATCGCTTTTTGGCTGTCGGTTGTAATTATAGTTTTGTTTGTGATCCTTACCGGCGCTTCCGAGTCGGTTGTACGGGCGGCGATAATGGGCCTCTTGCTTTTATTTGCCAACGGTTACGGCCGGCTTTATAATCCTAAAAACTCAATAATTTTTGCCGGAGCGGCAATGGCATATTTTAATCCGTTCGTTCTTGTTTTTGACATTGGTTTTCAGCTCTCGTTCGCGGCAGTTTTAGGTCTCATGTACCTTTATCCGAGGGTTGATAATAAACTAAAAAAAATACCCAAGTTCGGCAATTTGAAAGAAATATTTTTAATGACCCTTTCAGCCCAGATAGCCGTGGCGCCGCTCTTAATTTATTATTTTAGAAATTTTTCCCTTGTTTCTCTACCCGTCAATCTTATGATATTGCCTTTTATTCCGGCCGCGATGTTCGCCGGATTTATTTCCGGCTTAACCGGAATGATTTTCCCGCCGCTGGGGCAAGTTATCGGCTGGTTCGCCTGGGCGATAACCGCTTACCAGATAGAAGTGGTTGAATTATTCGCGGGAATGTTCTAAAATTATATTACAGAGGAAAAACTATGAATAAAGAATATCATCCTGGCGTATCGCCGCTCGAGCACGCAAAACGAAAACAAGCAGAAGGCAGAGAAGTTAACGTTGAAAAAGCCAGAGAGGAAACAATGGCCGGTTTGACGGATGCCATAAAAGCGACTAAAAGACGAATTGCCGAAAATAGATCAAAAGGAGCCGATATTACTGATCTTAATAAGCACCTTAAGGGATTGGAGCGTCAGCTTGAATCAGCCAAACGGTAATAGAAAAGTTTGGCGAAATTTTAAAGGAAAACATGGAATGGCTTTCCTTTTTGTTTAATTTATTATAAATAATCTTAATGCATTCCGGGAAAATTTCTCTGACTCATTTGGCGGTTCTACTTTGTCTGGCGGTTTTTGCATATTCAACGGGTTCAGCGGCAAGCCCCCAAAACGGACTGCTCAAAGTATATTTCTTTGATGTCGGTCAGGGAGACGCGATATTTATAGAAGCGCCGAACGGAAATCAGGTTTTGATAGATGGCGGGCCGGATAACAAGATTTTAAGCAGGTTGGGCGAAGTAATGTCTTTTTATGACAGAGATATTGATTTGATGATTGCCACTCATCCTCATGCCGATCATATCGCCGGTCTGATAGATGTTCTTAAACGGTATGATTTAAAAAATATTATTGAAGCTAAAGAATCATATGACTCTCCGGAATTTAAAGCCTGGGAAGAGGCGGTTAAAAACGAAAATGCGAATAACATAGAAGCGATTGCCGGCAAGGTGGTTGATTTGAGCGGCGGACTGACTTTAACGATATTGCATCCGTTTGAATCAGTTGTTGGAGATAATCCCCAAAATCCTCATGACGATGTTGTGGTTATGATGTTAAAATATGGCGGACTGAAAATCATGCTGACGGGGGATATGGAACAAAAAATAGAACGGCGGTTAATATTGGCCGGCGAAAGTTTAGATTCCGATATTCTTAAAGTCGGCCACCATGGTTCAAAGACATCTACTGTGGAAGAGTTCTTATATGAGATTTCGCCGCAGATCGCGATTATCCAGGTCGGGGTAAAGAATAGATATGGCCATCCGTCGCCGGAGACCTTGAACCGGCTTGAAAATTTCGGCATTAAGTATTATCGTACTGATGTTGACGGCGACATCAAAGTCGTCAGCGACGGCGAAAATTTTAAAATAATAACAGATAATTAATATGGCAAACATCAGAGAAAGAACCCTTATAATAATGAAACCCGACTCTATACACCGCGGTATCGTTGGCGAGATACTGGATAGGTTTGAACAAAAAGGGATAAAACCAGTTGGAATGAAAATGATAAAAATGACCGACCTGCTTTTGGATAAGCACTATGCCCAGCACAAAGGCAAGCACTTTTTGCCCCGTCTTAAGGAATTTATGAAATCATTGCCGGTGATACTTGTGGTTCTTGAGGGTTTGGATGTGGTTAGAGTGGTGAGGAATATGTGCGGACCGACAGACGGAAAGAACGCGCCCCAGGGTACCATAAGAGGAGATTACGGCATGTCTATTTCAGCTAATATAATCCATTCTTCTGAAGACCTGAAAGCGGCCAAAAGAGAAATAGATATATTCTTTAAAAAATCGGAAATATTCAGTTACGACCGCGTTGATATTGGCTTTTATTACGCTGAAGACGAACTTATCTGACGGTAAATTCTTTCTGTTCCAGCAACCTGCTTATTGTTTTTGGCCAGTCAGATAAGGGTTTATCTGTCAGTAACGCGGTTGCTTCTTGTGTTGAATATCCCCCTCTTCTTACCAGTTTCGCGTATGAGTCGACAGCTTTTTCAATTATGGCTTGGTATTCACGCACAAGCATTTTTTCTGACATTTCTTGAAAAAGCGGGTCATTTTCAAACATTTCAAATTTTCGCAGGTATCCAAGATAATCATAAGGGCTATTTTCATTAAAGAAAAATCTTTCAAGTTGTTTCCGTAAAGTCTGCAGGTCTCTGTCATACAGAGACGCGGTAATTTCATCTTTTGTTTGTTCAAGCGCGACTGCCCGTCTTTTCGCGAAAAATTCACCTAGAATTATTCTTTTGACTTTAGGGTCCTGTTCCTCATGATAATCCCATAAATCTCCAGTAACATCTTTACCAAACTGGCTTTCAAATACTGACCTGAAAAGTTGATTCTTTTGGTGCTCATATTCATGTTTTATTGTTTTCTCACCAGTTGGATCATCTTTATATCCCATTCTGATCCATTTATCCTCGTTAATAACGATGTAGTAAATAGGTATTTCGCCGATAGATTTAGAAGCAAATCCTCCAAATAAGGAGCTAATGACTTGTTTTTCAGTTTTTTTATGTAATCTTGATGCATTAATTCCGTCGGCACGAATATCTATAGTCATCGGTCCGACTGAAATATTTAACTTTTCGTCTCTATCCAAGTTTACGCCGATTAACTCGCTTATCAGCTGATGGTCGTCCGGAAATTGTTTCCTAATATCTAAGACATTTTGACGGTTTTCGTAATATCCGTCTATAAGCTGTGCCGCGGTTTGTTTTTGCCGGTCGTCAAAACCATATTGCGCGCTGAATTTTTCAATCAATGCCATAAGTTTCCCCTTTGGAATATCGTGGTTAAACTCTATGTTTCTCTCAATGAAAACACGGCAGGCGGCCAACGCCTCGCGTTGCCTGGCCAGATTTTCTTTGAAAATCAGGAGAGCTTCTCTTTTTTGTTCTTTAGGCAGGAGTTTTATTTTAGCCAATTCATCCTCGGGCGAAAAAACTCCTTCAATGGGCGGATTGTCCCGTAACTGCTCCTGAAAATCAAGACGCAAAAGATTATCAAAACTTTCCTGATTAAGCCGGCCAAAATGTTCTTTAACTTTTAATTCGTTATATTTGCTGTATTGTGCGGTCGTATTTTCGCTTTTCTCAATCGGCGGACTTAACGGCTGTTCAGGCGGAGTTTCAAATCCTCTCATTTTATTAAGATATTAACTTTTTAGATAACTTAGTTTAGTCGGGTACATTCGCGCTACTGCGCTCAGTATTTCGCAATCGTCATTGCTCAACTGCCGCATCCCGGCTACGCTTCGCTTGTCGGGCTGCTGGGGCTTGAACCCAGTTTTCATGACCCCCAGCCATGTGTAATACCCATATACTACAACCCGGGGTTATCTTACTTTATGAAGAGTTTTAATGCAGTCAGTGCAGATTTTTATTCTTCGCCAGCCGGTGGATGTCGTCTTGTCCATGATTTTGGTCCATTGAAGATTGGGGTATCTTTTTGAGCGGGAAGTCGGATTATAATGGCCGCGCAAAAGCTTGCGCGTGGTTACCATAATTGGTTTTTTTCCGCATTGCGGGCATCTAGTCATTTCAAATTTTTATATACGCTAATGTATCTTATTCTTATCATTATTTACACAAAACACTGTGTAAATAATGATAAGAATAAGATACCAAGCAGAGCATAGAGTATTAAATATTATGTAATTAGTACTATTTTATACGGTGTATAGCGTGTTAGACATTGAGTAATTAGTATTATTTTATACAGTGTTTTGTATAAAATAATACTAATTACTCAATGTCACTTAAACTAACCGTAGGAATGCCACAGTGTTAAATTTTTAAATTGATTCTATATCTTGCCAGTGTATCTTAAACTTGTTATTCTTGCAAGAAATGGAAACGCTATTAACAACCCTTTTTTGGATTGTGGCATTGCTGTATTCTGTCGTTATACATGAAGTTAGCCATGGGGCGGTGGCTTATTCTTTAGGTGATCCCACCGCCAAGAACCTAGGCCGGCTTACTTTGAATCCTCTCAAGCATTTGGATATGTTCGGTTCCGTTTTACTTCCCCTTATTTCTTTACTTATGGGCGGTTTCATAATCGGTTATGCCAAACCGGTTCCGTATGATCCGCTGAATCTGCGTGACAGAAAGTATGGGCCGGCTAAAGTCGGTATGGCCGGTCCGGCCGCGAATATCGCTTTAGCTCTGCTCTTCGGCCTCACCTTGAGATTTTTGCCGGATATTTTTTCTTCCTCTCTTATTCCGGAACTTTTGAGCATCGTGGTGATATTGAACCTGTTTCTCGCCGTATTCAATTTGTTTCCGATACCGCCGCTGGACGGTCATTGGCTCTTGCTGACTTTTTTGCCGGCTAGATTTACGGCAGTGAGAACATTCCTGTACAGATATAGTTTTGCGCTTCTACTTATGTTTTTATTCTTTATTTTCCCTCTGCTTACGCCTTTTATAATGATGCTGTTCCGGCTGATCACGGGAATAGGGTTTTAGATCGTGGGATTGACATTATGAGCAAATTAGAATAGCATTTGTCCAGATAATTTAACATTTAACATGGAAAGAGAAGGTTGTTGTGTCTGAAACTATTTCTGTTGAGAATATGGTTGCATATGTTCGACACGAACACGCATGTCTTGACCGATACTATGTGGTTGAAAAACATTGCGACTTTGGTTTTTTCTGGAATACGTACAGAATCCAAATATTCAATCCAGAACGTGATAAGATTATTTCCTTGAAAGTGAATGGCCGAGAGTTTGAAAAACTGCAACTAGTAGATTACATAGAATTCCACGATCCATTATTTGAACGCGTATGTAATATAACGCATGACTGGAAACCCGAAACTGCTCGTTTTTACCGCGAGATATATAGAGACCATCCCACATTAAGGCCAGAGAAGTTTGTAGATGATCTTAGGGAAGAAGCAGAAAAACAAGGAATCATATTGTGGCATACATCGAAAAAAACAATACATTAATATTGGAGGTGGCCTTATACAATGCGTTGACTATATAGCCGTGTGCTGATATACTCTCTAAGACCTTAGGGTCTTTTTTATTGTTTTAGTAAATGCCGACATTTAGACAATTAATGAAAAATCCCCGTAAAAGTTCCAAGACGAAAACAAAATCGCCGGCTTTGGTTCGCGGGTTTAATGTTTTAAAGAACAAGCCGTCTTATTATTCCGCTCCTTTCAAAAGAGGTGTCGCTATAAGAGTTGGCACGATGACACCTAAAAAGCCGAACTCGGCTTTGAGAAAATTTGCCCGTGTACGGCTTACAAACGGCATGGAAGTAACGGCTTATATACCGGGTATAGGACACAATCTTCAGGAGCACTCCGTAGTCGTAATCAGAGGGGGAAGGGTCAAGGATTTGCCCGGAGTCAGATATCATGTGGTGAGGGGAGTCATGGATTCCACCGGAGTTGAAGGAAGAAAACAGCAAAGGAGTAAATACGGCGCCAAGAAACCGAAATAATTTTGTCAGACAGAATTATTTTCAAATTTAAATATTAAAAGATGCGCAGACCAGTCAAAAACAAAAGAATAATTGAACCGGATATAAAATATTCGGATATTTTAATTGCTAAATTCATAAATAAGATAATGCAAGCGGGAAAGAGATCGGTTGCGAGAAAGATATTATATTCGGCTCTTGAAATTGCCGAAAAACAAACCCAAAAACCGGCCATTGAGGTATTTGAGAAAGCAATGGCAAATGTTTCTCCGGTCGTTGAACTGCGGTCAAAGAGAGTCGGAGGAGCCAACTATCAAGTTCCGGTAGAGGTCAGGCCGGACAGGCGAACCGCGCTTGCCATCAGGTGGATAGTGGGTTCGGCAAGAGCCCAAAAAGGCAAACCCATGTCTGAAAAATTGGCCGAGGAATTTATAAATGCTTTTAACAACACTGGAGGCGCGGTTAAGAAGAGACAGGATGTTCAAAGAATGGCGGAAGCTAATAATGCTTTTGCTCATTTCGCCTGGTGATCTGACTGGCTGGCCGCTCTGCTATGGCCTTCGGCCATTTAAGCAGTACGCTCTTGACCAATATTTTCGTTATAAGCTCCAGTCCTCCTTCACCATACTATAAGTATGGCTCAGTCCGGGCTTCGCTTATGCCTCAATCTTGGTCAAGCCAGCTGCGCCATATCTAAGATTGAACCCAGAATTAAAAGAAAAACTGACGATGAATGAATTTTTAAATAGCGACTAAAATGGCGGATTATCCGATAGAAAAAATTAGGAATCTTGGAGTCATAGCTCATATAGATGCCGGAAAAACCACGACCTCGGAGAGGATTCTTTTTTATACCGGAATTTCACATAAAATAGGCGAAGTTCACGAAGGCGATACTGTCATGGATTGGATGGAGCAGGAAAGGGAAAGAGGCATTACCATTACCGCGGCCGCGACAACTGCCTATTGGACTCCAACGGATTCAAAAGATCCAACCGGAGACAAGGTCAAGCTAAATATCATAGATACTCCCGGGCACATTGATTTTACGATAGAGGTTAAGCGTTCTTTGCGTGTTCTGGACGGAGCGGTTGTCGTGTTTGACGGTGTTGCCGGCGTTGAGCCTCAATCTGAAACAAATTGGCGTTATGCCGACGATTACAATGTGCCAAGAATATGTTTTATTAATAAACTGGATCGGCTCGGCGCTGATTTTGAGCGTTCTTTCCAGTCAATTCTTGAGCGGCTTTCCCCGAATGCCGTAAAAATGCAGATACCGGATGGGCAGGAAGATCAATTCAACGGCATAGTGGAACTGCTTACCATGGAGTATATAACCTTTGAAGGTCCAAAAGGAGAGAAAGTCATAAAGGGAGCAATACCCGAACGCTTGAAGGCAGAAGCCGATAAGGAAAGGGCGAATACTATTGAAAAAATAGTTGAGCAGGACGATAAAGCCATGTCCGACTATCTCGAAGGCAGGGAGATCAGCGTTGAACGGCTTAGGGGAATACTGCGAAAAGCAACAATAGAAAATAAAATTTTCCCTGTTTTCTGCGGTTCGGCTTTGAAGAATAAAGGCGTCCAACTCGTACTCGATGCCGTGGCTTACTACTTGCCTTCGCCGCTGGACATTCCTCCAACCAATGCCGTTGATTCAAAAACCGGTCAAACAAAAGAGATTTCTGCCGATGATAACAGTCCTTTCGCCGCTTTGGCTTTTAAGACTGCCACTGATCCGTTTGTCGGTTCTCTTACTTTCTTCAGGGTTTATTCCGGCAAGTTATCATCCGGTTCTTATGCCTTGAATACAAGGAGCGGACAGCAGGAGAGAATAAGCCGTATCGTCCGGCTTCATGCCAATCAAAGAGAAGAAATAAAAGAAATCTATGCCGGCAATATTGCCGCGACTGTAGGTTTAAAGGATACGAAAACCGGAGACACTCTGTGCGATCCCGCCAATCCCATAATTTTGGAGGGTATTGAAATTCCGGAGCCGGTTATTTCTTTGAGAGTTGAACCGAAAACAAAAGCTGACCAGGAAAAAATGGGTATCGCTTTAAGAAAACTTTCTGATGAAGATCCTACATTTAGAATAAGAACTGATCAGGAAACGGCGGAAACGATCATATCCGGAATGGGAGAACTTCATTTGGAGATAATTGTTGACAGGATGAAAAGAGAATTTGGCGTTGGCGTAAATGTCGGCCGTCCTCAAGTCGCTTACAAAGAAACAGTTACAAGTATGGCGGAGGCCGAAGGAAAATATATTCGTCAATCGGGGGGCCGCGGTCAATACGGCCATGTTTGGTTGAGGGTTGAGCCGCAGGAGCGCGGCGCCGGTTTTGAATTTGTTAACGCCATCAGAGGAGGAGTTATTCCCGAAGAATTCATTAACCCGAGCGAAAAAGGAGTGCGCGAGGCCTTGGACAAGGGAGTCATTGCAGGTTTTCCGATAGTTGACATTAAAGCCACTCTTTATGACGGTTCCTATCATGAAGTTGATTCTTCAGAGATAGCTTTTAAAATAGCCGCTTCAAGCGCGATGCAGGAAGCCGCAAAGAGAGCGAAGCCGGTTCTTCTTGAACCGATAATGAAAATGGAGATAATAATGCCGGATCAATTCATGGGGGAGGTTACGGGCGATTTGGCGTCCCGCCGCGGTCAGATATTAAGTATTAATGACAGAAGCCCATTAAATCTTAAAGTCGTTGATTCCCGGGTACCGCTGTCGGAAATGTTCGGTTATGCCACTTCTTTAAGGTCCTTGACCGAGGGCAGAGGAACTTTTAGTATGGAGTTTGACCATTATGAGCCGGTACCGCAGAATATTACGCAATTGATAGTTGAAGGAAAGAAGTAAATTTTACCGGCTAATAATTATTGCATGAATACCGACGAGTTAAAAAAATTACTGAAAAACTCAACAACGGTTTTGATATTGGAAAACGGCGAACCGTCATTGGTTATACTCGGCTACGATACATATAAAGACCTTATCTCCGGCCACTCCGGCGCCGAGTTCGAGGTTCCTTTAAGACGAGACTCTAAGGGAGCGCCTGCGCAAGAAAAAGTTTCAGATGGCAAATTAGCAGACGGTTTCCGACAAGGCCGTGATAATGCCGGCATCCCGAACCATACTCCCAAGGCGGGAGCTGTGGGGCAGGCAGAGGCATTCCAGAACCGTATAATTGAAAAAGAATCGGAACTTTTGGAAAAAATAAACAAACAAATACTTGCCCTTAAAGATGAGATAGAAAATGAGGAAAAATCAGCGGATGTTTCATCAGTTGACTAAAATTTTATATTAGGATAAACTGTCTAAACAATATAATTTAACATATCGGAACAAGGATAGGTAAGCATGAATCGTGAATTGGGATTTTTTTTATTTCCTTTCTCTGAAGATTCTTGATTTCTAAATTCTTGCTTCGGCGAAGCACAAATGGCGGAAAAATTCGAAAGGTCAAAGCCCCATATGAATGTCGGCACAATCGGTCATGTTGACCATGGTAAAACCACCTTAACGGCGGCTATTTTGCATACGGCCAATTTGTTTAAAGACGAAGGATATAGCGCCAGAGTTGAGGATGTAAGCCAAATAGATAATGCTCCGGAGGAAAAGGCGAGAGGTATTACTATTGCTTTGCACCATTCGGAATATGAAACGCCAAAGAGACACTATGCTCATGTTGATGCTCCAGGTCACCAGGACTACATCAAGAATATGATCACGGGCGCTGCGCAGATGGATGGAGCCGTGCTGGTTGTTGCCGCTACTGACGGTCCTATGCCGCAGACAAGAGAGCACATACTTTTGGCAAGGCAGGTTGGATTGCCTTCATTGATAGTGTTTTTGAATAAAGTTGACCAGGTTGACGACCCGGAAATGCTGGACTTGGTTGAAGCGGAGATAAGAGAACTTTTGAGTAAATATCAATATGACGGAGAAAAAACGCCTATTGTTCGCGGTTCCGGCTTAAAAGCTCTGGAGGCAAAGACAAAAGACGATCCGGCGGCAAAGCCTGTAAAAGAACTGCTTGACGCTCTTGATACTTATTTTGCTGATCCGGTTCGCGAGACCGACAAGCCGTTTCTTATGCCTATTGAGGACATCTTCTCCATTGAGGGAAGAGGAACAGTCGTTACCGGAAGAATTGAAAGAGGCAAGGCCAAGATTAACGAAGAAGTCGAAATAGTCGGCATTAAACCAACGGCCAAGACAGTTATTACCGGCATAGAGATGTTCAACAAACAGCTTGATGAGGGTCTGGCCGGAGATAACGCGGGAATTCTTCTGCGAGGCACCAAGAAAGAAGATATTGAGCGAGGGCAGGTTCTTGCAAAACCAGGTTCAATAACTCCTCATACTGAATTTGAATCCGAGATTTACGTCTTGACCAAAGAGGAAGGCGGCAGGCATACTCCATTTTTCAAGGGATACAAGCCGCAGTTCTACTTCAGAACTACTGATGTAACCGGCGAGGTTATATTGCCGGAAGGCACGGAAATGGTTATGCCCGGCGATACTATTAATTTGAAAATTAAGCTTATAGCTCCTATAGCCATGGAAGAAAAACAAAGATTTGCCATACGAGAAGGGGGAAAAACAGTTGGAGCGGGAGTGGTAACAAAAGTAATAGTTTAATAGCTTAAAGTTGCTTGTTCTTTACTAAAAATGGTTAATAAAATAGATCAAAATCAGCAAAAAATAAGAATAAAACTGCGGGCTTATGACAACAAGATAATTGATAAGTCAGCCCAGCAGATAGTTGATACCATCGAAAGATATGGAGGAAAGCCGGTGGGTCCGGTGCCTTTGCCCACAGAGATACATAAGTATACGGTCAACAGGTCTTCTTTTATAGACAAAACCTCCCGTGAACAATTTGAGATGCGAACCCATAAAAGGATAATAGACATAATATCGCCAACGCCTAAAATAATTGACGCTCTGATGAATCTGAATTTACCGGCTGGAGTAGATATCGATTTAAAAATGTAAGTTTTTGTCCAAGAGGCGTAGCCGATTGGTAACAAAAAGTTAGTATTATTTCCTTCCTCTTGCCGCCAAAAGTGGTGGCAAGAGATAAGGCAGTAATCCCGAGATGGAATTAATCCGGCAATCCTAAACTTGTCGAAGGATCCGGTTTTCTAAAAATTCATCATCGGCATGATTGTCTTAATTAAACAGTAAGTGGTTTTAATTTAATTATTTAGAAATTATAAAAGTTTTGGCGCCGGTAAAACCCAGCTAAAACTGGGCTTTTAATTGCCAAATAAAGATAAAGAAAATTAAATGAAATTTTTATTGGGACGAAAACTCGGAATGAGCCAGATCTTTAAAGAAGACGGGACCGTAATACCGGTTACGGTTATTGAAGCGGAACCGAATACCGTAACCCAAATCAAGACAAAAGATAAAGATGGGTATGAAGCCGTTCAGTTAAAGTCGGGAAAAAAGAAAAGAGAAGCCAAAATCAGCCGACAGCCGACAGACGGCAGTCAACAGCCGAATATTGGAGACGCAATTTCCGTTTCAATATTTTCCGAAGGAGATATGGTAAAAGTCAGCGGGTTGTCGAAAGGAAAAGGTTTTGCCGGAGCTATGAAGAGACATGGATTTCACGGAATGCCTCACAGTCACGGCCACCATCATGTTGCAAGACATGCCGGTTCCATTGGTCAGAGGTTTCCCCAGCACACTTTAAAGGGTATGAGGATGGCTGGTCGTATGGGCGGCGTAAAATCCACTACAAGAGGATTGAAAATTATAAAAGTTGACGCTGAAAATAATCTTTTAGCGGTAAGGGGCGCAGTGCCGGGCAATAAGAGAGGACTTGTCATTGTGCAGGCGCAATAAAATTGTAAATCGTTTCATGGAGTATCCATTATACAATCAAAATGCCGACAATATAGGAACTGTCTCTTTGCCTGACAGCGTGTTTGCCGTTCCAAGCAATAATGATCTGCTTCATCAGATTGTATCGGCGCAGATGACGAATAAAAGACAGGTCTTGGCTCATGCAAAGACAAGAGCCGAAGTCAGGGGAGGCGGCAAAAAGCCATGGCGTCAGAAAGGAACCGGCAGAGCAAGACACGGTTCGATACGGTCGCCTATATGGAAGGGTGGAGGGGCGACATTTGGTCCGACGAAAGAAGTCAACTTTAAGAAAAAGGTCAGCAAAAAGATGTTGCGCAAGGCCTTGGCTGTAGCGTTAAGCGAGAAGACGAGAGTTAAAAGCGTGTTCGTTGTTAACAGTATTGATTTGAACGCGCCTAAAACGAAAGAAATAGCCGGTATTTTGAAGTCGTTTAAGGACAAGCTGGGTCAAACAGGGAGCGTTCTTATCGTAACCTCATCGTTAAATAAGGACTTACATAGAGCCATAAACAACATACAAAAAACAGGAATTATTGAAGCGAGGAATCTTAACCCTCTTGAGACGCTTTCATATAAAAATTTAATAATATTAAAAGACGCGATAGAGATTTTAAATGTAAGGTTATGAAATTATTCGGCAAAGACAAGGAAGAAAAAAATATAGATACACCGAAGGAATTCGGTGAGGTTGGCGCTGAAAAACAGACAGAAGCCGCAACTCCGCGGGTTTTACCGAAAGAGTACGGGATTTTGAAGGGTTTTTATATAAGTGAGAAGGCTTCGTCTTTGAGTTTGTCCAATCAGTATGTTTTCAAGGTTTTCGACGCTGCCAATAAAAATGAAATTAAAAAACAGGTGGAGAAAAGTTTCAATGTTAAGATCAAAGGAGTTAAGGTAATTAATCTTCCGAAAAAAAGCAGAACAATAGGCCGGCACGCCGGATTTAAAAAAGGATTTAAGAAAGCAATAGTGGCGTTGGAAAAGGGCCAATCTATAGAGGGTTTCCAGCCATAAAAACATGAAATCATACGCACCCACAACCCCGTCTAGACGACACATGAAAGGATACGATTTCAGCCAATTATCAAAGGCCGACCCTTTAAAGTCGGCTACGAAAGGATTGATAAGATCGTGGGGGAGGAACAATAAAGGCAGGATAACCAGCAAACGCAGAGGAGGAGGCCACAAAAGATTATATAGGGAGATTGACTTTAAACAGAGTAAAATTAATGTTCCCGGGAAAGTTTTTTCAATAGAGTATGATCCGAACAGAACTACAAGGATAGCCAGGGTTAACTACGCGGATGGCGATAAAAGATATATTTTGGCTCCCCAAGATCTTAAGGAGGGAGATGGGATCATAATAAACGAAAAAGCGTCGCTTAGGCCGGGAAACAGAATGAAATTGAAGAACATACCCCAGGGTTCAGTGGTGCATAATGTAGAGCTTAAACCCGGCCAGGGAGGAAAGATGGTCAGGTCTGCCGGAGGCGGCGCGGTTGTGCTTGCCAGCGAAGCCGGTTATGTTCAGCTGGTCATGCCTTCATCAGAAACTAGGATGATATCAGGGGAAAGTTATGCCTCAATAGGCCAGCTGTCCAATATGGAACATCGTTCTATTGTTCTTGGTAAGGCCGGAAGAACAAGATGGCTTGGAAGAAGGCCTAAAGTAAGAGGAACAGCCATGAACCCGGTGGACCATCCGCATGGCGGAGGAGAAGGAAAACAGGGCCGGGGAACAAAGAGACCGAAGACGGCTCAAGGCAAAATAACGGGAGGCAGAAAGACCAGAAACAAGAAAAAGAAATCAAACAAGTTTGTCGTGCGAAGAAGAATTAAGTAATATTTAAATTTTCCACCATGTCACGATCACTAAAAAAAGGACCATACATAGACCAGCGTTTGCTTAAGAAAATAGCCAATTTAAAGGCGGGCGATAAGACGATAATAAAAACATGGTCAAGAGCTTGCACTGTAGTGCCGGAGATAATAGGTTTTACGTTTGGTGTCCACAATGGAAGAATACATATACCGGTTTTTATTACTGAAGATATGGTCGGACACAAGCTGGGCGAATTCGCCCCAACAAGAAAATTCGTAAGACATGGAGGCAAAATGCAGAAAGAACTGGAAGCGGCCGCAAAACAGAAAGATATAGAAGCGGCGCAAGCGGCCAAAATTGCGCCAGCCGAGGGAGCAAAGCAGAAATAAATTTAAAGGTTTAAAGATTATGGCAGAAGTAAAATCACAATTGAATAATCTGCGCCTGGCGCCGAGGAAAGTCAGGGCGGTTTCTAATTTGATAAAAGGCAAGAATGTTCTTGACGCTCTTTCGCAGTTGGAGTTTATTTTTAAGCGGCCCGGTTTACCGGTTGCCAAACTTCTTAAGTCAGCCATAGCCAATGCCGAAAATAACAATAATATGGCAAAGGAGAACTTATACGTTAAAAGCATAAAAGTTAACGAGGGCGTTAAGTTAAAAAGATTTAAACCGAAAGGTTTTGGAAGAGTTTCGCCGATTGAAAAGAAAACAAGCCGCATAGAGTTGATATTAGCCGAGAAAATTCCAGGCATAAAAAGAACCGCGCAAGCGAAAAAGACGGAAGAAAAATTTGTTGCGGATGAAAAACAACAAATTCGCAGAGAAGAAAAGAAGCCGGAGATAAAGACCGAATTGGGCAAAAAAGAAGGAGTATTCAGCAATATTGGCAAAAAAATATTTAGAAGAAAGGTTATTTAATTTTTAAGTTTGAAATATGGGACAGAAAACATCACCGACATCATTTAGAATAGGCATCAATAAGGACTGGCCATCCCGCTGGTTTGGTTTCAGAAAATACAAGGAATATTTGAAAGATGACGTTGCCGTAAGAAATTTCCTAAATAAAAAATTGAAGAATATGGCCGTTGATCGTATTGAATTTGAAAGAGGCACTGATTCCATGAACATATTTATATATACCGCAAGGCCCGGACTTATAATCGGCAGAGGAGGAACCGGAGCGGAAGAACTGAAGTTGTCGGTTAGAAAACTGCTTAAGAAGAAGATAGGCGTTAGAATTGAGATCCAGGAAGTCAAAAATCCCGAAGCGTCCGCTTCAATAACGGCAGAATCTATAACTGATCAGATAGAAAAAAGGATGCCCTATAGAAGAATAATGAAACAGACGATTTTCAAAACAATGTCTAACAGGGATGTCAAGGGAGTTAAGATACAAATAAGCGGCCGTTTGGACGGCGCCGAGATAGCAAGGTCGGAACATCTTGAAGAAGGCAGTTTGCCCCTTCAGACGTTAAGAGCTGATATTGATTTTGCAAAATCGACAGCGATAACGACTTATGGAACGGTTGGTATCAAGGTTTGGATATATAAAGGAGAAGTTTTTTAAATATGTTGCAACCATCACGCGTAAAACATTCAAAGGTTCATAAGGGGAAGATGAAAAGCCGAACTTCCAGGGGCGCTGAATTAAGTTTCGGAACTTTTGGCTTAAAATCCGAAGAGTCGTACTGGCTTAAGTCAAATCAGCTTGAAGCGGCTCGCAGAGTTATAGCCAGATTTGTTCAGAGAGGCGGCAAGACATGGACAAGAATTTTTCCAGACAAACCCAGAACCTCTAAATCAAGCGAGGTCGGAATGGGAGGCGGCCGCGGCGCTTTATCGCACTTTGTGGTTCCGGTAGAAGCCGGGAGAATGATATTTGAATTAGACGGTTTAGCCGAGGAACAGGCAAGAGAGGCTCTGCGATTGGCGGCCCATAAACTGCCGATTAAAACGCGGATAGTAAAACGATAATTTAAGTTCTATATTATGAAACCAGCCGACATAAAAAACAAAACACCGAACGAATTGACAAATGCTCTTAAAGAGTATAAAACAAAATTGGCCAGATTTAGTTTTGAATTGGAAGCCCACACCCTGAAGAATACCAGTCAGGTCAAAAAGACAAAGAAAGAGATAGCAAGGATTTTAACAGCTTTAAAAAATGACTAAAAACAAAAATTTAAAACAGAGAGTGTTAAAAGGAGTTGTTGTATCGGATAAAATGCAGAAAACTGTAGTGGTTGAAATTTCCAGAATGAAAAAGGACCCTAAGTATAAGAAATATTACAGAGTGACCAAAGGATTTAAGGCCCATGACGCGGAGGACATTTATAAGACAGGTGATAAAGTTTTAATAAAGGAAACAAGGCCTTTGTCTAAAGACAAGAGATGGATAGTCATAGGCAAGGTTAAGTAAATTTCTAATTTCTAAATATGTTGCAATTAAGATCAATAGTAGGTGTGGCGGATAACAGCGGAGCTAAGAAGGTCGGCGTGTTTAAGGTGCTTGGCGGTTCCAGAAAGAGATACGGCCGCATAGGCGACATCGTCGTGGTGTCGGTCAAAGAAGCTGAACCCAGAAAAGCGGTAAAGAAAAAAGACGTTCTGCGGGCTGTTGTGGTAAGACAGAGACAGCCGTTCAGGAGAAAGGACGGAACCTATATAAGATTCGACGATAATGCGGTTATAATATTAGACGGCATTGAACCAAAGGGCGGAAGAATATTCGGTCCGATACCAAGGGAAATAAAGGAAAAAGGTTTTAACACAATAGCTTCGCTTGCCGAAGAAGTCGTATAAAATGAAATTGAAAAAAGGAGACAATGTAATAATGTTAAGCGGTAAAGACCGGGGAAAGACCGGTAAAGTTTCAGTTACTCTGCCAAAAGCAGGCAAGGTTGTAATAAAAGAACTTAATTTGATAAAAAAACATGTTCGCGCCCGAAAGCAGGGCCAGAAGGGCCAGATCATAAGCAAAGAAAGAGCGGTTCCGGCATCCAGTGTTGCTTTGGTTTGCAAGTCATGCGGCAAACCGACCAGAGTCGGATACAGGATAGAAGGCGCAAATAAGGATAGAATTTGTAAAAAGTGCGGAGCCCAGGTATGAGGCATAAGTGAATAGCGCGGGACACAAGTTTTCAAAAATCAAATTATGTGTTAAAATATCAAGCCGATGAATCAATTATTGCAAAAATACAGAAAAGAAGCCGTTCCCGCTCTGCAGGAAGAGTTTGGCGTCAAAAATGTAATGGCTGTTCCAAAAGTTAAAAAGGTTGTAGTTAATGTCGGCATTGGTAAAATTGTAAAAGACGAGAAAGTTGTGGAAAAAATAGCGAACGATCTCGGCAAACTTACCGGTCAAAAACCGGTATTTAGAAAAGCAAAGAAATCCATAGCGAGTTTCAAAATACGCGAAGGAATGAATATCGGTTTATTGGTAACTTTGCGGGGCAAAAGGATGTATGATTTTATGGACAGATTAATATCGGTTGCTTTACCCGGATCAAAGGATTTCAGGGGGATAGACACCGGGAATTTTGATAATAACGGCAATCTTAATTTAGGACTGAAAGAATCAAGTATTTTTCCGGAGATAACTTATGAGACCCTTAAAGATATTTTCAGCTTAGAGGTAACGGTAACAACAACGGCCGGAGACAAACAAAAAGGGATAGCGCTGTTAAGACATTTGGGTTTTCCCATAAAGAAATAAAATGGCTAAAAAATCCACAATAGCAAGATCAAATAAAAAACCTAAATTTTCGACTAGAACGGTTCTTAGATGTTTTATGTGCGGCAGAAAAAGAGCATATATGAGAAAGTTCGGTTTATGCCGTATTCACTTTAGAGAATTAGCGAGGCAGGGTTTATTGCCGGGAGTTAAAAAATCATCATGGTAATGAGCGAGCACGCTCATCCCGAGCGAGGCCGATAGGCCGACGAGGGATAATCAATGTTATATTATGTATCCTATAGCAAACATGATAACAATAATAATGAATGCGCAGGCGGTGAACAAAGAATCCGTCATTTTGCCTTTCTCAAGAATGAAATTTGATATCGCCAACACCTTGAAAGCCGGCGGTTATGTATCCGCAGTGGAAAGGAAAAAAAGAAAAGCGAAAAAATCAGAGCAAGAATTCATATTCGTTACTTTGAAGTACGATGAGTACGGGCCGGCCATAAATGGTATTAAGCTGATAAGCCGTCCGTCAAGAAGGATGTACATCAAATCTGACCAGATCAGGCCGGTAAGATCGGGTTACGGGATTGCGGTTATATCAACTCCTAAAGGTATAATGAATTCCAAAGAAGCCAGGAAACAAAAACTGGGCGGAGAGATATTATTTGAAGTGTGGTAATCGTAATATTTAAATTTTTTCTACATGTCTAAGATAGGCAAAAAACCAATAGAAATTCCTTCAGGCGTCAATGTAAAGATAGAAGACGGAAGCATATACGTTAAGGGTCCGAAAGGAGAGTTGTCCAAACTGCTGACCGAAGGAGTCAGTGTTGTTGTTGACGGAAATTTAGTGATACTGACTCCCGTAGGAGACGACAGGGAAAATAGAGCCAAATGGGGCTTGCAGAGAGCTCTAATAGCAAATATGGTTACGGGAGTTACTGATGGCTTTGAAAAAGTATTGGAGTTTCAGGGAGTCGGTTATAAAGCGAGCGTAAAAGACAATAATCTTGAAATGGGTCTGGGATACTCGCACCCCGTAAGAATTCCAGGCGTTGAGGGTATAACTTTCAGCGTAGAAAAGAACTCCATAAAGATAGTCGGATCCGACAAAGAACTGATTGGCCGGGTGGCGGCGGAAATAAGGCAAAAGCGCCCTCCGGAACCATACAAAGGCAGCGGCATAAGATATAAAAATGAAGTTATTAAAAGAAAAGCTGGTAAAAAAGCGGTAACATCCGGGTAAACATTACCAAGAAAATTAAAACATGATTACAAATAAAAAACAATTGAATAGAATGAGGCGTCACCGAAGAGTGCGCGCCAGGATTAAAGGTACCGGCGAGAGACCGCGGGTTTCGGTTTTCAAAAGCAACAGAAATATTTTTGTTCAATTCATAGACGATGAGACCGGAAAGACGGTTTTGAGCAGTCAGATCGTATCTGATATAAAAAATAAAATGAAAGATAAAAAAACTGAAAAAGCAATTAAAATAGGCGAAATGTTGGCCGAAAAAGCCCAAAAAGCCGGAATAAAAAATGTTGTATTTGATCGGGGCGGATTCAAGTATCACGGTCGGGTTAAAGCGGTTGCCGACGGATTAAGAAAAGGAAATATTAATTTTTAGTTTTAATGGTATATAATCAAAATAATAATTTTAGAAAACCTAACCAGGGCGGGAAAGAAAGCGTCGGGGCGGATAAAAGGAGAGGTTTTAGAAAAGAACAAGGGTTTGGCGCGGACAGAAAGTCCGAATATGAGCAAAAGGTCTTGGACATAGCAAGAGTAACAAGAGTAACCAAAGGAGGAAAAAGATTCAGTTTCAGGACGACAATTGCCATAGGCGACGGTAAGGGAAAGATCGGCCTGGGTATGGCTAAAGGAAAGGATGTGGCTCAATCTATTCAGAAAGCATTCAACAAAGCCAAGAAAAATATGATAACCGTTCCGATTATCGGCGGTACAATTCCTTATCAGGTTGAAGCCAAGTTCAACAGCGCGGAGATTGTGTTGAAACCGTCAAAGAGCGGAGTTAAGGCCGGCGGTCCCGTCAGAGTGGTGGCAAAACTTGCCGGTATAACCAGTTTGACCGGAAAGGTTATCAGCAGAACGAACAATAAGAAAAATATAGCTAAAGCGACAATTGAAGCATTACAAAAACTGCGGGTGAAACAAAAAGCGCATTAATTTTTTGATATGGATTTATCCAACCTAAAACCAAATACTTCAAAAAAGCGGGGGAAACGCGTCGGCAGAGGAGGCAAACGCGGTACATATTCCGGCAAAGGGCAAAAGGGTCAGAAATCCAGGACCGGTGCCAGTGTAAAGCCGGGATTTCGTGGCGGAGATAACCGAATATGGCAGTTGTTTCCTAAGCAGAGGGGCGCTTCAAAGAAGCCGGGCGGTTCGGGCGTATATGCCAAGCATAGATTTTATCAGTTAAGACACGACAAGCCCTCTATCATTAACATGGAAGAATTCAATAAATTCAATGATGGCGAAACGGTAAATCCGCTAACCCTTTTTGAAAAGGGTATAATGGGCAGGACGGATAAGAATATAAAAATTCTTGGAGACGGAGAACTGAAAAGGCGCCTTATTTTTGAAGGGTTCAGTTTGTCCAAATCCGCAATGGAAAAAATAACTAAAGCCGGCGGAACGATAAAATAAAAGCATGAATAAATTACTGCAAATCTTAAAACGGCCCGATCTGCGTAACAGAGTGTTTTTCATATTAGGTATTTTGGTTGTCTTTCGTTTGATTTCCAATATTCCGATTCCCGCCGTGGACTCTTCTCAATTAAGAGATTTTTTTGCCCAGAACCAGTTCTTCGGGCTTATCAGCGCGTTTACCGGCGGTTCTCTCGGGGCTCTTTCCATTGGTATGCTCGGACTTGGTCCTTACATCACCGCTTCCATTATAATGCAGCTTCTTACTATGATATTTCCTTCACTGGAGCAGATGTACAAGTACGAGGGCGAAGCGGGCAGGATGAGATTTAATCAGTATTCGCGTTTACTTACCGTTCCTTTGGCCGCTTTGCAAGGTTACGGATTTTTAATCCTTCTATCCCGACAAAATGTGATAGGCAGTTTAGGCGTAATGGAGTGGATAAGCGCTATATCCGTTATTATTGCCGGCAGTGTGTTCTTAATGTGGTTAGGAGAACTGATTACCGAGAAAAATCTTGGCAATGGCGTCTCAATACTCATATTGGCGGGTATAGTCGCCGGGTTACCAGGCGCGTTGAGGCAGACGATATTCGCATATGACCAGTCACAGCTGATCACCTATATTGGTTTTATCGTTGTGGCTCTGGCTGTAATAGTCGGCGTTGTTTACATTACGGAAGCCCAGAGGAACATACCGATAAATTATGCCAGACGCATAAGAGGAATGAAGACATATGGCGGTGTTTCCACCTATCTTCCCATGAGAGTAAATAACGCGGGTGTTATTCCGATCATATTCGCGTTGTCCATTTTACTGTTTCCGGGAATGATCGCCAGTTTTTTGTCAGGTTCAAAGATAGACCTTGTCGCAAGAGTCGCGACATTCGTGAATAATATCGTCCAGTCCAATACCTGGTATTCCATATTTTACTTTTTACTTGTGGTTCTATTCACTTATTTCTATACTGCCGTAACATTTGACCCAAAATCAATATCCGAGAATATCCAAAAACAGGGCGGATATATTCCGGGTATAAGGCCGGGACCGATGACAGCCCAGTTTCTTGGTTATCTTTTGAACAGAGTTACGCTGGTTGGCGCGATATTTCTTGGTCTTATCGCTATATTGCCCAATATAGTCCAAAGCATTACCGGCATTACATCGTTTACTCTCGGCGGCACTTCAATACTCATAGTGGTTTCGGTGGCGCTGGAAATAATGAAACAGATGGACGCGCAGTTATCAATGTACGAATATTAGGAATTTAACCGCTTAATTATTCAAAGGTTGTCCAGGTTTTATTTTTTAAAAATTTTGGTATTGTTTGATTAATGCCGGAAGAAAACAAAAAACGAGTGATAATATTTATCGGGCCGCCCGGGGCCGGAAAGGGAACACAGGCCGAATTATTAGCGGATAAATTCGGTCTTTTTCATTTGGAATCGTCTAAGGTTATTGAGGAAAAAATCAATAACGCTGACCCTAAAGACAAAGCTCTTGCAATAGAAAAGGAACTGTGGGAATCCGGGAAACTTAATACTCCGAATCTAGTCTTGCAATGGATTCAAGAAAAAATAAAAGAGCTTGCCGGTGAAGAGAAAAGCATTGTGTTTAGCGGTTCTCCGAGAACCATACTGGAAGCGAAAGGCGAAATTCCTGTTTTGGAGGAAGTTTACGGGAAAGAGAATATTAAAGTTTTTAATCTTAATTTAAGCGAAGAAGAATCTGTTAAAAGAAACAGCAAAAGACGGATATGCAAAGACAACAGGCATCCTATACCTAACCTTAAGGAGTTTGAAGGAATAACAGAATGTCCCAAAGACGGCAGTGAAATAATTACCAGGATTTTGGATAAACCCGAAACCATAAAAGTAAGATACAAAGAATATTTGAACCGTACGTTTCCCATAATTGAATTTCTCAAAGAGAGAAATTATAAAATAATTAAAATTGAGGGTGAACAAAGAATTGATAAAGTGTTTGATGATATATGCAAAAATTTATGATTCATATAAAGACGGAACAAGAAATAGAGAAAATGAAAGAAGGGGGCAAAATTCTGGCCGAGATATTGAAGAAATTATCAGATGCCGTAAAGCCTGGAATTACCACCAGTGAATTGGATAAGCTTGCAAGAGAGCTTATTTCATCCTGCGGCGCTGAACCGTCTTGTTTAGGTTATAACGGGTACCCCGCGGCATTATGTACTTCGGTCAATGATGAAATAGCCCATGCCATTCCTTCGGACAGGATTTTGAAAGAAGGCGACTTGCTTAAACTTGATATAGGTGTTTTACACAAAGGATTTCATACTGATTCCGCCACCACTATTCTGGTTGGTGGGAAAGAGGATAAAGAAAAAATTAAATTGCTTAATGTCACAAAAGAAGCGTTGAATATCGGAATATCCAAATCGAAAGCAGGCAATACTCTTGGCGATATCGGTTCGGCGATACAAAAATATGTGGAGGATAACGGATTTAATGTAGTCAGGAATTTAGTCGGCCATGGCATTGGCAGAAAATTTCACGAGCCGCCGCAGGTTTCAAATTACGGTAAAGCCGGAGAAGGGGAAGAATTAAAAGCGGGCTGGGTTATTGCCATTGAACCGATGGTCGTTACCGGCGACTGGAGAATAAAGGACGGCAAAGACGGTTTCGGTTTTATTACTAAAGACGGCGGCCTTTCCGCCCACTTTGAGCACACGGTGGCGATTATTGACAACGGGCCTGTTGTATTAACAAAATAATGATTTATATTTTTGTCGGGCATCTAAAATAATGTTTTCCACAGCTGATAAACAGGCCCATTGACACTCTCAATTGGTTTTTGATATACTGGCGGGTAATAGAAATGAGTATAACTTTTAAGAAAATCGGCGGTTGATATATCGGCTATTTTTAGCGTATGTCAATGCCGCCATAAGGCGGTTTTTCATTTCTAAGCAACTTAACAATCCATGGGTAGAAAAAATTGCAATGATATAAAATCAAGAAATTTAATTTTATATCGAAATCATCTAGAAATTACTCATTAAGCAAGGGCGTATGGAGGATGCCTTGACATTAAGAGGCGATGAAGGTCGTGGCGTGACTGCGATAAGCTTCGGGGAGCCGTCTAG